>WNGQ01002181.1_pt1 | contig 29093 bp, 25 predicted proteins | sample 5407661 | NCBI WGS metagenome assembly WNGQ01 (sample SAMN13153382, study PRJNA577476) | soil metagenome | isolation source: 60 cm soil or saprolite under Garry oak tree replicate 2 | place: USA:California | collected 2016-06-15 | reverse complement strand
ATCCAGATGTACACCACGACCATGACGCAGCCGGATCCCGAGCAGTTCATGATCCAGTTCACCTCGTGGGAGGCCGCGTCCAAGGACAACAAGTGGCAGGGGCGCAACATCACCCGCTGGAAGAACGAGGAGTACGACAGACTGTACCGGGCGAGCGAGGGCGAGCTGGACGTGGCCAAGCGGGCCGCCCTCTACGTGAAGATGAACGAGATGGTGATCCAGAACGGGGTGGTCATTCCCGTCGTGTGGCGCCCCCGCGTCCGCGCGATCTCCAGCAAGCTCCGGCTGGAGCAGAGCGGCTGGGACTCCGACTTCTGGAACCTGCCCCACTGGTACCGCGAGGCCTAGTCACGCGCCGGAGACCGGGCCGAGAGGCCCGGTCTCCAACCGCCGCCCGCCCCGCCGATGTCCAAGTACCTCCTCCGCCGGCTCCTCATCTCGGTCCCGACCCTGCTCGGGATCAGCCTGGTTCTCTTCACGATCCTGGCCTTGGCTCCCGGAGATCCGTTCGAGGAGCTCGCCACCAATCCCAACGTTCCGCCCGAGGTCCGCGCGAACCTCCGCACCCAGTTCGGCCTCGACGACCCCATCGCCGTGCGCTACGTCCGCTGGGTGACGTCCATGCTCAAGGGCGACTGGGGCTTCTCCTTCGTGAGCCGGATCAATGTCTCCTCCCTCATCTGGCAGCGCCTGCCCACCACGCTCTTCGTGCTCGGCACCGCCCAGCTCCTGGGGCTCCTGGTCGCCCTGCCCATCGGCATCTACTCGGCCGTGCGCCCCTATTCGTTCTTCGATCAGATCGCCACCACCTTCGCCTTCATCGGCTTCTCCCTGCCCACGTTCTTCACGGGCCTGCTCTTCATCCTCTTCTTCAGCATCTACCTCGACTGGCTGCCCTTCATCTATCGCGCGGACATCAGCGCCACGGGCTGGCGCTGGGCGTGGGAAATGGCGCGCCAGGCGATCATGCCCATCGCCGTCCTCGGTCTCTTCCAGGGCGCGGCCATGACGCGCTTCGTGCGCTCGGCCGTGCTCGAGGTGATCCGGCTCGACTACGTCAACACCGCGCGCTCCAAGGGGCTCTCCGAGCGCGTGACCATCGTCAAGCACGTGGTGCGCAACGCCCTCATCCCCGTGGTCACCCTGGTCGCCCTCCAGATCCCCGGCGTGTTCACGGGCGCCGTCATCACCGAGCAGATCTTCCGCGTGCCCGGCATCGGCTCTCTCCTCATCAGCGCCATCCTCTCCAATGACACCCCGGTGATCATGGCCATCACCTTCGTCTTCTCGGCCCTCGTCGTCCTCTTCAACCTCATCGCGGATCTCGTCTACGGCTGGCTCGACCCGCGGATCTCCTTCCGGTAGCGGCTCCATGGCGAACGGGACAGCCTCGGAAGCAGTCCTCGCGGGCACGGGGGTGGTCGCGCGGCGGCCCGCCGAATCTCTCACGGTGGAGGCCTGGCGGCGCTTCCGCCGGCACCGCCTGGCGACCTTCGGGGCCGCCATGCTCGGGATCATGGTGCTCGCGGTGCTCTTCGGACCCTTCGTCTACCGGGTGCCCATCAACGAGATCGACTTCAAGGCCAAGCTCAAGACGCCCTCATGGACGCACCCGATGGGCACGGACGACCTCGGGCAGGACGTGCTGGCGCGAATGCTCTACGGCGGGCGGATCTCGCTCGCCGTGGGCGTGGCGGCCATGCTGATCGCCATCACCGTCGGCACCGCGGTGGGGGCCCTCTCGGGCCAGGCGGGCGGCGCGGTGGACCACACGCTCATGCGCGTCACGGATCTCTTCCTCGCCCTCCCCCAGCTCCCGCTCCTCCTCCTCATCATCTATCTCTTCCGCGACGCCCTGAAGAAGGTCCTCGGACCCGAGGCGGGCGTGTTCGTCATGATCGTGGTCGTCATCGGAGGATTGCGCTGGATGCCCGTGGCGCGCCTCGTGCGCGCGCAGTTCCTTTCCCTGCGCGAGAAGGAGTTCGTGGAGGCGGCCCGGAGCCTGGGCGCCCCGCCCCTCCGCCAGGTCATCCGCCACATCCTGCCCAACGCCCTCGGCCCCGTCATCGTGGCGGGCTCGCTCGACGTGGCGGCGGCCATCCTGGCGGAGTCCACCCTGTCGTTCCTGGGCCTGGGCTTTCCCCCCGACATTCCGACCTGGGGGCGCATCCTGTTCGACGCCAAGGACAATCTCGACTTCGCCCCCCACTGGGCGATCTTCCCGGGGACGGCGATCTTCCTCACCGTGCTCAGCATCAACTATCTGGGCGACGGCCTCCGCGACGCCCTCGATCCCCGCAAGGTCCTCTAGCCCTCACCCACGAGGAGTCATCAGTGCCCGACCGCGATCTCTGCTTTACGCCCGCCACCCAGCTTCAGCGCCTCTACCGCGCGGGGAAAGCCTCCCCCCTCGAGGTGGTGCAGGCCGTCCTCGCGCGTGTGGATGCCGTGAATCCCCAGGTCAACGCCATCGTGACGCTCACGCGGGAGTCCGCCCTCAAGGAGGCCAAGGCCGCCACGGCCGCCCTCAAGAAGAGGGGTCGGGCGCTCGGGCCGCTCCATGGCGTGCCCGTGACCATCAAGGACCTGACGCAGACCAAGGGCGTGCGCACGACCTGGGGCTCCAAGATCTTCGAGCACCACGTGCCCACGCAGGATTCGCTCATCGTCGAGCGCCTCAGGTCGGCGGGGGCGATCATGATCGGCAAGACCAACACGCCGGAGTTCGGCGCGGGCGCCAACACCTTCAACGCGGTCTTCGGCCCCACGCGGAATCCGTGGAACCCCGCGCTCACCTGCGGAGGCTCGAGCGGGGGCGCCGCGGTGGCGCTGGCCACGGGCATGGGACCGATCGCCCAGGGCTCGGACACGGGCGGCTCGCTGCGAACCCCGGCGGCCTTCTGCGGCGTGGTCGGCTTCAGGACGACGCCGGGACTGGTGCCGTACTATCCGAAGCTCCTCGGCTGGGACTCCATCGGGGTGACGGGACCCATGGCGCGGACGGTCGGGGACACCGCGCTCATGCTCTCCGTGGTGGCGGGTCCCGACGACCGCGCGCCTCTCTCCTACGACGTGGACACTTCCGCCTTCACCCGCGCCGTGCGATCGCCTTCGATCAAGGGCTGGCGTGTGGCGTGGACACCGGATCTGAACGGCCTCATCCCCGTGGATGCCGAAGTCGCGCGGGTGGCCGAGACGGCGACGCGCGTGTTCCGCTCTCTCGGCGCCAAGGTCGAATCCGCCTGCTGCGACTTCAGCGAGGTCAACGACATCGTGCTGGGCACGCGCGGGCTATCCATGGTCGCCAACTATGCCGACAAGCTCTCCCAGTGGAAGGAGCAGATGCAGAAAGGGCTGGTGTGGAACATCGAGCAGGGTCTCAAGCTCTCGCCCGAGGAGATCGGACGGGCGGAAGCCCTGCGGACGACGCTCTGGCAGCGCGTGCGGGCCTTCATGGAGACTCGCGAGCTGCTCGTCCTGCCCACCGTCGCCGTGCCGCCTTTCCCGGTCGAGATCCCCTACCCGACGCAGATCAACGGCAAGCCGCTCGACAACTACACGCAGTGGTTCTTTCTCACCTATGGCATCACGGTGACGGGACTCCCCGCCATCTCCGTGCCCTGCGGCTTCACGGCGAGCGGGCTCCCGGTGGGACTCCAGATCGTGGGCCGCCGGCGTCAGGAAGCGATGGTGCTGCGGGCGGCGGCGGCCTTCGAGGCGGCGGCGCCGTGGGCGGACAGGATTCCTCCCGTCGTGAAGCATGAGCGTGGGATTACTCCTACTGGATCACCTCGTCTGCACGCTGCAGGAGCGATTGCGGGATCGTAAGCCCGAGCGTCTTGGCGGTCTTGAGATTGACGACGAAGTAGAGCTTGTCGACCTGCTCAACGGGCAGATCTCCGGGGCTCGCGCCCAGGAGAATGCGCTGGACGTACCTGGCACAGAGCCCGCCCATGGTCGAGTAGCTCACGCCGTAGCTGGCAAGCCCCCCCTTCACAACACTGTCTAGCTCCGTGAACATCGTCGGCAGCTTCTTCGCCCTCGCGGTATCGATGACGAGCGCCGTCTCGCCAACCACCATCGCGTCCGCCCCGGAGAGAAAGGCATCCGTCTCCCCCGCCCGAAGCGCGCGCAGTCCTGCCCGCAGCTCCTCGACTGACCCGACTCGATGCTCGACGAGCTCGACCTTCAGCTGGCGGGCCGCATCCCGCGCGAGCTTCATGTCCCGCTGCGCGACGCGATTGTTCCGATCGTAAAACATCACGACCCGGCGGAGCCTCGGAACCATCTCCTTCAGAAGCTCGAGGCGCTTGGGCGTGAGATCGGGAAGCCGCCCGTAGACGCCCGTGAGTCTCCCGCCAGGCTTCCGGAAGCTCTCGACGAGGCCAAGCGCGACTGGATCAGTCCCGGCGTAGAACACGATGGGAACCGTCTTCGTCGCCTGCTTGGCCGCAAGCGTCACCGAGCTGCTGACTGCGTAGATCAGGTCGACTTTCTCACGTTCGAGATCCCCCGCCGCCTGCTCCACCGCCTTCAGATCGCCCTTGCCTTCGCGGATGTGAAGGATGAATTGCTTCCCCTCCTCGAGGCCCAGCTCCCCGAGACCCTTCCGGAGCCCGTCGACGGCTCCCACATACGGACCGCCCTGCAGGACGACTCCGACGCGATAGACGCGAGCTTGCTGCGCTTCGGCGGCGCGTGGTCTGGCGAGAAGACCGACAGATACCGCGCCGAGGAACGCTCGTCGAGTGATCACCGGATCAGCGTCGGGCCGGCGTCTTCTTCAGCTTCGGGATGACGTGCTTGCCGAACATCTCGATGGAGTCCATCACCGTCTCGTGCGGCACGGACTCCGTCGCCATCAGGAACTGCAGCTCGTCCACGCCGGCTGCCTCGTGGATGGCGATGCTGCGCAGGCAGCTCTCGGGATCGCCGGCCACGAGGACGCCCCGGTCCGTCAGCGTGTCAGCGTCGATCTGATTCCACAGCGCCGCCGCGATCTGGCCCGAGCCGCCCGATAGATCGACCGGGGGCGCGCCCTCCGCACCTTCACCCTTGATGTAGCGCGCGAAGTTGGCCCGGAGGTGATCGGGGACGCCGCCCCACGACTCCACGAGCTGCTCGTAGAGATGCGTCTGGTCCTTCAGGTACGGCCGGTCAGGTCCGAAGAACGTGCGCAGCGACTTGGCGGCTATCTCTCGCGCGGCCTTGCCGTCCGACCCGCACACGGCCATGGTGGCGCTGAGCCACTGGTCGTTGATGAACTTGCCCACGGGTTTGGCCTGACGGACGCGCTCCTTGTACGCCTTGATGTGCGGCGCCAGGAACGAGGGCGAGGCGACGCTGAGCGCCATCACGCCGATGCCCAGCTCGGCCGCCAGCTGATAGGTCGCGGGCTGCAGCGCGGCGACCCAGATCGCGGGGTGCGGCTTCTGGTAGGGCTTGGGCCGCACCTCACGGGGCGGCACGTTCCAGAACTGGCCTTCCCACGAGAACAGGCCGTCCTCCCAGATCTTCGGGATCATGCGCAGCGACTCTTCCCACATCGCGCGCGTGTTGCGCGGATCGAGGCCCATGCCCGTCTGCTCGTACGGCGCCGAGCGGCCCGTGCCGAACTCCACGCGCCCGCCGGACATGTGATCGACCATGGCCACGCGCTCGGCCACGCGCACCGGGTGGTGATACGGCAGGATCACGACGCCGAACCCCAGCCGGATGCGCTTGGTCAGACGGCTCAATGCGCCGAAGAGCACCTCCGGGCAAGGCGACATCGAGAAGCTGGTCAGGAAGTGGTGCTCGACGAACCAGAGGGTGTCGAAGCCCACCTGGTCGGCGAGCACGCACTGCTGGATCGTCTCCTCGATCACCGCGTGGTCGTCGACCGTGGGCCGCTGCATCTCGTAGGCGAGGCTCAATCGCATGCGCTCTTCCTCTCTGGGCGTCGGTGACCGGGTCGCGATGATGGCATGGCGAGTCTTCAGGGGCAAGGGCATGACCCGGCAAGCGTCACCGGCCCTGGGCACCCCGACCTCTTGCGCTTCCCCCCGTGAGGCGTCATGGTGTCGTTCGTGGCGCCTCTCCTCATCTGCGTCTCCCTCGCCGGGTGCTTCGTGATCGGCCTCGCGGCGGTCATCCGGATGGCCGGTCCGGTCGCCGGCCTCGAGCACGCGACCGGCGTCATCCGCCTCCCGGGAGAGGTGACGGCGACCATCGTCGCTCTCTTCGCGCTCGCCACCGTCGTCTTCGTCGTGCATGTGCTGCGGCTCGCGTGGTCCAGACGCCACGCGGAAGACGCCGAGCCCGAGGAGGTCCTCGAGCCACTCCGCGTTCCGGCGTGGGTGCGCGCGGTCAGACAGTTCCTCGCTTTCCTGTACTTCGTGGCGCTTGCCTATGTGCTGTCGCGAAGCAGGATATCCCTGGACCGCATCATGGCGCTCACGTCGGGCGCGGGGGCGGCGGGCGGCTCCGTGCCCCCCGGTCCGGCCGCCGAGAGCGCTCCGCCGTTCGTCACCTGGAGCTTCGGCATTCTCGCGCTCGGGGCGGGTCTCGCGGCGCTCGGCCTGGCCCTGTGGGTCGCGCTCGGCGCTCGCCTGGCCCGGCGGCGCGCGGACGGCGAAGGCGAGACCATGCCGTCACCCCTCGGCACCGCTGTGGACGACAGCGCGGAGGATCTGCGCTCCGACCCGGACGCACGCCGCGCCATCGTCCGCTGCTACGCCAGGTTCGAGCGCGCGGCCGCCGGCTCGGGAGTGGAGCGCAAGCCGTGGTCGACGCCGATGGAGTTCATGCGGGAGGCGCTCCGCCGCCTGCCCGTCCCGCGCACGGCGGTGCCAACGCTCACGGGGCTGTTCGAGCTGGCCAGGTTCAGCCATCACCCCCTCGGGCCGACCGAGCGGGACCAGGCCCTGGAGGCCCTGGACGAGATCAGGTCGGCGATGAGGGTGACCGACGGCGATGCCGGCGCAAGCTGAGCGGTCGCCTCGCCGCCGCGCCGGCCGCGCGATCCTCGCCGCCGTCGTCGTCCTCGCGGTGACACCTGCCTACCTCGCGCTCTCGCCGCCGTGGCAGCCCGTCGCCGTCCGTCTGGCGTGCGCGGCGATCGTGATCGCGGGGTGCGTCCGCTTGCTGCGCCTGGCGCGGAGTGCCATGGAGGCCGCACCCCCCTCTCCTCTCGACGCGCCGCCCCCGCCCGCCGCGGCCCCCGCGCTGGATGCGCGCTTCCTCGCGCTTCGCGACGACGTGACCCACGGCATGCGGAGCCGGCGGTACTTCGACAGGATCCTCTGGCCGCGGCTCTCCGGGCTCGCGGGCACGGATCTCTCGCGGCCCCCCGAGGGGCCCGGCCTCCGCCGGCGCGGACCCTCGATGAGCGCGCTCGCCCGCCTCGTCACCGAGATCGAGAGGGGCGCGTGAAGCTCGACGCCGTGGCCGACCGCTGCCAGGAGGTCCTCGCCGCGCTCGGCCAGGTGATCGTCGGCAAGACGAACGTGCTCCAGCAAGTCCTGGCCGGTATCCTCGCCAACGGCCACATTCTCATCGAGGACTACCCCGGCCTCGCCAAGACGCTCATCGCCCGGCTCGTCGCCCAGACGCTCGATCTCGGCTTCAAGCGCATTCAGTTCACGCCCGACCTCCTGCCCAGCGACATCACGGGCAGCTTCCTCTACGACCAGCGCGAGGCGCGGTTCGAGTTCCGCCGAGGTCCGATCTTCACCAACCTGCTCCTCGCCGACGAGATCAACCGGGCCACGCCCAAGACGCAGAGCGCGCTGCTGGAGGCGATGCAGGAGTCGCAGGTCACCGTCGAAGGCGAGCGCTTCCCCCTCGAGCCGCCATTCCTCGTGATCGCCACCCAGAACCCGATCGAGCTGGAAGGCACGTATGCGCTGCCCGAAGCCCAGCTCGACCGCTTCCTGATGCGCCTGGCCGTGGGCTACCCGGATCCCGAGGAGGAGGTGGAGATCCTCGCCCGGCGCCGGCGCCGCCGGGAAGATCCCGTGACCGTCGCCCCCGTGCTCTCGCGCGCGGACCTGCTCGCCATGCAGGAGAGCCTGGAGGATGTCCACGTGGCGGGGGTGACCGAGCGTTACATCGTCGACCTCGTGCAGGCTACCCGCACCGACCATCGCGTGGCGCTCGGCGCCTCGCCGCGGGGGACGCTCGCGCTCCTCAAGCTCGCCCGGGCCCTCGCGGCCCTCCAGCGCCGCGACTTCGTGCTCCCGGACGACGTGAAAGCCATGGCCGTGCCTGCGCTCGCGCACCGGCTCGTGCTCAAGCCCGAGCTGTGGGCCGCGCGAGTCTCGGCGGCGCAGGTGGTGCAGGGCCTGCTGACGCAGGTGCCCGCGCCCGGCCCGGACGTCCGATGACGGGCCGGGTGACACCGCTCGGCTTCTCCGTCCTCGCGGTGGCCGGCTGCGCGCTCTCACTTGCCGTGCTCTCCGCGCGCCCGGAGCTGTTCGTGGCCGCGCTCCCCCTGCTGCTCGCGCTCGTTCCGCTCGCTCTCCGCGCCCCCGCCCTCGATCATCGGATCGCCCACGAGGTCTCGCGCGCGCGCGTCCTGGAGGGCGAAAGCGTCACGGTGACGGTCACGGTCCAGGCGCGCGCGCCCATCGCGCTCCTCGAGCTCCTCGGCCCGCTTCCCGCCGGCAGCGTCGTCGTGTCCGGGCGTCATCGCGCGGCGATGGCCCTCCGCGCCGGCCAGACGGGACGCTGGAGCTACGAGGTCCGCTTCGAGGGCCGCGGCGCGCACGACATGGGAACGATCGCCGTGCGGGTGCGGGATCGCTTCGGCATTCGCGCCTGGGAGCAGCGCCATGTCGATCCAAAGCCCGTGCGCGTGTATCCGCGCATCGCGTTGCTCCGGAGTCTTCCCCGTCCCGCCCACGCGCGGGCATCGGTCGGCGACTACGTCTCGGCCGCCCTCGGCGAAGGCATCGAGCCCGGCGACATCCGCCAGTTCGCTCCCGGCGACCGGATCAAGCAGGTGAACTGGCGCGCCTCGCTGCGGCTGGGGAAGCTCTACGTGACCCAGCATCAGCGTGAGCGGAATGCCGACGTCGTCCTCATGCTCGACACGCTGGCCGAGGGGGGCCGGGCGCCCGACACCACGCTCGACTGGAGCGTTCGGGCCGGGGCCTCGCTGGCGACCGCGTATCTGGCGCGAAAGGATCGCGTCGGCCTCATCAACTACGGCGGGCTGATCCACTGGGTCAAGCCGGGGTCCGGGCGGGCGCAGTACGAGCGACTCGCCGATGCCCTGGCGTGGGCCGACGTCGTCTTCACCTACGTCGCGAAGGATCTCGCCGTCGTGCCGCCGCGGGTGCTGCCACCGCAGGCCGTCGTCATCGCGATCACGCCGCTGCTCGACCCGCGCTTCACCCGGGCCACCCTCGACCTCGCGGCCCGAGGCTTCGATCTCGTCGTGCTCGTCGTCTCCCCCGTCGAGGTGACGCGCAGGGCGCTCGCGCCGTCCCCGACCATCGACCTCGCCTGCCGGCTCTGGACGCTCGACCGCCGCGCGCGACTCGCCGAGCTCCACCGGCAAGGTGTTGCCGTCCTCGAGTGGTCTCCACCGGAGCCGCTCGAGCTGGCGCTGGCGGGGGCCCGACGCCCACGCCCCCGCCTCGTGGCCGCGGGATGATCCGCCTCCTGGCCGCCGCCTTCGCCGTCGTCCTGTCGGCCGCGCCGGTCCTGATCATGCCGGTGCCGGCCGTGGCCGTGATCGCGCTGGTGGGACTGCTCCTGGCAACGGTGGGAGTCGCCGCGTTGTGGCAGTGGCCGGTCACGGCCGCGGCCTGTGTCTTCCTGGCCGACTACGCGGCGTCGCTCTGGGTGGCGGCCGGGCCCGTGAACGTGGCCGGCGCCGCGGGATTCGGCCTCGCCCTTCTGTTCATGCTCGAGTCGGTGGACCTTGCCCGCCGCGTCCGGCGGGCGGCTGTCGAGGGCGCGGTCATCGGCTCGCATCTCGGCCGCTGGAGCGGCTTCGGCGCCGCCACGCTCTTGGGGGCTGCCCTCGCGGTGGCGCTGGCGAGCGCTCTCGCGACGCCGATGCCATCCGCTATCGCCCCGCTCCTCGCCGCCGGCGGCGCCCTCGGTGTCATGACGACCATCGCCGTCATCTTCACGCGCGTTGCCTCGAGCCGTCGCTCGGCGGGTCGATGACCTCGGCAAGCCGATGGAGCGCTACGGGCAGGCAGCCCGGACCTCGCGGAGACTCGCGCGAGGCCACCTCGTCCTCCTTTCAGTGCAACCCATCGGCGCTCTACGTCCGCTCATCGGCCTCGAGAAACTCCCGCACCCAGGCGGTCATGGGCTCCGTGTCGTACAGGGTCGTCAGGAGAACCACATTGCGGGAGCGGTCCCCCTGGAAGAAGCGCTCGTACAGCACTTGCCGGGAGGCAAACGCGCTGCAGCAGGTATCCCACGCGAGACGAAAGAGCCGCACGCGCTCGGCAGCTGATGCGGTGTCAGTGGCGAGGTAGTGGGCGATCTCGGGCGCCAGTGACCCCGTGAGGTCCGCCTCCGTGGGCAGTGCCATGAGGCTACTGGAGCCCAGGAGGTGCAGGATCTCCACCATCCTGGGGTACATGCGGATGAACAGCTGGCGGGCCACCATCAGAGGCATCTCCGCCGGGCTCATGATGCCCCACCGGTTCGGCGCGGCATCGGCCTCGGCGGCGCGCAGACACGCCTTGGTCACCTCCAGGTTCTCGATGAGCTCCGCCAGCATCTCGCGAGTCTGAGGCAATTCACGCGACCCCAGGGTGTGCACCATGAGGGAGGCCAGCCCCAGGACGAACTCGCACTTGACCACGTTCTTGGTCACCACCTGGTGACCCGAGTGCAGATACTGGCCGGTGTTGGTGGCCATGTCATTGCACAGCTTGGCGTCCCCGAGCAGGAAGACGCGCTCCCAGGGCACCAGGACGTGGTCGAAGAACGCGAGGGCGTCCATCTCCTCGAAGCGCGAGCCCAGGGGATGGTCGAAGCGGGAGCGCTCCAGGTCGAAGCTCTCTCGGCACAGGAATTTCAGACCCGGCGTGTGGCAGGGAATGGCGAACGCGAAGGAGGTGCGTTGGGGGGCGCCGCCGGGGAGCCGGTGGGAGCGGGCGGGATAGACGGCGATCTCGTCGGCGAGGGGCAGCGTGGCAAGGGCCCGGACGCCGTTGACCACGATCCCCGCATCGGTCTCCTTCACCACCGACAGGGCGATGTCCGTCGTGTCATCGAGGCCGCTGCCCAGCGGGGAGCGGCTGCGTTGCAGATTGACGAGCGTGTGGGTCAGGACCAAATCGTGCTCGCGGACGTAGTCGTAGTAGCGCTGGATGTTCTCCTTGAAGGCGGGGCGGTTCCGTGCGAAATAGTCTCCTGCCGCGGCCATGGCCATGACGCTGGCATTGAGAAAATCCGGTGTGCGCCCCATCATCCCGCAGGTCGCCCGCGCCCAGTGCCGCATCATGGTGTGGCGCCGCTCCAGGTCGCGGTGACTCCGCGGGGTGATGAACGACAGCCCAACAGGATCGCCGGTGGTCGGTGACACATAGGTCATCTCGTCCCGGAGCGCCGGGTCGTGCTGCATGTCGTAGAGGGTGGCGAGGGTCCGCACGCCGTGGCGGAGACCGGGGTGGCTCGTCACGTCCTTGACCCGCTCGCCCTGCACGTGGACCTCGGGCGGGTGTTCTCGCAGCCCGGCGATGTAGGCGGCTCCCGTCCTGGCTGGCATGCGCGCTCTCCTTCTCGGCTCATCACCTCGGCGCCATTCGGCGCCGAACCGTGCCTATCCCCGCAGGTGCTTGCCGAAGAACTCCCGGGTCCGCTGCCCGACCCCGCCCATCTCGCGCCGATCCTGCCAGAGGGCGTGGGAAAGGTCAAAGCGGAGCCGCGAGTAAACCAGTCGCAGAAATTCTCGTGCGCCCTCAGAGCGCGACGTCGCCCAGAAAGATGCGCCTGACCTCCGCGGACTGGAGGAGCTCCGCCGATGGTCCGCTCAGGATGGTCCGGCCGGATTCCAGGATGTAGCCGCGGTCGGCGAGCCGCAGCGCCAGCTCCACGTTCTGCTCGATGAAGACGATGGTGATGCCCTGCTCGTCCCGGATGCGCCGCATGAGGCCCCCGATCTCCTGCACCACCAGGGGAGCCAGGCCCAGGAAGGGCTCGTCGATCATCAGCAGGCGGGGCCGGGCCATGAGCCCGCGCGCGATGGCGACCATCTGCTGCTCGCCGCCCGACAGCGTATGCGCGAGCTGCCCCTGCCGGTTGGCGATGACGGGGAACAGGCGCTGGACCCGCGTCAGCGTCTCCTTGAGGTGCGGGCGGGCGGCGGGGTTGTGGGCGCCCAGCACCACGTTGTCGAGCACGGTGAGAAAGGGAAACAGGCGCCGGCGCTCCAGCACGTGCGCCAGGCCCTCGCCCGCGGTCCGGTGGGCGGGCAGGCCGTCGATGCGCGTGCCCCCGAAGGTGATGCGGCCGGCGCGGGGAGTGATCAGCCCGGAGATGGTGTTCATCAGCGTGGACTTGCCCGCGCCGTTCGGCCCGAGCACAGTCACGATCTCGCCGTCGCCCACGTGCATGGCCGCCTGCCACAGCACCTGGAAGTCGCCGTAGGCGACGTCGAGGCCTTCCACCGTCAGCAGGGGGCTCGGCCCCATCACTGGACGTACGCCTGGCCGAGGTAGGCCTCGACCACCCGCCGGTCCCGCGTCACGACGTCCGGGGCGCCGTCGGCGATCTTCTCGCCCAGGTAGAGGGCCACGATGCGCTGGGCCACCGCGGTGATGACCCGCATGTTGTGCTCGACCACGAGGAGCGTGAGGCCTCCGCGGTGCAGGTCCCGGACGAGCTGCACGAGCCCGGGAATGCTGCGCTGGTCGACGCCTCCCGTCACCTCGTCGAGGAGGAGCACGCGCGGCTCGGTGGCGAGCGCGCGCGCCAGCTCGAGGCGCTTGCGCTGGCCGGTGGAGAGCGTGCGCGCGTACGCGTCCGCCTTCTCGACGAGCCCGACCCGGTCGAGCAGCTCGCGGGCGCGCGCCCGCGCGTGACGCACGTCGCGCGTCCGGGTGAGCGCGCCCACCATCACGTTGTCGACGACGGTGAGTCCCGCGAACGGCCGCAGCTTCTGGAACGTGCGCGCGATACCCCGGCGGCACACGTGGTCGGGGGAGAGGCCCGTGAGGGCGCTTCCGTCGAGTCGCACCACGCCCGCATCGGGGTGATAGAAGCCGCTGATGACCTCGAAGAGCGTCGACTTGCCGGACCCGTTCGGGCCGATGATGCCGATCAGCTCGCCCGCCTCCACCTCGAAGGAGATGTCGCGGTTCGCGGTGATGCCGCCGAACCGCTTGGTGATGCCCGAGACGGAGAGGAGACTCACGACGTCGATCCTGCCACCGGCCGCCGCCTGAACCGCTCGCCCAACCAGGGCACGAGTCCCTGGGGAGCGAATCGCATCATCACGACGAGCGCGGTGCCGTAGATGATCAGGTAGATCCCGACGAGACTGGCGCCGATCCCCCCGAAGCGCGCGCGCAGGTAGGTCTCCAGGGTCAGGATGAGCGCAGCGCCGATGAAGGGTCCGAGCGCGGTGCCGATGCCGCCCAAGATCGCGGCCAGGGCAAAGCGGACGGACAGGTCGACCGAGAATACGTAGAACGGGTCCACGAAACCCACGTACTGCGCCCAGAGGGCGCCGGCCACCGCGGTGAGCGCGGCGCTGGCCGCGATGGCCGCCACCTTCAGCCGGAGCGCCGGCACCCCGAGGGACAGGGCCGCGTCCTCGTCCTCGCGCACGGCCGCGAGCTGGTAGCCGCGGCGCGAGCGCTCGAGGTAGAGCTCGACCAGGTACAGGAAGATCGCGAGGGCGAGGACGATGGCAACCCAGACGCGCTTGTCCGTGATGCCGAGCGTCCAGAATCCTGGCCGGAAGGGGACGGGGATGCCCTCGGAGCCGGAGGTGAAGCCGCGCCAGCGGCTGGCCACGATCAGCAGCACCTGCGAGAACGCGATCGTGGCGAGCACGAAGTAGGGGCCGCGCAGCCGGTTGCTGAGGAAGCCGATGAGGATCCCGAAGGCCGTGGCCAGGGCGGCGCCGACGAGCAGCCCGATCCACGGCGACAGCCCCCACCGTGTCCCGAGCAGCGCCGCGGAGTACGCGCCCAGCCCGAAGAACGCCGCGTGGCCGAGCGATACCTGGCCGGCGTAGCCGCCCGCCACGTTCCAGGCCGCGGCCGTCGCGCCCCACAGCAGGATGAGGATCAGGCCGTCGAGGAGGAACGGGTCGCGCACCACGACGGGGCCGAGCGCGGCGAGCGAGAAGAAGACAACGGCCGGCCACGTGCCCTTCACGTGCCGATCACCTCGGCGCCGCGCTGGCCGAAGAGCCCCGCGGGGCGGATCACGAGGATCCCGATGAACAGGAGCAGGTACAGCACTTCCTTCCACGCCGTCCCGATCACGTACGAGCCGATGACCTCGACGGCGGCGACGATCAGGCTGGCGATCAGCGCGCCCGCCATGTCGCCGAGCCCGCCCAGGACGACGGCGACGTAGGCGATGAGCACGAACTGGAGCCCGACCGTGGGATAGACGGGGTAGATCGGCGCGAGGAGCACGCCGGCCACTCCCACGCAGGTGACCCCGACCGCCCAGGTGAGGGCGAAGACGCGGCCCGTGTCGATCCCCATGAGCGAGGCGACGGCCCTGTCCTGGGCGGTCGCCCGCATGACCTTGCCCGTGTACGACCAGCGCATGAAGGCGAAGAGCGCGGCCGTGCAGAGCACGGCGACGGCGAACGCGACGAGCTGGGCGAGGTTGAGCACCGCGTTCCCCAGGTGCACGACGACCGTGTAGTAGCCGGTGCGCACGAACTGCGAGTCGGCGCTCCACAGGACCAGGGCCACGTTCTGCAGCGCGATCGACAGCCCGACGGTCGTGAAGATCTGGACGTTGTGCGACGCGTGGATGACCGGCCGCACCACCATGCGGTAGCTCAGCCATCCAAAGCCGAAGATGAGCGGGAGCGACAGCACGAGCGTCACGTAGGGGTCGAGATGGAGCAGCGCGAACGCCCAGAAGGCGAGATACATGCCCAGCATGAGGAACTCGCCGTGGGCGAAGTTGACGACGCGCATCACGCCGAAGATGAGGGTGAGCCCCACGGCGATGAGCGCGTAGATCCCGCCCAGGAGGATGGTGGAGACGAGGAGCTGGGGGACTACGTGCATGGTCGGGCGTCCCGCCACTCACCCGACGCGCGACGCCCCGGGGAGGCCCCGGGGCGTCGACAGGATCGGCGAGGCGGAACGGGCGGCTACTTCCGCTGGTCCCACGCGCCGAGCGGTATCCACTTGGCGCGATTGGTCGTGAACTCCTCCGGCCACACGGTGACGAGCGAGCCATTCTGCCACTGCAGCATGTAGTGCTGCACGCGGGCGTTGGAGTTCTGGCCGGTCTCGTCGAACTTCACGCCCCAGCCGTTGACCGCGGAGCCGACCGGGATATCCATGGCCAGGACGGCGGCGCGGAACTTGTCGAGGTCGTCGGTCTTGGCCGCGTCGAGCACGAGCTTCAGGACCCAGAGTCCGCCGCCCGCGAGCTGATGCCCACCCGTGATGTCCGCGCCGGTCTTGGCCTTCACGGCCTCGCGGAACGCGCGCTCGATCCGCTGCCCCTCGGGGCGCATCTTCTCGATGATCAGGCCCGGGCCGGGCTCGAGCAGGGCGAAGGGCCCGTTGGCGTCGTTGCCGAAGGCCTTGCCGAAGCCCGGGGCGCCGTAGCCGGTCGCGCCGGCGTGCACGACGGCCTTGACCTGGAAGTTCTGCTCGCGCGCCTGCCGCCAGAAGAGGATGGCGTCCTGGTCGCGCGCGATGTGATGCAGGATGTCGGGATTGGCGTTCTTGAGCTTGAGGATGACCGGCGTCAGGTCGTTGGTGGTGAACGTGTAGTACTCCGCCGCCACCTCCTGCATGCCGAACTCCTGCTTGGCGCGCTGGCGCGCGGTCTCGGTCACGCTCTGGCCGTACGAGGAGTCCTCCGAGAGGTACGCGACGCGCAGCTCGCTCGTCTTCTTGCCGAGGCGGTGGGCCAGGTGCTTGGCGATGAACTCGACGTTGTACCAGCCGAACCCGGTGCCGTCGATCTCGGTCCGGAACACGTTCTTGAGCCCGCGCCGGGTGAGCCGCGGATCGACGCAGGACGTCTCCCAGTAGATGACGTTCTGCCGCGACGCCGCCTCGCTGGCCGCCCCGCAGAGGGTGGATGAGAACGTGCCGCTGATGATCTTCACGCCTTCCCGCGTGGCGAGGCGCGTCGCCTCGGAGGCGGCCACGGTGGGATCGACGGCGTCCCCGGTCACGAAGACCAGCTTCTTGCCCATCACGCCGCCGAAGCGCTCGTTGATGAGGTCGCGCATGATCTCGTAGCCTTCGAGGTGAAGCTTGCCTTGGACGGCGAGGTTGCCGGTCAGCGGCTCGAGCACCCCGATCTTGTACTCTCCACTGAGCGGCTGTCCCTGGACGGCGTCGAGGCCGAACGCCATCGCGACCAGGCCGAGCACTACCACCGCCCACTTCACGTGTCGCATGCCGACTCTCCTTTGGTTGATCGCGAATGCTTCTACGGGAACGGACGCTCTGCGGCAAGCCGCCTGATGGAGGCCGAGAGAGATAATAACCGGAGTGTCCAACCATCCTCCAGCCTCTTGTTTGCCGCCACCGCGGTCAGATTTCGAATCGAGACGATGCGCTAGAATGCCGCCCATGCCGCTCGAGGCCGCGCTCATCCCGATCGTCTGCATTGGCGTGCTGCTCTGGAAGGCCTTTACCAGGCGACCCGCAAGAGCCCGGGCCGTCGCGCGCACCGCCTTCGTGCTCCTCGCGCTCACGAGCTTTGCCCTCGCGTATGGTGGCGCGCTGCGAGAGGCGGTCACGAAGCCGTACGGGAAAACCGACGCGTGGGGCGTCTTTCACTACTATCTGGGCGCCAAATACTTCTCGGAGCTGGACTACACAAGTTTCTATGCGTGCGTGCTGGCCGCCGATCTCGACGGCGCGCGCGTCTGGGATGCCCGCACCAAGGTCAGAGACCTCTCGACCTATGCGATCGTCGGGCGCGACGACATCGCGCCCTGCCCACGAGACCGCTTTTCGCCGCCACGTTGGAGCGCCTTCGTCAAGGACGTGACCGCGCTGCAGAGCATGCTGCCCGACAGCGAACGGGCGGCCGTCCTGACGGACAAGGGATTCAACCCGCCGCCTTCCTGGAGTGTGCTGGCAGGCTGGGTGGCCAATCATGTGGCGCTTGACCACGCGAGGGCGGCCAAGGCCATGTTCAATGTCGATCTCGCGTTCACCCTGATCGCGCTGATCGCGCTTGCCGTGGCCATCGACATCGAGACCGCCTCGGTGGCCGCGATCTTCGTGTTCCTGTACTTCGGCAGCGTGGGGCGACTCACCGGGAATTTCCTCCAGTACGCGTGGTTCCCGGCCCTCACGGGAGCCGTCCTGGCGTGGCGCAGCGACCGATACCGACAGAGTGCACTCTGGTGGGCGCTGGCGACGCTGGCGCAGACGTTCCCCCTCGCCCTGACCTCCGCCATCGGGTTGCGATACCTGTGGCTGTGGAAGGACAGGACGCGAGGCGACGCGGTCGGTCACTACGGGAGGTTCATCGCGCACTACGCGACGTGGCTCGTGGCGGGAATAGCCGTGGGATGCCTGTCCGGCCGCGGTCCTCGCGCATGGTGGGAATGGGTCCAGAAGATCACGGTGCACGGGGCGTATCTGGTGGGCGAGGTGTTCGACATCGGGCTCCGGAATCTCATCGCGACCGCAGCCTCGTCGGGGACGAACAGCGCGCATTCCTACCTCGAGGACTATCCGAACGTGATGGGTCGCCTGGCCGCCTTCAAGTCATACGAATGGATATGGTATCTGGTGGCGATCGGAGCGCTGGTGGGCGTGCTCGCGCGCATGAAACACGTGACACATCGAGGCGTCCTCGGTCTTGGCTTCGTCATGATGTACGTCCTGTTGGATCTGGCGCCCTACTACTATGCCTCGCTGGCCGTGCTGTTCGCCGTCTTCCCGCTGAACGAGGGGAGAAAGGGGCTCGTCATTCACGGCGGTCTGTTGCTCCTCAACGCGTATCACGCGGTGCGAATGTCGACGGGCTATGTCACGTTCGATTGGGGCGAGCACCTGGTCAGCGAAATCATGATCGCGGGGTTGATGCTCGCCCTGCTCGTGATGGCGACGCGCGGCCGGTCCGTTGAAGGGAGCGGGATGCCGGCGGCAAAGGAAGCGCGCACACAGTCGTCGGCCGAGCGTCGCCCGGGCAGGCAACGCACAGGGAGGCGAGCGAGAAGGGGAACTGGTCCGGACCGTCGCCGTACTGGGGCCGGGGGACCTTGACGTCTTGCCATCCCGAGCGCCGTATGATGGGCGAGCACGGCGTCCGGTGACAGGCGGCTGGCGATCAGGAGGTCTCAGGCGGTCGAAGCCGCCGCGGTGCCGGGGGCCTCGACCCGCACCACGCGAACGGCGACGCGCAGGCTCTCGGTTCCGCCACCCCGGCGGAGCCCCTTGACCGGCGGCACGTCGTCGTAGTCGCGGCCGTGTCCGACCTTGACGTACGTCTGCTCGACCAGGGTGCCGTTGGTCGGATCGAAGCCGACCCAGCCGCTGCCCGGCAGGTAGGCCTCGATCCAGGCGTGCGAGGCATCCGACCCGAGGGTGAGACCCGCCCCCGTCTCGAGATATCCGCTGACATAGCGCGCGGGAATGCCGATCCTCCGGCACAGGGCGAGCATGACGTGCGTGTAGTCCTGGCAGACCCCGGCGCGCGCGCGGACGAACTCGGCCATGGGCGTGTCGATCTCCGTGACATTCGGCCGGTAGGTGAAGAAATCGTGGAGATGGCGCGTGAGCCTCGCGAGGTACTCGACGAGGTCGTCATCGGGGGCGAGGGCGGGCGCGCGCATGGCGGCGCCCCAGTCCTCCTCCAGCGGCACGCGCCGGGTCGGAGCCAGGAACTCGAAGAAGCGGGGCTTCAGCTCGGCCAGGCTGTCCGCCGCCACCTCCACGGGCGCGGGGCGCGGATAGGTGACCACGCTCGAGCGGGCCTCGATGGCGAGCCGGCGATGCGCCTCCGCGATGTGGAACTGGTGCGCGCGGTTGCCGTAGTAGTCGAGGTGGCTCCGCACCGTGGCCTCCGGCGACAGCTCGAGCTCGAAGGAGAGCAGGCTCTGGGCGTGATCGTCCGTGGGAGAGAGCCGGACCTCGTTGAAGGAATCCCAGGCGGGCTCGGGATAGCGATACTCGGTGACGTGGACGACGCCGAGGTGAACGAGTGATCCCGGCGTGGCGGTCACGCGGCCGACTCGCCCCGCGGCTCGGGCGGCTGATCCGCTCCCGTGACGCCGAAGTAGGTCGAGCTGATGGCGTCGGAGATGGCCGACACCTCCTGGAGGAGGGTCTCGAGCCCCGGCTCCTTGGCGTCGAGGATCGGCTCCACCCCGGGCATGTACTCGAGCCGCGCCGCGAGCCAGCCCGCCTGCCGCGTGGCCGTGCCCGGCGCGCCCGGATTGAGCCGCTCGATGTTCATCAGCGTGCCCTGCAGCGCGGCCAGATTGTGGCGCACGCTCCGAGGGAAGTCGGGGTCGAGGAGGAGAAAGGCGGCGATCCGGCGCGCCTCGAGGGCGACGTGGTGCCGCTTGCGAAAGGCCTCGTAGGCCGAGACCGACTTGAGGAGGGCCATGCCGCGATGGTTTTCGAGACCGCGCGCGACGGGCTCGAGTCCGACGCCTTGCCGCTCGCGCACCTGCAGGAGCCGCAGGACGTTGTCCACGCGCTCGAGCTGCTGGCCGGCGAGGAGGAAGTACCAGCCGAGGTCGCGCGGCAGCGTCGGGTGGCTCGCCTCGCGCGCGGCCACGCAGTACTCGTGCAGCCCGTCCTGCTCGAGCACGCGGTCGGTGGAGAGGCAGAGCTCCAGGTAGGCCCGGTTGAGGGTCTCCCACATCTCGAGGCTGATGCGATCGCGCAGTCCTCGCGCGTCCTCGCGCGCTCGGGTCAGGCTCGCGCGGATGCTCGAGGAGTTCTGCGGGTGGAAGGCCAGCCACTCCGGCACCGTCCGTCCGTCCGCCCGGTCGTAGTACTTGCGGAACGCGCCCTCGTCGTCCGTGAGGGCGAGCAGGGGCGCCCACTGCTCGGTGACGATGCCCTTGGCCCCCGGCACCACGGGCGCCTCCACGTTGGCGTGGTAGTTGACGTCGAGGAGGCTCGCGGTGTTCTCCGCGCGCTCGATGTAGCGGCCGATCCAGTAGAGGTTCTCCGCGATGCGGCTGAGCATCTAGGCCTGCCCGCTTTCCGAAAGCACCCACGTGTCCTTGGAGCCGCCACCCTGGGAGGAGTTGACCACGAGCGAGCCCCGCCGGAGCGCCACGCGGGTCAGCCCGCCCGGAACCACCGTGATGTCCTCGCCCACGAGGACGTACGGGCGCAGGTCGACGTGGCAGGGCTCGAACACGCCCGACTCCGCGAAGAACGAGGGATGGCGGGAGAGGGGAACCACGGGCTGCGCCACGTAGTTGCCGGGATTGCCGCGCACGGTCTCCAGGAACTTGTCGCGCTGCGCCGCCGTCGACTCGGGCCCGACCAGCATGCCGTAGCCGCCCGACTCGCCCACCGCCTTGATGACGAGCGTCTCCGCGTTGTCGAGCATGTAGGCGAGCCCGTGGGGGTCGGCTCCGAGGTAGGTGGGGACGTTGGGCAGCGCCGGCTCCTCGTTGAGGTAGTAGCGGACCATGTCCGGCACGTAGCTGTACATGGCCTTGTCGTCGGCCACGCCCGTGCCCACGGCATTGGCCAGGGCCACCCGCCCCTGCCGGTAGACCTGGAGCAGCCCCGGCACGCCCAGCATGGAGTCGGCGCGGAAGACGGCGGGGTCCAGGAAGTCGTCGTCGACCCGCCGGTAGATCACGTCGACCTGCTGCCGTCCCTGGGTCGTCCGCATCCACACGCGGCGGTCCTCGACGTAGAGGTCGCGTCCCTCCACGAGCTCGATACCCATCTGCTGGGCGAGGAAGGCGTGCTCGAAGTACGCGCTGTTGTACTGGCCGGGGGTGAGCACGACGATGGTCGGCTCCTTCAGGTCGCGCGGCGAGAGGCTGCGCAGGGTCTCGAGAAGGGCGGTGGTGTAATGCTGGACCGGCCGCACACCGCGCCCCTCGAAGAGGCCGGGAAAGGTCCGCGTCATGACCATGCGGTTGGCCAGCATGTAGCTGACCCCGCTCGGCGTGCGCAGGTTGTCCTCCAGCACCATGTACCTGCCGTCCTCGCCGCGGATGATGTCGATGCCGCTCACGTGCGTGTACACGTCGTGGGGCAGCTTGATGCCGTGGACCTGGCGGCGGAAGTTGGAATTGCCCAGCACGAGTCCTCGCGGTATGACGCCGTCGTCGAGGATCCGCGCCTCGTGGTAGATGTCGCGCAGGAAGAGATTGAGGGCGCGCACCCGCTGGATCAATCCCGCCTCGAGCCGGGCCCACTCGTCGGCGGGGATCACCCGCGGGCAGAGATCGAAGGGAAAGGTCCGCTCCGTGCCCGATTCGTCGCCGTACACGGTGAAGGTGATGCCCTGGTTGCGAAAGGTCAGGTCGGCGAGGGCGCGGCGGCGGCCGAACTCGACGGGCGAGAGCGACCCGATGCGCTGGACGATGTCGGCATAGTGCAGGCGGGGCGAGCCGTCGGGCTCGAAGACCTCGTCGAAGAAGCTCTTGGCGTCGTAGTCGCCGAACACCGCCCGTCCTCCGCCGGGCTGGCCCCTCTCCGCCGCCATCGATGTCAGCGGGAGCGCGCCAGCCGCCTGAGCGGCGCGCCGGTGAGCCGCGTGTGGATCCATTCCTTGTGGAGCCGCGCGCCGATCCGCCGGTAGAAGCGGATGGCCGGGGCGTTCCAGTCGAGCACCGTCCACTCCATCCTGCCACAACCGCGGGCCATGGCGACCTTGCCGAGGGCCCGCAGGAGGGCCCGCCCCGCCCCCCGCCCCCGCTCCTCGGGCAGGACGAAGAGGTCTTCCAGGTACAGGCTGGGGCGCCCGAGAAACGTCGAGTACGTGAAGAAGTAGAGGGCAAAGCCCACGGGCCGCCGCCCGCGCCGGCAGATGAGCGTCTCGAAGTACGGGCGCCGGCCGAAGCCGTGCCGGCGCGCCTGGGCGGGGGTGATCTCGACCTCGTGCACCAGCCGCTCGTACTCGGCGAGGCCCCGGATGAGCGCGACGATGGTCGGAACGTCTCGCCGCGTGCCGCGCCGGATGGAGAGCGCGGCCCGGGCCATCAGGCCGCGGCCATCTGCAGGAGCAGCTCGGTATAGCAGCGCACGCCCGCCGTCAGGTTCTCCACCGAGATGCGCTCGTCGTTGCCGTGGATGCGCCGCCATTCGCCCTCGTCGAGCACGAACGGTCCGAAGCCGTAGCCGTGCAGCCCCATGCCGCGGAAGATCCAGTTGTCCGTGAAGCCGACCATGATCTCGGGGGCCACGATGACCCCGGGGGCGCGCCGGCCGAGGGCCTCGGAGAGAGCCTTGTAGAGCTCGGTGTCGGGGGGCGAGAGATTGGGCGCCTTGGGGGGCGAGGTCACGTTCACCTCCACGTTCGGATCGGCGACGACCCCGCGCACCCAGCTCACGATCTCGTCCGGATCGTCGCCCGCGAGCATGCGGCAGTCGATGTCCGCGGTCGCCTCGGGCGGGATCACGTTGCGCTTCTCGCTGCCCTTGAGCATGTTGACGGCGAAGGTGGTCCGGACGAGGGCGGCGTGGTGGCGGTTGGCGAGGAAGCGCGCGCGGAAGCCGGGATCGCCGAGGGAGCGCTCGAGCCGGTCGAAGCCCTCCCCCTGTCCCGCGGGCAGGACGGAGGCCATGCGCGCGAAGAACTCCTGGATCTCCGGGAGCACGCGCGGCGGGCGCTCCGTTTCGAGGAGCCTCGTGAGGGCCCGGATCAGACGATGCGGGGCGGTGTCGGGCCAGGGCATGGACCCGTGGCCAGGCTCGCTGCGGGCGGTGAGGCGCAAAGACAGCCCCGTCTTCTCGGAGATGACGATGGTGCCGAAGGGCCTGCGCCGGCCACCCTCCGCTACAATGACCCCGAGCTCGGACAGGGCGTATTCCGCCCCCGCCAGCCACTGGCGCCGCTCCGTGGCGACCCACTGCGCTCCGAACCGGCTGCCCACTTCCTCGTCGGCGGTGGCGAGGAGGATCAGGTCGCGCTTGAGCGGGATCTTGGCCCGCTTGACGGCAAGCATGGCCACGAGCTGAAGAATGCCCGTGGACTTCATGTCGAGGGCCCCGCGCCCGTAGACGAAGCCGTCCCGCAGGAGACCGCCGAACGGGTCCACCGTCCAGTAGCGCTTGTCGGCATAGACCACGTCGATGTGGTGGTGGAGGACGAGGCCGCCGAGAGACCCGTCGCCGCGCAGCCGCGCCACGAGGTTGCCGCGCTCCGGCGCCGACTCGGCCGTCTCGCTCGCGATTCCGTCCCCGTCGAGCACCTGGGCGAGGAAGCGCGTCCCCGCCGTCTCGTTGCCCGGCGGATTGGTCGTGTCGACCTTGAGGTAAGCGCGCATCAGCTCGACGGTCTCGCTCCCCAGCGCCCCCCAGTCCATCACGGCCGTCTCTCCGTCCCCCGCCGCTCCACCCCCCGCCTCTCTATCCAATGCCGCCCGGGGTTCGGCCGCTTGGCCAGGCGCCGCTCGAGCAGCGCGGTGGCGCGCTCGAGCTCCCCCGCCCGCAGCGCCGCCTCGAGCAGGGTGTCGTGAAAGACTTCGCGCTGAGCGTGGCTCCCCCCCACCTCGACGATGCGATCCTCGACGGGCGCGAGCCTGGCCGCGGCGCCGGCGTACTCGCCTCGGGCGAAGGCGTGGATCCCCTCCATCATCGGCACCACGACCTCGGGCAGGGTCCGGTGGCGCGATTTCTTCCCCCTCTCGCGCAGGCGCTCGAGCTGGGTCTCGGCCGCGCCCCAGTCGCCCGCGGCGCTGAGGGCCATGCCCACGTGGAGATCGTGGAAGAGGAGGAGGGGCATCTCGAGCCAGCCCCGCGCCGCCGCCCCGAGGTGCTTCCAGCGGGCGGGGTCGGGCCGGCCATAGAGGTCGAGCCGCCACGCGAGGGCAACCGAGTCCTGCAGGTCGGAGCCGACGGTGATGGGCGCGCTGCCGAAGACGCTGTCGAAGAGCTTGCCCACGCGGTCGTAGCGCCCTTCCGCCAGGTGCATGAGGGCAAGGTGCCAGAGGAGATGATTCCGGAAGTAGCCGAGATGGTCGCACGGATGGATGCGCGGCGGGAGCGCTTCCACACCGCGCTCGTTCTCGCCGCGCTCGTAGAGCACGTGCGCCACCGCGTGGACGGCCCACGCGTCCTTGGGATTGAGGGCGAGGGCCCGCTCGGCGAGGGGGAGGGCCTCGGCGTAGAAGCGGTTCTCCTCCAGGGCGAAGGCGTGGTACCCGAGGAGGTAGCCGTCCGCGGGAAGGGCCGGGAGGAGCGACGTTGTGAGCGCGAGCATCTCGGGCGATCGCCCCTGCCAGAAGTAGATGAAGTAGAGCCGCTGCATGAGGAGAGCGTCGCCCGGGTGCTCCGCCAGGTGCTCGAGCATCACGGGGATCGCGTCGTTGCCGCGCCCGGCAACCCAGAGGGCGAGCGCCTCGACGTGGCGCTTCTCCCGCGGCGAGAGCGTGGCGACGGCCGCCGCCGCCCTGTCCATCTCGGCGCGCCCCTCCGGGATCTTCTCCGCCAGATAGAGCGAGATGCCGAGAGCCGCCCGCGCGAGGGCAAAGTCGGGATCCGCCTCGAGAGCGGCCTGGAAATTCTCCAGGATGTCCGCGCCGAAGCCCAGGAGGGAGCGGACGCCGCGATCATACGCGTCGACGGCGGCGCGGGAAGTGGTGGAGAGGGGAAGGCCGTACGCGTCTTGCAGCACAGCGGTCATCCTAGCAGATGGCGCTCGAGAAAGGCGAGGGCGCGGCCCTCGGCCCACGAGCGCCGGCCCGAGGCGCCCTCGAGGAAGCCGGCGTGGCCGCCCTCGCGGACGAAGTTGGCGTGGATGAACCGCGACTTCGAGGCAGCGTCGCGCGGGAGGGCGGCCGCGGGCATGAACGGATCGTTGATGGCGTTGATGAGCAAGGTCGGCCGGCGGATCCGGGCCAGAAAGGGACCCGAGCTCGAGCGTGTCCAGTAGTCCCGCTCGTCGGCGAAGCCGTGCAGGGGCGCGGTCACGAGCCGATCGTACTCGGCGAAGGTCCGCGCGCGAAGGGCGGCGGGCAGGTCGAGGAGCCGGTCATAGAGGCGCTGCTTCTTCCTGAGCTTGGCCTTGAGCGTCCGCAGAAAGCTCGCCGTGTACATGGAGCGGTTCAGCCCGCGGTCGAGCACGCGGGCGCACGCGGCGAGGTTGAAGGGCGTCGAGATGGCCGCCGCGGCCTGCACCTGGGACGGGGCGCCTTCGCTCTTCTCACCCAGCCATTTCAGGAGCACGTTGCCGCCGAGCGAGATGCCGACGGCCCCGATCCTGAGGGTGGGCTCGCGGATGGTCAGGGTGCGCATGATCCAGTCGAGATCCTCGGTTTCGCCCGAGTGGTACATGCGCGGGGTCAGGTTGACCTCTCCGCTGCACGAGCGGAAGTGGAGGACCACGGCGCGCCAGCTCCGCTCCTCCGCCTCGCGCATGAGGCCACGGACGTAGTGCGACTTGCCCGAGCCCTCGAGGCCGTGGAGGATGACGACGAGGGGCGCGCCCCGCTCGCGCGCGGGCAGCCAGTCGAGGTCGACGAAGTCGCCGTCGGGCGTGCTCATGCGCTCCCGCCGGAGCTCGGGGAGCTTGGGCCGACGGAAGAGCGGGCCCCAGAGGGTCTGAAGGTGCGGCCCCCGGAACCACCACGGGGGGTGGTAGTCGGGGGCCGCGGGCTTCATCTTGGCCGTCCGGGTCTTGGCGCTCTTCGTCGTGGCTATTCCTGGCCCTGGAGGAGCAGCTTCACGATCTCCGGTGCGATCTCTCTCGCCCGCTGCTCCAGCTGGGCGTCAGTCAGGTTCGCGATGGGGTGCGGCAGGGCGAGGAACTTGTAGTTCGGCACGCCCCAGGCCACGGCCATGGCCCGTCCCGTTCCCTCGAACACGTCCGTCACGATCGACGCCGCGGGGATCCCGACCTTCTCGAACACGATTCCGTCGAGCACACTGCCCGACGAGCAGGACCCTCAGTCGCCGATGCCGGCGACCACGACGTCGACGCCGCGCTTCGCCTCGTCGATGATCTCCTGGTGGGCGGGCACGCTGGAGTTGTGCTTGCGCCACATCGTGCACTCCGCCGCCCCGTACTCTTTCTTGAGGATCTCGCCGATCTTGGCGAGGATCTTGTCCGAGTTGTACTTCGTGTTCTCCACGAGCCCGATACGCTTGCCCGTGAGGGAGTCGGGACGCGGCACGAACGTCAGGGGCTGCTTCCGCGGCTCCACCGTCGGATCGAGTATCTCCATGGCCATCATGCCCTCCTGTCTGAAATGAGCTTCGTGATGCTCTGCGACGACTTCTTGCCCCCCGCCCACCCCGGGATGTAGCAGGAGAAGGCCCCCGCCCGGCCCCCCGCCGCGACCACCAGCACATCCTGAGGGCTGGGGACGAGCGGTCGCATGGTCGTCTCGTCGGCGGCGGTCAGCGCACCCGCCAGCCGCTCCGTGCGCTTGAGGTGGGCCACCGAGTTGTGCGTGTTCTCGTACACGAACTGCTGGATCTCCTTCTTGGACCAGCCGTCGTTGGCGATGGTGCGCATGTGCTCGCCCGCCAGCACCACGCAGTACTGCGGCTGGCCGTTGGTGCTGCCGTGGTGCTTCATGTCCTCGCAGAGAGAAGTCAGAACGCCCTTGGCCGTGCTCGAGAGCTGGTTGTAGAACTGGTGGGGGCCCTCCGCCGACATGACGGTGACCGTGCTCTGCTCGGGCGTGAAGCCGCGCTCGACGTGCAGAGGCGTCCACGGGCTCTCCGCCTCGTTCTCCGCGATGACGTAGCTGTACTTGCCGGGATGGCCCACCGTCCCACGATCGAGGGCGCCGGGCAGGGTCCCGATCACGTTTCGCATCACGAGCCGCACGGCGCGACCAACGGTGGCATTCGATCGCCAGCCCGGCCCGAACAGATTGTCGCCGGAATTGAATTTCAAGCGGGCGGCCACGGGGCCGTTGACGATCATGAGCACGGCGGCGCCGCCCGTCGAGGTGGCGGGGCCGTGGTAGCCCCACTTGGGGTCGGCGATGCCCTCGATGGCGGCCACCACCACCGGCATGTACTCCGGCAGGCACCCGGCCATGACGGCATTGATGGCGATCTTCTCGGCCGTCACGGCCACCTGGCGATTGGTGATGAAGGCGACCTGGTGCCGCGGCTCGAGCCCGGCCGCCTCCAGCATGGCCTGGACGGCCCGCTCGGTCGGCGGCACCACCGGCAGCCCGTCCGTCCACCCCTGCTGGTAGCAGAACTCGATGGCGTGGGCCAGGTCCTCGACCGGATAGCGCTTGGACTCGATCTGGATTGTCATGGGCGCGATTATACTCCAGCCCGCTCGCCTCCTCCGGCCCGCTTCGCGGGCCGCCGAGGCCTCGCGGAGCCGCGGATCTTGCCGTATGCTCTCGTGGAATGACCGCCCCCGCTCCTCCGCTCGTCGCCTACTTCTCGATGGAGTTCGGGCTTCACGAGGAGTTCCCGTCCTATGCCGGGGGCCTGGGCGTGCTGGCCGGCGACTTCATGAAGTCCGCGGGCGACCTCGGCGTCCCCGTGGTGGGCGTGGGGCTGCGCTGGGCGCAGGGCTACACCGTGCAGCGCATCGGCCCCGACGGCTACCCGTACGACCTCTGGCGCGACTATCCCACGGACACGCTCGCCGACACGGGCGCGCGCGTGCGGGTGCGGGTGGCCGCGCGCGAGGTCGAGTGTCGCGTGTGGCGCGTGGCCCGCTACGCCATCGCGCCCCTCTTCCTCCTCGAGCCCATCGACGAGCGCGACCGCTGGATCACCCGCCGCCTCTACGACCCCGCGCCCGACTGCCGGATCGCCCAGGAGATGCTCCTGGGCATCGGCGGGGTGCGCGCCCTGCGCTCGCTTCACCTGCCCGTCGACCTCTACCATTTCAACGAGGGGCACGCGGTCTTCGCCGGCGTCGAGCTGATCGCCGACCGCATGGAGGCCGATTTCGACTTCCCCACAGCGTGGCGGGAGGTGCGCGAGAAGATCGTCTTCACCACGCACACGCCCGTGCCCGCGGGCAACGAGGTGCACGCCATCGAGGACCTGCGTCGCCTGGGCGCGGGGTGCGAGCTCGTGGCCGCCGAGCTGCGCGAGATCGGCGGCGATCCGTTCAACATGACGGTGGCGGGACTGCGGCTCGCCTGCCGGGCCAATGCCGTGGCCCAGCTTCACGGCGAGACGGCGCGGGCCATGTGGGCCCACGTCGACGACGCCGCGCCGATCCTCGCCATCACCAATGGCGTCCATCGCGGGACGTGGCAGGACCCGCGGATCGCCGCCGCCGTGGAGCAAGGGGACGAGGCGCTTCGCGAGGCGAGGCGCGCCGTGAAGGGCGAGCTCCTCGCCGAGATCGAGGCGCGCACCGGCGTGAAGTTCGAGCGCGAGGCGCTCACCATCGGGTTCGCGCGGCGCGCGGCGACCTACAAGCGCCCGGATCTCCTGCTCCGGGACCCCGCCCGGCTCGCTCCCCTGCTCAAGAACCGTCGCCTGCAGCTCGTCTTCTCCGGCAAGGCGCACCCCGCGGACCAGGCGGGCAAGTCCGTCATCGCGCTCCTCGTCCAGACGATCCGCCAGTGGCCGGAGTCCATCGTCTACCTCGAGAACTACGACATGGCCCTGGGACGCCTGCTCACGCGCGGCTGTGACGTGTGGCTGAACACGCCCCGCCGGCCCATGGAGGCGAGCGGAACCTCGGGCATGAAGGCGGCCATGAACGGCTCCCTCAACCTCTCCATCCTCGACGGCTGGTGGCCGGAGGGCTGCGAGCACGGTGTCACGGGCTGGGCCATTGGCGACACGCGGGAAGGGACGGGTCAGGACGCG
>WNGQ01002580.1_pt1 | contig 29128 bp, 22 predicted proteins | sample 5407661 | NCBI WGS metagenome assembly WNGQ01 (sample SAMN13153382, study PRJNA577476) | soil metagenome | isolation source: 60 cm soil or saprolite under Garry oak tree replicate 2 | place: USA:California | collected 2016-06-15 | reverse complement strand
GGCCGCCGCCTTATCGCCGATCCCGAGCAGGTCGAGCAGGTCGCGGGCCCTGGTTTCGGCCATCCGGCGCTTGCGGCCGGCGATGACCGCGGGCAGCGCCACGTTTTCTAGCACCGTCATGCCTTCCAGCAGGTTGAAGAACTGGAAGATGATGCCGATGTGGCGGCGGCGGAGGCGGGCGAGATCGTCCTCGCTGCGCCCGGTGACCTCCTCGTCGGCCACCGTGATGTGCCCCTCGTCGGCGACGTCGAGGCCAGCCACGAGGTTAAGCAGCGTGGACTTCCCGCAACCCGATGGCCCCATGAGCGCGACGAATTCGCCCCCGGCCGCGGTCAGGTCGACGCCGCGCAGAGCCCGCACCGGGGCGTTCTCGGCCTCGAATGTCTTGCGCACGCCCTGCATCGTCAGCACGGCCAGGCTATCGCTCATCGTTTCCCCGTCTGAGTTGTCGCTTCGCGGGCGGCGCCGCCGAGGCCAGCCCGGCCGGCCCGGGCAGCCGACTGCATGATCTTGTAGGCGATTATCGGCGTATCCCGGCCCTTGACCAGCTGCGCGGGCAGCTCGACCGCGCCGACCGGCGCGGTCAGCGCCTCGCAGGTGGCACCGGACAGCACAGTTTCGCCGGCCGAGGCCAGTTGCTGCAGCCGCTGGGAGAGATTGACGGTATCGCCGACCAGGGTGTACTCCAGCCGCTCGGCCGAGCCGAGCAGCGCGGCGGCCGCCTCGCCGGTCGACAGCCCGATGCCGAGCCCGAACGCAGGCATGCCGTCCGCCGCCCACCGAGCGTTGATCTCGGCCTGCAGGGCATGCATGGCGGCCGCGGCGGCAACCGCGTGATCGGCGTGGTCCGGCTGTGCGAACGGGGCGCCGAAGACCGCCATGACCGCGTCGCCGACGAACTGCATCACGGTGCCGTCCTCGCCGAGGATGGCCCGGTTCATCGCCGCCCGGTGGGTGTTCAGCTGCCCGGCCAGCTGGCTCGGGTCGGCGTGCTCGGCGATCGTCGAATAGGACCTGATGTCGCTCATCAGGACGGTCACCTCGACGCGCTCGGTCTCCCCGATGTTGCGGGTCTCGCGCCTGAGCTTCTCGGCCAGCCCGCCGGGCAGCAGCCGGGACAGCGTCTCGCCCTGTTCCTCGCGGTCGACGATGGCCTGGTGGAGCAGCCGGAGGCGGTTCAGCGCGCCCTGGTGGCCGGCGGACACCCCGCCGGCCAGCTTGATGAAGACCGCCTCCACCTCGGCGGCGACCGCCTCGGCAGGGACTTTCCTGGCCGCGGCGATAGCCTTGATGGGCTTGCCCTCGGCAACCATGCCAAGCAGCTCCTCCTCCGCGGGACGCAGCCCGCCGGGAGAAACGACCGGCCGGACCAGTGCCTCGACGATGGCCGGATCGAGCGCGGTGCCGCCGGTGGCGACCGACCGGATGGCGTCGACCAGCTGATTGCCCTCGGCTATCCGGTCCTTCAGCAGGTAGCCGTAGCCGGCCGAGCCCTCGGCAAGCAGCGCGATGGCGTACTCGGGATCGTCGTACTGGGAGAGCACCACCACGCCGGTGCCCGGGTGGCGCTTGCGCACCTCCTTCGCCGCGTCGATGCCCTCGCGATGAAAAGACGGCGGCATCCGGACGTCTGTGACGAGCACCTGCGGCTGGGTGGCGGCGGCGCCGGCCACGACCTCGTCGTAGTCGGCCGCCACGCCGACCACCCTGAGGTCCTGGTGGCGCTCGATCAGCGCGCGCACGCCCTCGCGCACGATCAGGTTGTCGTCCGCGAGGAAGACATCGATCGGGCCGACCCCCGGGCCGCGGGGAAGCTGCTGCATCCACCCAGTGTCCGCACGCTACCGCAGGTCCGCCAGTGGGCAGGCTTGCGGAGCCGCGGTAGTGCTAGCACACCAGGACAGGCCAGCCAGCATCCTCGCCGCGCCGCGCCGGGCTGACGCGCTGCCCGGCCGGCTGCCGCTCGTAGCGCAGGCACCCGGGGCGTTCGTGGTGGTAGGTACACCGGGAGAGGCCAGTCAGTACCCTCGCGCTCAGCCCTGGCGCGGGGCGACCATGAGCCCATGAGACATGAAAGCTGCGTTACCTCGCTCACGTGGATCCCTTCAGAGGCGATCGAGGGCGGAACCCGGCTGGCCTTTGATGCCGGATTCACCCAGTACGACGATCCGCCGCCCGGTGAACTCGGCGACCTGGCGGAACTACAGCAGGCCGATAGGTTCCGTTTCGCCAATGCTCTCCGGGCCTGGATCGAGGTGGACGAGTCGGGCCGGATCGCCGGCGCCGGCTACGGCGGGGGCGGCCTGATGGGCTCCACCACCGTCCGGCTTGGCGGGCTGCGCTACCGGTTCCAGGCAGTGCAGCTGCCGGACCTGCAGCATGATCCGGAATGGGCGGACGGGTCGGTGCGCTTCGTGCAGACGGCCGGCGGCCGGACCGGCCTGCCCGCACCCAGGCGGGTGCGGCGCAAGCCGTATGTCCAGTGGCAGGCGCCGCTGGCCTGGACGACCCTGTCGCTCACTCTGCACGCCGACGGCCGGGCGGAATTCGCGATGACCGGCGCGAGCACTTTTCCGCGGCACTGGGTATATGACGGCCGGGGCCAGCTGTCGCACAAGTCCGGCCTCACCGATTTCCGTGACTGGTACGGCAAGTCATTCGGCCGGCACAGCCCGTGGGGCGACGAGGACTCCCCGGCTCTTGTCACCGCGGTCGAGACCGCGCTGGAGCGGACACTGTCGGTGCAGCTGATGCATGGTGGCGCCAAGCCAAGGATCGACCGGCGGCCGGCCGGCGCGACGGTGGTCCGCCAGGGCGACCGCGGCAGCGATGTCTACCTGGTTCTGGACGGGGTCATCCGGGTAGATCGGGACGGCGAGCGGCTGGCCGAATACGGGCCAGGTGCGCTGCTCGGCGAGCGGGCTCATCTCGAAGGCGGCATCAGGACCTCCTCGCTTGTCACGGTCACCGCCTGCAGGCTGGCGGCCGTTGACGCCAGCCAGTTCGACCGCGCAGCCCTGGAGGAGCTCTCCGGCGGGCACCGGCGCGAGGACGCGGGCGGGAGCTGATCGGTGCGAATTCACATCTGCGGCGCGCGCGGGTCGACTGCCGCGCCGGGAGCGGAGTTCGTCCGCTACGGGGGCCACACATCCTGTGTGGCCCTCGTCCATGACGGCGATACGGTGCCGACGCTCATCCTGGATGCCGGGACCGGCTTGCGCCGCGCCACCCCGCTGCTGGCAGGCCAGCCGTACGCCGGCCTGATCCTGCTGTCGCACCTGCACTGGGATCACGTGCACGGGCTGCCCTTCTTCCGGGCCGGGGACACCGAAGGAGCCCGGGTGACCTTGCTGCTGCCCGAGCAGGAAGACGGCGCGGACGCCGAGTCGGTGCTCGCCCGCGGGATGTCGCCGCCGCATTTCCCGATCCGGCCGGATGAGCTGCGCGGCGCCTGGGAGTTCGGCACCGCCGCCGCTGGCTGCCTGAAGGCGGGCCGGTTCTCGGTCGAGGCGCGGGAGGTCCCGCACAAGGGCGGCAGGACATTCGGCTACCGGGTCAGCGACGGCAGGTCGGTCATCGCCTACATTCCGGACCATTGCCCGACCAGCCTCGGGCCCGGGCCGGACGGCTGGGGGGAGTATCACCCCGGCGCGCTGGAACTGGCCGACGGGGCCGACGTGCTGGTGCACGACGCCTCGCTGCTGCCCGGCGAGCTTGCCGCGGAGGCATCGTTCGGCCATGCCGCAGCGGACTACGCGGTCGGCCTCGCCGAACGGGCCGGCGCCCGGCAGGTCCTGCTCTTCCACCACCGGCCAGACCGCACCGACGACGAGCTCGACGAGCTCGGCCGGCGGCTCGCAATGGCACGGCTCCCCGTCATCGTAGCGGCCGAGCAGGAGATACTCGATCTGTGAGGGCACCGGATGCGGTCGTGGTCGGGGCCGGCCCGAACGGGCTGGCGGCGGCGCTGACGCTGGCCCGCGCCGGGCTCGCGGTGGACGTCTTCGAGGGCGCGAGGACGCCCGGCGGGGGGTGCCGGACCGAGAACCTCACCCTGCCCGGCTTCCGCCACGACATTTGCTCGGCGGTGCATCCGCTCGCGGCGGCATCCCCGTTCTTCCTCGGCACCGACCTGGCCGCACGCGGGGTCAGGCTGCTGACCCCCAAGGTGGCCTTCGCCCATCCACTGGACGGCGGCAGGGCCGCCGCGGTCAGCGGCTCGGTCGACGAGACGGCCGGCGGCCTTGGCGCGGACGCGGGCGCCTACCGGCGGCTGATGGGCCCGCTCGTCCGGGACTCCGGTGCCATCGTGCCCGCCGTCCTCGCCCCGCTGCGGTCGGTGCCCGAGCACGCGGCGGCGGTCTCCCGGTTCGGCCTGCGCGGAGTCCTGCCGGCGTCCCTGCTGGCCAGGCGATTCGAGACCGAGGAGGCCAGGGCGCTGCTGGCCGGCCTGGCTGCGCACTCCATGCAGCCGCTGACCGCACCGCTCACCGGCGGCTTCGGCCTGCTGCTCGCGCTGCTTGCGCATTCGGCGGGATGGCCGGTGGTCGAAGGCGGCAGCGCCGGGCTCGTCGCCGCCCTGACCAGCGAGCTGGCCGCACTCGACGGCCAGGTCGTGACCGGCTGCTGGATCCGGCGGCTTGCCGACCTGCGGCCGGCCCGCGCGGTGCTGCTCGACGTCACGCCACGGCAGTTCCTGCAGATCGCCGGGGACCGCGTCCCGCGCGGATACCGGCGGGCCATGCAGCGGTTCAGGTACGGGCCGGGCGTGTGCAAGGTCGACTGGGCGCTGGACGGCCCGGTCCCATGGGCCGCGGCGGCATGCCGGGAGGCTGGCACGGTGCACCTGGGCGGCACGCTGGCCGAGGTTGCCCGCAGCGAGGCGGACGTGACCGCCGGGCGGCATCCAGATCACCCGTTCTGCCTCGTTGCCCAGGCCGGCGTCGTCGACCCGACGCGCGCCCCGGCGGGCAAGCACGCGCTCTGGGCATACTGCCATGTGCCGTCCGGCTCGACGGTGGACATGGCCGGCCGGATAGAGGCGCAGATCGAGCGCTTCGCGCCAGGATTCCGCGACCTCATCCTGGCCAGGGCCGTGCGCACCGCCGCGGAGATGGAGCAGCACAACCCGAACTACGTCGGCGGGGATATCAACAGCGGGGCCGGGACCCTGCGGCAGACGGTGTTCCGGCCTGCCCCGCGGTGGCATCCCTACCGGACTGCCCTGCCCGGCGTCTACCTGTGCTCCGCTGCCACCCCGCCTGGCGGCGGGGTGCATGGCATGTGCGGCATGGGCGCGGCCCGGGCCGCCCTCGCTGACCTGGGCTGGTCCTGAGGCTAAGCCGGGCCGGCCCGGCACCGCGCTGTGCACGGAAGGCGCCGCCAATGTCTGGCCGGCCCGCCGCGCTGCCGCCGGGCATCCGGCGGCCTCAGCCGCGCTGTGCGGCGATGATGTCCCGGTACCAGCCGAACGATGCCTTCGGGGTGCGCCGCTGTGTCCCGAAGTCGACGTGCACCAGGCCGAACCGCTGGTTGTACCCCTCGGCCCACTCGAAATTGTCGATCAAGGACCAGGTCAGGTAGCCGCGCACGTCGACTCCGGCGGTCATGGCCTGGTGCAGCGCCCTGAGGTGGCCGTCCAGGTACCTGATCCGGGGCTGGTCATCCACGGACCCGTCCGCCGCCACCAGGTCATCCGTGGAGCAGCCGTTCTCGGTGATGTAGACCGGCGGCAGGGCCTCGTGGTACCGCTCGGTCAGGAGGAGCAGCAGCTCGCTCAGGCCGGCCGGCACGACGGGCCAGCCGAAGGCGGTCACCGGGTAACCGGGGATGGGCGCCCGCTGAAACGGCAGCGGCGCGCCCGGCCGGGCGGATAGCCGGGCGGGCGAGTAGTAGTTCACCCCGAGCGCATCGATGCGGGCAAAGATCAGCGCCAGGTCACCGTCCCGCACGCAGCCGGGGCCGTCGGCGCCGATGCCGAAGGCGGACAGGTCCGGGTAGGCGCCGAGCAGTACCGGGTCGGTAAATAGCCGGTTGTGCAGGGCGTCATAGGCACCGGCCGCGGCCACGTCGGCGGCGGTGTCGCTGGCCGGCCAGGCCGGGGAGTAGTTGTTGGTGATCGCGACCTGCCGTGCCCCGGCCGAGCGGAGCGCGGCGCAGGCCAGGCCGTGCCCGAGCAACTGGTGGTGGGCGACAGGCAGCGCGCCGAGCATCAGCGCCTTGCCTGGCGCGTGGTTGCCGAGTGCGTAGCCGAAGGCCATCACGACGAAGGGCTCGTTCAGCGTGATCCAGAGCGGGATCCGGTCGGCGAGCCGCTGCGCGGCCAGCGCCGCGTAGTCGGCGAAGCGGTGCGCCGTGTCCCTGGCCAGCCAGCCGCCCTGGTCCTCGAGCGGCTGCGGGAGGTCCCAGTGGAACAGGGTAGGCACCGGCGTGATGCGGCGGTCCAGCAGCGCGTCCGTCAGCCGGTCGTAGAAGTCGAGGCCGCGATCGTTGGCAGGGCCGCGCCCCTGCGGCTGCACTCTGGGCCATGCGATGGAGAACCGGTATGCGTCGATGCCAAGCCGGCTCATCAGCTCGACGTCCTCGGGCCAGCGATGGTAGTGATCAGCGGCGACATCGCCGGTATGGCCGCCGCGGATCGCGCCGGGCTGGCGGCAGAACGTGTCCCAGACCGAGTCGCCGCGGCCATCCTCCGCCACCGCGCCCTCGATCTGGTACGCCGCCGTGGCGACGCCCCAGGCAAAGCCGGCCGGGAACCGCGGCATCGGGAGTCCGTTCACCTGGCGATCGTATGCCCCGCCGGCGGGTACAGCCCCGGCGGATGGCCGACACCTATTTGTCCCCGCCGGCGGGTCCGGCCCGGCCTGCGCAACCCGTTGAACGCGGGCGTTCAACGACCCGCCCAATCCGTTCAGCATCGCACTGAGCGGGTCACCGCGGCGCGGTGCTGCATTTAGCCTCGGCAGATGGCCGGCACCGCATTTGTCCCCGCCGGCGGGTCCGGCCGGGCCCGGGCAACTCGTTGAACGCGGCGTTCAACGCCCCGCCCCATCCGTTCAGCGCCACACTGCGCACGGGCCTTCCATGATCACTCGCACCAGGAGGACATCCCCGCCTCACCGGTTCCGGCAGAACAGGCGCCTCCCGCGCTCGTCCTATTACTACTTACTACGGAAGATTCAGGGGTCGCAGCGCCCGAATCGTCCGTGATCATGAAAGCTCGCCGCCGTTGGCGGGCAGTGCTGGCGTCAGCTGGTGCTCGCGCCGTCGGCGGGCAGGCAGCATCAGCTGGTGCTCGCGCCGTCGGCTACGGCGCCGTCGGCTACGGCGGTGTCGACCTCGGCTCGGCGGGCCGCAAGCTCGGCGGCGTATTTCTCCTCGTCGACCCGTTCGGCGATCTCCTCGTCGTCCCGCATCAGCGCCTCAAGGTCGGTCTTCGCGGCGTCGATGACGCCGAGATCGGTATAGGCATGCCGCACCTTCGGTCCCCACAGCCCGATGTCCTTGACGCACGGCACGATCCTGGAGAACAGCAAGGTCCTGAACGCCTGCTGGACCGGTGAGTGCTCGGTGAACTCCAGGCATTCGGCGACGTCGAAGCCCATCCGCTCCCAGACTTCCTGCGCGCGGAACCGGTTGCGCATCAGGTAGCAGCCCTCGACGATGAACTCCTCCCGGTCCGCGCGCTCGGCATCGGTGAGCTCGGCGTAGTAGTCGCGCAGGGCCAGCCGCCCGAACGCGACGTGCCTCGCCTCGTCCTGCATGACGTACGCGAGCAACTGCTTGACCAGCGCGTTGTTCGCCAGGTCCCGGTGCACGCCGAAAGCAGCCAGGGCCAGGCCCTCGATCAGCACCTGCATGCCGAGATACGGCATGTCCCACCGGGAGTCGCTCAGCGCGTCGGCCAGCAGCTTGGCCAGGTCCGGGTTGACCGGGTAGTACAAGCCGATCTTCTCCCGCATGAACCGCGCGTAGAGCTCGACATGCCGTGCCTCGTCCATCGCCTGGGTGGCGGCGTAGAACTTCGAGTCCATGTCAGGGACGGACTCCACGATGCGCGCCGCTACCGTGAGCGCGCCCTGCTCGCCGTGCAGGAACTGGCTGAACAGCCAGGCCGACAGGTGGTGGCCAAGCTCGTCGCGTTCCTGCTGGGACAGCAGGTCCCACTGCCGGGAGCCGTAAATAGGGCACAGCTCGTCGCCCTGCTCCATCACGTTCGTCGGGTCCACCGGGATGCTCCAGTCGATCCGCTTGGCGGCGTCCCACTGCTTGTCCTTGCCGCGCTGATACAGGTCAAGCAGGCGGGTCCGGCCGTTGTCGTATTCCCAGTTGAACCGGGTGGCACCGGTGGACGGCACATCCCAGGTGCCGGGCGGTACAGGGGTGGTGTAGTGGTCGTAGGTGCTCACGGCGGCTCCCCGGATGTCTGGCGGCAATCTCGCCTAGCTTCCTTACTACTCAGTAGCTTCCGGGAGCGCAAGGGGTCAGTAGCTTCCGGAGCGCAAGGGCTTGTGGCTTGCGAGCGCGGACGGCGTGCACCTCGCGTGAGCACTGCCCGCGCCGATCAGGAGCGCCCGGTCCGGCTACTGGTGCATCGGGTCTTCATGGTCGACGTGACCTTCCAGCTCGAGCTGGAAGGTGGAGTGCTCTACGTCGAAGTGCCCGCGCAGGCAGCCCTGCAGCCGGTCGAGCACCACACCGCTGCGGCCGTCGGCCAGGATCTCCGCGTCCACCACCACGTGCGCGGAAAGCACCGGCAGGCCGGAGGTGATAGTCCAGGCATGCAGCTCGTGCACGCCGCGGACACCGCCAAGCTCGGTCATGTGGCGGCGGACCTCGGTCAGGTCAATGCCCCGCGGGCTGGCTTCAAGCAGCACATCGATGGCCTCCCGTAGCAGCCGCCAGGTACGCGGCAGGATCAGCCCGCCCACGGCCAGCGACGCGATCGGGTCGGCCTGGGTGAAGCCGGTGACGGCGATCACGATCCCGGTCACGATGACGGCCGCGGCGCCGATGGCGTCCGACGCCACCTCAAGGAAGGCTCCGCGCAGGTTAAGGCTCTCCGCCTGGCCGCGGCGGAGCAGCCACAGCGAGGCGCCGTTGGCGGCGAGAGCGATGACGCCGAACATCACCACAAGCCCGCTGTGCACGGCCGACGGCGACATCAGCCGCCGGATCGCCTCGGTGAAGATGAAGGCCGCCATGCCGAACAGCAGCACCGCGTTGACCATCGCGGCGAGGATCTCGGCCCGCGCATAGCCGAAGGTGCGCCGCGTGGTGGCGGGCCTGGCGGCAAAGTACGCGGCCAGCAGGGACAGCCCGATTCCGGCCACGTCAGCGGCCATGTGCGCCGCATCCGCGAGCAGCACAAGCGAGCCGGCCACGATGCCGCCGATAACCTCGGCGACGGCGACCAGCGCGGTCAGCGCGAGGACGGCGGCGAGCGCCCCCCGGTGCCGCCCGGTGGCGGTGACGCCGTGCGCATGCCTGTGCCCAGGCAGTCCGGATGCTGGGGCGCCGTCTAGTCTCATGTCTCCTTTCCGGTGCCGGTGCCGGGGCCGCGGCCGTGGCTCTGGCCGGGCCGGCGGCGACCGCTCCGCGGCTTGTCTCCTTTCTGCCCGGCAGAGCGCGGCGGATTCACGCTGCTTTGTGCCAGCAGCTCGTAGGCGGGGTTGATCATGACGGGGCCGCCGTCCTGCAGGCCCACCGGTCCGCGGAATCTGACCCGGGCGCCGCAGTCGAGCCCGGGGATGTGGGACCGCCCGTAGAACATGGCTGTCAGCTGGCCGGTCGAGTCCGCGATCTCGGCGGCGAGCACGGTGTTCTGCTCGACCGGGCGGATCTCGACCGCGAATATGCGACCCTCGACGGTTGCCCGGCCTGGCTTGGTCAGGGAGCCGATCGCTGCGACGCCCGGCGGCGGGACCGGCCGGTCGTAGGCGTCGGCCGCGGACACGGCCGGGCCGGACCCGGCGACGGCAGGTCCCGCCGCGGCGACGGCAGGTCCCATGGCGACGCCGGCCTCGGCGCTCTCCCCGGCGCCGGCCTCGGCGCCGTCCCTGGCGCCAGCGACGGCATCAGCGGTCGGCTGGTTGCCGCGTGCTGGCTCGTCAGCGCCCGCCGGCTGGCCGGCCGGCCCGGGCTTGCCGCCGCCTCCCGGCTTTCCGGCGGTCGCCGCGGGCTGACTTGCTGGCTGCGGCGGGCGGGCGGATCCGGGTTTGCTGCCCGGCACTGGCGCCGTTGGCTGCGTAACTCCCTGGTCTTCGGCAGGCTTCGCGCCCTGCCCTTTTTCCTCGATCGTCGCGGACTGCCGCTCCTGCAGGGTTTCCAGCCTGCTTTGGACGTCGAACGGCACGATGGTGGCCGCCGCGTGCGGGAGCCTACTGACCACCCTGGCGATCTTGTCCGCGGTCCCGTCGTGCAGCAGTCGGCCGAGCAGCGGCGAGTAGCTGCGCCGGGGCAGGATCGCGGTGACCCCCACGCCGGGCAGTGCTGCCTCCGCGCTGACCAGTTCCGCCGCGCCCCTGGCCAGCCGCCGGTCCGGGCAGTCGATGAAGTCGAGCGTGATGCCGGTGTTGGCGTTCAGCCAGTCCTGGCGCAATCTCGCCGCCTGGGCAGTGTCGATGACAAGGTGCACGGCGCGCAGGGTGGTCGGCCGCAGGCTGCGCGCGTACCGCAGGGCGGCCATGGTGGCCAGGTCGAGTTCGTCGACGAAGACGTAGACCGTGCGACGAGCGTAGGTAGGCGGTTCAGGCGGCTGCTTCCGCTGCAATCCGATGCGCTCCAGGACGCTGGCTTCCATGCGGTACTCCCGGTTCAGCCTGATGAAGGCGAACACCAGGATCGGGAAGACCACCAGAACGAGCCAGGCGCCCTCGGTGAACTTGACGATCGCGAAGATCACGACGACGAGGGCGGTGTAGACCGCGCCGGTCAGGCTGATGACCAGATGGCGACGTCGGCCGGGCGCCCGGTGCGTGACGAAATACCTGGCCATGCCGAATCCAGCCATGGAAAATCCGGTGAATACCCCGATCGCATAGAACGGGATGAGGTTGTTGACCACTGCCCCGACGATGATCAGCAGGATGAGGGAGACCACCGTCAGCACGATGATCCCGTTGGAGAACGCCAGGCGGTGGCCGCGCTTGGTGAGCCAGCGGGGCAGGAACGAGTCCTCGGCGACGAAGTTGGCCAGGAACGGGAATCCGCTGAAGCTGGTGTTGCCGCCAGTGAAGAGGATGGCCGCGGTACCCGCCTGGACCAGGAAGAACAGCACGCGGCCTGGCACACTGTGGCCGAAGATCAAATCGGCCTCCTGGGCCAGCACCGTCGGCACGCCCTTGGTGTAGGGAGTCGCGTGCGTGACATGAGCCATCCAGGAGATCCCGGCGATAAGGAGGGCCACGATGGATCCCTGGGTCACCAGTATCTGGCGGGCATTGCGGCCCTCGGGCGGCCGGAGGGCGCTCACCGCGTCGGAGACCGCTTCGATGCCCGTCAGCGAGGATCCGCCGTTCGCAAATGCCCTCAGCAGCACGTATATCGCGCCAAACGTGAACAGCCCGGCGCCGGGATGCCCGTGGCACCCGTTGCAATATGCCCCGGCAGCCACATGCACGCGGGGCAGATCGTTGAACGCCTCACGGACCAGCCCGGTGACGATCATGAGGATGACCGCCCCGGAAAACAGGTAGGTGGGCAAGGCGAATGCCTTGCCCGCTTCCCTGATCCCGCGAAGGTTCCCGTAACACATGATCAGGATCGCGATCACCGAGATGATCAGCAGGCCGTCATGCCGGCCGAGCGCGGGGAATGCCGATACGATCGCCGCGCTGCCCGCGGCCGTCTGCACGGCAACGGTGACCACATAGTCGATCAGCAGCGCTACCGCGGCGACCTGGGCGATGCGCGGGCCGAAGCTCTCCCTCGCCACCACATACGAGCCGCCCGCCCTGGTGTAGACCGACACCACCTCCCGGTAGAGCAGCACGACCAGGGCGATTCCGACGAGGACGACCGCGGTCATCGGCAGCACAATCGCGAAGGCCGCCGTGTAGCCAAGGAACTGGACGAGCTCGATCAGGATCTCTTCTGTGCCATAGGCAGCGGAGGAGATGCCGTCGCAGGACAGCACGCCGAGGGCCAGCGGCCTTGACAGCCGCTCCTCGGCGAGCTGCTGGTTGATCAACGGCGGGCCGAGCAGGCGCCGCTTGATCATGTACCCGAGGCTCTCGGGCAGGTCCTCGGGCCGGCCGAGGAGACTTCCCGCTCTCCGCATCGCCACCCCGCTGCGGCCTCCGCTCGATCGCGTCACCGAATTGTGCATGTTATGAGTACCCGGAATCACGCTGGGGGCGGCTGGCTCCCAGGCGCAGTCAAGAGTATGCGCGCCGGCGGATGAGCGATCCGGGGCCGGGCTGCCGGGCCCGGCGCCCCGCTCGCATAACTCCCTGTTCACCCGGGCCTGCACGGTGATCCGTGATGCGCGCCGTGGCAGGCTGGCCGGATAGATACAGGCTGGCCCGGTAAGGGAAGAAAGAATGCCGCCGGGCTACCCCGATCGGAGAGGCAGTGCCCATGACCACCACACCGGCCGCGCCGGCCCCGCAGGCAGGCAGCGCGCGCACGCTGCACCTGTCCGAGCTGCTGCGGCGCCCGCTCACCGACCGGGGGGGCGAGTCGCTCGGCCGGCTCTCCGACGTCATCGTCCGGCTCCGCGGCGCGGAGTACCCGCTGGTGACCGGTCTGGTCGCGACGGTTGGCGGCCGGGAAGTCTACGTGCCGATCGAGCAGGTCAGCTCGTTCGACGGCGAGGTGCTTAAGCTGACGAGCGCCAAGCTCGACCTGCGCAGGTTCGAGCGGCGCCACGGGGAGGTGCTGCTCCGCGCGGACGTGCTCGGGCACCGGCTGATCGACGTGCAGCGCGCGCACCTGATCAAGGCAGCCGACCTGGAGCTAGAGCAGCGCGGCGGCGACTGGGTGCTCAGCGGAGTGGACACGCGCCGGCGGGCACGCCGGTTCCTCGGCCTCGGCGGCCCCGCGGCCAGGGAGCCGGCCGAGCATCCGTTCCGCGAATGGGGCAAGTTCGAGCCGCTCATCGGCCATTCCGGCAGCGCGCTGCTGCGCGGCCCGTTCGCGCGGATCCGGCGGCTGAAGCCTGCCCAGATCGCCGACCTGATCGAGGACGCCTCCAAGGACGAGGAAACCGAGATCCTCGGCCACGTGCACGCGGATCCCGAGCTTGAGGCTGATGTTTTCGAGGAGCTTGACGAGGACCTGGCCACCCGGCTGCTTGGCGCCCGCACGGACACCGAGATTGCCGAGGTGCTGACCAGGATGCGCGCCGACGACGCGGCGGATGCCATCGCCGAGCTGCCGCAGCCCCGCCGCCAGCCGGTGCTCGACCTGCTGCCGCCCGGCCAGCGGACCAAGGTGCTGACCCTGATGGGGTTCAACCCCACCAGCGCCGGCGGCCTGATGGGCGTCGACTTCCTCGCCGTTCCCGCCGGAGTCAGCGTCCAGCAGGCGCTGGATGCGGTCAGCAAGTCGGCCAGCCTGCAGCCCGAGGCGCTCACCAGCGTGCATGCGCTCGATGAGCGCGGCCGGCTGTGCGGCGTCGCCCGGCTGGTCAGCATCGTCCAGGGGGACCCGGCCGCCAGGCTGAGCGATGTCTACGACGATGACCCGGTCCGGGTCGGCGCGGACACTGACGTGGTCGATGTCGCGGTGCTGATGAGCGACTACAACCTGATCACCATCCCGGTCGTGGATGACCGCCGCAAGATGATCGGCGTGATCACGGTAGACGACGTTCTCGAGGTAACCCTGCCCGGGGACTGGCGGCGGCGCGAGGCGGCGCAGCCGCCGGACGCGCACCGCGGCGAGCCGACGTGAGCGACACTCCCGGGCGACAGGTTCCCGGCGGGCAGCGGCCCCCAGACGGGCAGCATCCGCCCCCGAACGAGCAGCAACGGCCCCCGGACGGGCAGCAACGGCCCCCGGACGGGCAGCAGCCGCCCCCGGACGAGCAGCCGGTTCCGGACGAGCAGCGGCCTTCGGACGCGCGGCAGGTCACGGACGAGCAGCCGCCCCCGGACGCGCGGCAGGTCCCGGACGGCCAGCAGGCTCGCGAGCGGCAGGGTGCGGATCAGCGGACGGTTGCGGGCCAGCAGGCTACCGGGCGACCGGCCGCGGCCGGCCGCACTCCGGTGCGCCCGGCTCCCGGCCGCGCCGCCGCGACGGCCACCGGGCCGGCCCTGGCGCCCGTGCCGCTGCCCGGCGCCGCTCGGCCGGAGCTGACGCTGGCCCAGCCGAGCGCTGTGCTCGACGAGGCGCATCTCGGTGACATCGAGGGCGCGTTCGGCCGGATCAGGCTCGACGACCAGCACCGCTCCAACCTCCGTCGGCGGCTTGTCACCTTCCTGGCGATCGTCGGCCCTGGCCTGATCGTGATGGTCGGGGACAACGACGCGGGCGGAGTGTCCACCTACGCGCAGGCCGGCCAGGATTACGGCTACAGCCTGCTCTGGGTGCTGCTGCTACTCATTCCGGTGCTCATCGTGAACCAGGAGATGGTGGTCAGGCTCGGCGCGGTCACCGGCGTCGGCCACGCGCGGCTGATCAACGAGCGGTTCGGCAGGTTCTGGGGCTGGTTCAGCGTCGGGGACCTGTTCCTGCTGAACTTCCTGACCATCGTCACCGAGTTCATCGGCGTCTCGCTGGCGCTCGCCTACTTCGGCGTCAGTCCGTACATCGCCGTGCCGATCGCCGCCGCGGTCCTGGTGGGCATCACCCTGAGCGGCAGCTTCCGCCGCTGGGAGCGCGCCATGTTCGCCTTCATCGGCGTGAGCCTGCTGCTCATCCCGCTCGCCCTCCTCTCGCATCCGTATTACAGCCAGATCGCCTACCACTTCGTCGTGCCTGGTATCGAGGGCGGCATCAGCTCGAAGGCGGTGCTGCTGATCATCGCAATCGTCGGGACGACGGTGGCGCCCTGGCAGCTGTTCTTCCAGCAGTCGAATGTGATCGACAAGCGGATCACGCCGCGGTTCATCCGCTATGAACGGGCCGACACCGTCCTCGGCTCGCTCGTCGTCGTCGGCGGCGCGGCCGCCGTCCTGGTCGTGGCCGTGTACGCGGCCCGCGGGACGCAGCTGGCCGGGCATTTCACCGACGCACTCGGGGTGGCCAACGCGCTGGGCGATCACGGCAGGGCACTCGGCGCGATCTTCGCGATCGTGCTGCTGGATGCGAGCGTCATCGGCGCCTCCGCGGTGACCCTCTCCACTAGCTACGCGTTCGGCGACGTGTTCAACCTCAAGCACTCCCTGCACCGTAAGTTCCGCGAAGCCAAATCCTTCTACGCCAGCTACGCGGCGCTCGTACTGCTGGCGGCGGGCGTCGTTCTCATCCCGCGGGCTCCGCTCGGGCTCATCACGGTCGGCGTCCAGGCCCTGGCCGGAGTCCTGCTGCCGAGCGCCAGCGTCTTCCTGCTGCTGCTCTGCAACGATCCCGAGGTCCTTGGCCCGTGGGTCAACCCGCCATGGCTGAACATGCTCGCCAGCGTGATCGTTAGCGTCCTGGTGATGCTGTCCGGCACTCTGGTCGCCACCACGCTGTTCACCCATATCAACACAGCGGCCACGGTGCTGTGGCTGTCCGGCGTCCTGATTGCGGGCCTGGTCGTGGCAGCTGTCCGGCTGCGGATAGTCCGGGCCCGGCAGGGACCGCAGATCCTCCCAGGGGCCGGCATGTCCCGCGCGGAGCGCAGCAACTGGCGGATGCCGCCGCTCGCCTTGCTCAAGCCGGTTGCCTGGTCACCGGGGACAAAGCTCAGCGTGCTGCTGCTCCGGGCCTACCTGGTGGTGTCCGTCGTCCTGCTGGCGGTCGCCGCGGTCCGCCTCGGCGGCGCCTGACCCGATCCCGGCTCCGGTCCGTCCCGATCCTGGCCTGATCCGGCCTGATCCGGCCGGGTCCGGCCCGGGTCCCGGCCTGGTCCGGCCCGGGTCCGCCGCCCGCTACGCCCGCGTTGCCGCAATTGCGTGCGCTCGGCTAACCTGGGAGATCGCGTCCACGCTGTCGCCAAGCCAGGGCGCCCGTGTCAGGCCCGAGCGGAGGAGGTGGGGGTCATGCCAGGCGAAAGTACCAGCAGCAGTTCGAGCGATCCTCACGAATCCGCGCAGACCTCGCAGCGCTGACCGCACGTGCCGGCCTCCGGATGACCCGGGGCCGAGTCGGCCTGGACAGCCCTGAAGCTCCCGGATCGCCCGCTGCCTGCTGCCCGCCGTGACTGAGCGGCGGTAGCTGAGTCCCGCGAGACATCCGTTCGGCATCTATGTTCGCCTGCCTGGCAGCGCACGTCGCATTGTGCGCACGGCCGGGCCCGGGCGGGCTGCTTCGGCCAGCGGTGCCGGGTCTGTGCCCGAAGCCCCCAGGGGCAGATCGGGAGACCTGTCATGCCACGATTCCTGTTCTCCGCGGCGCCGCGGGCACGCCTGGCCGCAGCCGTCAGGCTGCCTCGCCGCGTCCTGCTGCCCGCGTTCGCCGGAGCCGCCGAGGGCACCGGCGCGGTTCCCATGGTCAAGGCCGTCGGCAGCGTCCCGGCCAGCACGATCGCAGCGAGCATCGCCACCAGGCCGCCCGCCACCAGGCCGCCCGCCGGCAGAGCCACCGTCAGCCACGCTGCCGTCGGTCACGCGACGGGCACCGCCACGACGGGCACCGGCACGACAGGCGCAGCCACGACAGGCACCGCCCCGGCGGTCACGGCGCAGCTGGACGACATCGAGGGCGCCTTCGGCACGCTCCGGGCCGGCGCACACGACGAGCCCGCCAGCTGGTCGCGGCGGCTGCGGTGCCTGCTCGCGATCATGGGCCCGGGCCTGATCGTGATGTTCGGCGACAACGATGCAGGCGGTGTTTCCACGTACGCCCAGGCTGGGCAGGACTACGGCACCCGGCTGCTGTGGGTCCTGGTGCTGCTGCTACCCGTGCTCATCGTCAACCAGGAGATGGTCGCCAGGCTCGGCGCGGTCACCGGGGTCGGGCACGCCAGGCTCATCCTGGAGCGGTTCGGCCGGTCGCTGGCCGCGTTCTCGGTCGGCAACCTCATGTTGCTCAACGGGCTGATCATTGTCACCGAATTCATCGGCGTCGCGCTGGCCGGCAGCTACTTCGGGCTGCCGCGGTGGCTCAGCGTGGTCTGCGCCGCGGCCCTGCTGGTCGGATTCACCATCAGCGGCAGCTACCGGCGCTGGGAGCGCTGGATGTACGCACTGATCGCGGTCAATGCCGTTGTCATCCCGCTGATCCTGATCGCGCACGTCAAGGCAGTCCCGGTCGCGCATGGCCTCATTCCCGGGCTGCCCGGCGGGCTGAATGCGCGTGTCCTGCTGCTGGTCATCGCCATCGTGGGTACCACGGTGGCGCCGTGGCAGCTGTATTTCCAGCAGTCCATCGTGGTGGACAAGCGGATCACGCCGCGGTGGATCGCCTACGAGCGGGCTGACACGGTGATCGGCTCGTTCGCCGTGGTGATCGGCGCGGCGGCGCTCATCGCGGTTACCGCGTTCGGCTTCGCCAGCACCGGGCTGCACGGTCATTTCGCCGACGCGGGCGGCGTGGCGGCCGGCCTAGCGCACACGGTCGGCCATCACGCAGGCGGCATGTTCGCGCTGCTGCTGCTCGACGCCTCGCTGATCGGCGCCGCGGCGGTCACCCTGGCTACCTCGTTCGCGCTCGGCGACCTGGTCGGCGCCAGGCACTCACTGCAGCGCAGCATCTCCGATGCGCCGCTGTTTTACAGCTTCTACGCGTTCTTCCTCGCTGCGGCCGGGGCCGTCGTGCTGATTCCCGGCGCGCCGCTCGGCCTGATCACGGAGGGGGTGCAGGCGCTTGCCGGGGTGCTGCTGCCCGCTTCCACCGTCATCCTGATCATGCTCTGCAACGACAAGGAGATACTAGGGCCATGGGTGAACAAGCCCTGGCTAAACGGGGTGGCCGGGGCCATTGTCGGAGTCCTGGTGCTGCTGTCCCTGACACTCACGGCGGCCACCCTGTTCCCGTACCTGACCGGCAGGCAACTCGCCGCCATGCTGACTGGCGGGGCGGTGCTCGGCCTCGGCCTTGCCGCGGGCTGGTTGCTAGCGCGGCTGATCTCAGCCAGGCAGCGGCCGCTGGTCCGGCTGGAGGCGGGCAGGGCTGACGGAGCAGCGCTGGCCGCCGATCGGCTCACCTGGCGGATGCCGCCGCTGGCGCTGTTGCGCCAGCCGGCCTGGTCGGCGCGGCGCAGGATCGGCATGATCTGCCTGCGGTGCTATCTCGTCGGCGCGGTACTGCTGGTCATCCTCAAGATCGTCCAGCTCGCGGCGGTGCAATGACCTCATCGCCGCGCGCCGAACTTGCAGCAAGCACTGAACTCGCGGCAACAAGCACTGAGCTCGCGGCAAGCACTGAGCTCGCGGCAAGCACTGAGCTCGCGGCAAGCACTGAGCTCGCGGCAACCGCTGAAGCCGCGGCCGAGCCGCGCGGAGGCCGGCGCCTCCTTCGGTACGCTGCCACCGAGGCGCCAGCATCCGCGCGCCACGGGCACCATAACTGAGGAAGTTGGCGGACACTCATGGACGTGACAGGCGATCGGCAGGGCTCGACTAGCTTCGGCTTCGCTGAGGGCGGTGTCGAGGTCGCCACCGAGGCGGGCTCCAAGGAGGACAGCGACCACGTGATCACGATTCGCGATGCCAAGAACCCGGACGGCCCGAAGCTGGTCTTCACCCCGGCGGAATGGCAGGCCTTCGTCGCCGGGGTCAAAGACGGCGAATTCGACCTGACCTAGATCCGGCCTAGCCTAGAGTTGCCACCCGTGAGCGGAACGCACATTACGGCGTCGGCCGCCCCCGGCGGCGCGGGACAGGCGGACCAGCCAGCGGCCGGGCACGCCGCGCGGCTGATGCCGGTGAACCTGGTCATCGCCGCCGTGACGGTGCTCGCCCTCGGCCTGCGGCTGTTCTACCTGACCAGGCCCGGCTACCTGCTTGGCGTGACCGAGTACGATGACGGCTCGTACTTCGGCAGTGCGGTGCGCCTGGTGCACGGGGTACTGCCCTACCGCGACTTCGTGTTCGTCCAGCCGCCGGGAGTCACCCTGCTGATGGCGCCGGTCGCGCTGCTGAGCAAGGTGATCGGCACCGATGGCGGGCTGGCGGTCGCGCGGGTGCTCACGATGCTGGCCGGCGCCGCAGGAGTCGCGCTGGCCGGGCTGCTCGTGCGGCACCGTGGCGTCCTTGCCGCGCTGCTCGCCTGCGGGGTCGTCGCGGTCTACCCGGACAGTGTTTCCTCCTCGCACACGTTGCTCGTCGAGCCGTGGCTGGTGCTGTTCTGCCTGGCCGGCGCGATGGCCGTATTCGACGGCGACCAGATCACCAGCAGTGGCCGGCGGCTGATCTGGGGCGGTGCCGCCTTCGGGTTCGCCGGCGTCATCGAGGCGTGGGCTATCGTCCCGGTGCTCGTCATCGTCGTGCTCAGCGTCCGGCTGCCCCGGCGGACGGCGGCCTACCTGGGCGGGGTCGCGGCCGGATTCTTGGTCCTGGTGCTGCCATTCGCCGCGTTCGCGCCGCGGAACTTCTACGACAGCGTGATCACCGCCCAGGTTGGCGGCAGGGTGAACGCCGCCCGGATGCCGCTGTGGTACCGGCTGCGGCAGATGAGCGGGTTCGCTAACGAACCGCATGTCAGGCATCTCTTCGTGGCCGGCGCTATCGCGCTCATCGTGATGTTCGTGATCGTGGCCTGCGCGGCAGCGCTGCTGCTCACCAGGCGGCTGCCGCCGCCGATTGAATGGTTCGCGTACCTGACGGCCGCCGCCGTGGCGGGCATCTTCCTGTGGCCGGCGCAGTTCCATTACCACTTCTCCGGCTTCCTGGCGCCGTTCCTCGGCCTATCGGTTGCGCTGCCCGCGGCCAGGCTGCTGAGCGCGATCCTGGACCGCGCCGGGCTGCCCGGGCCCGAAGGTTCGCGGGCCAGCCCCGGCGCCGCTGAGCCCGCCGCCGACGGGGCCGATCCCGATGATCCGCGCGGCGGATCATCGGTCGATCGCTCGCCGGGTGTCGGCTCGCCGGGCGGCGGCTCCCCGGCGGGCCGGATCCCGGTCGGCCGGAGGCGGGCAGGCCAGGTGCTGCTGTGGTCGGTGGCCGGGCTCGCCGCGGCGGGGGTCGCGGCCGGCGCCTGGAGCCAGGCCGCTTTCGAGAGCAAGCTGGAGCCGGACGCGCCGGTCGCGATGATGGCGGCGGGCCAGCGGATCATCCCGGCGGGCGCCTGCGTGCTTGCCGACAACGTCGCCTACACGGTGACAAGCAACCGGTTCGTCTCGAGCGTGCCCGGCTGCCCGACCGTCGACGACGGAACCGGCGCCAACTACGCGCTGTCGAAGGGGCGGAGCACTACTACCGGCGCGGGCCGGGTGCCTGCCGTGGCCGCGATGTGGCGCTCCGCGTTCCAGCACGCCCAGTACGTCTGGCTGACCGGCCTCAACCATCGCCGGATCGCCTGGACGCCAGCCCTCACCGCGTATTTCCACGCCAACTTCGTGCACGTCGCGAACCACATGCACGACCTGCGGCTGTACGTACGCAAGGGATTTCATCCGCGCTGACGGCCGCCTAGCCGCGGCGTGCTGGCTGCTCGCCCGCCATCCGCGCCGGCCGGCAGCCCGCGCCGGCCGGCAGCCCGCGGTGACTGGCGGCCCGGGGTGACCGGCGGCCCGGGGTGACTGGCGGCCCGCGGTGACTGGCAGGTGCCCGGGTCGGCTCCCGCCGCGAGCGACGTAGATGGGAATCTACTGTCGTTGTTACCGCAGCGAAGTCCCATCCATGCCGCTGCCATTCGCCCTGGGATCAGCCCACGGCGCCGCTGGCGCGCAACGCGGTGATCTGCGCAGCCGAATACCCGAGGCCGGTCAGCACGGCGTCGGTGTCCGCGCCCGGCCGGGGCGGCGGCTGCGGCCGCCCGGCGGGCGTGCGGCCGAACCGCGGTGCTGGTGCGGGCTGCACCACCCCGCCGACCTCGATGAACGTGCCGCGCTCTGCATTGTGCGGATGGGCAGGGGCCAGCGCTGGCCCGAGCACCGGCGCGACGCACGCATCGGTGCCAGCGAACACCTCGACCCACTCGGCCTGGGTGCGGCCGAGGAACGCCTCGGTCAGCCGGGCGCGCAGCACTGGCCAGCCGGCCCGGTCGTACTGCCCGGGCAGGCTCACATTATCGCCGGTCTCGCCCGGCTCGGTCTGGGCCTGCCCGGTCTCACGCCGCCCGGTCTCGCCCTGCCCGGTCTTGGCCCGCCCGGTCTCGCCCCGCCCGGTCTTGGCCCACTCGGTCTTGCCCCGCCCGGTTATGGCCTGCCCGGTCTCGCCCGGCCCGGCGTCAGCAGGCTTCGCCCCGGCCAGGCCCAGGCCGGCCAGCAGGGCGGCGTAGAACTTCGGTTCCAGCGCGCCCACCGCCACATAGCGGCCGTCGGCCGTCTGGTAGGTGTCGTAGAACGGCGCGCCGCCGTCCAGCAAGTTCGTTCCTCGCTCGTCCTGCCAGGCGCCGGCCGCCCGCAGCCCGTAAAGGAACGAGGTCAGCAGCGCGGATCCGTCTACCATCGCCGCGTCGATCACCTGACCGAGGCCGGACCTTTCCCGCTCAAGCAGCGCGGCGAGTACGCCGAGCGCGAGCAGCATGCCGCCGCCGCCGAAGTCGGCCACGAGGTTCAGCGGGGGAACGGGCCGCTGGCCGGGCCGGCCGATCGGATCCAGTGCGCCGGACACACCGATGTAGTCGATGTCATGCCCGGCCGTGGCCGCCAGCGGGCCGTGCTGCCCCCAGCCGGTCATCCGCGCGTAGACCAGCCGCGGATTACGCTGCGCGCATTCGGCCGGGCCGCAGCCCAGCCGCTCGGTCACGCCAGGCCGGAATCCCTCGACGAGCACGTCGGCTTCCTCGGTAAGGCGCAGCAGCACGCTGATCCCGTCGGGATCCTTGAGGTTAAGCCCGATCGACCGGCGGCCGCGGCTGAGCGGGTCGACCGGGGCGGCGGCCGCCGGGCCGCAACTCTCGGGCCGCTCCACCCGCAGCACGTCCGCGCCGAGGTCGGAGAGGACCATGCAGCCGAACGGGGCCGGCGCCAGGCTCGCGATCTCGATAACCCGCACTCCGTCCAGCGGACCCAATCCACTCGCCTCCCATCGCCGCAGACAGCGGTTAAGATTCGTCCGGCTGCAGCCGGACGAATCTTAACCATTACTGAATTCGGGCGTCTTGGCCCGGCGACGACAAACCAAACGCGTGACTGACGAGGCTAACGGGGTTGATGAGTCAGCGATGGCAGTCAGGTCCGGGGCTGGTTTCGGGGCCGGGGTCAGGCGGCTAGTAGCCCGAGCGTGGTGTTCGCGGTCAGCAGCATCACGGCGACGGGGCCGGTGGCCCTGGTGATGTACCAGAGCAGCGTGGTGGCCGTTACCACAATCGCGCTGGTCGGCCTGGCCGCGCTGGAACCGATCATGTGCCCGCGGCTGGCGCGGGTGCAGGCCGAGGACCCGGGCCGTGCGGCCAGCCCGCCGTTGTCTGCACCGATCCGTTCTCGCGGACGAGCCGGGCGGGCAAGGCGAGGTCACCCAGCCACGCCAGCGCGCTGGCCCCCCGTATGATCGCCGCGGTGCACGCGATGTTCGCGTCGGTGCAACTGCCGGCCGAGACGCTCACCGTACGCCAGCAGGAGCGGGCGGGCTCGCCGGTCGCCGGGTCGATGATGTGATGCATCCGGCGGCCGCCCGGCGCCCAGGCCCGCACCGTGGTACTCGAGGTGGCCAGTCCGCCGGAGCTGATCGCCACGGTCTGGCCGGGTGCATCTGGGCCGGCCGCATGGTCGTCGGTCACCCGTACCTGCCAGCCGCCCGCAGGCGCGGGCCCAGCGACCGCGATGTCGCCGCCGAGGCTGACCAGGACGCCGCAGCCGAGCTGACGGGCGATGATCTCGGCGGCTCGGTCGGCTGCCCTGGCCTTGGCAGTGGCACCGAGATCAAGCTGTGCTCCGCCAGTCAGCCTGGCCCGGGGCGGATCGCTTTCCAGCAGCACATTGCGCCAGCCAGGCACCGGGGTGCCTGCGGTGCCCGGAGTGCCCGGAGTGCTCGGGGTGCCTGCGGTGCCCGGGATGTCTGCAGTGGCTGCGGTGGCCAGAGTGCTCGGAGTGCCTGCGGTGCCTAGGGTGCCCGGGGCACCCGAGGTGCCTGCGGTTCCCGAGGTGTCCGAGCTGCCTGCGGTTCCTGCGATGCCCGAGGTGTCCGGGGTGCCCGGCGCACCGGGGGCGGTGCCGGATGCCGCGGTTTCGCTGCTCTTGACCAGGGAGAAGTCGCGGTCGTAGCCAAGCGCGGCGAGTGCACCCCCGCAGGTCGGGTCGACCGCGCCGTCGGTCAGCCGCGCCGCGCGCAGCGCCTCGGCCAGCAATTCCGCGAAGAGTGCGCTGATGCGGACGCTGGCTCCGGCTGCCGCGTTCAGCGCCGACAGCTCGGAATCGGCCCGGAACCTGCTGCAGGCCAGGTCAACGGCCGCCAGCTCGGCGTCGGCGAGCCGCCGGGCCGCTGCCAGCGCGGCCGGCTCGGTGACGAGCAGCGTCGCGGTGGTGCCGAACACGCCGAAGGTGTCCCGCGCCGCGGCCGCCGCGGTCAATGCGGTCACCGGGGTCATGAGGCTCCCGACGTCGCCTGGCCGGAACCGGACGCAGGGGCCGGCGGCTGCGCGCGAATAAGGATCGTGCCCCGGCCGTGCCGGGTGGTCCCATCGCCGCCGGCCGCGTGCTGGCTCGCGACACCGTGGCCGAACGCGGCGGCTCGCCAGGTCAGTCTGGTGACTCTCCGCAGGCCTTCATCGAGGGCGGCCGCCGCAGTCCCCGCGCTGTTCCGCCGCATGATCCGATCCTCCCTGCTCACCGGGCCCGCCGTCCCGGGTCATGCCAGGTACTGGCCAGCATGCCTGCCACACCTCAGGAATCGCTGACAACCACGTCTGGGGTTCAGCTGCGAAACCAGCGCGCGCCGTCGTCGTGGCCGGCCACTTCTTTGTACCTCGCGCCAGCTGTCCGGGCGACAACGGCGGCCGGCGGCCCGGCGGTCACGGCGGTCGGCGGCCTGGCCGAGCGTGGCGGTCACGGCGGTCGGCGGCCCGGCCGAGGGTGGCGGTCACGGCGGCCGGCGGCCTGGCCGAGGGTGGCGCTCACGGCGGCCGGCGGTGCGGCCGAAGGTGGCGCTCACGGCGGCCGGCGGTGCGGCCGAGCGTGGCGATCACGGCGGGCGGCGGCCCGGCCGAGCGTGGCGGTCACGGCGGTCGGCGGCCCGGGCGAACGCGGCGGTCACGGCCCGGGCCCTGGCCAGCCGCCGGTTCGGCCCGGGCGCAAGACCAGCTACTGGCGTATCGTCACAGGATGCGCGGTTACACCCAGGACAAGGACGCCTATCTGAAGCGCCTGCGCAGGGTCGAGGGGCAGGTACGCGGCCTGCGGCGGATGGTTGAGCAGGACGTCTACTGCATCGACGTGCTCACCCAGGTGGCCGCGGCGACCCGGGCATTGCAGGCGGTGGCGCTCGGGCTACTCGAAGATCATCTCGGTCATTGCGTCACCTCGGCCATCGAGCAGGGCGGGCCGGACGCTCAGGCCAAGGTGCGTGAGGCGGCCGAGGCGATCTCCCGCCTGGTCAGTTCCTGAGGCCGGGCTGGGCAGCAGCGCCCGCGTCCGCCAGCCTGGCGAACGCGCGCAGGTTCGCCAGGCTCTCTCCGCGCTTGACCCGCCAGTCCCATTCCTTGCGGATCGCGGAGGGGAAGCCGATCATCAGCGCCGGTTCAAAGTTCTCGTCTGAGTAGCTGAGCACGCAGCCGAGCAGCCGGTCGATCTCGTCCGGGGTGATGCAGCCGAGAGGCAGTCGGCCCACCAGGTAGACGTCACCGACCGGATCGAGGGCGAAATGCACGCCGTACATCCGCCCGCTGCGCTCAAGCAGAAACCGGTAGAAGCGGGCATGATTCTCGTCTGGCTGGCGGCAGAAGAAGGCTTCCACGTGCAGGCTGTGCGCGCCGGCGATCAGCCAGGTCATGGTGGCCAGCTTGTGCTGTCCCTCCAGCCGGACCAGGTACGCGCCTGGCCGCGGCGCCTCGAACGAGAGCCCCAGGCTTGCCAGGGCCGGCTCAATCGCCGCGGCCGGACCGTCAGCGCTGTTCACGCGTCAACCGAGGCCGCCATCGTGTTCATGGCACCGGTATACACCCTGAGCAGAGCGTCCACCGTCGCGCCCCAGCCGAACCTGGAGGCGTGCTCGCGGGCTCCGGCCGCCAGCCGTGCCAGTTTCGCCGGGTCGGTGACGAGTTCCCGTACCGCGCGCGCGTAGCTGGCCGGGTCATGGCCATCCACCAGAATGCCGGATATCCCGTCGTGCACCGCCGTGCGCAGGCCCCCGACCGAGGCGGCGACGACCGGCGTGCCGCATGCCTGGGCCTCGACGGCCACCAGGCCGAACGATTCGGAGTAGGACGGCACCATCACGACGGTGGCCGCCCGGTACCAGTCGGCCAGCTCATGCTGCGGGCACGGCGGCTCAAGCCGGACGACGCGGGATATCCCGAGTGCCGACGACAGCTCGGTGAGCCGGTACGGGTCAGCCCGGCCGGTGCCGCTCGGACCGCCGACGAACGCCACGCAGAGCCGCCGGGCCAGGCCCGGGTCGTCGCGGGTCAGCAGCGCCGCGGCGCGCAGCACTACGTCGGGCGCCTTCAGCGGCTGCACCCGGCCAGCGAACATCAGCACGACTGTGTCGGCAGGCAGGCCGAGCCGCCGCCGCGCCTGTCGCCGGGAGCCTGGCCGGAATACCGACAGGTCCACGCCCGGGTTGACGGTCCTGACCCTGGCTGGGCAGGCGTCGTAGAGCCTGATGAGTTCCCTGGCCTCCTCATCGGTGTTGGCAACCAGCCGGTCAGCAGCCGCCACGACCTCAGCCTCGCCACGGATCCGGACGTCAGGCTCGGCCGCGTCGCCGGCCGCGAGCGCGGCGTTCTTGACCCGCCCGAGAGTGTGCATGGACTGCACAAGCGGGACTCCCCAGCGCTCCTTGGCCACGGCGCCGACCTGGCCGGAGAGCCAGTAATGGCCGTGCACCAGGTCATACCTGCCCGGTGCGTATGCGGCCTCGGTACGCAGCACCTCGAACGTGAAATGGCACAGCTGGCCGGGCAGGGCTGCCTTGTCCAGGTCCTCGAACGGCCCCGCGGTCAGGTGCCTGACCTGCACGCCAGGGGTGAGTTCGGCTACCGGCGGCACGTCGCGGCACACTGCCCGGGTGAAGATGTCCACCTCGACTCCGCGCTCGGCAAGCCGCCTGGCGACCTCGACCACGTAGACGTTCAGGCCGCCCGCATCACCCGTTCCCGGCTGCTCCAACGGCGACGTGTGGACGCTGATCATCGCGATCCGCCGGGGAACGCGTCGCGGCACGGGCATGCACCTCCGGTGTCAGCAACCCCAGGCTGTAGCGCCATGTTCCCGCTCCCTGCTGCCGAGTCCGCGGCCGGGCTGCGGGCGCGGCTACGGCTAAGCTTCCGGGCATGGGCACGCTGATATTGCTCCGGCACGGGGAGAGCGCGTGGAACGCCGAGGGGCTGTTCACCGGCTGGGTAGATGTCGCGCTGTCGGACAAGGGGCGCGCGGAAGCGGCCACCGGCGGCGGGTTGCTACGTGACGGGGGCCTGCGGCCCGGCATCGTGCACACCTCCGTGCTCGCGCGGGCAATCGAGACCGCCAACATCGCGCTGGACGCGGCCGGCCTGGCCTGGCTGCCCGTCCGGCGATCGTGGCGGCTGAACGAACGGCACTACGGGGCGCTGCAGGGGAAGAACAAGGCGCAGACCCGCCAGGAGTTCGGCGACGAGCAGTTCATGCTCTGGCGGCGGTCGTATGACGTGCCGCCGCCCCCGCTGGCCGATGACGACATGCTGTCGCAGCGCGCTGATCCCAGGTACGCCCTGCTGCCGCCTGAGCTCAGCCCGCGCGCCGAGTGCCTTAAGGACGTTGTGCACCGGATGCTGCCGTACTGGCACGACGCGATCATCCCTGACCTGGCGACGGGCCGCCCGGTCCTGGTGGTGGCCCACGGCAACTCAATTCGCGCGCTGGTCAAGCACCTGGACGGCATCGGGGACGCGGAGATCTCCGGGCTGAACATCCCGACCGGCATACCACTGGCCTACGAGCTAGACGGGGCATTCCGGCCAACCGTAGCCGGGGGCCGCTACCTGGACCCGCAGGCGGCGAAGGTTGCGGCCGCTGCGGTGGCGAGCCAGGGGAGGTAGCCGCGGGCAGCAGCGCGGCGCGCTGGCGCTGCGAGCATAAGGGTGATCAGCAGAAAAACCCGACATGGACCGCTGTTGTCCAATATATGAACGTTCCGCGAATAGCGGCATGTCACATGCCCCGCCCGATGCGCCCGGCCATGCCTGCCGTTTACCATCGTAGTGTGAACGTGGGGGTGCACGCCGGTGCGCGCGCAGGTGCCGTCACCCCTGTCTGCATTCTCGTCACCGCCGGCGGCCCGATCGCCGTCGGCCTTGCGACAGGAGCCGCCGCGGCATGAAGACCCGGGCGGCGTCCAAGCCGCACTCCGGTCCCAGTGAGCGCGCCCATCCGGCCAGGCTGCCGGCCGGCATCGCCTCCGTACTATCCGTTCTATCGTCTTCTGCGGTTGTCCTGGACAGCGCGGACCGCGTCCTGACGGCCAGCTCGGCAGCGCGGGACTTTGGCCTGGTCAAGGACGACGAGCTGGTCGTCGGGGACCTGCTCGCGCTGGTCCGTCAGGTGCGCAGGAAAGGCGAGATCCGCGAGGGCGAGATGGAGGTGTCGACCAGCAGGTTCAGCGGGCGCACCACCAGCTTCGCGGTGCGGGTCGCGCCGCTCGGCCCGGGAGTCGGCGGCGGCGGCCTCGTGCTGCTGCTGGCCGAGGATCAGACCGAGAGCCGCCGGGTTGAGGAAGTCCGCCGGGATTTCGTGGCCAACACCAGCCATGAGCTCAAGACCCCGGTAGGAGCGCTCGCGCTGCTCGCCGAGACGGTGGAGGACGCGGCCGACGACCCGGAAGCGGTCCGCCGCTTCGCCGGCCGGATGCGGCAGGAGGCATCCCGGCTGACCAACCTGGTCCAGGATCTGATCACGCTGTCCAGGATCCAGGCAGCCGAGCCGGTCCCCGACCCCATCGCGGTCAACCTGGACGTGGTAGTGGCCGAGGCGCTGGACCGGTGCCGGATGAAGGCAAGCGCCCGCGGCATCGAGCTCGCCGCCAGCGGGCCGCATGGCCTGTCGGTGCTCGGTGACGAGGATCTGCTCATCACCGCGCTCCGCAACCTGCTGGAGAACGCGGTCGCCTACAGCCCGGAGAAGACCCGGGTGGTTGTCTCCACCAGCCAGCGGGGCGACCACTCGGTCGAGATCAGCGTCGCCGACCAGGGCATCGGCATACCCGAGCGTGATCTTGAGCGCATCTTCGAGCGGTTCTACCGGGTCGACCCGGCCAGATCCCGGGCCACCGGCGGCACCGGCCTCGGCCTGGCCATCGTCAAGCACGTCACCGCCGCGCACGGCGGCAAGGTCACGGTCTGGAGCAAGGAAGGCGCCGGATCAACCTTCACCCTGCGGCTGCCGCTGCGCGCCGGTACCCGCGCTTCCAGCGGAAGACCTGTCCATGCCATCGCGCAATCTGCCAGGGAGGCAGCCTCGTGACACGGGTGCTCGTGGTTGAGGACGAGGAATCTTTCAGCGACGCGCTTTCGTACATGCTGCGCAAGGAGGGATTCGAGGTCGCGGTCTGCCCGACCGGCCCAGACGCGATCGAGACGTTCGACCGGACCGGCGCCGACCTCGTGCTGCTCGACCTGATGCTGCCCGGCCTGCCGGGCAGTGAGGTCTGCCGGACGCTGCGCGAGCGCTCGAACGTGCCGGTGATCATGCTGACCGCCAAGGACAGCGAGATCGACAAGGTCGTCGGGCTTGAGCTCGGCGCGGACGACTACGTGACCAAGCCGTTCTCGTCGCGGGAGCTTGTCGCGCGGATGCGCGCCGTGCTCC
>WNGQ01004033.1_pt1 | contig 29136 bp, 26 predicted proteins | sample 5407661 | NCBI WGS metagenome assembly WNGQ01 (sample SAMN13153382, study PRJNA577476) | soil metagenome | isolation source: 60 cm soil or saprolite under Garry oak tree replicate 2 | place: USA:California | collected 2016-06-15 | reverse complement strand
TCCGCAGCTCCGATGACCGCCTCGAGGCTCTCCGTCGGCTGCAGGCACGTCACGACGCCCCCGCTGATCGAAAGCGGCAGGGCGGTCTCGGTCGACGCGGCGCGCACCGACTGTTGCAGCTTGCGGATCACCGTGTCGGCGGCTTCGGGCCCCGCCTCCGGGAGCAGCACGGCGAAGCTGTCGCCACCCAGCCGCGCAACCACATCGCTCGCGCGGATCGAGCTGCGAGCCGACTCGGCCACCAACCGCAGCATCCCCTCTGCCGTCAGGGGACTGAAGCGCTCGGCCACCTCCGTGTAGTCGTCGAGGTCGAAGTAGCCCAGCGTGAATGGATGGTCGTAGCGCCGCGCGCGCTCGAACTCTCTACCGGCAAGCTCGTAGAACGCCCTCCGGTTCTCGTTCCACGTCAGCCGGCCGCCCGCATGCCTACGCTGCCTGAACCACGCACGACCGCGCAGATACACGTCGCACGCGAGGGCGAGCGCCAGCACGGCGATCACCACGGTATGCCAGGTCATCGGGAAGTACTACAGGTTCAACCGCTGAAAGCCTTCGGGATCCGAGTTACGCCGGCCTGCCCGGGCGCGACGGGACGCTTCCACGCGTCGCTCGACGCCATTGCGACGCTCGAACGGCACCTCCATGTGCTCGCGCCGGCGATCGCGGACCATGCGGCGGCCTTGATCGACCCGCCGGTCCCAACCGCGCCGCCGGGGTCGTCCAACCCGCGTGGTGTTGTCCTGCCTGGAGTCGTTGGTCATGAGAGAACCTGCCCTGTGCTCTGCATCCCCGGTGCCATGGAGACGCCGGGACCTTGCTGGCTAACCCATTGGTGGGATTGACGATGCCACCTGACCAAAAAGCGTGGTCGCATGACCGTGCTGCGAACTGTGGCCCGAGAGTCGAGGCTGATGCGGCGATGCCAACCAAGGGCGTGATACCCGGTCCTACATCCGTTTGTACTTCGGCCCGCTCCCTCCCTCGCGCGGGGTCCACCTTGGCCCCAGCACGTCCGTGGCCTTGCAGTCGACACAGTTCGGGGCATTCACCCGCAGGGCGCCCTGCGTCACTTCGTAGACTCCGGCCGGGCACATCCGGGCGTAGAACTCGGCCATGGCAGCCGGCACATCATTCCCTACCACGAGATGGATCGGAATGGTGTCGCGCGTCGCGTTTCCCGATCTGAAGACACCATCGACCTTCGAAAACGTGAGACGGGCGTCGGGGGTGATCCCCGGGCTTGCGCCCGGGGTGAGTCTGCGCTCCACATTTACGTCCGGCTCCACCGCGATCTTTCGACCGGGAAACCGCCCGCCGGTGACCGTCATCAGCGCCGCCTTCACCCCACCCGCATAGAATCCGTCCTTGAACGCGAGCCGCATGTTGCGGGTGCGATACAACTCCCGCATGATGAAAGACGCCTTCACCAGCCGGTCGTACTCGGCGAGCCGTGCGGCGGACGCGTCGCCCGCCTTGAGCCCCGCAAAGATGGCGCGCGCGGCGAGCATCCCCGACTGCATGGCGTAATGGATTCCCTTGAGGGACGGCACGTCCACAAAACCGGCCGAGTCACCCAGCACTACGACACCGTCGCCCGAGCGGCGCGCCGGGACCGCGTAGTAACCGCCTTCGGGGATCGTCTTCGCACCCCACTCGACCATCTCGCCGCCCTCCAGGTACTGCCGGAACAACGGGTGCAGCTTCATCCGCTGGAGCAGCTCGTGGACGTCGAGCGCGGCATCTCGGTAATCGAGCCCCACCACCAGCCCGAGCGCCACGAGGTTCGACTCGAGCGGATACATGAAACTGCCGCCGAAGGCATCCGTCGGGACGGGCCAGCCGAGCGTGTGGACGATGGTGTCGAGCGGCCGTCTCGTTTCCCAGATCTCTTTCACGCCGAGGGCGAAGATCTGCGGATTCTCGGACGTCACGCCCTGCCACTGGAGCCACGCCTGCGACAGGCTCCCCCTCGTCCCCTCCGCCAGCGCCGTCACCTTCGCGATGAGGTCGTTCGGGGCCATGTAATTCGAGAGCGGCCGCCCCGCGCGGTCCAGGCCGGTCACCGCCGTGCGGACGCCCGCCACCCGCTCCCCGTCTACCAGCAGGCTCGCGGCCGGGAAGCCCGTGAAGACGTTCACCCCCAGCCCCGCGGCCCGCTCGCCCAGCCAGCGCACCATCTCGCACAACGAGGCCACGTAGTTCCCGGCATTGTGCATCGTGGGGGGCGTGGGCAGCGTGAACGCGTGGTGGGAGCTGAGCAGGGCCACGCGTTCCTTAGTGACGGGCCCGCGGAACGGGAAGTCGGCGTCCTTCAAGTCGGGGAACAGCTCGCGGAAGGCGCGGGGGTTCACGACCGCGCCCGAGAGGGAGTGCTCGCCCAGCGCCTCGGCCTTCTCGAGCACGCCGATGTTCAATTCCGTGCGCTCGCGCTGCGCGAGGTGCGCCAGCTCGATCGCGCAGGCAAGGCCCGCCGGCCCGGCGCCGACGATCAGGACGTCGAGCTCCATGCGGTCGCCCGCGCCCTCGGCGCCCTCCTTCAGGATGAGCCGGTCCAGGGGCAAGGGAGGCTGGTACCGAGCCGGCAGGAACGGCTCCCCGCTCCCCGCTCCCTCAGCCATGGAGCTTCTTGATCTCTTCGGTGAGCTTGGGAACGACTTCAAAGAGATCACCGACGATTCCGTAGTCCGCCACCTTGAAGATCGGCGCGTCCTTGTCCTTGTTGATGGCCACAATGACCTTGGAGGTGCGCATTCCCGCGAGGTGCTGGATCGCACCCGAGATGCCGACCGCGACATACAGCGTCGGGCTCACCGTCTTGCCGGTCTGTCCCACCTGGTCCGCGTGGGGGCGCCACCCGGCGTCCACTACCGCGCGCGACGCACCCACGGCCGCGCGTCCGGCGAATGCCGCCGCCAGCTCCTCCAATACCTTGAAGTTGGCCGGCTCCTTGAGCCCGCGGCCGCCGGACACGATGATCGGTGCCTCGGCCACGTCGAGCGTGCCTGCCGGCGCCGGCTTGATCTGCTTGACGACCACGCGACCGGGGGAGCCGTCCACCGCCGCGCTTTCCTGAGTGCCGGCCCGGGGACGCTGCACGGGAGTGAACACGTTGGGCCGAAGCGACAGCACGGCGGGGCCGCCGGCCACCCTGACCTTCAGGAGCGCCTTGCCGGCGTAGACCGGCCGAATCGCGATCACGGCGCCGCCTGCGACACTCACGTCGGTGATGTCCTGTAGGAGCGGCCGCCCCAGCCGGGCGGCGACACGCGGAGCGAGATCTTTCCCCGTGGCGCTCGCCGCGAACAGGACGGCTGCGTAGCCGCCGGTGTTCACGCGGTCGGCGATCGCGCTGGTGTACCCCTCCGGGGCGTAGCTCGAGAACGCGGGATGGGTCAGCGTGACCACGCGATCCGCGCCGAACCCGCCCAGCTGGTCCGCACCCCGCACCGGGCCGGCCGCAAGCACGAGGGCGTTCACGCGGGCGCCCCCACCCAGCGCATCCGCCAAACGCCGGGCGCCGGTCACCACCTCATGGGAGACTTTGCGGACGGCACCGTCCCGCTGCTCGAGCACCGCGAGGACATCGCTCACAGGACCTTCGCCTCCTCGCGCAGCAGACGCACCAGCTCGGGAACCGCCGCGGAGCCCTGGCCGACGATCTTGCCCGCCTGTCGCTCGGGAGGCAGGGTGAGAGAGAGAATCTCGAGCGCACCGGGCCCGGGCGCGGTGGGTTTCACCTCGAGCGGCTTCTTTTTCGCCGCCATGATCCCTTTGAGAGCGGGATAGCGCGGCTCGTTCAATCCCTTGTCGGTGGTGAGCAACGCCGGCAGCGGGAACTCCACGACCTCGACGCCGCCTTCGATCTCTCGCTCCGCCGTCCCCTTATCACCGGCGATCTCGAGGTGGGCCACGGTCGTCACGCACGGCAGGTCGAGCAGCTCGGCCATCATCGGACCGACCTGATGGTTGTAGTCGTCAATGGCCATCTTCCCGAGCAGGATCAGGTCGAACCCGGCACCCTTGAGCTCCCCAGCGAGCGCCTTCGCGGTTTCAAGGCCATCCGGGTGGAAACCTTCGGTCTGGAGCAAGACGCCACGATCGGCTCCCATCGCGAGCGCGGTGCGGATCGTCTCCTGCGCCGCCGCGGGACCGAGCGAGACTACGACGACGTCGCCGCTCCCGGCTTTTTCCTTGAGGCGCAGCGCCTCTTCGACGGCGAACTCATCGTAGGGATTGAGGATGAACTTGACGCCCGCTTCGTCGAGCGACTTGCCGTCGGCGGCGATCTTCACCCGCGTCTCCGAATCGGGGACGCGCTTGATGCAGACGGCAATCTTCATGCGAAAGGTTTCAGGTATCGGGTGTCAGGAAACAAACCCTGCCCTCGGTCATCTGGCAACCACTTGTGGCTCGGCGTCACCAGTATATGAAGGATCTGCTTCTAAAAGTCTGCATTCACGCTCACCTGCACGTGGCGCGGCAAGCCCGGCGTGAGCCAGCGCTGTACCGGCGTGCCTGGCGCCGTGGGATTCTCTGCGAAGGTGCCGAAGTTGAAGACGCGCCGGTCGAACAGGTTCCGCACCGCACCGCGCAGCTCCAAGTCGCGCCAGGTGAGCGTGAGCGACAGATCGGCGACGGCATAGTCGGACAATCGGCGCGTGACGTTATCCTCGTCGCCGCGTAACCACTGCCGCCCGACGTAGCGGGCGTCCAGGGCGGCCATGAGCGCCACACCAGTCGCGCTCCCCCGCGGACGAAGCATCGGCACCGCGACCCCGGCATTCACGCGGTGGTCCGGCACCATCGGGAGCTCGTCTCCCGGCGTCACTGTCTCACCGGCCGTGTCGCGGGTGGTGGCGAGGGTGGCGGTCGTCTCGAACGTGGCGCGCGTGTAGCCGTAGTTGGCGTAGGCGCGAGCACCAGCCGGGCCGAGCCACTGGAGCGCGAGCTCCACGCCGCGGCGGCGCGTGGCGCCGATGTTCTTGAAGTAGCCGCCGGTGACGGTCGAGGCGATGAAGAAAATGTCGTCGCGCACGTCGGTGCGGTACACGTCGGCGCTGGCATCGACACGTCCGCCCGAAGCGCGAACGCGCCACCCCAGCTCATACGTCGTAGCCACGACGGGCTGGAGGGCGGGATCAGGTCCCAGGGCGAACGGCAGCGGACACGCGGCCTGGGGGTCGGCGCACGCCAGCTCCACGATGGCGGGAGCGCGGAATCCGCGGCTCACGGAGGCGAACACCTCGTGCCCGCGCCCGCCGCTCCACGTGAGTCCGGCGCGCGGCGAGAGCCGGCGGAAGATGTGCAGACCGCTCTGCGTCGAGTCGATCAGGTCCTCGAACGGCACGCGGATCCAGTCGTAGCGCGCCGCCGCGGTTGCGGTGAGCCGGGGCAGGACCTCCAGGTTCACGCCGGCGAACGCGCCCGCGTTCACCTGCCTGGTGCGCACCGACTCCGTGAGCGAATCGGGGGAGCCGCCGCCGGGGACCGCGAAGATGTGGACGGCGACGTGCTCGTAGTCCGCGTCCGCGCCTGCAAGCCAGCGCAGCTCGCGGCGCCCGAGCGGCAGCTTCCCCGAGAGCTGCACCGCTCCGCCGCCGATACGCGTCGCGTTGCGCTGGCGCGAGTCTTCCCCGACGAAGTTCGCGTTGAACTGCTCGCTCGAGAGCGAGCGTCCGAAGGCGTTGATCGCGAGCTGGGTGCGGCCGATGAGGCGCTGCGCGTTGAGAATGACGAGGTGCGCCCGCGGAGCGAAATAATCGCCGCCGGTGAAGTTGCGGCGCGGGTTCGCCGCCGCCACACTCTCGGGAAGGCTGCCCGCCTGGAAGATCTTGTTGTCCGCACCCGTGTAGCTGAGCGTGGCGTCCCAGGTGCCGTTCAGGAGGCCGAGCTTCGCGAACAGCGTGCCGATCCGGCTGCGCGTGTCCTCGCGCCAGCCGCCCTCCCGCTCGTAGCGGGCGCCCACATAGTAGTCGAAGGCGCCGTGACGGGCTCCGGCGCGCACCTTCAGCTCGTAGCGCCCCCAGCTCCCCGCCGACGCCTCCAGCTCGCGCGCCGCTGGGCTCGCTCCCCGGCGCGTGACCAGGTTCACCGCCGCGCCGAGCGCGTTGCGCCCGAGCAGCACCGAGGGGCCGTACACCACCTCCACCCGCTCCACGTCCTCGAGCGGCAACAGGTCGAAGTTCACCTCGTGCGCGTCGGGCTCGTTGGCGCGCACGCCGTCCACGTACACCGTCACTCCCTGTGGCACCCCGATCACGGGCGAGACCTGAAACCCGCGGAGCGAGACGTCCATCTGCGCGGTGGCGCCGAGCTCGTCCGACGTCGTCACGCCCGGCAGCTGCTCCAGGGCGTCGGCGAGCGAGCGCACGCCGCGTGCGTCCAGGTCCTGGGCGTCGAGCGAGGCCGTCCGCCCGGCGAGTCCGCGCGCCAGCTCGCGCACGGTGGGGAGTCGGACGCCGGTGACGACGACGGGAGCGAGGGTGTCGGTGGGAATAGAGTCGGGCTGTTGCGCGCCGGCGGGCGGGGGGAGCAGGGCGAGTAGCAGCGCGCCGGCGAGCCAATGCGGAGTGCGGAATGCGGAATGCGGAATGTCAGGGAAAGCTTCGGGAAGCGAACGACCTTTCATTGCCATTCCGCATTCCGCACTCCCCATTCCGCATTCAGTTGAACGCACTCAGCCCCGTGATTTCCTGCCCCAAGATGAGCGTGTGGATGTCGTGCGTCCCCTCGTACGTATACACCGACTCGAGGTTCGCGAGGTGGCGCATCGCCTGATACTCCGCCAGAATGCCGTTCGCGCCGAGCAGCCGGCGCGTCTCGCGGGCCACGTCGGTCGCGATACTCACGTTGTTCCGCTTGGCGAGCGACACCTGTTGCGGCGTGGCTTTCCCCTGGTCCTTGAGCCGTCCGAGCTGCAGGCAGAGGAGCTGCGCCTTGGTGATCTCGGTGAGCATCTCGGCGAGCCGCGCCTGCTGCAGCTGGAAACCGCCAAGCGGTTTCCCGAACATCACCCGGGTCTTGGCGTAGCTCACCGCCTCGTCGTAGCACGCCATTGCGGCGCCTACCGCCCCCCACGCGATGCCGTAGCGCGCTTGGGTGAGGCACAGGAGGGGGGACTTGAGCCCGCCCGACTGGGGCAGCAGCGCGTCCTTCGGGACGCACACGTCCTGCAGCACCAGCTCGCTCGTGTCGCTCGCGCGCAGGCTGAGCTTGCCCTTCTGGTCCTTAGCCGAGAAGCCCTTGGTGTTCGTCGGCACGATGAAGCCGCGGATCGAGCTCACGTCGTCGACCTTCCCGGTCTTCGCCCAGACGATCGCCAGCTGCGCGGTCGAGCCGTTGGTGATCCACATCTTGGCCCCGTTCAGCACCCACCCGTCCTTCGTCTCCCTCGCGACGGTGATCATGCCGGCGGGATTCGATCCGTAGTCGGGCTCCGTGAGCCCGAAGCAGCCGATCACCTCGCCCGACGCCATCTTCGGAAGCCAGCGCCGCTTCTGCTCGTCCGAGCCGAAGGCGTAGATGGGATACATGGCGAGTGCGCCCTGGACCGAGGCAAACGAGCGTACGCCCGAATCGCCGCGCTCCAGCTCCTGCATGATCAGCCCGTAGGCGACGTTGTTCAGCCCGGCGCAGCCGTACTCCTCCGGCAGGTTGGCGCCGAACAGGCCGAGCTCGGCCATCTGTGGAACGAGCGGCTTCGGGAAGCGTCCCTCGATGTAGTGCTCGCCGATGACGGGGATGAGCTTGTCGTCCACCCACGCGCGCACGGTGTCGCGCACGGCGCGCTCCTCCTCGGAGAGCAAGCTGTCGACATCGTAGAAGTCGACGCCCTGAAACTTTCCCATGTGAACCTCGATGAACGGTGTTCAACTTAACTGGCCGCTTGCACCTGCTGCGCCGGTGCCTCCCGCCCCGGCCGCGCAAACGCGGTCGTGTCCGACGCCCGGAAGCGACGGGACTCGACGTCCCACCGGAAGTACGTGATGTGGACCGCCGTCGGCTCGATGGTCACGAAATTGAAGCTCGACGGGCGCCCGCCGCGCGTGCGCCGACACAGCGTCCCCGCGGTCGAGACCACCACGCGACCTCCGAGCAGCTCCGCTCCCTCCTCGTGGTCGTGGCCGCACAGCACGACCTCGGCGCCCGACGCCACGATACGACGCTGCGCCTGGCGCCAGCGGGCGAGGCCCATGCGCCGCGAGATGTCGCCGCGCAGCACGTTGTGGTGCACCACCAGCACCCGCGCCTGCTCGCGCGGCGCGGCTTCGAACAACCCGCGCACGCGTGCGATCTCCCTCCTTCACCGCGAGGTCGCGCACCCGCAGGGTCAGCGAGCCCCACGCCACCCCGTGCGAGGTGAGCGCGCTCGCGATGATCGCTCCGGGGAGCGTCAGCGTGGGCGCCAGTTCCGCGCCGAAGTAGCGCGCGTACTTCGCGTACAGCGGCTGCTTCGCGAACGGGATCAGCGGTCGCGCCCACCACGCCACGTCGTGGTTGCCGGGGATCACGAGGACCGGCGCCGTCCGGGCCGCGGCCTGCACGAGCGCCCGCGCCCGCTGGAACTCCCCATGGCGCGCCCGCTGCGACAGGTCGCCCGTGACCACCACCGCGTCGGGCCGCAGGTCGGGAAGCATCTGCTCGAGCCCCTCGATCTGGTCGAGATCGGCGAGGCCGCCGAAGTGGAGGTCGGAGAAGTGCAGCAGCTGGACGGTCACGACTCGGCCTGGACGGTGTAGGTGAGCGTCCCGTCCCCGTTGGCGGGAACCGGGATCCGGAACCGGACCTCGGTCGCGGACAGTTTCTCGGGCCCCACACTGCTCTCGGTCACGCGCCACGCGCCGAAGCGCGCCTCGCGCACGTCGACCGTCACTGCCACGGGCTTCGCATTCGAGATCGTCACCTTGTAGGATGCGGTAATCCGCTGGCGCGGCGCCATCCCCCGCTTGGGGGGCGCCAGCTGCTCTTGAGTGTAGTCCGTCTGTACCCGCTCGGCCGTGATGTCGAAGGCATCACCCGACTGGACCCGCAGGTCGCGCCCGGGCGCCGTGTGATCGCTCCTCGCTTCCCCCACAAGCTGGAGCCGGCCGGCGGAGTCGGCCTGGTACAGCTGGACCGTCCCTCCGGGCAGCGGCCGCTCGCCGAACGGCGTGCCGCGGGCGCGTTTGAGCGTGTACCACACCTGCACCGGCGCGCGATTCTCTTCACCCGGCGCCTGGCCGGGGAACCCGCGCCACGGCAGTGCGCCCGGAACGATGAGCTCCTGTGTGTAAGCGGCGCCGGAGCGGGGGAACAGGGCCGTCGTCACCGGCGTGCCGGGCTCGAGCGACACCTTGCCGGGGAGCTGGTACACGTGAGTCTCGCCCACGGCCTGTTCACCCGTCGTCACCACCACTTCGGAGAGTGCGAGGCCCTTGGCGCGGTAGCCCCGCGGAGCCGGAGCCTCGGTCTGTGCCCGATTGATCGACCCGGCGACGAGCTGCACCTCGGCCGTGTCGGCACGGAGTGATTCGGACGCGATCGTCGCGCTTCCCGACACCTGACACCTGGCACCCCCCAGGACCACTTGGTACACCGCCTGCCAGTGCGCCGCGCCGCCGGCCACATAGGCGAGCTCGGTCCGCGAGCGGGCCTGCGTCGCTTCAAGCGTGATCGTCGCCTCGGGCGTGGTCCGCACGAGCTCGGCCGGAACGAGCGGCTCCCCCGGCGACGACAAGAGGTAGCGGCCGTCCGACAGCCGGTATTGCGGCGGATCGCTCCGCACCACACTCGCCCGCACCGTGTCCGCACCGCCTCCGGTGCGCGGTCGGACGAAGGAGAGGGTCTGCCCCGCCGCGGCCGCGAGGGCGGCGTCTTGATCGGTCGGGGGGCGCACCACCGCGGACACAACCGCCACTGCGGTGTCGGGCGAGAACAGGGTCGCACCGTCGAACCCTTCCAGTCTCAGAGTGAACGAGTTGCGCCCTTTCTGAAGCGCCTGCGGCACGGTGCGGCGCACGACGACGCGCCCGTCACTATAAATGGAAAGGGACGTCTGCCCGGCGAGCGGCACGACACCCGCCGTGATCGCCAGGACTAGGGACGCCGTGATTTCAGCCATTCGAAGGCGATCCTCTGCACGATACGAAAAGTCAGCAGGTACCAGGCGACCGCTGTCACAGCACCTACGGTGCGGGCCGTGGTCTGCGACGCCAGCGGCATCGACCGGAGCGTGAGCATCAGATACCCCGCCACGAGCAGCGTGGTCACGATGGCCACGAGACGCCCTATGCGCGACGCCTTTCTCGTGACGTCTCTCGTACACGACGCGCAGAGGTCTCCCGGTGCGATCCCCGCGGTCTGCTCGCCGCAGCGCGCGCACGGGTGGCTAGAGCCGGCGGGCCACAGCCCGGGCGAACTCGGTGGTCGAAGCACTCCCTCCCAAATCCTTGGTGCGGACGTTGTCCTTCACGATCGCCGTTTCGAGCGCCCGGCGCAGCCGACCGGCGGCCGCGAGCTCACCGACGTGATCGAGCATCATCGCGGCGGCGAGCAGCTGGGCCGAAGGGTTCGCGATTCCCTGCCCCGCGATGTCCGGCGCGGAGCCGTGCACCGCCTCGAAGATCGCCGCATGCTCGCCGATGTTCGCCCCCGGCGCGAGCCCGAGCCCGCCGATCAGCCCCGAGGCCTCATCGGAGAGGATGTCCCCGAACAGGTTCGTGGTGACGATCACATCGAACTGCGCCGGGTTGATCACCAGCTGCATCGCCGCGTTGTCCACGATCTTCTCGTCCGACGCGATCTGCCCTTCGTATTCCGTGGCGATCATCTTCGCGGTCTCGAGGAACAGCCCCGAGGTCGCCTTGAGGATATTCGCCTTGTGCACCACTGTCACCTTGCGGCGGTCGTGCCGCCGGGCGTACTCGAACGCGTAGCGCACGATGCGCCGGCAGCCGTCGCGCGTCATCACCGACGTGGCCTGGGCAAGCGCCTTGGGGTCGTTCCCCACTTTGAAGGTGCGGTCGAACCCGACGTACATCCCCTCCGTGTTCTCGCGGATGATGACGAGGTCGATGTCGGTGTAGCGGCCGCCGGGCACGATCGACTTCACCGGGCGGACGTTGGCGTACAGCTCGAACTCCTGACGCAGCGCCACGTTCACCGACCGGTAGCCGTCACCCACGGGTGTCGTCAGCGGCCCCTTCAGCGCCAGGCCGGTGCGCCGGATCGAGTCCACCGTGGCGTCGGGGAGCGGTGTTCCCCCCTGCTCTACCGCGCTCATCCCACCGTATTGCTCGTCCCAGTCGAACCCGATCCCAAGGGCGTCGAGCACCTGCAAGGTCACCTGGGTGATCTCGGGCCCGATGCCGTCGCCGGCGATGAGGGTCGCCTCACGCGTCACGGCAGCCCCGGCGTGAGAGTCTTTACCGCGCGTGTGAGCGCGGTCCATGGGTCGTCACCCTCCCCCCGCGCCACGGTGCGGAAACCGACTCGCCCGGTCCGGACGTCGACCAGCACGATCGTCAACTCGGCGGTGGCCACGGCGTGCAGTAGGGGCGCAGCATGCTGCGCCCCTACACTTCGCGGACCGCCGCCTAGCGCCGTCGCCCGCCGATACGCCAGCCCCGCGGGCACGAGGGCGTATCGCCCGCCGCCGACCAGCGCGGCAAGCGTCCGCAGCTCGCCGCGCAACGGGTCGGGCACCATTTCCGGCTGCTGCTTGCTCGGGTGGAACAGGATGGCCGAGCCCATCTGATCGGGAGCCGGGGCGATTCCCGGCGCCCGGCGCGCCGCGCGCCGCAGCTCGTCCGGCAGCATCCAGGTCACCTCTGGGGCACGCGCCTTGAGCAGCGTGCCGATGATGCTGTCGCTCTTCGCGAGCGCCGCCCGGCGTTCGCCCAGGACGGCCTCCCAGTGCAGCGAGTCCTCCGCTGCGATCAGCGTGAGCGGCAACACGGCGACCGGTTGGGCGGCGATCCCCGCGGTGGGAAGCGGCGCCGTGGGCTCGGGAGTGAGTGTCTCGGACCTGTGTGGGCACGCCGCGAGCGCAGCGCAGCCTATCCCGTACCAGACAGCACGCACTAAGCTTTTGATTTGCAAAGGATTAGTCACGGCGCGCAATATCGTGTGCGCGCCGCGGATTTTCAAGAAGCGAGCGTCAGGCCACCGTCCACCACGATCACCTGTCCCGTGATGTGGCGCGCCGCCTCGCTGCACAGGAACACAATCACCCGCGCCACATCCTCCGGCTCCGCCACTCGCCCCAGAACGGACTCGCGCTCGGCGCGCTCGAGCACCTCGCGCGGCAGGGTGGACAGCAGCTCCGTCTTGACGAATCCGGGGGCGACGGCGTTGACGTTGACGTTGGAGGGACCGAGATCCACCGCGGCCGATCGGGTCAGTCCGATCAGGGCCGCCTTGCTGGCCGCGTAGTTCGCGATGCCGAAGCCCGGCCGAAACGCCTGATGGCTGGCGATGTTCACGATCTTGCCGTAGCGCTGGGCGCGCATCGGGCCGGCCACCGCCTGAATACAGTTGAAGGCGCCGGTGACGTTGGTGTCCATCACTTCCTGCCACGCCTCGGGCGTGAGCCGCCACAGCGCGCCGTCGTGCGTCACCCCCGCGTTGTTGACCAGGTAGTGGATCCCGCCCAGGCGCTCCCGCACCGTGGTGACGAACTTCTCCACGGCGTCGCGGTCGCGCACGTCGCAGCGCGCGCAATACACCGGCACGCCGAGGGCGCGGATGGCGGTCTCGGTGAGCAGCGCCTGCGCCGCGACGTCGCGGTCGGGGAGGTCGACGTAGTTGATCGCGACCGCCGTACCGTGCTGGGCGAATTCGAGCGCCGCGGCCCGGCCGAGACCGGTTGCGCCGCCCGTGACCAGGGCGACCCGGCCGTGCACAGTCTCCGCCAGGCGTTGCGGATCGGGACGGGTCTCGGTCGCGGGCGCTCCGACCTGCGTCACCCCGCGCGGGGCCGTGATCCACGAGGAAGTGGGTGCCAAGATTTCGAACCTATGTTCGAAATTGAACATCGGCAAGGCACGGCGTAACTTAGGCGCTATGAAACGGCTCGGCTCCGTGCTTTTGTGGGGCGGGATTTCGGCCCTCGGTGCCGCCGCCTTCGGCGTGCTCGCGCTCTCGCGGGGAGAGACCGTCAATGCCGCCTGGCTCCTCACCGCCGCCGTCTGTACCTATGCCGTGGGGTACCGCTTCTACAGCAGGTTGCTTGCCAACCGCGTGTTCGGCCTCGACGACCGGCGGGCCACGCCGGCCGAACGGTTCAACAACGGGCGCGATTTCGTCCCCACCAACAAGTGGGTGCTGTACGGACACCATTTCGCCGCCATCGCGGGCGCTGGCCCGCTCGTGGGGCCGGTGCTGGCGGCGCAGTTCGGCTTCCTGCCTGGGACGCTGTGGCTCGTGATCGGCGTGGTGCTGGGCGGCGCCGTGCAGGACTTCACCATCCTCGTCTGCTCGCTGCGCCGGGACGGCAAGTCCCTGGGCCAGATGGCGAAGGAAGAGATCAACAAGACGGCCGGCGTGACGGGGATGCTGGCCGTCCTCTTCATCATGATCATCCTGCTCGCGGTGCTGGCGCTGATCGTGGTGAACGCGCTGCGTGATTCACCCTGGGGGCTGTTCACGATCGCGTGCACGATCCCGATCGCCTTGCTCATGGGGTGGTGGATGAAGGTGTGGCGCCCCGGTCGCGTCGGCGAGGCGTCGGCGGTGGGCGCCGCGCTGCTCGTCGGCGCCCTGGTCGCGGGCGGCTGGGTCGCGAGCCAGCCGGCCGTGGCGACGTGGTTCCGCCACTCTAGCATCGGCATCAGCTGGATGATGATCGCCTACGGGTTCATCGCCTCGGTGCTGCCGGTGTGGATGCTGCTCTGCCCACGCGACTATCTCTCCACGTTCCTCAAGATCTCGACCGTCCTGGTGCTCGGCGTCGCTATCCTCGTCATCCTCCCCCCGCTCCGGATGCCGGCGCTGACGTCGTTCGCCACGCTGGGCGAGGGCCCGGTCTTCGCCGGCAAGCTGTTTCCGTTCGCGTTCATCACGATCGCCTGCGGCGCGATCTCCGGGTTTCACTCGCTCGTGGCCTCCGGCACCACGCCGAAGATGATTCAGCGCGAAGGCGACGCCCGCATGATCGGCTACGGCGGCATGCTGATGGAGTCGTTCGTGGGCGTGATGGCGATGATCGCGGCCTGCACCCTCGACCCCGGCGTCTATTTCGCGATGAACACCACGCCCGCCGCGCTGGCGCAGGCGTCGGCGGTGCTCAACCAGGCGGGGTTCGTCGTCACCCCGGAGACCATGCAGGCGCTCGCCGCGCAAATGGGCGAGCACACGCTGATCGCGCGCACCGGCGGCGCGCCGTCCCTGGCGCTCGGCATGGCGCAGATTTTCGCGGGCGCGACGAGCGCGCTCGGGGCTGGTAGCCGGACGCTCGACGCCCTGTGGTACCATTTCGCCATCATGTTCGAGGCGCTGTTCATCCTCACGACCATCGACACGGGGACGCGGGTGGGGCGGTTCATGCTGCAGGAGATCGTGGGCCACGTCTGGCCACGGTTCGCCGAGACGTCGTGGTATCCGAGCGTGATCGCGTCGAGCGCGGCGGTCGTGGCGGGGTGGGGGTATTTCCTGTACCAGGGCGTCGTGGACCCCTTGGGCGGGATCAATTCCTTGTGGCCCTTGTTCGGGATCTCGAACCAGCTGCTCGCCGCCGTGGCGCTGTGCCTCGGCACGACGATTCTCATCAAGATGGGCCGAGCCCGATTCGCGTGGGTGACGGCCGCGCCGCTCGCCTGGATCGTGACCGTCACGATGACCGCCGGGTGGCAGAAGGTGTTTTCGGCCGATCCACGGCTCGGCTTCCTGGCGCACGGGGCGTCGCTCGTGGGGTCGACCAACCCCGCTGCGGCGCGCCTGATCTTCAATGACCGGCTGAATACGTTGGTGGCGCTGCTGTTCATGACGGTCGTGACGATCTTGATCGTCGCGTCGCTCCGGGAATGGTGGCTGGTCTTGTCGCGTCGCAAGACCGCCATCGTGCATGAGGCACCATACATCGAGACGAGATATGCCACAGGAGACTGACGGCGGCAGAGGGCGGCAGCGAGCGGCAGAGGGCGGCAGGGCTTGGCGTCACGTCTTGCGTCGGATTCTCGGTGCCCCCGACTACGAGGCGTATCTCGAGCACTGTCGGGGGGCGGAGCACGAGCCCCGATTGAGCGAGCGGGAGTACGTCGCGGAGTTCTTCCAGGCGAAAGGGAAGGACGTGCGCTGCTGTTAGCGCGTGAAAGGGATCCCTGGCGCAGCGGATTGCCTACCGCGAGCGCCGAGCGTAGGCTTACACTGTCACCGGATTCGGGTGGACTGGTTCAATAAGGTGGACGCCACGTACCGAACCGAGCTGCGCGAGCTCAACGAACTGAACTTCGGACGCTTCGATGCTAAACTCGAGGCGCTCGAGAGCCGCTTGGGCGCGCGAATGGCCGCGTTCGAGGCGCGGACCATCAAGTGGATGTTCCTCTTCTGGATCGGTCAAGCGGTCACGACTGTTGGGCTGGTATTCGGAGTGACGCGGCTGACCGGTCGCTGACCGCGTGTCGCATTTCGGCCCGGCGTGGCTCGCGTTGTGCATCGCGCTCGCGATTCACGTAACGGACGAGGCCCTGACCGATTTCCTGTCCGTGTACAATCCCGCAGTGCGGGCCATCCGAGCACGATTTCCTTTCCTGCCTCTGCCGACGTTCACGTTCCCGGTCTGGCTCGGCGGGCTCATCACGGTGACCGTCCTGCTGTTCGCCCTCTCGCCGGCGGCATTCCGCGGGGAGTCCGGCATGCGGCCGACGGCCTACGTGTTCGGCGTCGTGATGGCGGGCAACGGGCTGCTGCACCTGGCCGGGTCAGTTTACCTGAGGAGGGCGATGCCGGGGCTGTACTCGGCGCCGCTCATTTTGGGAGCGGCGATCTATCTGCTGGCGTCGGTGCGGTAGGCACGCGGCGGGGCGCGTGCTTGACAGACTCCGCCCCAGGTGCAGATTGAAACCCACTCAGATGCTGTGAACCCCGAGGCGCGATGTCGTGCGGCTCGCCAATGCCTCGAGGGGAGCGAATCGCGAAACCGACTGGGCGGAAGGATCCGCTTGGCCGGTTTTTTGTGCTCTTGGCATGGAGGGCATCGTGAACGCGATTCACGTCACGTCGTACCGCGGCCCCGCCGGATGGTGCGTGGCGCTCACTCTGATCGCTCTGGCGTGCAAGGGGTCCGAACCCGTCGCCCCCACCACCGGGGGCGTTCAGGTCGCGGCTTCCACCAGCGGCGCGGACCTGGACGCCGATGGCTACACCGTCACGCTCGACGTGGGCGACAGTACGCATCTGACCGGCGCGGTGGCGCCGATCGCCGTCAATGGCACGGTCACGTTCTCCGAGCTGAGCCCCGGCAGTCACTCGCTGCTGCTCGACGGCGCGGCAGGGAACTGCCCCATCGTGGGGGCGAATCCGCGAACCGTGTTCGTCACCGCCGGGCAAACGATGCGAATCACCTTTCAGGTCACCTGCCTGCAGCGCGCCGACCTCGGCGGCGTGTGGAACTACGTCGAACGGGTCGGGCAGCCTTTCGCCTGTATCGACACCGGCTCCTACGTCTTCACGGAGAGCGGGGCCGGCATTGCGGGCACGAACGATCAAATCGGGACGTGCGATCGGCAGGCAGGCTCCATTGACAACTCGGCGTCTGGGCCGATCAGCGGAGGCACCGTGTATTCCGCCGGTGGCGTGCACATCAATCTGACGGTCGGCGCCTGCTCGTACTCCGCCGAGGTCGCGGGCACGCCCCCCGATCGCATGATCAACGGGGCCGTCACCTGCCCGTCGGGCAACGGCAGCTGGGAGGCGGTGCGCGGAGGCGGCGCGATCGCGTCGGTCACCGTGTCACCGTCCACGCGTTCCATCGTTGCGGGTGCCACCACGCAGCTCCGCGCCGTACTGATCGACGCGAGCGGGAGCCGGCGGGTCGGGCCCACCGTTACGTGGACGAGCAACCCGTCGGCGGCCGCGACCGTTGACGCGTCGGGCGTGGTCGCCGGCGTGGCTCCCGGATCCGCGACGATCACGGCCACCGCGGAAACCAGGAGCGGTACGGCCACGGTCGACGTGGAGGTCGTGAGCTTCTCGACGGTTCAGGCGGGCGCGTTTCACTCCTGCGGCCTCGCGGCGAGCGGCGCGTACTGCTGGGGCAGTGGCACCTACGGCCAAGCCGGGAATGGGGCGAAGGCGAACGGCTTCGCGCCCGTGGCGGTCTCCTCCGACCGCGCCAACCTCGTCTCCCTCAGCGTGGGCGGGGTCCACAACTGCGGCCTCACGGCGAGCGGGGCCGCCTACTGCTGGGGAGCGGACTACTACGGCGAGCTCGGCGCCGGCGCACCTGGGCAACAGGTGTGTGGTGCGGAGGAAGCGCCCTGCAGCACCACGCCGCTCGCGGTCGCCGGCGGCCACGTGTTTTCTTCGCTGAGCGCGGGGTGGGTGCAGAGCTGCGCGTTGACGAGCGCGGCCGCCTACTGCTGGGGCGACGCTACCTACGGCACGCTGGGCGACGGCTCGACCGCGAGCAGCCGAACACCTGTCGCCGTGACCAACGCGCCCCCGTTTGTGAGCATCGGCACGGGGATTTCGTTCGCGTGCGGCCTCACCGCCGGCGGCGCCGCGTACTGCTGGGGAGACAACTCGTTCGGCCAACTCGGCACCGGTCCCAACGGCCCCGAGGCGTGCAGCGGGGAGTGGTGCAGCAAGACGCCGGTTGCCGTGTCGGGCGGGCTCACGTTCACCGCGCTCACCGTGGGCTACTGGCATGCGTGCGGCCTGACGTCGAACGGTGCGGCGTATTGCTGGGGCAACAACGGCGACGGCCAGCTCGGGGCTACGACGACGGAAACGTGCGCGGGTTTTGACGCGGTGCTGGCCTGTAGTACCACGCCCTTGCCTGTCGAGGGCACCCTCACGTTCGGCAGCGTGAGTGCCGGTTTCTTCCACACGTGCGGTGTCCTGACGACGGGGGAAGGGTATTGCTGGGGCTCGAACACCAACGGCCAGCTGGGCAATGGCACGACGACGGCCAGCTCGACCGCGGTCCCGATCATGGGCGGTCTCAGCTTCGCGGGACTCAGCGCCTACGGCAGATGGCACAGCTGCGGGTTGACGACCGCGGGCGTCGCCTACTGCTGGGGCTTCAACGGCTGGGGTCAGGTCGGCGATGGCACAGGGGCCGACGCCCTTGAGCCGGTGCAAGTCGCCGGCCAAGCGGCCGCGACGCCGACGGGTCCGCTGAGCGCGTCGCGGGTGCGCCGGCGCACCCCGGGAGTGAGACTACGGCCGCTCGGTCCGCGCGCGTCCCGCTTCGCTCTCTTGAGGGCGCCGTGAGACCCGAGCGGGGGGTGGGGGTTCTTGACAGGCTCCGCCCCGGGCGGAGACACGACGCTATCGCGCAAGGAGGCTCCATGACCGCCCCGTCCACCCGCAGACTGATTTCACTCCTCACGTCGGCCCTGCTGCTCGTCGCGTGCGCGTCGACCTCACCGCCTCAGCCCGTCGCAGCCGTCACGATCGTGCCCGAGACCACGGACCTCGTGGTCGGCGCGACCGTGCAGCTGAGGGCGGCAATCTGGGACGCCGACGGCCACGTCCTCCTGGGGCGGGAGGTCACGTGGGCGCACAGTGATCCGGGGGTGGGAACAGTCTCGGCCACGGCGCTCGTGACGGCACACGCCAGGGGCTCGACGACGATCACCGCGACGAGTGAGGGCCGGCGCTGCACGTCGGTCGTCGTCGTGCATCGGGCGATGGGGGTGTGAAGGCACAGACGCTTGAGAGGAGGCCGTATGACAACCGCAGCGATTTGCAGAGCCGCTTTGCTGGCGCCGTTCGTCCTGCTCGCAGCCTGTCGGGTAGAGTCCGATCCCGTCGCGGTCAAGGTCCAGGCCATGTCCTTCGCCAACTCGGAGTGGTCCGAGCCGGTGAACCTTGGCCCCGTCGTCAACTCGTCCTCCAACGAGCAAAACGCCACGCTCGCGCGAGACGGTCTCAGCCTCTACTTCTCGTCGAACCGACCCGGCGGATCCGGGCCGCTCGACATCTGGGTGGCGCAGCGCGCCTGCACCGATCCGGACGACCTCGCCTGCGCCTGGCAGGCCCCCGCGAACCTGGGCTCGCCGATCAACAGCGCGGGCACCGATTTCGCACCCAATCTGTCCCGCGACGGCCACTTGCTCTTTTTCGCGAGCAGCAGAGGAGGTGGCGCGACCGACATCTTCGTGTCGCATCGAGCCGACCCCAACGACGATTTCGCCTGGGAAGACCCGGTGCCATTGGGTCCCGGCGTGAACACCGTGGCCGCAGAACAGGCGCCGATGTACTTGCAGAACGCCGAAGACGGATCGGCAAACTTGTACTTCAATCGGGGAGCCCTGGCGCAGAACCTGGCGGACATCTACGTGGCGTCCGTGACCCGCGACGGGGAGACCCTCGGGCCCGCCCAGCTCGTCGTCGAGCTCAGCGACCCGAGCGCCAACGACGCCGCCGTCACGATCCGCGCTGACGGCCGAGAGCTGATGTTCTGGTCGCGGCGCGGCGGCGGCCTTGGCGGGAATGATCTGTGGGTGTCCACGCGCCAGACGATCCATGATGCGTGGTCGCCACCGGTGAACGCCGGGACGGCCCTGAATTCGGGGTTGGACGACGTCACGCCGAGCCTCTCCTTCGATGGGCGCACGTTGATCTTCGCATCCAACCGGCCAGGTCTGGGCGGCAACGATCTCTACATGTCCACCCGCACGCCGAGCGGGCACTAGCCAGGAGGACTAGATCACCCGCTGCAGCCCCGACGACGACGGCCACCATCGGGGAACAGCGAAGGCAGTCAGCGAGCCAGAACGGTCCGCAGGGGACAGGAGAATCCGGGCAGCACGTCCTCGCCATCGAGCGAATCGTGCTCCCGCAGCAGGGCGAGGCTCCCGTCCCGCCGGTAGACCCGAGCCTCGGACCGCTCGGGATCGATCACCCACACGAGCTTCGTCCCGGCCCTGAGCCAGTCGGCCACCTTGGCGAGTACCTCGGCGGGTCGGTCGTCGGGCGACAGGATCTCGGCGAGCAGATCCGGCGCCAGCTCGGCGTAGCCCCGGGTCCGAATCGGTCCCGTCCGATCGCGTGCGACGAACGCCACGTCAGGCGCGCGCACCGTATCGGGATCGGACCCGATCTTGAACCCCGTGTCCTGAGCGAACACCAAGCCCAACCCGTGCTCACGGACGAACTCACCAAGAGCGCAGGTAAGCCGCGCGGCGACAGCCCCGTGCCAGGTCCCGGGCGGCTCGCGCACCACGAGCTGTCCCCGGACAAGCTCGACCTGCTTGTCCGGAATGGACATGCGCTCGACGTCCGCGGCAGTCAGGAGAGGCGAAGCGCTCACAGTGCGTAACATATCATCTCGGCGGGCGGCGGACGACAAGGGTTGAGGGGGAGGTCAACGCGCGATCAACCGTCCTCCCGTCCCGCCGCACGTCCGAACAGCGGCCAGGCAGCCACGAGCACCAATCCTCCCCCCGCGCTCGCCAGAAACGCGATCCCCGCCCCGTACCGCTGGAACACTCCTCCCAACACCACTCCGCCCACGAGCGCCGCGAACCCCGTGATCCCGTGGTACGCGCCGAACCCGCTCCCTTGGTGCGTGCCCGCGAGCCGCGCCACCAGCGACCGCTCGGGGCTCTCCGTCAATCCCGACACGAGCCCCAGCGCCAGGAACAACCCCCACGCCGCCGCCGCCGTGCCCGCACCGGCCATCCCGGCCGCGAGCACGGCGTACGCGAGCCACCCGGCCCACATGGTCCGCCCCGGCCCCAGCCGGTCGCTCGCGGCCCCGCCGAGGAAGCTCGACGACGACCGCACCACGTGCACCGCGGCCCATAGCAGCGGCACGATCGCCAGCGGGACGCCCAGCTCCTGGGAACGAAGGATGATCAGGGTGTCGGGCATGCGGAGGAGATAGAAAAATGAGATCGCGAAAAGAGCGGGCGGCAGAGGGCGGTAGAAGGCGGCAGAGGGCGGCATTGGGTCGGATGCACTTGCCGCCGGTTGCCGCCCCCTGCCGCCTGTTGCCGCCCCGTCTCTCACCGCCCAAGCGGCCAGCACCAGCACCACCACCCCCGGCACAATGCTCGCCCCGATCACCGTCCGCACGTTGGCGCTTCCCGACGCGAGCAGCCACCACGCGAGGATCGGCCCCAGCACCGCTCCCGCGTGGTCCATACCGCGCTGCAGTCCGAAGGCGCGCCCCCGCAACTCCGCCGGCGTGACGTCGGCAATGAGGGCGTCGCGCGGCGGGGTGCGGAGTCCCTTCCCCAGCCGGTCCACCACCCGCAGTCCGATCACCTGCCACGCCGCGCCCGTGACGGCGATGACGGGCCGGACCACCACGGCGATGAAATACCCGAGCACGATCATGGGCCCGCGCAAGCGCGCCCGGTCGGCCAGCCGCCCCGCCCCGAGCTTCACAAATGCGGCCGCGAACTCGGCCGCCCCGTCGAGCGCGCCGAGCACCTGCGCCCCGCCGCCCAGCACGCCCGTGACGAACGCCGGGAGTAAGGGGTAGATCATCTCGCTCGCGAAATCATTGAGCAGGGAGACCCAACCGAACAGCTTGACCTGCCGCGGGAGCCGACTGGGGGCGTCCCTATTTTTCATTGAGGCCGAGGCCCCAGCGGATCAGCGTGACGGGGAGGCCGCCGTAGCGCAGCAAGGCGTCGTGGAAGCGGCGCAGGGTGAAGGCCTTGCCCTGCGCGGCGCGGAAGTCGTTCCGCAGATCGAGGATCTCGCGCCGGCCCACCGCGTAGCACAGCGGATAGGCCGCCTCGGCGCAGTAGCGCCGCACCTCCGCTTCCGCATTGGCGCGGTCCACCCGCAGGTGCGTCGTCATGTACTCCACCGCTTGCTCGAACGTCATACCGCGCGTATGCAGTCCGACGTCGAGCAGAATGCGCACCGCGCGCCACAGCAGGTGCACGCGCTGAAAGAACTGCTCCTCCTCGGAGCGGTAGAACCCCTCTTCCCCCATCATGTCCTCGCAGTACAGCGCCCAGCCTTCGACGGTGAGCGGTGTCCACACGTTCTTGCGGGTGTCCGAGGCCTGCTGCTGCGCGTGCACCAGGTGGAGGTGGTGGCCGGGATAGCCTTCGTGCAGCGCGGTGACGCCGAGCTCGTAGCGGCAGTGGTCGCGCAGGATGCGCTCCTGCGCGCTCGGCGGCAGCGTCGGATCGGGAAGAGTCACGTAGAACCAGCCGGTGCGGTCGCGCGAGTAGGCACCGGGGCTGTCGTAGGCCGCGAACGGGATGATGGGGCGCATGAACGCCGGCGTCGGCACGACGTCGAGCGGAGCGTCGGGGATCGGCGCCAGGCCGCGCGTGGCCACGAAGTCGCGCGCCCGGGCCATTTCGCCCGCGTACGCGTCCACCAGTGCGCTCGCGGGCGGATGGTCGGCGCGCAGCCGCTCGGCGACGTCCTGCCACCCCTTGCCTCGATCCAGTCGCGCCGCCCGGGCTCCCAGGTCCGCCTCGAGCTCTTCCTTGAGATGCAGCCCGTAACGCCACAGCTCCGGCGCCGTGTCCCGCACCGCGTGCTCGTAGTGAAGATGGAAGTTGAAGTCCTCCTCACCCAGCGCGAACTGGTCGGACGCGCCCTCGAGCCAGCGCTCCAGGTCGTGCGCGAACGCGGCCAGCGCCGCCGCCGCCGTATCCGCCGCTGCCGCGACGCGCTCTCCCCCGCCAGCGAGACCGCTCGCTCCTCGGGGCTCCGATCGCGCCGCCCCAGCAGGAAGTGCAGCCCGCCGAGCAGGTGCGACAGCCAGAAGCCGGGGTTCTTCGCCTGGGGGCGCTCGCGCTCGAAGCGCTGCAGCGTCACCCGGATCTCGTTCAACAGCGCCGTGCGGTCAATTTCGTCTTCCACCTGGTCGGCGGTAGTCTCTTCGAGGGCGGCGGCCAGGGCCTTGAGCGCGGCGAGGTGCGGTGCGAGGGCGCTCGGACCGAACCGCCCGTAGCGGTCGTCGTATGTCTTCACCCCCGCCTGGGTAGCGCCCACCGGATCGAGGTGCCACCGCAGATCGAAGTAGGACCGCTCGATCTCCCGGAACGGCGCTACCGCCATGCGGCCTGCTTGAGCAGCCGCTGACACTCCTCGTCGGACAGCACGCGGTCGGTGCGCTTCGCCGCCTCGAACAAGGCGCGGCACGCCGTCTCATCCTCCGGGTCGTAGCCGTGCGTCTCGAGCCAGTACTTCACGTTGGAGAGCCCCGACACCGGCGAGATCTCGATCTTTTGCTCGAGCCCGAATTCCTGCGCCGGCACCGAGCTATAGATGCGGTCGGCCAGCCACGCGTGCCCCTTCTTTTTCGCCTTGATGATGGCCGCCGCGTGGACGCCCGTGCCGGTGCGGAACGCGTCCTCGCCCATCACCGGGTAGTTCACGGCGATCGGCACGCCCAGCGCGTCCGCCACCAGGCGGCAGTACTCCGGCAGCTTCGCGATGTCGTGGCGATGCGCGCCCAGGAGCTTCAGGTTCACGATCAGGAGATCCATCTCGGCGTTCCCCACGCGCTCCCCCACGCCGAGCGCGGTGCCGTGCACGCGGTCCACCCCCGCCTCGATCGCCGCGAGACAGTTGATCAGCCCCAGGCCGCGGTCGCGGTGGCCGTGCCAGTCAATCTTCACACGGTGTTGCTTGACGATTTCCTGCTTGACGAAGGTGACCAGTGACTTGACGCCGTCCGGTGTCGCATGCCCGACCGTATCGGCCAGGCAGATGCGTGTCGCCCCGCAGTCGATCGCCGCTCCGTACAGCGCCTTGAGGGCCTCGGGCTTGGCGCGCGTCGTGTCCTCGGTGACGTACATGACCGGGAGGCCGTGCTTCACGGCGTACGTCACGGCCTCTACCGTGGACTGCACGATGCGGTCGAGGGTCCAGTCCTCGGCGTACTGCCGGATCGGCGACGAGCCGATGAACGTCGCGGCCTCGATGCTGATTCCCACCTCCTGGGCCACGCGCACGATCGGCTCGATATCCGCGATCACGGTGCGCGCGGCGCAGTTCGGGGCGAGGGGCAGCCTGGCGTCGCGGATTTCGGTAGCCAGCGCCCGGACCTGCTCCACCACCCGTGGGCCCGCCCCCGGCAAGCCGATATCGGCCGCCACGATCCCCAGGTCGGCCATCAGGTGGAGCAGCCGCTTCTTGACGTCGAGTGCGGGGTCGCGCACGGAGGGGGACTGCAGGCCGTCGCGCAGCGTCTCGTCGTTCAGGTCCACGCGGACGCGCGACCAGTCGAACGCCGCCCCCCCCTCGCCCGCGCGGTTCCAGTCGTAGATCAGATCGCGCTCGTCCATGAGCAAGTGTTCACCCACTCGCCCCCCACCGTCAAGCGGGTTAGTGTCAAGAGCCGTGGATCACGCCGTCTCTCGCTTGCTCGCGCACGAGCGCATTCGCGCGGCGCGCCATCACGTCGAGCGTACCGACGAGGTGACGCTCGCCCGCCAGGCCGCGCTTTCCGCCATCCCGGCGCCCACCGGCGCCGAAGGCCGGCGCGCCGCGCGCGTGGCGGAGCTGTTCCGCGAGATCGGGCTGTCCGACGTCGCGGTCGATCACGCGGGGAACGTGCACGGGTGGCTCGGAAGAAACGGGGAAAGGTCGGCGCCAGTCGTTCTGGCCGCTCATCTCGACACCGTGTTCGGGGCCGAGGTGGACGTCGCCGTGGAGCGGCGCGGCCAGCGGCTCGAGGGCCCGGGCATTTCGGACAACGCCCGCGGCCTGGCCGCGCTCGTCGCGGTAGCGGAGGCGATGGTCGCGGCACGCGTGTCCGGCGCGCGGCCCATCCTGTTCGCCGCGACCGTCGGAGAGGAGGGCTCAGGGGATCTGCGGGGGGTGAAACATCTCTTCAACGGGAAACGGGAAACGGGAAACGGGAAGCCCGTCGCCTTCATCGCCCTGGACGGCGCCGGGCTCGACCGCGTGATCCACCGCGCCCTCGGCTCCAAGCGGTATCACGTGACGTGCCGCGGGCCGGGCGGCCACTCGTGGGCGGCGTTCGGCGTCGCGAACCCGGCGAATGCCGTGGGACGCGCCGCCGCGCTGCTCGCCGACCTCCCGACCCAGCAGGCACCGCGCACCACCTGCGCCGTGGTCCGGCTGGGCGGCGGCACCGGCCTCAACTCGATTCCGCAGGAGGCGTGGCTCGACCTGGATCTCCGCAGCGAGGATCCCCGCGCCCTGGCGCAGCTCGACGTCACGGTGCGCGCGGCGCTCGAGCGCGCCGCCGACGATGAGAACCGCCGCCGTACGGCCGGCTCGCCGCCGCTGCGCGTCGAGATCCAGCTCCTGGGGGACCGGCCCTCCGGCATGACCCCGCGCGCCCATCCGCTCGTTCAGGCGGCGGTCGCCGTGAACCGCGCGCTGGGCCGCGACGCTGAGCTGGCCAGCGCGTCGACCGACGCCAACGTGCCGATCGCCCTCGGCATCCCCGCCATCGCGCTGGGCGCGGGCGGGAAGGCGGGCGACGCGCATCTCGCGACCGAATGGTATGAGAACATCGAAGGAGCGCTCGGGATCGTCCGGGCGCTCCTCGTGACCGCGGCGATGGCGGAGGTGGTCTAAGCCCGGTCCCCTCCCAGCGCGGAGAGCACCATCAACGCCTCCCGCGGGTGGCGCGTCGCGCGCAGCTGCGACGAGTATACGTGCCGCACCACGCCTGTCTGGTCGATCACGTAGGTGACCCGGCCCGGCAGGAGCCCCAGCGTCTTCTCGACACCGTACAGCCGCCGTACCGCTCCGTCGGAGTCCGAGAGCAACAGGAACGGCAGGTGGAGTCGCTGGGCAAACCGCCGGTGTGACCGCACCGAATCGGAGCTCACCCCTACGACCTCTGCGTCTTTGGCGCTGAACTGCTCGTAGCTGTCCCGGAACGCACGCGCCTCGATCGTACAACCCGGCGTCTCGTCCTTGGGATAGAAGTACAGCACCACGGTCTTTCGGCCGACTAGATCCCGCAGGCGCACGGGCGTGCCAGTCTGATCGGGCAGCGTGAAATCCGGGGCCACCTCTCCCACGCACACCTTCTTCTCTTTCCTCACCATGGCTCCCCTCTTAAGTGTCTTGCAACGTGGCGTCGTGGCGTCGTGTAACGTCAGGTCAATGCGCCCCCGCCCCGCCCGGCAGCGCCTTGCTCTTGTGCATCAACAGCAGCAGCGGCAACGACAGCACGAAGACCGCGCCGAACAGCAGGAACAGCTGCTCGAACGAGAGCATCAGCGCTTGCCGCGTGACCTGGCCGTTCAGGATCGCCAGCGCCTTCGCATCGGCGAGCGGCGCCGGCGTGCCTGTCGCGATGAGCCGCGCCACGATGGCGCTGAGCCGCTCGCGGGCGACCTCGCTGTACTGCGTCACGTTGGCGATCAGGTCGGCGCGGTGGATCGCCGTAAACCGCTGGACCAAGGTGGCCGAGATGGCGATCCCCACGCTGCCGCCGAGCTGGCGCATCAGGTTGAAGAGCCCAGTGCCGTTCGGAATCTTGCTCATCGGCAGGTCGGCGAGGGCCAGGTTCGTGAGCGGCACGAAGATCAGCCCGAGCCCGACGCCGCGGAAAATCAGCGGCCAGAAGAAGTCCGCCATCCCGCTGTCGGTCGTGAAATGGGCATGCTTCCACATGGAGAGCGCGAAAATCGACACGCCGGCAAGGATGGATAGACGCGCGTCGAACTTACCCGCGGTGCGGCCCATCGTGGCCATGGTGAACGCGCTGGCGAGCGCCCCGGGAAGAATCACAAAGCCGGTCTGCTCCGCCGTGAAGTTCTGGAGGTTCTGGAGGTAGACGGGCAGCACGAACACCGTGGCGTAGAGACAAATCCCGAGCACGCCGCCGAACACGACGCCCACGGCCAGCTGCCGGCTCTTCAGGATCCGCAGGTCCACGACCGGATGCTCCGTCGTGAGCTCGTGCCACACGAAGCCGATGAGCGACACGACGCTGATCACGGCGTACGTCGTGACCTCGCGCGAGTCGAACCAGTCGAGCCGCTCGCCGCGCTCGAGCATGACCTGGAGCGTGCCGACGCCGGCCGCGAGCAGCAGCAGGCCGACGTAATCGACCCGTTCGGCCTTCTGCTGGTACCGCGAGTTCTGGATGAAGCTCAGGGACAGGGCGAGCGCCAGCATGCCGATGGGGATGTTGATGTAGAAGATCCACGGCCAGCCGAACGCGTCGGTGATGTAGCCGCCGAGGGTGGGTCCGAGGGTCGGCCCCACCATCACGCCCACGCCGAAGATCGCCATGGCGGTGCCGAACTCCTCGCGGGGGAACTCCTCGTACAGGATCGCCTGCGAGGTGGAGAGCAGCGCTCCGCCCCCCAATCCTTGGATGATCCGCCAGAACACCAGCGCGACGAGCGAGTGCGCGTTGCCGCAGAAGAACGACGAGATGACGAAGATCGTGATCGATCCCGCGAAGTAGCGCCGTCGCCCGAAGAAGGCCGACAGCCAGCCGGTGATCGGCAGGATGATCACGTTCGCCACGATGTAGCCGGTCGACACCCAGGCGATCTCGTCCAGCGTGGCGCCCAGGTTCCCCATCATGTGGGGGATCGCCACGTTCACGATGCTCGTGTCCAACAGCTCGAGCACGGACGCGAGCGACACCGTGACCGCGATGATGTAGCGATACTTGTAGCGGTCCGCGTCGGCTCCGAGCGCGGGCAATGCGGCGGTGGCCACGGTGCGCGCCTACTTGGTCGTGATGGTGACCGCCACGCTCATCCCCGGACGCAAGGGCCGCGCGGGATCGTTCTTGCCGTCGAGCCGGATCCGCACGGGGACGCGCTGCACCACCTTGGTGAAGTTCCCCGTCGCGTTGTCGGGGGGCAGGAGCGAGAATCTCGCCCCGGTCGCGGGCGACAAGCTCTCCACGTGCCCGCTGTAGCGACGGCCCCCATACGCATCGACGGTGAAGTCCACGGGGTCGCCCGGGGTGACGTCGGCCATCTGCGTCTCTTTCAAGTTCGCCGTGACCCACACGTCGCTGAGCGGCACCTCGCTCATGAGCGGCTGGCCCGGCTGCACCAGCTGCCCCAGCTCCACGGTCTTCTTGCTCACCACACCTTCCGACGGGGCGGTGATCTGCGTGTAGGAGAGGTTGAGCGCTGCCTGGTCGCGCGCCGCGCGGGCCGCAGCCACCCGGGCATCCGCGCCGAGCAGCGCCGCCTGCGCCGCCGCCAGGGCCGCGTCCGCCGCGCGCGCGGCCGCTTCGGCCGCGTCGAGCGCCTGCTTCGGGACGATGTCCTTCTCCGCCAGCGGTTTGATCCGCTCGAGATCGGCATGCGCCTTCTCGGCATTCGCCTGCGCCTGCGCCACCTGCGCTTCCGCCTGGCCCACCCGCGCCCGGTTGCTCACGCCCGCGAGCGCCACGGCGAGGTCGGCTTCGGCCTGCGCCAGCCGCGCTTTGTAGTCGCGGTTGTCCAGCACGACGAGCGTGTCCCCCGCCTTCACCGACCGATTCTCATCGGTCCGCACCTCGAGCACGTAGCCGCCCACCTTCGGGAGGATCGGGATGATGTGCCCGTCCACCTGAGCGTTGTCGGTCGACACGTGGTTGAAGCCGTAGATCCAGCGGCGCACCCCCACGGCGACCAGGGCGAGCAGCACGACGCCCATGATGATGAAGACGGTGCGCTTACGGCCGCCGGGGTTGGCCGACCCCGCCGGCTCATCGGGCGACACGGGGGAAGGCCTGCCGGGCCGCTGCGCCGTCTCGCGGTCCATCGTCGTAGCCATATCGTCACTCATCGGTGTGTGCGGTTAGTGAAGGGTCCGGGCGACGCCGGCCGCGCGCGCCAGGGAGATCCGGGCGGTCGCGGCGGCGAAGCGGGCGTCGATCTCGGTATCGCGGGCGCGAATCAGGCCCGCCTGTGCGGTGATCACGTCGATGTTGCCGGCAACGCCCGCCTTGAAACGCTCGCGTGCCTGGCTCAGCTCGCTCTGGGCGAGCCGCAGCTGCTCGCGGGCCACCAGCTGTTGCGCCTCGGCGGAGCCCAGATCGAGCAGCGCGGCGTCCACCTCGGCGGC
>WNGQ01001015.1_pt1 | contig 29169 bp, 23 predicted proteins | sample 5407661 | NCBI WGS metagenome assembly WNGQ01 (sample SAMN13153382, study PRJNA577476) | soil metagenome | isolation source: 60 cm soil or saprolite under Garry oak tree replicate 2 | place: USA:California | collected 2016-06-15 | reverse complement strand
CCCCGGCAACTCTCCCACCTCCCGCTGGGCCAGCCGACGCTGAACGGCTGGGGGAAATCGAACGCGAGGCCATCTTTCAGGCGCTACGCAAGCACAACTTCAATCGCACCGAAACCGCCAAGGCGCTCGGCATCAGCCGGCGGGCGCTCATCTACAAACTACAACGTTTCCGAGAACTGGGATACGAGGTGGATCCCGCGTAGAGGCGTGGAGCGTGGGAGCGTGAAGCGTGGAGCGATGGTTCGACGCTCTTACGCTCCGACGCTCCACGCTCCACGCTCCGCGCTCCACCCAGTACGCGCGCGCCATCTTCTGACTTCACATGTCTCTCAGGGAAGGTTACATTGACAGCATGAGCACAGTACAGGACTACAGGACTACAGGACTACAGGACTACGGGACTACAGGATTTAGGTTCGCAGGTCTTGTAGTCTTGTGGTCACGTAGTCCTGTAGTCCGCTTGCTCTGACCCTCAACCCTCAACTTTCTTTACCATGAGTACCACCTCTTTCACCAAGAAGACTCTCGGTCTGGAAACGGCGGAACCGGCAGTCACTCCCCCGCCGACCACGGGCAATGCGACCCCGTTCGCAAAGAAACCAAAACTGCGTGGCAAATCCAAAAAGCGAGAGATTCCCGAGGGCCTTTGGACCAAGTGCCCCAAGTGCAGCAGCATGGTCTTCGACAGAGAACTGGACGAGAACCTCAAGGTCTGTACCAACTGCCAGCATCATTTTCCCATCCCGGCCCGCCAGCGCATCAACTCCCTGGTCGAGTCCTCGACCTTCGCGGAAATGGACGCGACCATGACCAGCGTGGACGTGCTCAGTTTCACGGGCGTGGCCTCCTACACCTCCAAGCTGCAGGAATATCAGAAATCCACTGGACTCACAGATGCGGTGATCACTGGCCTTGGCAAGCTCGGCCAACATCTCATCGCGCTGGGCGTGATGGATTTCAGTTTTCTTGGCGGTTCGATGGGCTCGGTGGTGGGCGAAAAGCTGGCGCGGCTGATCGAGAGGGCCACAGCCGAGTGCTTGCCGCTCATCATTATTTCGACCAGCGGCGGCGCCCGGATGTATGAAGGCATGTTCAGTCTGATGCAAATGGCCAAGACCTGTGCGGCGCTGGCCTATCACGCCCAAGCGCGACTGCCCTACGTGAGCGTGCTGACCCATCCGACGACCGCTGGGGTGATGGCCAGCTACGCCAGCGTAGGCGACCTGATTATCGCTGAACCGGGAGCGATGATCGGTTTCGCCGGCCCGCGCGTGATCAAAGACACCACGCAAGCGGAATTACCCGCCGGCTTCCAAACCGCCGAATTCCTCCTCGACCACGGCCTCATCGACGCGATCGTGCCCCGCAAAGACCTGAAGGGGCGCCTGAATGACTATCTCAATTACCTGATGAACGGGGACGTGAAGCGTGGAGCGTGAGAGCGTCGGAGCGTGAGAGCGTGGAGCGTGGAGCGTTGGTTGGACGCTCCGACGCTCTGACGCTCTACCCTCCACGTCCCTGCTCACGCTTGCCGTCCACCAGCCGCCAGATGCCCAGCGGGTTGGATTCCTTCAGTTCGTCGGGCAGGGCGGCGTCGGGGGCGTTCTGATAACACAGCGGACGGACAAACCGCTCGATGGCCCGTGTGCCGACCGACGTGGATCGGCCATCGGCAGTCGCCGGATAAGGTCCGCCGTGGGTCATGGCGTGGCATACCTCGACTCCGGTGGGAAAACCGTTGCAAACCAGGCGCCCGACTTTGGTTTCGAGGATGGCCAGCAGATCGGCGTTGGCGGCGAAGTCTTCGGGTGTACCGTGGACCGTCGCAGTGAGCTGGCCTTCCAACTCCTGGGCCGCAGCCAGCATCTGGCTCCGTGAGCCGCATTGCACCACAAGTGTGGAGGGTCCGAAGACTTCATCCATCAACGTGTGATGGCTCAGGAAGGTTTCTGCATCGGTAACGAAGAGGGCAGGGTAAGCCAAAGCTGAAAACTGAAAAACTGAAAAACTGAAAGCCTTCGTGTTTTTCAGCTTTTCAGTTTTTGAGTTTTTCAGCTTTTTTTTGAAAGCGCCTTGCGCTTCGCGCTTACCGCTCACGCGGCGGACTCCAGGCGTTCTGGAGAATTTGTCGACTCCCGCGTTGTATTCCGAATGGATGCTTTGGGTAAGCATCGTGCCCGGAGGCGTAGCCGCCATGAGACTCTCAAGGCTCTGCAGGAAGCCGGAAGTCTGAAGTCGGAGGTCAGAGATCGGAAGTCCGACCTCCGCTCTCCGACCTCCGCTCTCCGACCTCCGCTCTGCGGCGGGCTCATGCTCAATAAACACCAGGCCTGGATTGGTGCAGAACTGCCCCACACCCAAAGTCACTGAAGCGTGCAGTCCCGCCGCCAGCGCTGCTGCGCGCTGTTGGAGAGCGCCCGGCAACAGGAACACCGGGTTAATGCTGCCCATCTCCGCATAGACCGGGATCGGCTCGGACCGGGCGGCGGCGGCGTCCATCAAGGCGCGGCCACCCGCGCGCGAGCCAGTGAAGCCGACGGCTTTGATGAGCGGATGCTTGACCAGGGTCGTGCCGACGTCGCGGCCAGGCCCGAAAAGTAGAGAGAAAACACCATCGGGCGCATGACATTCGGCTGCCGCCTGCTGAACGATTATTCCGACCATCTCCGAGGCGCCCAAATGGCCTTGGTGCGGCTTGACGATTACCGGGCAACCGGCGGCCAGGGCGGAGGCGGTGTCGCCGCCGGCCACGGAGAAGGCGAAGGGAAAATTGCTGGAACTGAACACGGCCACGGGCCCCAGCGGCACGAGCATGGAGCGCACGTCGGGCTTGGGCAGCGGTTTGCGCTCCGGGTTGCCGTGATCGATCCGAGCGTCGAGCCACCAGCCTTCCTGGAGCAGCGAGGCGAACAGGCGCAATTGCCCGCAGGTGCGGGCAATTTCGCTCTGGAGGCGAGCAGGCAGCAAGGCGGTTTCCTGGTGGGCGCGCTCGACCAGTGCTGAGGCGCTGGCTTCGATGAGGCCGGCAATGCGGCTGAGCAAATCAGCCCGGCGCGTGGGGGACCATCGGCGGTATTCGAGGAACGCGCGGGCCGCCAGTTGCGCCACCTGGGTGACATCCTCGGGTGTGGCCCAAAAATAGCCAGGCTCAAGCTGCGCGGCGGTTGCGGGATTGCTGGCCGGGGTCGGTGTTCCCGAGGGTTTGACTCGGTTGTAGCCGCAGATAGAAAGGCCTTCAAGTTTCATGAGCGACGATTTTCTATACGGAGGTCGGAGGTCGGAGGTCGGAGGGCAGAGTGCGGAGGCCGATTCTCCGAACTCCGATCTCCGACCTCTGACCTCTGACCGTGGTCCCCTTGCGAAACCAGGCTTTGCACCCGCGCCGGAAGGACAGGCGGGCGCACTGATTCCATGCCCCAGCCCAAAATCACTTCGGCTGCGGCGCCGCAGACTCGGCCCTGGCAGGGACCCATGCCACAGCGTGACTGCAGCTTGGCCTCGCGCCAACTACTGAACTGTCGCATGCGTCCGAGCGTCACGTCCTCGCAACGGCAGACCAGTGTGTCATCGCTTGCCAGGAACTTCAACTCGTCACGCAACGCGAAGGCGCGCGCGAGGGCGGCGCGGAACCGATGCCAGCGGGCGCGCCGGCCAAAGAGCGTCTCGGCTTTGGCCCGGTTGTCGCTGGCGGCGTAGCCTGCGATCTGGCCCTCGGCCAGAGCGCAGTCGGCGCCGCCGATGCCGGTTGGTTCGCCTGCGCAATAGACGTTGCTGGCGGTTGTAGCCTGCCAGTCGTTGACGAATACGCAGACTCCGGAGGTCAGAGGTCGGAGACCGGAGGTCGGCCCGGCCTCTGACCTCTGACCTCCTACTTGGCAGCCAAGGGCAAGCGGCAGTTCCACGTTAGGCGTCAGGCCGAACCCGCAGGCCAGCAGGTCGCATTCTTCGGTCCACACGCTGCGCCCGTCCGTCAGCAGGACGCGCTGGACTTGCTCGTTGCCCTCGGCGCGCACCGGCCAAACGCCACAGCGATAAGGCACGCCCAGCAAACGGGCCTTGAGTAGTGCCCCCTGCCAAAGTTTGTCTGGAACGGCCCACAGACCGACACCAAAACGCATCACCTGCGAGAGAGGCGCCTGCTCGTCAATGGACATCACTTGCGCGCCACGCCTCTTCAAGCCGTCCGCCACGGCCAACAGCAGAGGCCCACTGCCCGCCACGACGACACGCTTGCCGCAGATGGGCCAGCCGTTCTTGACTTGGGCCTGCAAACCGCCTGGGCCCATGACGCCTGGCAGAGTCCAGCCAGGAAATGGCAGGAACAACTCCCGCGCGCCCGTCGCCAGGACCAAACGCTGCCAACGAATTTGGCGCGGACCGCTGGCGTGCTCGGCCAACAGCAGACCGGGACGGGAGGAGGCAATGACGCTGGTGCGGTCCAGCAGGGTCGCGCCACAGTTACGGAACCGTTCGAGCCAACGCCGCGGGTCGGAGAGCCGAGGTCGGAGGCCGGAGGTCGGACTTCCGATCTCTGACCGCCGACCTCCGCTCTCTGACCTCCGGGCCTGCTGACCTCGCCAGATTTGGCCGCCCAGCCACGGTGTGTCATCAACCACGGCCACTCGACGGCCACTCTCGGCAGCGGCGCAGGCGGCCGCCACGCCCGCAGGACCGCCGCCGACGACTACAATCTCAAATTCAAACGTTCTGTTATTCAGCGCTGGTTCGGACTGAACGAAGTCGGAAGTCTGAAGTCGAAGGTCAGAGATCGGAAGCCCGACGTCCGGCCTCCGACCTCCGGCCTCTGACCTCCGCTCTCCGGACGGATCGGTGTGTACCTCCATGCCTTGTTCACACAGCCTCTGGCAACTGCGGCAGTGTGACTGTCCGTTGATGGTCAGGTGACATTCCATGCAAATGCCCATGCCGCAAAGGGGACCCCGAGGTTGCCCCAGCACGGAACGAAGGAAGCGAGCCACGCCGGCCCGCGCTATCGCCGCCGCCACTGTGGTTCCCGGCGGCACGCTCAGCGGCCTGCCGTCAATGCAAATTCGAACTTCGTCAGTCATGGGTCAGTGACGGCGGGCTGCAACGTTATCGGAGTGCGCCCGTCCTCGGGCGCAGCGAGCACCGATTGTTCCGATGCGTCCGATTCCATTGGGGCTCGCTCGCGTTCCGACATTACTGCGCCCGAGGACGGGCGCACTCCACCGAGGCGATCCCCTGCCGTCAATGCAAATTCGCACTTCGTCAGTCATGATTGGTCCCACCGTCGGCGAACCGCGCCGGGGCATAGGACTCAGCGGGGATCTCCGTGGGCCGGCGCAGCAGCAGGTCCGCCAGCAAGCGGCCTGTGGCCAGCGAGGTCGTGATGCCCAGCCCCTCATGCCCGGTCGCCAACCAGATGCGGTCGCTCACCCAACTGGGGCCGATGAGCGGAAGCTTGTCCGGGGTAGCTGCGCGGTGACCGGTCCAGACGCGAATCGCAGAGAGTTGTCCGAGCGCGGGCAGATATTCCATGGAGCGCTTGAGCATCCGGTCGAGAATGGATTGGTCCACCGCCGCATCTTCGGCATCGAATTGTCGGGAGGAGCCAATGAGCATTTGGCCGGTCTTGCGGGGCTGGATGTTGAAGGCGACCGAATCCTGGCTCAGTGCATGGGCGCTCTTGAGATAACCCAACTCGACGATTTGATGATGAACGAAGCCGGGATGACGGTCGGTAATGACCAGATGGCCTTTGCGTTTGCGGACCGGCAGGCCGGGGGTCAGCGCGGGCGACCACGGCCCGGTGGCACTGACGCTGTGCCGGGCGGGAAGGCGTGTACCGTCTTCCAGCGCAACGCCGCCTTCGGGCAGCAATTCCCGCACCGCCATACCGATGCGCACCTGAGCGCCATACTGTTTTGCCCGATCCAGAAAGAATCGGGCCGCGCAGGGCGGATAAACCACCGCATCATCCGGGACGCGCAGTCCGCCGGCCAGGCCCGGACGCAGATTCGGCTCAGCTTTGCTTACGCTGGCCGCATCGAGCACTTCTACCCGCACGCCGCGCTGGCCGTAGTGCTGCTGCTTGCGATGGACTTCGGCCATCTCTTCGTCGTCAGCGGCGACCCAGAGTGTTCCGCATTGATCGTATTCAACCTCAGGCGGCAAATCGTCAACGAGCTGGCGCCAGAGCCGGCGCGAGTAAGCGGTGAGTGCGAGCTGCGCCTCCGAATCGTCCATCACCACGATATGGCCCATGCCCGCCGCGGTGGTGCCGCCCCCGATGGGGCCGCGGTCCACCACCAGCACTTTGAACCCAACCCGGGCACATTCTGCAGCGCAGGCCGCGCCGACGATTCCGGCGCCAACGATAATAAGGTCAAAAGACGAGCTCATGGCGAAAAAAGCTGAAACGCTGAAACGCTGAAATCTCAAATGCCCTTTCTTTTAGCTTTTCAGCTTTTCAGGTTTTCAGCCTTTTGGCTCAAGCCCGGATCCCCCAGCAAAACGGATCGCGTTCGTCCAGCAACAACGTCGCTTCGGCATTGACAAAGGCAGCGCCGGTGATCACCGGCGCCACCTTCCCCGACGCGCGATCCAACCACCGGAAGCGCGCCTCAAAGGTGCTGCCGATGATACTCTCCTGGGTCCACGCCACCCCCTCGGCCAGTTTGCCGTCCGCGGCCAGGCACGCCAATTTGGCGCTGGTGCCGGTGCCGCAGGGGGAGCGATCATAGGCCTTGCCGGGACACTGCACAAAGTTGCGCGAGTTGGCGCCGGGCACCGTCGGAGGGCCGAAAAGCTCGACGTGATCGACTTGGGGAAACCCTTGGGCATTGACAGCTTGGCGCAGACGCCAACTGAATTCGGTGAGCCGCTCTGCGTTGGCCAACGACAGTTCCAGGCCGTTTTTCTCCGCCAGGAAAAACCAGTTGCCGCCCCAGGCGACATCGCCGGTTACCGACCCTGCGCCCGCCAGCTCAACGCTCAGCGCCTTCTTGGCCCGCCAACTGGGCACGTTAGCGACGGAAACTTCGCCGCTGGGGTGCAGCGTCGCCGTGACCACTCCGACGGGCGTTTCTATCCGATGGTCGCCCACGCGCAAGCGGCCCAGGTGCCCCAGGGTGGCAACCAGGCCGATGGTTCCATGGCCACACATGCCGAGAAAGCCTACGTTGTTGAAGAAAATGACGCCGGCTGCGCAGGAGCGGTCTGCCGGCTGCACCAACAACGCGCCCACCAACACGCCGGAGCCGCGCGGTTCGTTGACCACCGCCGAGCGGAAGGCGTCGTGCTTATCCCGAAACACCTTCAGTTGGTCGGCGACACCGCCGCTGCCCAGGGCGGGTCCGCCGCTGACTATCACCCGGGTCGGTTCTCCGGCAGTATGCGAATCAATGATGGAAATTCGTCTCATGCAGCCGAAGTGCTTTGTGATCGGTGATCGTTGATCGGACGCGGACAGCATCTCCAGACGAGGAAAATCGCTTCGGAACGTTTGGCCGTTTGGCGATCCCCTGGTGAATTAGCTTCAAAATCCGTTTGCGCTCTGCGCCCACGAGCGGCAGACGCGGCGCGCGCACCCACTCGCGGCCCAGGCCGCACTCCTGCACCGCCAGCTTAATGTATTGGACGAACTTGGTGTGGACATCCAAATGCAACAGCGGTGTAAACCACCGATAAATCTCGCGGGCCTCGTCCCATTGACCGCGGCGAGTGAGTTCCCAGAAGTACTGGTTCTCAGCGGGGAAGGCGATGCCGCTGCCCGCCACCCAGCCGTCAATGCCCAGAATGGCGCTCTCCAGCACGAGATCGTCCACGCCGGTGAAGATCGCGAAGCGGCCACCCACGCGGTTGTGCAAGTCAGTGATGCGGCGGGTATCGCCTGCGCTTTCCTTGAGGGCGACGAAGTTTTTCACCTCCCCCAGCTCGGCGAACATTTCCGGTGTGATGTCGTTGGCGTAACTTATGGGATTGTTGTAGATCATGATCGGCAGCCCCGTGGCCCGAGCCGTCGCGCGAAAGTGCGCCAGGGTCTCTCGCGCGTCGCCCCGGTAAAGCATCGCGGGCATGAGCATCAAACCGTCGGCGCCCGCTTTTTCGGCGTCGCGCGCGTAGCGGCAGGCCTCGGCGGTGCTGCTCTCAGCCACGCCGCTGAGGGCGGGCACGCGGCCATTGACCGCCTCCACCATGGCTTGGAGGTAGCGGCGCTTTTCGTCGAGACGCAGCGCCTGGTTTTCACCTAGTGAACCGAGGAAAATGATGCCCGCGACCCCGGAGTCAATCAGCGCCTCGACGTGGCGGGCAGTGGCTTCCAGGTCCAGGGACTGGTCCCTCTTCAATTGGGTGGTGATGGCGGGGAAGACCCCTTGCCAATAGGGCTTTTTCATTGGTAGGGGCCGCATTCTCCTGCGGCCCGTTCCCGCCTCTCCCCTCCGCCGCCTTCGCAAGCTCCACCAGGCAGCGTGACAATTTTAATTCCCAGTCCAGTGGTCTTGTAGTCCTGTAGTCCAGTAGTCATGTTCCTCTGCTTGAGCCGGCTGGCCTTTTGCGGGCCATCAATTGCTCGATCTCTTCGGCCTCGACCGGGACAGTTTGCATCAGATTAACGTTGGCGTCGTCCTGCACCAGGATGTCATTCTCCAGCCGGACCGCAAAACCTTCTTCCTTCACGTACATGGCCGGCTCGACGGTGAGCACCCAACCGGCTTGAATCGGTTCGACGGTCAGGCCCACGTCATGGACATCCAGGCCAAGGGGATGGCCGATGCCGTGCATGAAATACTTTTTTAGGGCCGGCTGGTCAGCGGCCTGCTTCTTGATCTCTGCCATCTTCAACAGGCCAAGATCAAGCAGCTCCTTTTCCATCAGCGCCTCAGCTTCCTTCTGCCAAGCCTTAGGCAATTTGCCCGGAGTAGCCGCTTTGCTGGCGGCGCGTAGCACCCGCAACACCGCGTTATAGACCCGCTTCTGACGCCGCGTAAACCGTCCGCCCACCGGAATGGTGCGGGTGAGGTCGGCGTTGTAATTGGCGTAATTGGCGGCCACGTCCAGCAGGAGCAATTCACCGTCGCGGCAAGGCTGGTCGTTCTCGACGTAGTGCAGCGCGCAGGCGTTCTTGCCGCAGGCGATGATCGGGCTGTAGGCAAATTGGCTTCCGTTCCGGATGAATTCGTGGGCGAACTCGGCCTCGACTTCCATCTCGTTGACGCCCGGTTTTACAAACTTGCAGACGCGCCGAAAGCCCGCCTCGGTGATGGCGCAGGCCTTGCGGATGAGGGAAATCTCCGGCTCCGACTTGACGACGCGCAAGCGGTGCATCAGTCGGGCCAGCCGTTGGTAATCGTGCAGCGGGTAAAGGTTATGGACTTCCCTGACAAAACGCGCGTCGCGCGTTTCGACCTCGATCCGGGCGCGCTTGTGCTCGTTGGTATTCAAATACACGTGGTCGCACTCGCACATCAACCGATGGAACAGGGGGTGGAATTCCGAGAGCCACTCCACACGCGCGACCCCTGAAATCCGCTGCGCTTCGGCTTTGGTCAGTTTATGTCCCTCCCAGGTCTCGGTGTTGGGTGTGGACTGGCGGACGAAAAGAACCTCGCGCTGGTCTTCTTCATGCGCGTCCGGGTAGAGCAGCAGAACGCTTTCTTCCTGTTCGATGCCTGTCAGGTAGAACAGATCGGAATTTGGCCGCAGCAACAACACCCCGTCGGCGTTGGTGGGCAGAATGTCATTGGCATTGGCTATTGCCAGCGAGTTGGGCAGTAACAACTCTTGGAGGTTCGCCCGGTGGGTCACGAACAATTGGGCGTCTATCGGAGCGTATCTCATCTGCACTATGGTAGATCAATCTATCCCAGGGTGCGCAAGACTGTCTTGGCTGGAATTGACAGGCCGCGTGTAAAATCTGACGTGGGCCGGAGCTATCAGGTAGCCGAACACGCCGTTGAAGAAATGTATTCGACGTCGCTCTTGTGAAGAGGCGGACATTTAAACTTCAAACACCAAACTCCAAGCACCAGGGAAGCCACAAGCTCAAAGCTTCAAGTGCGCCCCTTTGAAAATTGGAGTTTGGAGTTTCCCTGAAGCTTGGAGTTTGAAGCTTGAAGCTTTACCCCTCGGCTCAAGTCGCCATAAACGTAAGGCCCATAAACCAGTAACCCAGTGGGCCAGTGGGCCTTTACTATTGAGAATTTGGCTAATCTGGGGTAAATAAAAGGCGTGAGTACGACAATGCCTGAGGCCGAAAGCGCTATCCTGGAGCGGGCCATCACGACCGAGAACGAATCGTGGACTCCGGAAGCAGCTCGCGCCATCCTGGATTTTAAGCTGGCGGAGCCTGACTTGCGCCGGGCCGACGAACTGGTCGCCAAAGCCCGCAGCGGCTCGATAACGGAGGAAGAGAGGCGTAGCCTGGAGAACTATCTTCGTGTCGGCCGGCTCATTGAGTTCATGAAAGCCAGAGCCAATCTCTCTCTGAAAATGATCCAACGGCCGTAGCTTTGCGCAAACTCATAACACAAGCCGGTGTTTTTCCCTTAGGCGATTGCTTGGAGGCTGACCTTGAAAGCGGATCACCCCGGAGAGTGTCGCAGGTCGCCGAGAATTTGCCCTGCAAATGGAACAGCGGCGGGGGCAGGAGGCAGAGGCCGATTATCGGCAAATCCGGCGGGGCTGGTGTTTGGGAGACGAGGACTTTCGCAACGAACTGATCACATCGGCGGTGGAGCGTGTTGGACCGAGTCATCACTCAGCCCGCCGCCAGGAGACCCAACAAGAGAAAGCCGAAGGGATTGTGAGGGACGAACTCAAACGAAGGGGTTGGGAAGAGCAGGACTTGGCAGACCAGCCGAAGGGCGCTAAGGCAAAGGTGGCAATGGCGCGACGCCTCCGAAAGGAAACGACGATGACTTTAAAATGGATTGCGGCTCGACTGAAGATGGGCAGTTGGACGTATGTGTCCAACCTGCTGAACGCAGGAAACAAGAATGCCAAATTGACTTTGTGTCAATAGTTAGGACTGACACTTGACGATGACCGCAGAAGGATGCGACCTATCTATTTACCGTCGGAGTGCGCGACGGTGTAACGACGGTGGTGTTCACGCTTTGGGGAATAAGAGTGAGTGATCAGCGGGGCCAAATCACTCCCTACGGAACCCAACCGATGGAAGTTTAGTCCTCTCCTTCCACAATGATCGTGATGAAGGGTGGCGTCATCGCGGGGCGAGTTACCAGAGCCAAACGATTGGCACGCTCTGCTGCCAGGAACAGCTCGTGCGGGGCACTGTCGCCCACCGGATGTTCGAAGGAAAGTACCAATGACACCTTCGTCGAATCCGGCTTGCCAACTCAGGCTCTGGCATGTTGGCTTGACATCCAGAGATGCCACGGGAACTCGAATTGCCTTTCTCGAAGGTTCTGCGCGCGATCCCGGTCCTCTTGATTTACCTCTTGGCTGCGCACCGCACTCTCGGCGCTGGAGTCACGATTATCACCCACGGCTACGACGGCGACGTGAACGGTTGGATCAGCGGCATGGCAAACCAATTACCGCAATATTATCGTTTTCTCGGCACGAATTTCACAGCGTACACGATGTCCATCACTTACAGTGGCGGCTCTTATTACATCACCACCACCCGCACCAACGGGACTGCCCCTTCGTGCATGGATTCGGGGGAGATCATCGTCAAATTGGATTGGAGCCAGTTGGCGGGTGGCGTTTTCAGCACGTACAGCACGTATGATGTGGCCGCTGTCGTGAGTTGGGGACTCTTACAGACCAATCTGATTGCCGAACTGGCAGGTCACGCTCTGGTCGAATTTCCAATTCACTTGATCGGCCACAGCCGGGGTGGGTCTCTGATTTCCGAAATCAGTCGTGATTTGGGCACAAACGGCGTTTGGGTTGACCATTTGACCACGCTCGATCCTCATCCGCTGAACAATGACGGCTTTAGTGATATTATAGCCGGGGTCGATGCGCCGGTTCGCACCTACGCCAACGTCCTGTTTCACGACAATTACTGGCAAAACCTGGGAGGTGGTGTGTTTGATCCCGATGGCGAGCCGGTCGCCGGTGCGTATATACGCCAGCTCTCCAATCTTTCAGGCGGCTACAACAACACAGGCGCTGTGGCCCCGTACCACTCAAACGTGCATCTGTGGTATCACGGCACGATCAATTTTTCCACGCCCGCCGGCGACACCGAAGCTACGATTGGCAGTTCCGAGCGCGCGAGTTGGTGGACCGGCTACGAGGCCGAGGGTATCGTGGCCGGATTTGATTACAGCCTGATCGGCGGAGGTGACCGCCTCAGCGCCGATCAGCCGCTTGGTGCTGGGTTCAGCGCCATTCGCGACGGATACAACCAATGGTGGGACTTGGGCGCAGGGGTTTCGAGTAATCGGACGGCCCTGCCATCCAACAATGGAGCCTGGCCGAATCTGATCAAATTCAACCGAACGGACACAAACTCAGTCCTTCAAGGGCAGAATGCCTCGGTAACCTTTTACTACCAATGGGCGCAGTCCAACACCAGCCAGGCAACGGTGAGCATTTACCTGGATGACGATCTCAGCCCGTTTAATACGAACGACAGGCTCCTCAGCCAGGTCACTGTGACTGGAAACGGGACCTCCACGGTGAGTTATGCCACGGTGAGCCTCAATTTGAATGCGACCAACACGCCGGTCGGCTCTCACGCAATTTACGCAAAAATCGATGGCGCCGGTCGCAGTCGGTACCTTTACGCTCCTGAACTTGTGCAGGTGATTGCCGGCCGCCAACCGCCCAAGCTCGACATCTCAGCCGGATTGCCTGGCCGGTTGCAGGTTGGAGTTAATGGGGTCGCGGGCCAGACCATCGTGATCCAAGTCTCCGCGGACCTTCTTTTCTGGCAGCCGCTGGCTACCAATGCGCTGGTCGCAAATCGTTGGGTTTACATCGACAACCAGACAGTGTCAGGCGGCAAGCGTTACTACCGGGCATTGCTTCGCTAAGGCGCTCCACATTTCCCGGACGCTTCGGATTTCGGGCCGCGCTGTCGAGAGACGAGCCAGCCCTGTGCCGTTCCGCCGGTAGTAACCCGCTCTGGTGCCTCGCCAACTGCGCATTGAGTATTCGGGGGTGATTTACCATCCGTCTTCGCTGGAAACTCCGGAGCTTCCCCTTCGCTCGGGGCTACGGCGGGATGAGCCGGCAGGACAGGCCTGATGAATCGTGGTTGGTCGCCGAGAGGCTGGTTTCCAGGATGGCGACGACCGGAAGCGGTTTCTCTCCTCTTTGGGTGGGGCCTGTCAGAAGACGGAATGGCAGACGCCTGCGTATTGCCTGAGGCGCAACCATTTTCATCTGGTGATCGAGACGCCCCAAGCCAAATTGGCCGCCGGTATGAAGTAGCTGCTGGAGTTTGCACTAGGCATAGGAAGCCAAATCCCGACACTTTGTCGGGATAATTGTCGGGATTCCCGGTTTCTGACTTGGCAAATCACCCAATCCCGACACTTTGTCGGGATAACTGCCGGGATAGGGGCTCATGGGCGAATCACCTCGTAGCGGGTGGCCCGGCCTTTGCCTCTGCGCCGAACCAACCCAACATCCAAGAGCTTCTTCAATACACGCTGGGCTTTGCGTTCATCAAAGTCCATCGCCGCCATCAATTCCGAACTGGTCAGCGACTCGCGCCCTACCATGAACTGCCAGGCTTTTCGATCGTCCCGATTCAGCCGGGTAAAAATCTGTGGGGCTAAATCGACCAGAGAGCCAGCAGGACTTCGATACAGCGTCAGCGCCAAATACGGAGCTTCCCAAGCGTATTTCGGAAGTGGCAACCCCGCCTCCGTCGCATCATTTCTCATGGACTTCAAACCAAGCCCCCGCTCTTCAGCCAATTCCATTTTGCCAAACACATAGTGCAGGACTGGATTGCGACTCAACATCGGCGCGTTGAAGGATTGAAGCTGTTCCAACGTGATCGGCTCCGTAGGCCCACCCGGGCTCCTGACCACTACCGTATCCGCTGTGACCTCCAATTGACACTTTCCTCCCTGAATGCCGTAATCTCGATGCACGAGCGCGTTGACAATACCTTCGCGGACGAGTTCGAAAAATTTCTCATTTGCCTCTTTGCGCTGTGCGCCACTCCGATTGATTGGATTCGGCAGCTTGTCTTTCAACCACCGAATGGCGTCGCCCGGCACCCTAACCATTGGGCCGTCGAAATCACGAATCTCTTCTTTGCCGCCAGGGTAGTGAATCGTTCCCAGGAATCCCGCCTGCGGCATCATGTCGCGCGGTGACTTGCCGAACAACAGCAGTCCGAAACCCGAAGGAACAAATTTCTTTCCGGAGGGTTGCAACAAACCCTGTTGCACCAGCCGGCGATTGAACACTTCCGAACCGACGGTTTCCGTGATCCCGGCAATCGTTCGGTACTGCTCCAGCGCTTCCGTGGAGAAATCGTTCAAGTCCGAGTGCGCGGACGGATTCTCCAGAGGCGACAACTGCACAGCTTTTGACTCCTCTTCTGCGGCTGCGCGCTCCAACGCACCTTTGATAAAGTCTTTATTCTCGGCTTTGATGATCTCCTGCAAATCCCGGTCAAACATCGTAACCGTCACGCCATGCCCCTGCAGATATTTAATGCCCTTGCGATCCACCAGAGGATCGGGGTCTTCGATTCCCACCCAAACCTCCTTGATGCGCGCATTCACGATGCGCTCTGCACATCCGAGCTTGGGGTGCTTCCGCGCTCCCGGGGCGCACGGCTCTAAAGTTGCAAACAACTTCGCCCCATCGAGCGAGTTGTGTCGGTTCTTTCTTTCCAGCAAGGCAAACTCTGCATGGTCACCCCACCGCAACTCACCACGGAATGCTGTTTCAATTGATCCGTCCGCTTTGTAAAGCACTGCGCCAACTTTGGGCGGAGGCTTGCTATCCGTTCGCGGCTCACTAAGAGATTGCTTCATCACCTCGATGGCCTTCTCCATCAGCTTTCTCGGATTGAACTTTTGCTTGGCTGGCATGATCTGATTTGTCCCGCGGATTATATGACATTAGTAGCGGCGGCGTCACCATCAACGGCGGCGGCGGCAACAGCAGTGGCGGCGGTGGTATCAAGCCCTTGGACTATTGCATCCGGCCATTCTCCTTCCACAGATTCAACAAAGGCAAAATCCATCTCAATCGGCGGAGCAGAACTCGGCTCAGGCTTCGCTGCGGTGAGGTGAAAATCATATTCGCCGAACGGAACGACATTCCGGGCCAAGTTTCGGCTCAAACAGGTGCAGACAGCCTCCAACCTCCAAACTACCCGACCAAGAGAACAGCACGTCGCCATCTTCAATGACATATTCCCCAGGAACGTTGTAGCTCGCCCGATCGGCGCCATCGGAATTGCCCGCGCGCAACTGGGCAATCTTGATGACAGGCAGCGACTCGTCCCCGTTGGCTGGAAATTTCTGCAGCGCAAGTCCGTTTAAGAAGGTTGTATTTGAGGAAGATGAGGCCGAGGCAGACGTGTTTGTAGTCCGAGGCGTCCATGTGGCCGCGCATCTTATCCGCTGCGGCCCAAAGTTCCGCCTCGAAGCCAAGGGCAGACCCGCTCCTCTCTTTCCGGTCATTCATCTTCGCCATACAAATTTTCACTTCAGCCTAGCCAACGATGACCGCCCTGCAAAGATCAGCTGAAAAAGGAAAGCCGCGGCAGGCACCTCCGGGATTTTCTCCGCCGTAGTCCTCCTCATAGGGTCTATTCTACCGAGCTGGCTTGCGATCGCGAGGACGAGGACCAACAGAGCCTAGCCGTTTTCGGTCAGTGTTGGCTCGGATACTGCCAAACCCAGTCGCCTTGCTTCTCGTCGAAGAGGGTTTTTCCGGGGACTCCGCCATGGTCCTTTTCGTTCCAACCTACGGAGTAAAGCACGAATTGGCCAGCGTCGGTGCGGCGGTATTTGTAGGACTCGCCGGTGAGCACGTCGTTGGGCACTTGTGAAATGAACCGTGGCACAAGCCCTTCCAGCGTGTCGGGAAATTGTCCGCTGGCCAGGCGATGTCGTTCGAGAGCGCAGGCGAGGGCGGCCTGGTTGGCGACTGTCTGCGCCTCGGCAGACCTGCGGGCGATGTTCGCCAGCGCGGGCAGCAGCAGGCTGGCCACGGCCTGGTGATGAATCAGGAGAGCGCTCCAAGCCTTCCCGGCGCCAGCGGTGCCCGCAAGCCCGCGTTCCAGCTCATGTGTCTCGGCTTTGACCTGGCTTGGGTAAACTCGCTGGTTGGACGCCTCGAAAGATCTGCCCAATTCCAACTGATAGAGCCTGCAATAACTGATTTTTTCCTGGTGATACCAGCCCCGCGGAACCAGCCTGGCTATTAACGCAGGCAATATCTGCTCGCCCGATGCGGGAACTAGGGATCCCATCATCTCCATGTCCAGGTTGTATTTTCCGCTGGCGAGCAGATCACAGGTCAAAATGCCCGCCGCCCGCTCCGCAGCCAGAGGCCATTTCAGGTCCGTCAGAAAATCGTGTTGCTGGAGGCGCCTTTGCAGTTCTTGAAGTTGGGCATCGGACCAGCCGTGCTCTGCCAGGCCTTCCCAGATTGGCTGGACCGCGATTTGCGCGCATGCAAGTCGGACCAGGTAGGAAATCACAAAGGGTTCGCCCCTGACCGAATCCGCCAGGTGAAGGATCAGCTCCACGTCTTCCAAGGCTTGTTCGCTCTGGTTGGCCGCCAGTTCGGCGCAGGCCTTGAGCTCTAACCGCTGGCAGGCGCCCTTCGCGGCAGCCAAGTGCGGCAGCAGAATTCCCCAGGGATTGTCCAAATCGTAGATCACCGGATAACGCGAATAGGGCCGGCTGCTGGCGGCGCGCAGCTCAGCTAACCTGGCCTCGCTGGACTTCATGGCTTCCAACACTGCGGGAGCAGCGTTCGAGCGCGACTGCAGGTCGAGTAGGTCCGACCTGAACTGTTGGTGCGAATTGGTATGGCCAGACCGTACTGCGTCAAACGCCTTTTCCCAGGCAACAAGGTCCGTGAAGCGCCGATTACCTGAAGCCGTCCTGGATGACGGTATCTCCGAGGAGGCCAACCAATAGTTATCGTTCCATAATTTGTCGTAGGCCCCGAGGCCTTCCTTGACGAACCAGGACTTGATAAACGGGGTGGCGGCAAAGTTTTGGTCATCGGGGACCGGTTTGGGGATGAAGGCTCTCAGATCAAGCTGCTCGCCGCGCGCTTCGAGTTGCTGCCGACATTGATTCCACGCGCGCCGCCCGCGCCAGTTTTCTTCGCCATAAACCAGCGCGATGATCGTCGCCGTCCAGGCCAGCACAATCAGTATGCGCCGAAGCCCGCGCCAACTGAAGAACCAGCGAAGGAATCCGCGCACCCACTTGATAAGAAAACTATTCGGCAGAATTTCGAGCTGCCAAAGGCTCCTGGGTTGGCTGTTCATATAAACCAGTTCGCTGGCGGCCTGAAGTTCGCCTCGACGCGGCGCCGCAACGGCCACTACCAGCATCTGCAATCAGTGGAATGTCGAAGGCGACAAAAGGTTCAATGGCGTATCCGGTCAGTGAAGGCGGGCGCAAATCGCGGAGCGCGGACTTTCCAGCCCGCAGCGTCGTTCGAACGCCGACTTGCACCCGATTCGCGGGCCGGTTGTGCGGGAGGAGCTTGCTGCGGACTGGAAAGTCCGCGCTCCGTCCGCCGTGACTGACCGGGTACTCAACGGCGGACGAGATCCATCGCCGCCTTGCCTCGAAACACCGCCGGAGCGTCGAACCAACGCTCCACGCTCCCACGCTCCACGCTCTCACGCTCTTGCCGCCGCGGGCACGGAGGGAGTGGAGCGTAGAGCGTCCGAGCGTCGGAGCGTGGAACCAACGCTGCACGCCCCACGCTCCCACGCTCCACGCTCCCACGCTCCACGCTTCACGCTCCCTGGAGGCGCAAAGAGAACCTTTCAACCTTTCACCCATCTTCTGCTCTTCATTTCAGAGCGGGGCAAGGTGCCAAACGGAACCAGCCGGATCGGCACGCGCAACGCAAGGGCGCTTTCAAAACTGCTTTCCAGTTTCCGAACCAGGCCCGCTACGTCCGCGCAATCCGGGCTGGGTTCGATTTGCAGGCTCAGTTCGGCCATCGCCCGCGCGGCGCCGACGTGCACCTGGTATTCGGCCACCTGGCCGCACCCGCGCACAATCTCCTCAATCGCGCTCGGATAAACATTGACCCCCCGCACCACCACCATCTCATCGGTACGCCCCAAAACACCGCCCTCCAGCGCCAAATCGTGCCTTCCGCACGCGCAAGCCCCTTGGTCGCTGGTCCTTGGCGCTTCGCCTTTCACCAGGTCGCCGGTCCGGTAGCGCAGCAGCGGGGACCCAACGCGGCCCAGCGTGGTCAGCACCAGCTCGCCCGTTTGTCCAGGTGCAACGGACTTGTGCCCGCCTGGCTCGATCACTTCGGCCAGGTAAGCCGCCTCGATGACGTGCAACACTCCGGGGCGCGCCGGACACTGATAACTGACCGGGCCGACTTCGGTCATGCCGTGATGATCGACGACGCGCGCCCCCGGCCAGAGTGCCTCCAGCCGGGCGCGCACGGCGGGAATGCTGCCACCCGGCTCGCCCGCGACAATGATCGTCCGCACTCGCGACGCGCGCAGCGCGATGTTCTCCGCCGCCGCCACCTCGGCCAGCCGAATCGCGTAGGTTGGCGTACAGCAGAGAATGGTGGCGCCGTTGTCGAGAATCGCGCGCAGCCGCGCGGCGCTGCTCAAACCGCCGCCCGGCAAACAAAGGCAGCCCAGCCGCGCCGCCGATTCAAACGCCAGCCAAAACCCTATGAACGGCCCGAAGGAAAATGCAAAATATACGCGGTCGGCCGGTTGCGCGCCGGCGGCGCGGAGAATCTCGGTCCAACTTTCCAGCATCCATTCCCAGCTCTCGGGTGTATCGAGCCAGCGCAGGGGCGCGCCGGTGGTGCCGCTGGTCTGATGGTAGCGGGTGTAGCGGGCCAACGGATAGGTCAGGTTCGATCCGAACGGCGGGTGCGCTCGTTGATCCTCGACCAGGTCTGCCTTGGTCGTGAACGGGAAACGCGCCGAATAATCTTCCAGGCTCGCAACGTCGAAGGTAATTCCCGCCGCGTTGAGTTTGCTGGAATAAAATTCATTGCCAGGGAACAATTCCGCCAGCAGCGAACGGAGCTGCTCCAGTTGGTCGCTCTTGAGTTGCGCGCCCGAAAGAACCGTTGCGTAGGCCATAGGCGTACTGCCAACCACCGATTGCCAATTACTGATTACCAGGCACCTACTTCGCGCCCGGCATGGCCGGAGCTTCGGCCGACTGCGGCTGCGGCCTGGCTGGGGCGGGCGGATTCGGTTTGAAATAGGTCACCAGGCACCCGCCGAGCGCCGCGAGCACGATGCCGATGAAGAATTGCGGCTTGATCGAGCCCAACCCGCCCGCCGGTGGATGCTGCCAGGTTGCGACCAGCGCGTTTACAATCGGCGCGCCCGCGAACACGATGGACATAACGACCGGCGGCGTGCCCTTGGCGCCAAAGGCCAGCAGCACGCAGAATGCGCCAACCGCCCCGGCAATCCCGGCCACCAACGACCAACCCATGCCACTTTTGGGGTAGTCCCAGTCGGCCCCTTTGGCCAGCAACACCGCCAACGGCGCGAGCACCGCGGTCAGAAAATAAGCCAACCCCACGAAAAGAAAAGCCTTGTAGCGTCCGTTGGCCGGGTCTTTCATCTCCACCTGGCCGGCGTGGAGGAAGATCCCGTACACACCCCACGACACCACCGTCATCAATGCAAAAACGAGCCAGCTCATAAGTACGTTGGCTCAGAATCTAACTTGGAGAGATTGCGACTTCAAAAGAAATCGACGTGACAGGCCGAAAAAAGAGGCTGGATTTATCCCTGTCAGGCCCGTTCAGGGATGACGAAGTTTGTGTGACGCCATTCCAGGGAACATTCCCTTAGTTACTGCAATTAGTAAGGCCTCAGCCACGGCGGCTAGTAGGGTGCCGGTAAGGACGCTTTCCACAGCGTCCCTGATCTCTCCCTGTCCCGGTTTCGAAAGTGGGACGCTGTGGAAAGCGTCCTTACCGCCGCCGTTATTGACCGGTTACTGCAATTACTTACTCATTCTCGGTTGAACTCAAGGCCAGGCTCGGCTACAGTGACATACCTGTGGTTGGATACAACAATCTTCGCCGCCCTGGTCAGCAGTTTGAACGGCCACAACGATCCTATTTCGTTGCATGAATACGCAATCCATAACTGTTCAGGCAGCCGCCGAACGTCAGTCGGCGCAATTATGCATCGCCAGCCAGATCGGCGCCGACTGACGTCGGCGGCTACGCCATCGCGGGCCAATCTGTGCGCCCATTACCCTTATGACACTGACTGAAAAAATCCTCGCCCGCGCCGCCGGCAAGGCCCACGTTGAGCCTGGAGACAATGTTTGGGTCAAGGCCGACGTTCTGATGACCCACGATGTGTGCGGGCCGGGCACCATTGGCGTGTTCAGACGCGAGTTCGGCAACCAGGCCAAGGTCTGGGACCGAAACAAAGTTGTTGTCATGCCCGACCACTACATTTTCACTGCGGATTCCAAGTCCAACCGCAACGTGGATATCCTGCGTGATTTTGTCAAAGAGCAGCGCATTACTTATTTTTACGATGTGATTGACGACCCGGATGGGCATTGGCATTTCGACCCGAGCAAAGGAATGCTCAAGCGCCAGTACGGCTCGAATTACGCTGGCGTGTGCCATACCGCGCTGCCGCAAAAGGGCCATACGCGCCCGGGCGAGATTTTATTCGGCACCGATTCGCACACGTGCATGGCGGGGGCCTTCAACCAGTTTGCCACCGGCATCGGCAATACCGACGCCGGCTTCGTGATGGGCACAGGCAAGTTGCTGCTCAAAGTGCCCGAGACGATGCATTTCCGGCTCGAAGGGGAGTTGCAACCTGGCGTCATGGCCAAGGACATTATTTTGCACTGCATTGGCGAAATCGGCTTTGACGGCGCGACCTACCGGGCGCTGCAGTTCGATGGACCGGGTGTCGCCAAGTTAAACATTGACGACCGCATGACCATCGCCAACATGGCGATTGAGGCCGGCGGCAAGAATGGGATTTTCGAATTCGACGCCCAGACGCAAGCGTTCGTGGATTATCGCTGCAAACTCAATGGCACCAGGACTGCCTACGAGCCAATCGAGCGTGAGCGCAAGGAGAAGTTCGTTTACGAGCTGGCAGTGGATATTTCCAAGCTCGAACCGACGGTCGCCTGCCATCCCGATCCGGGCCGACGCAAGCTGGCCAAGGAGCTCGGCAACATCAAACTGGACCGCGCGTACATCGGCTCGTGCACCGGCGGCAAGACCAGCGACTTTCTGGAATTCGCGCGCGTGCTCCGGGGCAAGCGCGTGGTCATTGACACCTTTGGCGTGCCGGCCACACCGGAAATCGTCCAGGATTTGCAGACGGCGCGTTGGGGCGATAAGACGGTTTGGGAGATCCTGCTCGAAGCCGGCGTGCAAATGACCGAGAACGCCGGCTGCGCTGCCTGCCTGGGCGGCCCGGTTGATACCTTTGGCCGGATCAACACGCCTTTGAAGTGCATCAGCGCGACCAACCGCAACTTCCCCGGACGCATGGGCCACAAGGAATCTCAAGTGTTCCTGGCGTCGCCGGCCACCGTGGCCGCCAGCGCTTTGACGGGAAAGATTACCGACCCGCGCGAGTACCTGCCGAATTGAGTTGGCGATGAGTTAAATTATTGGGCAGTCGCTACCTAATATGTGGTGGAGTTTGTGCTTGTTACAGTGTAGCTGAGGCAAAAATGAACCGACTCAAGACAGATTTTCTTTGGGTACGGTCCTCGTTTTTGGCGGGTGCCGGAAGCGTTTTGGATCTCAACGGCCATTTGTACGATTACAATGTTTCGGAAGAGCCGGACGAAATTGCGATAGCGCATGATTGGAAAATGATCGGTCAAGACTTGCGTGATGCCTTGGAGAAGGCTGACGCAGAGATGAATGCGGAGCCAGACCCCATGCGGAAAGCGCATGAGATGGCTTGCGGATAAGCGATAATCCCGCCCCTGAACCGCAGTCATTGGGAAAGGCTCCCCAAGGGAGGCAATCAAAAACGCTTGAGCAAATCGTTCGGGAGGAAGCGCCAGATGTTTTCAATTCTATTCCCCAGGACAAAAGGCTTCAACTTGGTACGACAATAGTGGCAACAACGCAACAACAGCGGCCAATGGTCGTGTAATGGGTCAGAAGCTGTGAAAAAATTAAGAATTTCCGAGATCCAGTTTCGCAAGTCGTTGATTCCCAACCCAATCGCGCTTGGACCGGTTTCGGCGAGACTTTTCAAATTTTTCACAGCTTCTCAGTGACGGCGGACTACAACGTTATCGGAGTGCGCGTCCTCGGCGTCCTCAGGCCCGTCCTCGGGCGCAGCGAGCACCGGGTGTTCCGATGCGTCCGATTCCATTGGGGCTCGCTCGCGTTCCGACATTGCTGCGCCCGAGGACGGGCGCACTCCGCCGAGGCGATCCCCGCGTCGCTGACCCAGTACATGGTCGTGCAAAATTTAGTTGACAGGTTCGCACGGATTTCATTAGTTGAATGCTCATTGGCGAATAACCAGAAGTGTTTGAGGCCAAAACAGTGGCGATTGCGTTAAAGGAACTCATTCAGAATCGCGGTCTCCTGACGCAGATGGAAGCCGAGCAGCAGCATTGTTGCTACTGCAATATTTTGCTTCAGGAGACGATCACCGGCAAACGAAAAACCCCCGCTGGCGAAGCGTGTAGCGACTGTTACTACGAGAAACTCGGCGAGGGCGTGGAACAGCATCCGATCGTTTCCGGCCGGGTCCGCCGCGGCTGATTCGGAGCGTTGGCAGCTCCTGCGATCTGCTATTCCGGGTTTCGCCAGCAAGTAGGGTTTTTGTGTCTCGTGCTCCTTCTATATGGTGACTCATTTCATTGGACGTGAAGAGGTCTCGGCGTATCTCCGGGATTTCCTCGTTCGAATGGAACGTCTCGACGCGAGACCCACGCTCTGGTGTCCGCTGACACGATCGGGCAACGCACTGCTCAATCAGCTTCTCGATCTGGTCGAGAAGAACCATCCTCAACTGACAGATAGCGTTTCAGTACTGCCTATCGAGGTCAAAGACGGGAGCGACAAGGTTCATTTTTTCAACGGAGATCCGGCGAAGGACCTCCCCGAGAAAAACGTTTTGATCTTTGACGGCGCGACGCATTCCAGTCGGCTGATGGCAAATTGCGTGGCCGAAGTGCTCCGGCACGGCGCGGCGGGGGTTTGCACCTACTCCCTGGTGCTCAAACGTGGCAGCAAATTCATCCCCACACTTTGGGGTGTGATGGTGGATGATGTGGATCGAGCGTTTTTTCTGCTGGAGGAGATTCCCAACAACCGGCTCGACGCCGGCAGCCTACATTCACCGAAGAAGGGGAAATCCCTGAATATTCACATTCGCGTCCTTTGCGAATCACACGTGAAGAAACCGTCCGTGATGTCAGGCGTGGCTTCGATGGATCGAGTCACTTGGGGCGACCGGTATTTCGATATGAAGGCTGGCGGCCAGCGCCGATGCTCCTATGTTCTGGAAAAAGGCGATGTAATTCTCGGATACGTGACCTTGAGCCAAGCGCAGGCGGGGTGTCTGTCCATAGATGAGGTCGCAGTTGACCGCCAGCACCAAGGAAAGAACCTCGGTGCTGTCTTAATGAGATTTGCCGACTCGATGGCCCGTCAGTTTGATTGCCGGGCAATCCGTCTCCACGCGATTGCCGACAAAGTCGATTTCTACAAGGCGTTTGGCTACAAGCCGGTCGCGGAGTCTGCTTTGATGCTGGACGACGAGGAATACTGGTTGATGGAGAAGGCCGTGATCCACAACCTTTCTCTTTTGATTTAGCTTGCAAGAGGACTGGATTCCGTCAGCGAATCGGCTGGCTTCTCGCATCGCTTTCGTACAGCCGACTGGCTTTTCTTTTTAAGCCCCGATTTGCCGATGCGAGACTCGCCGGCATCGGCCGGCTTTCACCCAGTGGAGGAGCGCAGAATTTTTGCTGCGGCGAGGCGGACCGAGTGAGCCAACTGGGCGGGGCGGATCACCCTGGCATCGCCGCCCCAGCTCAGCACCCAACGCTCAACTTCCTGAAGGCTGGAGAGTTTGAAGCGCAACTCGACGCCGCCGTTCTTCAACTCGCGCCGGTGTTGGGAGTCGTGCCATTTTTTTTCGCGAATGTAATCGGCAACGCGCTCGTTGAAGCGAATGACAACATCAAATTCGCCCTGGCCGGAACGGACCCCAAAGCTGTCGCGCAGACGTTTTTCGAGGGAAAACTTTTGCCGGCGAATAAAGGTCTTGCCGGTGCGCCTGAGGGCCTGGATGCGGGCGGGGACGAAGGTGCGAATGTCTTTGCGCAGGTGATCGAAGGCGAAGAGGAACCATTCACCGTTGATGTTGGCCAGGTGATACGGGTCAACGAGGCGCTGCTCGGTCTGGCGCTGAGCGGGTTTGCGATAGGTCAGTTCGAGTTGCTGCCGGCCGGCCGTGGCTTTGGCCAGCGCATCAAAAATGTCCAAATTTAGAATCGGCTCGGCGCGGGTGCGAAAGGAGATCGTTTGCTCGATATCGAAGAGGCTTAGCGAAATGGTATCGGGCAGCGATTGCTCCATCTTTTTGATGGCGCTGAGCAGGGGCCTTTCGAAGCTGGTGCCACGGTATTGCTGCAGCGCCTTTTCGGCGACGACCAGCGCCAGCAGCTCGCCCTCGGTGATCTGGAGGGTGGGAAAGGCGTTGACTTCTTCCGTGTAAAAATAACCGAAGCGGCTGCCGTCGTATTCGAGCGGAAGCTCAAGCCGGTCGCGCATGAATTCCAAGTCCCGATGAACGGATTTGGTGCTGACTTCCAACTCGCGCGCCAAAGCGGAGGCGTTGGGATATTTGCCGGCCTTGATGGCCTGATGAATTTTCAACATCCGCTCCAACGGCGGGCGGGAGTGCAGGGTCGGAGCACCAGCCGAATTCATCTCATAACAGCAGAGTTGAATGGGTTAAATCAGTTTGGTGACGTGCGGCTGCCGAAGGCGCTTCTCTGGTTTAACCGATTTAACAAATCTAACCCGGTTAACCGGGATGAGTCACACCAGTTTGGCCAGCAGATCATCATTGGCCTTGTGTTTCTTGAGGGCGGCGATGAGCGTCTCCATCGCTTCGACGGGGTTCAAGTCCACCATGGTCCGGCGGAGTTTGCGGACGGCTTCAATTTGGTTTTTCGGAAAGAGTTTCTCCTCTTTGCGTGTGCCGCTTTTGGGGATGTCAATGGCCGGAAACAGGCGGCGATCTGAGAGCTTGCGGTCCAGAATCAACTCCATATTGCCTGTGCCTTTGAATTCCTGGAAGATCAGCTCGTCCATGCGCGAGCCGGTGTCCACGAGCGCGGTGGCCAGGATAGTCAGCGAACCACCCTCCTCAATCTTGCGGGCGGAGGCAAACATTTTGCGGGGGATCTCCAGCGCGCGAGCATCCACCCCGCCGGTCATGGTGCGGCCACTTCCGCCGTGGACGCTGTTGTAAGCGCGGGCGACGCGGGTAATCGAATCGAGCAACACAAAAACGTCTCTGCCCGCCTCGACCATGCGCCGGCAACGCTCGATCATGAAGCGCGAGAGGCGCACGTGGGTTTCCAGGTCCTGATCGTTGGAGGAGGCGACCACCTCGGCTTTGACGGACCTCTGGAAATCAGTGACTTCCTCGGGTCGTTCGTCAATCAGCAAGACCATTACATGGACTTCCGGATGATTGGCGGTGATGGCGTTGGCAATCTGCTTGAGGATGGTGGTCTTGCCGGTGCGCGGCGGGGCCACGATCAACCCGCGAGTGCCTTTGCCCAAAGGCGTCACCAGGTCTATGACACGGGTCTCGATCAGGTCGGGGCTGGTCTCGAGCTTGAACTTCTCAATCGGGTCAATCGTCGTCAGGTTCTCGAAGCGCACCGATTTGGTGTAATCGGCGAAGGTCATGTCGTTGACCTTCTCGACGGCCTTCAATTGCGGGCTATTGCCCCGGTGCGGTGGTTGGGTCGGCCCGGCCACATGGCTGCCTTCGCGCAGGAAACTGCGCTTGATGGTATCGGGCGTTACGAAGATATCCGTGGGTTTGGGGTGAAAATGGTTCTGGGAAGTCCGGAGGAAACCGAATCCTTTTTCGGAGATTTCCAGGTAGCCGGAGCCGTAATCGTTGCTGGCTGGCTCCTTTTTGTTGTCAGTTGCCGTGCTCATATGTGTGTGCTGTCGGTGCAAGTTTCGGCGGGTGCGCCCCTCAGATTTTTCCACCCTCCGCTCCTTTCTCATTAACACCCTGCTTCGGCGGGGGGTTACGCCATGACGGAGCGACTGCCAACCGTCTTAAGGGCTTCAACGGTGTACTGCGTTGCTGTCGGAAAAATCTGAGATGCACACTTTTAGCCGCCTGCGCCCGTTTCCTTAGGCGGCTGGCCCGCTGCCCCAGGTAGCTCTTGTAACTCGTTTAGCTTATTGAACTCGTTTCTTAACTCTTCAACGATCCATGTCTTTGCTTGCAGCCCTCTCGCGCTGTGTGTCTCGAAGGCTTTCCAGAATCGAATCCCCGAAAACCAGGTTTGAATATTGAATTTTGGGAAGCTGCTGTGGTGATTTTCAGAAAACCCAAACGGCACCCACAGCTAACAGACCTTCGATACACCTAATAACTAACGGTAAAAACGCTTGCGCGCAAGTGTTTTTTTCGCATTTCCTGATGCAAGACGCTGGGGGGCAAAAGCGCCAAGTTTCATGCCCCAAGCCCCAACTCCTTTCAAGTTGGTGTCTGCAGCCTTTTCAACCTCCCACCTGCGCGCGGGCTTCGGCGGCCAGTGGGGTGCTCAGGTATCGTTCGCCAGTCGAGCACGCCACTGTCACAATCATTTTGCCCTTGTTTTCGGGGCGTTTGGCCACTTCGATGGCGGCCCAGACATTCGAGCCCGAGGAAATGCCGGCGAGGATGCCCTCCTCTTTGGCCAGCCGCCGCGCCATGGCGAAGGAATCGTCATTGGTCACCTGGATGCACTCAACGATCTGCGGGTTACCTTTCGCATCCTTCAAATGCAGGTTCTTGGGGACAAAGCCCGCGCCCGTCCCTTGAATCTTGTGCGGGCCAGGCTTGAGGGGCTGGCCGGCCAGAGTTTGGGAGATGACCGGAGAATCTTTGGGTTCTACAGCGATGGCCTGGAAGGAGGGTTTGCGCGGTTTGATCACCTCGTAACAGCCCGTGATAGTCCCACCGGTTCCCACGGCTGAGACCAGGATATCGACTTTGCCGGCGGTGTCATCCCAGATTTCTTCGGCGGTCGTTTTACGATGGATTTCCGGGTTGGACGGGTTATCGAACTGCTGCGGAATCCAGGAAGTGGGAGTTTCTTTAGCCAGTTGTTCAGCTTTGGCGATGGCGCCTTTCATGCCCTCGCTGCCCGGCGTCAAAATCAGCTTTGCGCCCAGCATCGCCAGCAAGGTGCGCCGCTCCAGGGACATCGTCTCAGGCATCGTCAGGATTAGCTGATAGCCCTTGGCTGCCGCCACGAACGCCAGCGCGATGCCGGTATTGCCGCTGGTGGGCTCGATGATGACCGTATTCTTGTTGAGGATGCCGCGGCGCTCGGCATCTTCGATCATTGACATTCCGATGCGGTCTTTGACGCTGCCGAGCGGATTGAAAAATTCGCACTTCAGCAAAATGGTGGCAGGCACGCCATCGGTGACCTTGTTTAAACGAACCAGAGGCGTCCGGCCGACCGTTTCGACGATGTCATTATAAATTCGTCCCATAGCGTTTCAGATTATTTGCGTTGAGTTTCGGTTCTAATCGAGCGCGAGCGATCTTGGCGAATTACCGTCCGAGGGCAAGCGCAAAAGAACGTAGATAATGGAGGGGTTGAAGTAATGGAGTATTGCACGGCTCATCGTGGAGACAGAAGTTCAAGCGCCCAACATCGGAGCAAGAGATCGACCGGGAGCGGGATTATGTTTTTGTTCCACTGCACTAATCCATCACTCCATTCCTGAAAACAAGCAGTCCCTGCCTAACCTTGCGGTCAAGCAGGGACTAAATGGGGGATGGGAGTTCGCCGTGCTCTCTTTCCCGGGCTGACATTAGGCGCCGCGCGCGAGCGGGGCTGCCAGCTTCCCGACGCTATTCTCCACGGCAAGCGGAGTTTCCGGCCTCGTAGCAGGGCCGTCCAGTGGCCCGTTTTGCGGGCGCGCTGGATTATTCAGAGTGAGGCTTTTCAGCTCGCTTGAACCGATGGTTGCGCCACCGGCTTGCGAACCAGGTCAAGACACGCCTGCGATTGTTTATCCGCGTCTTGACCACTTTGCACCGGGTCAGCCGCCGCTTTTGGCAGCGCGTTCGCCCCGTGCCACGGGTCTCGCCTCTTCACTCTCAGGTTGCCTTTCGTCGTCAGGTCAGCGGTATCGTTTGTAACATCGCCGACATTTCGGAAGGTTTTCACGGATCCTGCCCAGACCACGTGTCCTTCCCGGCTCGAGCGCTCAGTTTGTCCCGCCTTTCAGCGTCTTTGAATCGGCGAATCTCCTGTCGGAAACCGCCAGAGTCGCCCGCCCGTGCTGATACACAGTAGCAACCGATTACCCTCTGGTAACTGCGATTCGCTCAGGCCCGAAACCGACCCGAGCTACTTAATTTGATTCGGAACGGTTTCTCATCGTTCCTCATCGCACAGTCCCTTTTTCGCGTTTACTGACGACGCGCGAACGCCGCCAGAGGAACTGGTGAATCCTGCCTCCGCTCCCAGACCTTGCGATCCGGCTTAAGAGGGGCTGAGCCAACCAGCCTGACTCAACCGTTGCCCAGTCACCTGGGATTATCCTTGAGACATTCGACTTCAGTCTGTTGACTGCCGCCGCCCATCTCAGTTCTTTCAATGAACTGTTAAGAGGCTATCAGATTTCGCGCTGCCGACAACAAATTCTTGTGCACAGGTTATTCACGGAAAAGCGCCGGTGAACAATGTGTGAACAAGTAAAATCATTCGGTGTTTTCAGGCATTTTGCGCACTTGCTCAAAAA
>WNGQ01002436.1_pt1 | contig 29194 bp, 29 predicted proteins | sample 5407661 | NCBI WGS metagenome assembly WNGQ01 (sample SAMN13153382, study PRJNA577476) | soil metagenome | isolation source: 60 cm soil or saprolite under Garry oak tree replicate 2 | place: USA:California | collected 2016-06-15 | reverse complement strand
CGCACTCCTGTCGCACATCCACTCCGAAGACGAAAGAGCGCTGAGGACCAAGGTTGAACCCAGCAGGCAGCCCAGGCTAAAGATGCGATGAAACGTCGGGTGACGTAATCAGTGTCAAGGATAGTATTACGGAGAATCTGGTCATACCTGTCCCACGCAGAATTATTTTTATGACCAACACGAATGAATGTTTCGACTATCCGTGTCCAAATTTGGAACTCTCACAAGATGCCTAAATGTAATCGGGCCCCAAATGGCCTTCGTCCGCAAGCCTGTGCGAACAACAAAGTTTTTCCGTCACGCCACAGCCCCACCGTTCCGCTTGCCGTTAAATTTAGGTCCAGGAAATCATAAGGTTCTCGTCGGCTTAGCCATCGGATGCATTCTCGGCGACTTTTTAGTGGCGTCGCCGCTCATTGCGGTTTGGGAACGTTTCCGAAAATCACACTGATCGAAAACCACACCGTAACGGCTGGAAAGTTTTCGAAGGGCCCGGTGTCGAGCTTGTTTTTTGAAGAAAAATCAGGCTCTCAATTATGCAGAGGGCCGTGCGAGCTTTCGCTCTGGAGAGATTCGCATTAATCGATTCGACCGGCGAAGTCGAACGCACTATCTCCAATTCACCGAAGCGGATCGAAGTTGTGACGGCGGACGGCGCCGAGCGTTTTAGCGGCCTGCCACGTGGCGACTTTTTTACTTACCGGTCTTGTCGAATTTCAAGAAGCTACTGTCGTAGCGCCTAGGGCCAACGGTCGCACTTTGAATTATTCCCAATTTCTTGAGGATAAAGATGCCGGCGACATTGTCAGGATGGACCTTCGCGACGAGCGTTTTTGTCGGTCTCCCGAGAGAGATAATCTAGCGTTTTGCTCTTCAACCTTTGCGGTTAGGGCCGGCCACCGCACGGCTCATCAGCCTCTGCATGGTTACGCGGGCAGAGAAACCGCCGCTCCGGAGATTCCTGCGAAGCCGACTCCCGCGACGTCATCGAGGACTCTGCACAGCAGCTCGGGGTGCCCCGACTCGAAATCATGATTGCCCAAGACCGCGACCATCGGAATTCTCACGGCGGCGCGAATATCGGCGACAAGTGCCTCTGCTTCGTCGGGGAGCCCGTATTCAGATCGCCGCAAAGCAGCAGTACATCAGCGCTGCGGGAAATCTCGGCAAACGCTTCGTGCAACACACCGCGCGAATGTTTGCCGTAATGAAGATCTGCGGTTGCGGCGATTCGTAGCACGCGCTTAGCCATTTTCTTAGAGAAACGAAACGGTCTGACCAAATGGACGTTTCTCCGGGCGATGCGCACGTGAGCAGGCTCGATTGCGTTATCATGGTGATGACCCCAAAGAGAGCAGCAGCCGCGAACGCGAAAGGTGGACGCGATAGCTTTCATCGTAAGTCAATGGCGGCGCTGCAAAATGCGAATGTTCCGTTTTTAATCGGTGGCGCATACGTGGTTGAGGCATATGCAGGGGTTTCGCGCCGATCGAAAGATTTCGATCTGTACGTTCGACCGCATCATGTCGATGTGGCCATGGATACCTTGGCCCGAGCCGGATACAAAACCGAGAAGACATCTCCGCATTGGCTCGCCAAAGTCGGCCGCGGCCGGGATCACATTGATCTGATTTTTCGCGCTGGCAACGGGCCATGCGAAGTCGATGACTCCTGGTTCGAGCGCGCGCACGATGACGAATTGCTTGGCCGGTTGGAGTTGAGGCGGCGGCCTATCACCCGACAGCCGCTGCGCCACCTCGCTGTCGCGGGCACCGCCGAAACTTGCCGGGCCCGATACCCTAGCGAACCTTGGTGCCTCAAGTTGCGGCACCGGCCTACCACTCGACAGCTGTCGCGCCAGCGCTACTTAGAGGCTGCTTCTTTTGGCGCGAGCGAGGCGACAATTTTATCAAAGCGCGGGTCGCCGCGCAGTGAGTCCCGCTGGAGGTCACACAGACTGCCATCGAAGCAGACGAGGCTGCGCGGGTGCAATCGCTTAAGCCCGGGAGGGAAATCATTGTTAGGCCAGGGGCTGCCGTCAAAAGACCCGGTGTTATCTCCAGCGCACCGCACAATGTCACTGTCGAGTACGCGAGCACGGAGAGTGACATTGTTGAGAGCGATAACGCAGCCTATGTGCAGCTTACCGTTACGGACCATGCGCGCCCGCTCGACTTGAACCATTATACCTTCGCCAAATCTCTTCGTCGGGCACGGTACGTGCGCGGTCGAACCCCTATGCGGTGCAGAACTGCTTTGTGGACTCCGTTCCGTTCGCCCTCACGTCTTCCCACCCACAATCTACGCCGGGACATTTCGCGACAAAATTCAGGATCGCTCGTCCATGTAGCAAGCGCAAAAATCAGAAATCCCAAGTCAAGAAATTGGCTGTCTTTACGCAGAATATACGCAAGTTCATCCGGCCGAACATTGGTTAAACCTGTAATGAGTCGATCGTTGAGTACCTCGTAACAAGAAATCGGGCGACTCTCTTTTGCGAGAAGCTGCGCGAACTCCGTTTGTACTCGGTCCCATTCGGAAAACGGCAACTTGAAATGTTTGCGCATACCGTACAGGCCTGGCCCAATCGAAAAAACATCCCGATTTGAGCTCAGCGCGTTGCCAATGTCTCGCGCTTCGCAGAGGATGATCTTTGTCCCGAACGTTTGGATTGCTCGTGAACGGATTTCCTCTGCAGTTAATGGTTCATCGCTTTGGTCCAGAATATGTGTTGCGACTTCGGTCGCACTCAATCGACTTAGCCGGATAACAGGGCTCTGCGGATCATCAAATTCTACCAGCGTCCGTCGGACGCGGCGCAGCATTCCGAGAAATTTTCCGACTTTCAGTCGCTTGTAACGTTGTTGAGACGTGAGTTTCCGATAAGCGTCAGCAACGGCAATACAGCCATTGGCATTGCACGCGAGTTTTGCCAAATCAAGGTCGAGCCTACGAATCGAACTGTCGATGCCTCCCACTCCGCCATGCTGGTTGGGCCAGCAGGGAACGTCTTCGTCAAGGGCTCCTATCAGCCGCACCTGCGCTTTTGGCGATAATTGGAATGTGCTCTGAGATTCACCTATCCACTGCCCTAGCAACGCGGGAGTCAGTGGGCAAACATTCGAAAAACAGCGTCGCTTCACCGCTTCGAGGAGCCGTGGCACCCGTGGCCCCCAAGTTTTCTTCAGGGTATTGAGGGTCTTTTCCAGAATTTGTTGGACCCGTGCGTGCGTGAGTGCATGCTGCTGTCCAAGTTCTTCAAGGGTTGGTGGAGGGACAGCTTCTCCTCCGATTCTGGCAAGGAGCAACTGTTTGTCACGAGGCGATAGCTTCGCCATTCCCTTCTCGAGCAACCTTAACAATTCCGTGGGCCGAGCGGACTCTTCGATCTGCGCCTCATCAAATTCCCCAGAGATTGCACGCTCAATGAGCTGCCCGATCTCCACAACGGTGCGCCAGCCACAATTTTTGCATCGAAGCAATTCAAATGCACTCCGGCCATTCAGATCCTGTAGCGTCCGAAGTCCGATCGATCGAACAAGATTTTTCAAACGGCTGGTTATTGGCAATTCAGCGAATTGCAACTGAGAAATCGACTCCGGAACAACGAAGCTTACACCGTTTCCAGCAAGAGACCCAGCCTCGGTGCGCGGCGGCGTCTGCTCTACGCTAGAGCGTGCTTGGCGTACCAGCGCATCCAGTTCGCGTAACGTTTTGTATCCACAATTTCTCTGCCCGGCGAAATCATCCAGCTTGCATCCGTGGAGATCGCCAAGCACGCGGATATTCGCTCTGCGCAAAACGCCGGCGAGCCGCACGGACATCGCCGTGCGGTCGATTGCCTGGCCGCGGAGATCCTCCGGAATGTGGATAACCTCAAGAAAAGAATTCAAGCTTAACGTCAAGTCTCCGGCATCGGACCCGCGCCTCCTCAACATCCTTCTCCGGAAACTGCCGGGCAAAGTTCTCGAAAAGTTTCAAATCTTTTCAGACACGACCGCGGATTATGCGGGTTTTCGACTTTGGAGGACTGCAGGCTGCCAGCGTGCAGTCCTCGGCAGCTTGCCGACAACACGTTCGCGTAGCGAGCCCCAAGTCACGCACTTGCTGTCCCGGCGTGGTGTTGGTCAATTGTCAGTTGAGCGGTGGGGCAGACACACGCCAGGGAGGCAGGCCTGCGAGCAGGTGATCCAGCTTATTCTTCACCCTAAATTTTCTCGCCGACGCCTTGCTGCGGATCTCGATGAAGTTGTCGGCCGGAAATAATGTACTAGCCAAAGAATTGGCTGTTCTGTGTGCGATGAATACGAAAATAAGTTTCAAGTCTCTCCCGATCCAGCGCGAAACCGTTGAGCCTGGAGCAGGTGATTGATTTGATTGACAAGGCTCGGGGAGGCTCGGGCCGCCGAGATAGGCACAGAACTGAGCAAACGTCGGAAATTCTTACGTTTCCCAGTTACGCGCTGTAATCTCCTTCACCTGTGGTTGTTATGCCTATTCCTTTCAGAGCTACTGTCGGAATCGTCGGAATACTTTACGATTCCGTGCTAGAGGCGGCACAAAATCGAGAGATTACATCATGGCGTAACTCATTAATAGATAGACACTTGAAATATTTATTTAATAGTGCTTTAAATCTGGTACATGGGCTGCTGACTTAATGGCATAACATGAAATTCCCTGTGAGAATAAACATAATTTCGAAAAAAACACCGCCGATCTTTTCCGCCGTAATGCGCAGGAAACTCAAGGCTATTTAAAAAACCAATTCAGAAACCAATCAACAGAAAGCATCATTAATGAAACCACTAAAATACCTCATCGCAATAGCCGCCCTAATGGGTGCGCTTACATTGTCAGTTAAAGCTGACACCATGTTCCTCGGATTCACTGACTTCGCTAGTCAGCCCAATAACAATCCTGATAGCAATTTGGCAGCCTTAGGCACGTTCCTTGGCGTTGACGTCAGCGGCTTCACGCTCGGGACTAATGTGGAGAACGCTGGTGGGGTCGACACTTTGGTCAGCGTCATGCCGCTCTGTTTTCTTGTTGTCCACTACGGCGGCCCGCACGGTGGCAGCCTCGAGTTCTTGCAGGTTATTAACGGCGAAACGCAGGTGACCGTGCCGGGGAACCCCAATCCGGCCGATAACTTGGCCAGTCCCAACAGTCTCTCGTCAATAAGGGAATTTTGCCCACCAGGTGTGCCGGACGGCGGCATCACGGTAATGTTGCTCGGGCTAGCCCTCGGCGCGCTTGGTGTAGTGCGGCGCCTCATGAGTTAACCCTTATGCTGTTCGTTCATTTAGAAAGTTACAACTAAAAACAATCCAATGAAAAATCTCACAAAAACAATCTTAGGCGTGCTCGCGATCGGCTTTATCAGTTGCGCACTATTCACCCAGGAAGCTCAGGCTTCCCAGATCACCGGTAACATCACCTTTGGAGGAACGGTCTCGCTCAACACTGGTTCAGCCGGGACTGCAACTGCAGTAACTGCGTGGCACGGCATTGGCGGTGCCGGTAGTCCATTCGTAACGAGTTTTGACGGAGATTTTACTGGATTTGTCACAGCGGGCGACGCCACAAGTATTGTCGCACCGTGGAGCTTTAATTCCGGTCCGGTGCCGATGTTTTGGACGGTTGACGGGTTTACTTTTGACTTAACCTCATCCAGCATCTTTTCCCAAGGTGGCGTTCCTCCTGGAGTTGTCGTTAATGGAAGCGGCTTCGTAAGCGGCAACGGCTTTGACCCCACATTCATGTCATGGAGTTTCACCACTCAGGATCCAGGAACTGGCCACCCGCGAATCTTCTCCTTTTCGGCGGCCAACGGTAGCGTTCCCGATGGCGGTTCGGCAGTCGCCCTCCTAGGGCTTGCGCTCGTAGGAATAGAAGTCCTGCGCAGGAAGCTCCATTCGAGCAGGCTAGATTTTCGTGACAAAGAAAAAACCCAGTAGGAAAACGCTGCTCAACGCGGAACTGCAACGCGAAATTTGCTACCTGCTTTCGCAAGGCGTCCCGGTTGGCGCGACCTGCGACACGGTTGGCATCACTCAGGCTACCTATCACGCATGGATTGCGAAAGGCGAAAAAGGACGCGCGCCGTATCGCGAGTTTGTTGAGGACACCACACGCGCGAGAGGCCAAGCGCGCGTCTCGCTCCTTAAGAAAATCAGCCTGTCAAACGACTGGCGCGCACACGCATGGCTGCTATCGCATTGTTGGCCGGAAGAATTTTCCGAGAGTCGCATCCTGCAACCAGAGCAACCAGAGCCCTCACTCCGAATCAACTACGGCCCCGGTGTTCACGGAGTCCTTGAGCAAGGCGCTCAGATTGCGAAGGAACTGGCGAACCTAAAACCGGGGCAGAAGATCGACCCGCGCCCAGAAGCACAGCAAAACGGAGAGCAAGGCCGCAAAGCGAAGGCACAGGAAGCGATCATCACCCAGCTAAAATCCACAAGGCAGCCTTTGGGTGAAATTTGAGACGAGATGGCTCGCCTGGTTCTGGATTGCGATGGAGTTGATGTCATAACGCATGAGTTAATTGGCGACGTTATTACGATTGGCCGTGCTCCGTCGAACGACGTAGTCATTGACGATCCGACAGTGTCAGCACAGCACGCTGTGCTGACGAAATTGCCCAGTGGGTATCGCCTCAAAGACTTGGGGTCATCAAATGGGACACAGATCAATGGCTTTTCTATTACTGAGGCTGGGTTGAAGGATGGGGCTGAAATTCGATTCGGTTATGTCACGGGAGTTTTCCGGGATGCGACCGCAAGCATTGATCAGGCGAGGAAATTGCAAGTTCCCGGTGAGCACGACCGCCCCGCGCAGATCCGACTTTCAGAAACGCAGTCAATTCTTCGTCCGCGCGCACAATGAAGCGTTGACCATCGCCACAATGGGCGTCCGCAACGAAGATTGTTCGTCCCGTTGGAATCCACGCCTGAGACGCAGCCCCACGTCCAACCGGCTTTGCTGAGATTGCCGGCGATGATTTCCCAGTACTTCACGCAGCGGATTGTACCTCTTTTGGTCTCCATACGGCAATTACAAAAACCTCGTTAGCGCACGAGTAAGCGGGCGGGTTCAAAGAGTGGTGAGTTTTTTACTCGCATCACATCCGTAGACGCGGTACCAGGAGCCTTTCTGGCTTGCCCGGAGAAACGGCTGGCGCTACAAGTTGCCCCGACATTATGGAACTCAAGTTCGAATGTCCGACGTGCGGTCAACACATCTCCGCGACGCACGCCCAAATCGGCGTCACGGCAACGTGCCCAAACTGCAATGCTGCGGTCACCGTTCCGAACGCTTCTACCTTACCTCCGCCTCTTCCGCGGCCCGCCGCTGCCCCCCTACCTCCAGTTTCGCCGGCAAGGTATTTATGTCGATCTCGTCTCGCTTCCATCCAAGCCGGCAGAAGTTGAAGACAACACGAAGTTCCTGGTCACTCGCGTTCACTCCCATTTTGGCGAGGTCTTCGCGTCGGTCAGCGCTCCAGTATTCCCACTCGAAGTCGCCGCGTTCATCCCAATGTTCCGCGGCCCAGGCCGCGAAGATCTTTAGTTCGTTCGCCGTCATGCTACTACCTCCAGTTTCACCGGTAAAGCAAAATCGGCCATGTCGAGCGCCGGCGTTTCTCCGAGCAGATAATGGTACCATTCCATCGTCGTTTCAGATCGGCGTGCCCGAGAAAGTGCTGGACATATTCCAGTTTGCCCGTTTTCTCATACACCAGTGAGCCCGCGTAAATCTCCTCGAGGGTCTGGTAATTCCCGAGACGCCAGTTGAGGTCTTAAATTTCGATTTCGGACAAGAGCGCGTCAAGACTCTCGCTCCCAGAGTCTTCATCTTCGGTCAGCCCGGCTTGGAGCAAACACCGGAGGCAAAGTCCGCAGCTCACACGCAACGCGTTTTGACAATGCGGGCACTCGTTCGGTTGGTGCATGATCGCCGCATGCGAATCAGTGAGGCCGTAGAGATTCATGTGAGGGAAGCCAAATCGTAGGAGCGCGGGAGAGTGAGTCATTATCTGGCCTACTCCAAACTGGCAGCGAGCGCACTGCAGAGATAACGGAGTTCGTCCTCGATGTCGGCGGGATTCTCTACTGTGTGAGCCACTTCGTCGCGCAATAACCAGCGGTAGCGCTGCCGCATGTGATAAAGTAATTTTTTCACCGTGGCTTGGGGAACTCCGAGCGTCGTGGCCAGATTCACAGACGAGACATCGTCCCGCTCCGCAGTGAGGTAAGCGCTCAAGACATCGAAAACCCGCAACCGACCCTTGCGCTCGCATTCCTCGCGCAGCCGGCGAAGCGCCCGTTCCACCACCGTCGCCGCCCAGCGCACATCGAAAAGTCGCTCCGCGGGCCAGGAATTGAGCGTTTCAGTCGAGATCGACAATTGCGACGGTGCCTCGGCCATCCAAGCGTCCCACGAAACGAAGCTTACGTCGCCTCCGCGTTTGCGGGCATAAGTTTTGTCGGCGGCGTCATTGAGAAAGTTCTGGAGCGACTTGAGCAGCAGCGAACGGAAACGGCCGCGGCTGGGGTCTGCGTGCTGAAGCCAATTACCTTCCAGTATCATCACAAAGAAATCCTGCGTGAGATCCTCGGCGTCCTCGGCCGAGTAACCGCGCCGGGAGATGAAAGCAAAAATCGGCCGCCAATAGATGCGGCAAAGCTCGGCGAGCGCTGCGCGGGTCTCTTTCCCTGCGCCTTTGGAGTCGGCACCGGAAAGAATGAGGCTCCAGCGCGTCGTGGCGAACGCGCCCGGCCTGGGGGTTCCTTCGTTCGCGGCGGCTGAGTTCAAGGACGGGGATTCTAGCCAGGTTCGTCTTGTTAAGCAAGGCCAAAAGGACTCGTTGCACCGGTTCCTGAGCGCGCGCCATTCGTTCATTATCGCAAGGCGATCCGCCCGCCAGAAACTGTTCCTCCGGCGAAGGTCGAGCAGATTCCACGGGAAAGGAGCAGTGTCGCCAGAGGACGCCGGCCAAGAACGTCAGATGTGAGGTCGAGTGTTCCACAGCGAGAGGGTTGCTCTTTCAAGCGCTTCTACGGAAACTGGACGGCGAGGTTCTCAAAAAACTTGCGCAAAAGGCAAAAAAATCTATGAATCGTCGTCAGGCGCATTTCGATCAGCCATTGCGCGAGATCAAGACCAGCGAAACGGGTTCTGCGTTTGCGGTTTATCCTGCAACACTTCTGTACTGCGGAACACTGCCGACCGACCCTCAGACCATTGTGCTCAATGTAGCATTTTACTGTAGCATTTTGCCGATTTATATGAATCTATACGGAGCCATATGGAGTTACTTACCTAGGGAATTCAGGCACGGTTGGAGGTTCGGATCACTTTGACACCGTGGGGGTCAGAGGTTCGAACCCTCTATCGCCCACCATCTTTTGTCACAAACGTCCATCCCGATGCCGGATTCTTCTTCGATCCTCGACCAAGCGATTAATAGGTCAATCGAGACGCTGCGATCGTTGAAAACACTCGAAGCCGAAATCACGCGAGCGGCGAAACTGATCGCAGATTGCCTAACGAACGGAAACAAATTGCTCGTTTGCGGCAATGGCGGCAGCGCTGCCGACGCGGCCCATTTCGCGACTGAGCTTGTTGTGCGCTTCATAAAGGATCGTCGGGCGTATCCGGCGATTTGTCTCACCGGCGATGGCGGACTTCTTACTGCTGCGGGCAACGATTACGGTTTCGATGAAATCTTCGCGCGCCAAGTCGCGGCCTTTGGTGTGCCCGGCGACCTGCTTATTTGCCTGACCACTTCCGGCAAATCGAAAAATGTGAAGCGTGCTTTGGAAGAAGCGAAATTGCGCAAACTAAAAACGATAGCATTTCTCGGACGCGACGGCGGATCGACCATCGGTATCGCTGATGTCGATCTCCTGGTCCGGAGCAATTCAACCGCTCGGATTCAGGAAGCGCACGAGCTTCTTCTCCACGTTCTCTGCGAGACGATCGAATCCCGCCTCACCTGAACGAAAGGCCCACGAAAAACGCGGAAAAACACGAAATTTCAGACAGAGCGGTCCTGAAAAACTTCCGGCTATTCCGATTTTTTCAGGAGCCGCTCGCGCTCGCGATCCAGTTGTCTGCGTTCGTTCACCGTTAAACTTCCGATGCCAAACTTCGAGATCTTATCGAGGATCGGATCGATCGAGGCATAGACATCATCCGGTTCCACGACGCGGTGCGAGCGCGTCGTCTGGACGACCTGAAATTTCGGCTTCGGCCCAAATCGTGCCTTCAAATTAGATATCCAGGCGAGCTCCGGGCCAGCGTCAAGCAATTCAATGAAAAGGAATGCCGCGCCTATGCTCGTCCAGACCACCGTCAGCTCTGCCCACGCGTGATAAGCGAGCAACTGAAGCGTGTAAACTGCGCCGAGAATCACCGCGACCCATTTGGCCATGATACGAAGGAAGAGTTCGACGCGCGGATAGATTGTCGCGAACGCAACGAAAATTCCGAAGTGAAGCGCGGGCGATCCGGCAAATCCCGAGTCGTGCCAGGGACCGGCAACCGTCAACACAATCGTAGGCGCGAAAAGGAGAATCAGATAAAGCGCGAGGTAAGCACGTTGGCCAATGAAACGTTCCACTTCACGGCCAAAAACAAACAGCAGGTACATTTCCACTGCGAACCAAAGAAGCCCAGATGGAGCATGCACAAACGCGTAGCTCCCAAGCCGCCAGAGTTGCAGCCCGTTCCAAATGCGCGCGCTGTCGAAATAAAAATAATTCAGCGTGCCGGCAAGGCTAGGAATTGCGGTGACGATGCACGCCACGACCGCGCAAATGATGTGCACTCCAACCAGCATCGTGGTCACGTCGACAGGGTAGCGGCCCATCCACGTAACCGGACGATAATCATCGGAGGTAGTCACTCCGAACATGAAAGAAATAAACAGCCGGCGTTCTGAACAAGCAAGCCAAGTTCGTGGATGCGCGAAAAATTCTGCAACACACACTTGCAGCTTCTGCGGCAAGCAGGCAGCCCGCGACAGGTAAACACGAATTGACACGAAGGAAAACAAACGGCATTTCAGGTGAACCCGTAATGGGTTCGTCTCTATTCGTGGTTAACAGGACATTTTCGTTTCAATGAAAAACATTGCGCCCGCCATCTTCCCGCCAAATGGAATCGGAGATGCGACGCCGGCCAACCAGGCAATCCTCGATTGGGTGCGTGAAATCGGAACTCTGACGAAACCAGAAAATATTTTCTGGTGCGACGGCTCCGAGCGCGAAAATGAGTTTCTTCTCGATCAAGCCGTGCGCCAGGGCGTGTTGATCAAACTCAACGAAAAGAAAGTCCCGCGCTCGCATTTGCATCGGTCGAATCCGAACGACGTGGCCCGCGTCGAGCAATTCACTTTCATTTGCACGCCGACGAAAGAGGAGGCGGGCCCGACAAACAATTGGTCCGAACCGGCAGAAACGTACACAAAACTCCATGGACTCCTAAAAGACGCGATGCGGGGTCGGACGATGTTTGTTATTCCCTATATTATGGGGCCGCCGGATTCGCCGCTCACCAAAGTCGGCTTTGAAATCACCGATTCCATTTATGTCGTGCTCAGCATGCGAATCATGACACGCATGGGAGAAGTTGCCATCAAGCGATTGGGCAGCGATCCAAACGCTGAATGGAACCGCGGCGTGCATTCATTGCTCGAGGTTGATCCGACGCGCCGGTTCATCTGTCATTTTCCGCAGGATAACGCGATCATCTCCGTGGGCTCGGGTTACGGCGGCAACGTTTTGTTGAGCAAAAAATGTCTCGCTTTGCGGATCGGATCGTATCTGGCGCGCAAACAAGGCTGGATGGCGGAGCACATGTTGATCCTCGGGGTCGAATCGCCCGAAGGCCGCAAACATTACGTGGCTGCAGCATTCCCGAGCGCATGCGGCAAAACCAATTTCGCCATGCTTATTCCGCCGAAACATTTCAAAGGCTGGAAAGTGACAACGGTGGGCGACGACATCGCTTGGATGCAAATTCGCAATGGCCGCTTGTATGCGGTCAATCCGGAGAACGGCTACTTCGGCGTCGTGCCGGGAACGAGTTACAAATCGAACCCGAACGCCATGAAATCGATCGAGCACGATACGCTCTATACCAATGTCGCGTTGACCGATGACGGTGACGTTTGGTGGGAAGGCAAAAACGGCGCGCCGCCAAAACACGCGTTTGATTGGCGCGGAAGTGACTGGACGCCGGACTCAAAGGAAAAAGCTGCGCATCCAAATAGCCGGTTCACGACGCCGATCCGCAATAATCCCGCGCTCGATCTGGATGTGGAACGCGGCGAAGGCGTCCCGATCAGCGCGATCATCTTCGGCGGACGCCGCAGCGACACGATGCCGCTCGTGTTCCAAGCGTTCAATTGGGAGCATGGTGTCTATCTCGGCGCGACTATGGCTTCCGAAACAACCGCCGCCGCAACGGGCGCGGTGGGCCAGGTGCGACGCGATCCGATGGCGATGCTGCCATTTTGCGGCTACAACATTGGCGATTATTTCCAGCATTGGCTCGACATTGGAAAACGCCTGACGAATCCGCCTCTCGTTTTTCATGTAAATTGGTTCCGCAAAGGCGTGGAGGGAAATTTCCTGTGGCCCGGTTTCGGCGAAAACATGCGCGTGCTCAAATGGATTATCGATCGCTGCGAAGGAACGGGTGGCGCGGTTAAGTCGCCCATCGGTTGGCTGCCCAGCCTCCACGATCTCGATCTGGAAGAGCTCGATGTGGAGCACAAATACATTGTCGAAATTCTCGGTATCGACCACGAAGAATGGCAAAAGGAATTGGCCGAGCACAAAAAGTTTTTTGATTCCCTCGGCGGCGTGGTTCCGCGGGAATTGCAGAAACAACGCGAGGCGCTTGTGGCGCGGTTTACGGAGTAGACAACGCGGTGTCATCACCGTTTCGGCGAGTTCCCTCAATTTGTTCGGGAGGACTGCACTTTCAGCGCGCGAAATTTGCCAATCGGGACCGCCGCCCGGATACTCTCCAGTGGGTTCGAGCATTGCCAAAAAAGAGCGCGTTACTGCGTCGGGTGCGAATGATTGCATCGAGATTCGCGGGGCGCGTCAAAACAATCTCAAAGGGATTGATGTCGATCTTCCACTTGGCAAATTGACCGTCGTCACCGGCCCGAGCGGCAGCGGTAAATCGAGCCTCGCTTTCGATACAATTTACGCGGAAGGCCAGCGCCGTTACGTCGAAACCTTCAGTCCGTACATGCGGCAATTTCTGGACCGCATGGACAAGCCCCGCGTGGACGATATTCGCGGAATTCCTCCAGCGATTGCGATCGAACAATCGAACCCGGTCAAAAGTTCGCGCTCCACCGTCGGCACAATGACGGAGATCAATGATTATTTGAAATTACTGTGGCCACGCGTCGCGCGCGGGTTTTGCCCAAGCTGCAGCCGCGAAATCCGTCCCGAGACAGCGAAATCAATCGCCGACCAGGTGCTGCACGGCTGCGCTGAGAAAATTGTTCTCGTCACGTTTTGGGTTGCGGTGCCGCCAAAAACAGAGCCGCGCAAGTTCTTCGACTTCCTTCAAAAGCAAGGTTATCTCCGCATTTGGATCGACGACGAAATTGTGCGCGTGGATGCCGAACCAAAAATCAAACGCCTCGGCGCGCGCGTGCAGGTCATCCAGGATCGCATCGCGATCAGCAAAGAAAATCGCGCGCGTCTGGTCGAAGCCATCGAAACGGCGCTTCGTTTCGGAAAAGGCAAACTCAATGTCGTGTCGATTTCGGAAAAAGAAAACGCTCAACGTCCAACGTCCAACGTCCAACGTCCAACTACTACTCACTTATCGCCACGTACTAATCACGAGTTCCCTTTCTCCACCGGCTGGCATTGCGCGCATTGCAATCTCGACATTCGTCCGCCAACAGCCGGCCTATTTAGTTTCAATAATCCGCTGGGCGCGTGTCCCGAATGCCGCGGGTTCGGCCGAACTATTGCGATTGATCTGAACAAGGCGATTCCGGATCGCAGTTTGAGTATTAAACAAGGCGTCGTGCGAGTCTTTCGCGGCGCTGAGTTTGGCGAATCGCAGAAAGATCTGCTGCGGGCCTGCGCCCGCAAAGAGATCGATATTAACATTCCATTCGAGGAATTGCCAAAAGCGGATCAGAATTTCGTCATCGAAGGCGAGAAGCGCCCGGGCGATTACACCGACGAGGACTACGAAGACGATCGCTGGTACGGCGTCCGTGGATTTTTCCGCTGGCTCGAGAGCAAGACTTACAAGATGCACGTGCGCGTCTTGCTCAGCCGTTATCGCACATATACAACCTGCCCCAGCTGCAACGGGGGACGTTATCAGCCCGAGACACTGAACTACAAAATCCAAAGTGGTGCGACCGTCCCGGTTGCAAATTCAATTCATCGCAAGCCGGAGGCTGGCGTTACCTTAACGCTGCCTGATTTTCAGGCCCTTTCCATTTCCGATGCGCGCGATTTCCTAAGCAGGATCGACGTTTCGCCGAACGATTCGACCGCGCGAATGTTGCGGAACGAAATCTGTGCGCGATTGAATTATCTCTGCGAAGTCGGTGTTGGTTATCTCACACTCGAGCGCTCGACGCGTACATTGAGCGGTGGCGAAGTGCAACGCGTTAATCTGACGACTTGTCTGGGGGCGTCGCTCGTGAACACGCTTTTTGTCATGGACGAACCGAGCATCGGATTGCACCCGCGCGATGTCGGCCAGCTGGTGCGCGTGATGCATAACCTGCGCGACAAAGGCAATACGCTGCTCGTAGTCGAGCACGAAGAACAGATCATCCGCGCCGCCGATAACTTGCTCGATATCGGGCCAGGCCGCGGCGAGCACGGCGGTGAATTGGTATTTAGCGGAGCGCTTGAAGAGTTTCTAGGTGAATCGGGCGCTCCGCGCGCGATGCCAACCAAAATCGCGCAGCGATCAAATATGAGCCGCTTTGCAGCTTCGCGTCTAGCATCGCCCGCGGAGCGGCCGATTCACCCATCTTTAACGCGCGATTATCTTGGAGGTCGTAAGTCAATTCCGGTGCCGAGATCGCGCAGGAATTCGACTGCTTCGCTCAAAATCAGCGGCGCGCGTCAGCACAATCTGAAAAACATGGATGTCGATCTTCCGCTCGGCGTTTTCACCTGCGTTACAGGCGTTTCTGGTTCCGGCAAATCCACTCTGATTCACGATGTGCTCTACCGGAATCTTTTGAGCGCGAAAGGCCAGTCTTGTGATCCGGAACCGGGCGTGTGCAAGTCTGTAACCGGAGCGCACCGCATCGGCGAAGTAGTAATGGTCGATCAAGCGCTGCTGGCGCGCACGCCGCGTTCGACGCCAATCCTTTATCTCGGGCTTTATGATCGCGTACGCGAACTATTTGCCGCGCAACCGGAAGCGATGGCACAGGGACTGACAGCGAGTGCGTTCTCTTTCAACTCTGGCAGTGGACGCTGCGAGCGTTGCTCGGGCACGGGTTATGAAAAGATCGAGATGCAATTCTTGAGCGATCTCTATGTGCGTTGCGCCGAGTGCGAAGGCCGTCGTTTTCAGCCGCACGTATTGAAAGTGCAACTGCACGGCAAATCGATTCACGACTTGCTCGAATTGACCGTGAGCGAGGCAATTCAGTTTTTTGCGCAAGCCGGTCAGCGGCAAAATCTTTCAGAGCCGCTCGCGGTGCTTGAGGAAGTTGGTCTCGGTTATCTGCGGCTTGGTCAACCGCTGAATACGCTCTCCGGTGGCGAGTCGCAGCGATTAAAACTCATTCGTCATCTGGCCGATACAAAAAACATCGAGCATCGAACAACCTGTCCTGAGCGAAGCGAAGCGGAGTCGAATGGATCCAACATCCAACATCCAGCGAATGGCGAATCCGCAATCCGCAATCAGTGCCAGTCCGGCTCGGACCAATCCGCACTTGGCAATCTCTTCATTTTCGATGAGCCAACGACTGGATTGCATTTCGACGATGTCGCGATGCTGTTGCAATTGTTTCAGCGGCTGGTCGATCGCGGTCATTCCATTATCGTGATTGAGCATAATCTCGAGGTGATCAAGTGCGCGGATTGGATTGTCGATCTTGGCCCCGAAGCGGGAGACGAGGGCGGCGAAGTGGTTGCCGTCGGAACTCCGGAGCAAATCGCGAAGATCGATGACTCGCACACCGGGACATTTCTGCGCCGTCTGCTTGCCCAACCATTGGAGCCATTGCATGTCATCCCGAGCCGCGAAGACGGCGAGAGAGCTCACAAAATCTCGCACGAGTTGGCGAGACCCTTCGCTTACGCTCGGGAGGACAGCGCTGGACTGGCGCGTGCCGCTGAGACAGCTCCACGTTTTCGGACAAACGGCAACAACCGCGCGATCTCGATCCACGGCGCGCGCGAACACAACCTGAAAGACATCGACGTCAAGATTCCGCGCGACCAGATGGTGGTCATCACCGGTCTGAGCGGCTCGGGCAAATCGACTCTTGCCTTCGACATTTTGTTCGCGGAAGGGCAACGACGATTTCTTGACAGCATGTCTCCCTATGCACGGCAGTTTGTCGAGCAACTTGAGAAACCTGATGTCGATCTTGTCGAAGGGCTACCGCCCAGCGTCGCAATCGAGCAGCGGGTGACGCGCGGCGGTGGCAAATCAACCGTCGCAACGGTGACGGAGGTTTATCATTTTCTGCGATTGCTCTTCGCGAAAACCGGAACACAATTTTGCCCCGATTGCGATTTGCCCGTCGAGAACCAGAGTCTCGCCGAGATCGTCAAACAGGTCGAGGCGGCGGCGAAACACGAGCCGCTCAAGGTTCTCGCGCCTTTGGTTAAAGCGCGCAAAGGTTTTCATACCGATGTCGCGCGCTGGGCGGAACGACAGGGATTCGATACCCTTTATGTCGATGGGAAGTTGATTTCGGTTTCGCATTTTCGAAAACTGGAGCGTTTCAAAGAGCACACGATTGACGTTGTGGTTGGTGTGATCGGACGCGGGCCCGGTTGCGAGTCAACGGATCCGCAAACCAGAGGCTTGCGCCACATTATTCAGCGCGCGCTGGAGATCGGTCACGGCACCGCGCATCTGCTCGATGCCAAAAAACGACCTACGGTCATGAGCACGGAGATGAGCTGTCCAGGGTGCGGCCGCGCGTTCGAAGAGCTCGACCCGCGCTTGTTCTCCTTCAATTCGCCGCATGGTGCGTGCGAGGAATGCGGCGGGTTTGGTGAAATTTGGGACCGCGATTTGCAAACCGGCGCAAGCGCTGATGGCGATTCGGTCCTGGAGAACGAATTGGCGGCAGAGCGCGAATCTGAATGGATTGACGAAGAGGAAGCGCGCGAGTGTCCGAGCTGCCGCGGTTCGCGTCTGAACGCGGTAGCGCGCCACGTGCGTGTACAGGGATGCGCGATCAACGATTTCACCGCGCTCTCAGCAAGCGAAGCGCGGAAGCTTACGGGGAAACTGCGGTTCCGCGGGACGCAGAAAACAATCGCCGGCGAGTTGCTTCCAGAAATTCAACAGCGCTTGCGTTTCATGGAGAACGTTGGTCTCGGTTATCTCGCGCTTGGCCGGTCGGCGAAAACATTGAGCGGCGGCGAATCCCAGCGAATTCGTCTGGCCGCGCAGCTTGGCTCCAATCTGCGCGGCGTGCTCTACGTGCTCGACGAGCCGACAATCGGGTTGCATCCGCGCGATAATTTTCGGCTACTCGACACGCTCGCTGCGCTGCGCAAGAAGGGAAACTCGCTGGTCATTGTCGAGCACGATGACGAGACGATGCGGCGCGCCGACCACGTTGTCGATCTTGGCCCGCGCGCAGGCATGCATGGCGGGGAAGTCGTCGCGCAGGGAACCCTGCGTGACATCGAGCGCGCGAAAAACTCCGAGACGGGACGTTGTTTGAAAACGCCGCTTTGTCATCCCATCCGAAAATCGCGGCGACCACTCAGCAATGTCGAAAACTGGATCGAAGTCCGCGGCGCGCGGGCGAACAATCTGAAAGACGTCGATGTTCGCTTTCCGATCGGAAGACTTTCCGTGATCACCGGGATTTCCGGCTCAGGAAAATCGACATTAATGCACGACGTGCTTTGGCCGGCGGTTCGCGACCAGTTGGAAAAGAGAAAACGGGCGGGTAACGGCGATTTGTTTAAGCTCGTCAGCGGCGCTGCTGAAATCGAGGCGGTTTATGAAGTCGATCAATCGCCGATTGGCAAAACGTCACGCTCGACGCCGGGCACTTACATCAAAGTCTTCGACGAAATCCGGGGTCTTTACGCGCAACTGCCCGTCTCGCGCGTGCGCGGGTATTCGGCGAGCCGATTTTCATTTAACGCGGAAGGTGGTCGTTGCGAGACGTGCAAAGGTCAGGGGGTGATCAAGCTGGAAATGAATTTTCTACCGAACAGTTATGTGCCGTGCGAGGATTGCCGCGGTCGCCGTTACAATCCCCAAACGCTCGAAGTCCTCTATAACGAAAAATCGATCGGGGACGTGATGGAAATGACGATCGAAGAGGCGGCGCAGTTCTTTTCGGCGCACCCGAAAATCGCGCGTGCGCTTTCTTTGCTGGTTGATACTGGCCTTGGCTATCTCAAGCTGGGGCAGCCGAGCCCGACCTTGAGCGGCGGCGAAGCGCAACGCCTGAAGCTCGTGACGCAATTAAAGCGGGGAGTCAATCGCGCTGCGAACGAGCGAATTCGAAAGATGCGCAAGCCAAGGTCGACATTGTACCTACTGGAGGAACCGACCATCGGTCTGCACATGGCTGATGTCGAGTTGCTGCTCAATGTGCTTCACTGGCTCGTGGACGAAGGCAACACCGTGATCGTGATCGAACACAACCTCAGTGTGATCGCGGAAGCCGATTACATCGTCGATCTTGGACCAGAAGCCGGCGCCGATGGAGGCGAGGTCGTCGCTGTCGGGACGCCGGAACAAGTGGCGAAGGATCGCATCAGTCGCACGGCGCCATTCCTGCGAAAGGTGTTGAGTTCTTCGCGCATTAATAAGCTCTTGTCATCCTGATCCCGCAATTGCGAGGTTCGGGATGACACGTCTTTCTATTGTCGCGCCCGGTAACATCAACGATCATCGCGCCAATGTTTGCTTACTATCTGCACGATCTCGATCCAATTATTTTTCGGATCTACGACAATGTGGGGCCGCGTTGGTACGGGCTGGCTTATGTGCTGGCGTTCCTTTGCAGCTACGTCCTTCTGCGCGTCCTGGCGAAGACCGGTTATGCGGACCTGTCTGTAGAAAAGGTCGGAGACTTTATCACGGGCTGCGCGCTTTTCGGTGTCATCATCGGGGGTCGGCTCGGTTACGTTTTTTTCTACAAACCGGAAATGCTGCACGAGCCGTTGTCGATCCTGCGGGTGTGGGAAGGCGGAATGTCGAGCCACGGCGGGATGCTTGGGGTGCTGCTCTTCACCCTTTACTATTCTTATCGGCACAAAATCTCGTGGATGAACCTGGGCGACAATCTGGTCGTCACCGCGCCGCTTGGTTTGTTCTTTGGCCGCTGCGCGAATTTCATCAACGGCGAACTTTACGGCCGCATCACCAATCTTCCGTGGGCGATGCAATTTCCAAAGGAGTTACTCGATCATCCTGCCGAAGCAGACCGCGCAATCGCCACATGTACGCAAATTGATCCATCGCTGACCACGCCGGACGCGATTATCCGCGCGGTGCGTGGTCAACCACAGGTGGCGACCGCGTTGCGCTCGATTCTGACGCCGCGCCATCCATCGCAGCTCTATGAAGCCTTTTTCGAAGGGATCGTTTTGTTTGCGATTTTGTGGTTCGTGCGCACGCGCATCCGCCAATGGAGTATTGACGGGACTTTTTTTTATTCTGTACGCGGTGTTTCGTATCGTAATCGAATATTTCCGCGAACCCGATGCGACCTTGATAGGACCTTTCACGCGCGGTCAGTTCTTTTCGTTCTTCTTGATTGCGATCGGTGTCGGGTTTGTCGCAGCCGCGAAAATGCGACCGACGTTTCCGAAGGGAATGACGAAGCACGAATGACGAATGAAATCGGAATGCTTAAATGACGACGAACGCCGTGGAAGCGGTTTGGTCATTCGGATTTCGTCATTCCTTCGTCATTAGACATTCGTCATTGCTGCGAATCCCCTTTCGTTTCTGCGAAACGGCGCTATTACTTACGCAGTGACGCGGAGATGCTCATTGCGACATTGCTAGCAGCAGGCGGTCTCCTTTTTGCGTTCGATCACGCGACGACCGCAGGCAAGCTCGTTCTCTCTCTTCTCGCCGTCGTCTCAATCTTCAGTTGGTCGATTATGATCACGAAGTTGCGCGTGATCCGCTTCGCGCGGCGACAGAACGCCCGATTCCTTGCGGCGTTTCGGCAAGATCGACAACCGCTGCGTTTGTTTAAAAACAACGCACGATTTCCGGGCTCGCCGGTGTTTAATGTATATCGCGCCGGATGCGAGGAAATGACATTTCATCTTCTCGGTTCGCCGGAAGTGGATGACACCTTTCGCGCGCGACTCGAGATCGCTGATAAAATTTCGCCGGCGCAAATGGGTGCGGTAAACGCGGCCATGGAACGAGCCGTGGGCGAGACGGCGCTTGCCCTGGAGTCACAGATGATTTTGCTGGCCACCGCCGTAAGCGGTTCGCCCTTTCTCGGATTACTTGGCACGGTTTGGGGAGTGATGGACGCTTTTACCGGCGTGGCCGAGGCCGGGTCGCCCAGCCTTGTCTCGATGGCACCCGGCGTTTCTGGCGCGCTCATCACTACAGTAACTGCGCTCTGCGTCGCAATCCCCGCCATGTTCGGTTACAATTTTCTCGTCACCAGCATTCGCGGAATCATTGTCGAGATGGACAACTTCGCTGCCGAGCTCGCCTCCGAGTTCGAGCACAAATACGTCGATCACAACGTGCGCGAATCCGCATTCCGCAAATGAGACGTTACTCGCAGCGAAATAATCTGACCACGCTCAGCGAGATCAACATCACGCCGCTGCTCGATCTCGCGTTCGTGCTACTGATCATTTTCATGATCACAACGCCGTTGCTGGAAAACAGCATGAGCCTGGTAATTCCTTCCAGCGGCGCGGCCAATCCGCCGATCAATTCGTCGCAAGTGCAAACGATCTCGATCGACCGCACCGAAACGATCCGGTTGAACAATCAGGTACTCGATTCGGAAATGCTCACCGCGCAATTGGCCCAATTGAAGCAGGCCAATCCAGACGTGGCCGTCGTGATTCGACCCGATCGCGAATTGCCAGTGCAAAAATTGATTACGTTGATGTACGCGTTACGACGCGCGCAAATTACGAAGGTCGGCATCGCCACAAAAGCCGAGACGAAATAGATGTCGAAAGACAGCCGCTTCTGGCGAAACGTCACACTGATAGCACTCGCGCACGTCGCACTCGTCGCAGGATTGATTCGCTGGAGTGTCGAAGCCAGGAGCTCTTCAAACGCACAAAGCGTCGTTTGGTTAGGCGATGTGGGCGGAGCCAGCACAGCTACGGAGCCAACAACTGGTGAGCCGCCGCAGCCCGCAAAACTTTCTCCTTCGCCCGAACCCCGTCTGCCAAAATCGGATGAAGGGGAAAAGCAAGAGCCTCTCTTAACGGCAGCGAAGAGCGAAATCGAATTGCCCACTCCGACACCAACACCAACATCTGCGCCCAAGCCATCTGCGACTCCCACAGCAAGACCGAAGGCAACGTCAAAACCACCTCCCAAGCCGACCCCGAAACCAACTCCAAAAAAACCCGTGTTAGCAAAGGCCTCGCCGAAAGCGAAGTCGAGCCCAACGAAATCGGCTGAAAAGGCAAAGCAAGCGGATTCGAACGCAGAGAAAAAGAAGATCGCGAAAGCTGCCTCAGCGAAAAACGGATCGTCATCTCAGAACGGCACAGGGAAAGGAAGTTCAGCGGGCACAGGTGGCCATGCTGGCGGCGGGATAAACGCATCGGAGTTCGGATGGTATGGCAATATGCTGCATGATCGTTTTTACAGCGCTTGGATTCAGCCGACGACCACCGTCGCTTCCGGCGCCAGGATTTCGACGCTCGTCAAAGTGCGAATCGAGAAAGATGGGCGCGTGTCCAGTTTCGAAATCATCAAGCCTTCTGAAAATATTGTCGTGAATGAGTCGGTAGCGGCGATTGCGAAACGGGTAACGCAAGTCGATCCGCCGCCAGCCGGGCTCGGAAAAGGCGATCATTACAACGTAAGAATCAATTTCGAGTTAAATACCGACCAGGAAGCGGCACACTAAGGATCGGTGGCCGCGCAGTAGCGCGATATGTCCGCGAACTGGTTCTTCTGGAGGGGCGACATGCGTCTGCGATCGACGCTACTCAGCCCATTTAGCTTCAACCAGCCCGTGCAAATGCGCGGCAATCGCGGGTTGATTAAGACGTTGAATGACTTCGTCGAGAAAGCCCGTGACGATGAGACGTTGGGCAACTGGAACCGGAATTCCGCGCGAGCGCAGGTAAAACAGCTGGTCTTCTTCGACCTGGCCGGAGGTGGCGCCGTGAGTGCAACGGACGTTGTCAGCGAGGATTTCCAGGCCGGGCATTGAGTTGGCTTCCGAGTCGTCACTCAAGAGAAGATTGCGGACTTTTTGATACGCATCAGTGAAGTGGGCGTGCGGCTCGACCCGGATAAGACCCCCGAACGTGGTGCGAGCACGGTCGCTTAACGCGTTTTTGTAAAGGAGATCGCTCGCGGTATGCGGTGAAATGTGATCCTGCAACGTGCGTGCATCGAACTCCTGAGTGCCGTTTGCGACCGAGACAGCGAGTAGATCGCTACGCCCGCCTTCGCCGATCAGCCGGCTGAGACTTTCGAAGCGCGAATATCGTGAACCCAGATGCAAATTGAGACTCATGGCTGAAGCATCGTGATCGACCGTCGTCGAGTTCATTTGTAGCGCGACGACATTGTCTCCCCAGTTTTGCGCGCATACATAACTCACTTTTGCTCCGGGGCCGGCAATCAAGTCGTTTACGCCGCACGCAAATCCCGGCGATTGTTCGCCACGGCGAATTCGTCCTTCGGCGAATTGATCTAACGAGCAGAAATGCTCAATCACGTTCACTTTTGCCAATTCGTCTGTAACCAGGAGCAAATGCGGAAACACGGCAGAGTTCTCGCCGCGCAACCAATGGAAAATTTCAATCGGCGACTCGATTTCAACTCCACGGGGGACGTAAAGAAACGTGCCAGAGGAAACCAGTGCCTGATGCAGTGCCGCGAACTTGGCCGAGCCAAGAACTGCCGGCTGCGACATGAAATATTTCCGGAACAGCTCGGCGTGTTCGACCATCGCGCGCTCGAGCGATTGAAAGATAACGCCGCGCTTTTTCAGTTGATCCGAAATCACATCGCGCTCAATGAGTTGGTCGCCTGCGAAGATCATGCGGCCAGCAACCTCATCGAGCCCGCGCGATTGCTCTAGAATCGCGGCGCGTTCTTCATCGCCAAGTGCGCCGGCAAACTTAAATGACGTTACATCAAGAAGATCGACATTGGAAAATCGCCAAGCCTGATCTTTCCGCGTCGGTTTCGGCAGCGCCTCGAATTCTTTCCACGCGGCGCGTTGTTGATCGCGAAACCAAGCCGGAAAAAGATCCGAACCGACCGGGCCGGAAAGAATCGATCCGGTTTCCGTTAATTCATCATGTGCGACTGACGCCATGTCGATCTTAGATAAGTGCGGCGGTCACAGATCGCCGCTACAGAAGATTACTCGGAACTACCCAACCGAGCCTTCCATCTCCAGCTCGATCAGGCGCTTGAGCTCGACGCTGTACTCCATCGGGAATTGGCGGACGAGATCGTTAACGAAACCGTTGACGCTCAGGCTCATGGCTTGCGCCTCGCTGAGTCCGCGCTGTTGCATGTAGAAAATCTGCTCGGCACTGACCTGGCTGACGCTGGCCTCGTGTTGCACAGCGTTCCCCGTGCCGCGCACGGTGATTGCCGGATACGTGTCCGTGCGGCTGGTCGAGTTGATGAGAAGCGCGTCGCACTCGGTGTTGTTCTTGCAATTTTTGAGATGCTTCGGCACGTGCACCAAGCCGCGGTAAGTGGCGCGACCTTTGCCGATAGAGATCGATTTGGAAATAATGTTGCTGGTGGTTTCATCAGCTGCGTGAATCATCTTCGCGCCGGTGTCCTGGTGCTGACCATCGTTGGCGAGCGCGATGGAAAGAACTTCGCCGCGCGCTTTGCGGCCTTTCATGATCACGCCCGGATATTTCATGGTGAGACGCGAACCGATATTACAATCGATCCATTTTACCTCGGCATTTTCATGCGCGAGACCACGTTTCGTGACAAGGTTGAAGACATTCGACGCCCAGTTCTGCACGGTAATATACTGAATCTTTGCGCCCTTTAGCGCGACCAATTCCACGACCGCGCTATGCAGCGTCGGCGTGTTGAACTTCGGCGCTGTGCAACCTTCCATGTAAGTCACTTCCGAGCCTTCGTCGGCTATGATGAGCGTGCGCTCGAATTGACCGAAGTTTTCCGCGTTGATCCGGAAGTAAGCCTGCAGCGGATGCTTCACTTTCACACCGGGCGGGACATAAATGAATGAGCCACCGCTGAAGACGGCAGAATTCAGCGCGCTGAATTTGTTATCGGCGATCGGGATGACCTTGCCGAACCATCTCCGGAAAATTTCCGGATACTTTTTCAGCCCTTCGGTTGAACCAACGAAAATGACGCCTTGTTCGCCAACGGCTTTCTTAATGTTTGAATAGACGGCTTCGCTGTCGAACTGGGCCTCGACACCTGCGAGGAATTTTCGTTCCTGTTCCGGAATGCCAAGTCGCTCGAACGTGCGCTTGATATCTTCCGGCACTTCCTCCCAACTGCGTTTCGCTTCTGTGCCGGGTGAGAGATAGTAACGAATCTTATCGAAGTCGATTGCTTCGAGGTCTTTGCTCGCCCAATGCGTTGGCAGCGGCTTTTCCAGAAACGTTTTCAGCCCACGCAGACGAAACTCGCGCACCCAATCCGGGTCCTCTTTCACGTCCGAGATGTAACGAACCGTTCGTTCGCTCAGGCCGGCACCTGCATCGCGCACGTGAGCTTCCGGATAAAAGAAGTCCCCGATGTTTCTATTAATATCGACGGCTTTGTTTTCAGTTTTCATTTTCCGTGTTACCTCGTAAACGCTGGTTCAGCGGCTCCCTCGCGTGCCCAATCGTAACCTCGTTCTTCGAGCTCAAGCGCGAGCTCTTTCCGTCCACTCCTAACAATTCGACCCGCTACCATCACATGGACGTAGTCGGGGATGATATAGTTTAAGAGGCGCTGATAGTGCGTGATTAACAGTATAATTTCGGTGCGCTTCTTTTCCCCACCGGAAAAACCCTCGTTGACCGCCCGCGAGGTGAAGGAGCGATCCATCCCGAGCAACTCCATTTTTTCGTAAAGCTTTGCGTAATAATCGGTTGCCTCGAGCTCTTCGCCCTCCGGCAGCCGCGATTGCATAGCCGCGCGGAGAAAATTTGCGATGGTTACTCCCGGGACTTCGCTCGGATACTGAAAGGCCATGAAAAGGCCGCATCGCGCCCGCTCATCCGGCTCAAGTTCGAGAAGGTTTTGGCCTTCCATCAACACTTTGCCAGCCGTGACCTGATAGTCGGGATGGCCGGCTAACACCTTTGCAAGGGTACTTTTCCCCGAGCCATTCGGACCCATGAGCGCATGCACTTCGCCGCGCGGAACGCGGAGGCTTAGTCCGCGAACAATCTCTTGGTCGCCGATGGTCACATGCAGTCCTTCCACACTCAATTCGTTCATAATCGCGAACAACAAATATACGTTGGTCCTCGCCATTTGCGAATGGTCATTTGGAGCTCTCTCCAGCCGATGCAGCCAGCGCCTCCCCCCACCGCTCCCGCATTTTTGTGGATTGCGCTTTAATCCAAAATCGCCGATCTAAAATCCCAAATCGAGGTACCCCGTGGTGTAACGGTAACACAGCGCCCTTTGGAGGCGTTATTCTTGGTTCGAATCCAAGCGGGGTAGCCATAGAGTGAATTCAGAAGTTCAGAGGCGCCGAGTACACTTAGAAGTACACATAACGCCGCCACGTAATTCCTTGGGCGCGAGCGCCTCAATGGCATCACTAACCGTCAAATAATCTGACGCGACCTCAGATAATCTGACGCGGGTTACCATAGGTAGAACGCCGCGATGGGTGTTCTCACGTGACCTGAAATAGTCGCACTAAATCGGCAAGGTCGTACAAAGTAGCCGGACAAAACGCGAGCTGGACGGGTTGTGATTTGCGAACTCATACCGCGAGACCGCGCGGTAGTGTCCTAATTTAACTGGGAAATTACAAACGGCGGCTTCGGGGCCATTTGTCGAAAATGGCGCACAGTCCCTTGCGGTAAAACCAGAGACGGAATCCGTATTCCTCCGCAAACTGGGCTATCCTTGCTTTCCGCTCTTTCTGGTTTAGCGGCCAGAGACGTTTCAATTCATCCTCGTAAACAGCACACTGCGTCGATTCGCCAAGGTTCAGTTCGCGCTCGATTCGACGCGCGAGCACTTTCATATCGATCCGCAATGGTTCGGGCCAAACGATGTTGGTCAAGCCGCACCATTTCTGTCAATGCTAATCTGACCCGTGCTTTGCTTCGCAATCGCCACTTTAACGGCTGACTGCGGTGAATCGACTGGCGGGATTTGGAGTACAACCACTGTCTTGCTTTCATCACCGTCGCGGTGCCTCCATGCGTAAGCACGTTTCGCTTGGGGATGACCGACAAGGTCGAAAACTTCAACGGTCCCTTCCCATGCAGTTTGATCCTCGAAAACTTCTTTTACAGGAATGGATTCGACGTGAAGCGATTCACGACCATGCGTTGCTCGGATGGCATCTTTAAGCTCCGTAATCTCTTTAGGCGGCATTTTCCGACAAAGTTGCAAAGCGGATCCCCAAAGTGGCCAGGTGCTCCCGCTTCGGCTTCGCCTTTAGACAGAACCAAAAAGGCTCATCGAGCAGCGCACGCGAGGCGGAGGACTGCTTCATATAACCAACTACGGGATTTGGGAATCCCAAGTTCCGAAAAATCGTCAAAATGCTTATAACTTTTCCGTCGCCACTGGGGATTGGTGGAAACGATATTTGTTAGCCGCGAGATCGCTTTCCGTGTTTTCCTCGATCTTTTTCAGCACTTGATGCGATGCTTTGAATTCTGCGCAATCCCTAAACAGTGTGCCAATAAGAATGCTTTCTCTGTACCGAACTGCCGTGTTTTTTTCACGGTCCTTGTGGGTTGTGGGACTTGCCGCCGGTTGATTCAACTGTAGTCGAAATCTGGATGGATTGTTCGCTCTAGTGGCAGCACACTGCGTTGACTATGAGGCAAAAAGTTGAAATGAAGCTGCCTATTGTAAAAATCGCGGAGCTGACCGGCATCCATCGCGACACAGTTTCGAAGCGTCTCGCGGATGTGCCGTTCGAAGCCGGGAAGAAGGGCGCGAAATTGTACAGCTCCGAGGATGCACTCGCCGAAACCTACAAGACTGATTCGCTTGAGGCCGCACGCGCCGAGCAAGCGCGCACCGCAGCGCAGTTAAATAAAATACGGGCTGAGGATCTTCGGAAAACCCGAATCCCGATCTCAATCATGCTTCAGGTCCATGATGAAATCTTGCAAGCCCATTGCTGCGACGTTAAAAGCCGCAGAGGGCAAACTCCTGAGCAAGGAGCTGATTAACGGGATATTCGACAAGTTTCGGTCTGCGCCGGCGAAATTGAAATGGTGAAGGTTGACAAGGTTTGAATGGTTACGATGCCGGAAGCAAGCACCACCGAACCACCGAAGCGGATTCTGTCCGCGAGCGTAACTGCGAAGCATCTTCGGATTTCGCGCCCCACTTTTTCGAAATACGAGCGCCGGGGAATTTTTCAGCCGGACTATCTGTCGGACGGCGGCAATTTTTATGACGTGGACCTACGTCGTTGCGCAGAATGGCGCGCAAATCGTTGAGGTCGCCTTCTTCGTGAGCCACGGAGATTAACCTCCAGTCGCGGTATCCGGGGATATTGACTCCGAAGATCGGGGCGGCCTCTCCATCGGCCTGTCCAGATGCGGGGGCCACGTAGGCGACCACGCCGGCCAGCGCTACAACTGCAACCAAGCGGAGGTTGAACATGCCAGCCGGTGATCGCGGAGACTACGAGAATCCCAAAAAGAGCGCCTACTCCGTCGAACGAAGCGAGGAATGAATTTGATTGTCGTAACCAAGTAAGGACGTTCCAAGCAAGTACGACTGGCACACGCGGTTAGACAAAGGTAGTACAAAAGTTGTCTTTTTTTGCATGCTCTGGCGTGTTTCCGGCTCGTCACCTTTTACGTACGGCTGGCATGGCAGAATCACTTTTCTAGATTCTCATTGCCCTGATCTCTAGGCAGTGCAGACGTGCGAGCGGTTTTTTCCGGACAATTCGGACACTGCAACGGCATAATTCTGCGCGATTCGTGCAAAGCGTGATTCCCGGTCAACGGAAAAGATTCGACAGAGTTGCATCCCGTTTTTAGTCTTGCGCCTGTGAGCGATTACGACAGCGATTGTCGGATCCTTGAGGTTGAGCCGGAGGCGTCTCTCGAAGAGATAAGACAGGCATACCGTGATCAGACGAAAGTATGGCATCCCGATCGATTCCCGAATGACATCAGGCTTCAGAAGAAAGCGGAGGAGAAGCTCAAGCAAATCAATATGGCGTATCAGCGACTTTGCGGGCGCGGAACGTATGAGCCGCCGGTACCGAATCGCTCCACAGAACGGCCTCCGCCCGGTTGGATTGCTGTCTTTGTGAGCAGTTGTGCGCGCAGCTTACAGAAGGGCATTGTTGCTCTCCATCGGATGCTTAGGAACAGCGTGATCGCTATCACAAAGCCCTTCGCGTTCTTGATGGCAAAAACAGTCAACGTAAGCGACAAGGTCTTCCAATGGTGCCGTCGCCAGAGAAGATCGCTAGCCATTGCTACGATAGCGTTTCTTCTCGGCCTTGCTTTAGGCGTTGGGCTGTTACCACGCCAGTCCGAAACTTGGGCTAAAATTAACAATCTGCGCCAGAAGATAATCGAAAGGGCACGTTGGATGGCAC
>WNGQ01004712.1_pt1 | contig 29229 bp, 29 predicted proteins | sample 5407661 | NCBI WGS metagenome assembly WNGQ01 (sample SAMN13153382, study PRJNA577476) | soil metagenome | isolation source: 60 cm soil or saprolite under Garry oak tree replicate 2 | place: USA:California | collected 2016-06-15 | reverse complement strand
CCATTTTCCCAGTCGAGTTAGGACCACGCGATAAAAGGACTCTCTAGGAAGGGTACGCGCCAAACTAGAGCCAGCCAGATCGGCTGATTAGCTGAACAGGACTGTTTCACTTCCTACCCGAATCAGCAAGGCTTTTCAAAAGGATGCGGATTACGCTTTGATAGAGACGCTTGCGGGCGTACGGAATTGCCTCACTCGTCTACTGGCCTTACGCAGGAGTCATAGTTTATCTTGGGGCCGTGATTATCCTTCGAGACGCTTATGGCACAAGTCTGCCACTAAGCACACTGTTCAGCGACCTTCTCGGTGTCTTCCCATTCCCGATTCTTGCATTTATCGGAATCATGGTCTTGAACGGCATCATTACATTGAAGAAGAACACGAAAAATTCCACTCAGAAATGCCGAAAGCAAACTAGAGCTTTCGTAACCTCGCCATTGTCGCTACAAACCTGCTGCGCTTGGCTGGTCTTCGCGAGAACTGGGGCCAATTGTGGCACTGACAACGATGATGCTAGTTTGCGAATAGACCGATGCTCTTGAACCACCAAAGTCGACTTCGACCAGTGGCACGTGGTGAGACTGGTTCTTGGTCTAGGTCGCCTGGTCCCAGACAGCGGGATTCTGCGTGGTGGCACTTTGGGCACTTCAGATCATATCGTCTTTGGCTTGCTAGCCCTTCCATCGCGTCCGATTCGATAATTACAATCTGCTTGCGTGCACTCGTAAACATACGTGGTCTCGTTCGGGCCCTTCTGAGCCGCCCTCCCGGTTGAACGCTTGATTGTTGAGGTTCGTTTTACGGTGCCTCGCCAACGCCTCCCTGTGCGGGAATCCCCGGTTCGGAAAAAATTTTGAGGTTTTAGCGGAGCAGGCTAGATCTGTATCTTGCCCTCTGAGACCAGGAGTTTCGCGTCTACCTTGACTGTGGCTTTCGCGAGGGCCTGTCCGTAGCCGAACGTTGTATCGTTGCTTCCGCCGATGTCCTTGTTTGCCCCTAAGCCGATAGTTACCGCGCCCTGAACCAGTTCGTCGGTATTGATGCCGATGTACTTAGCATTGGGATTGAGGCCGATGGTCAAGGAGCCCAGGCGGTCCTTGTCGCCTTTCGCTCCTCGATAGAGGCCGCTGAAAGCGTCCAGGTTGTCCTTACCGTCGAAGGAGGAGAGCCTTCCGTTTTGAAAGACGAGTCGCAGTCCCCGTATCATCTTGCCCATGAAGGCGGTCGCCCGGTCGAAGACCGCCGTTCCCTCAACACTGCTCTCGATCGGCGCGACGGTAACTGTTCCTGAGGGTAGGCTCTCGGTATAGTTTCCCTTGGAAATGTCTTCCCGGTCGATGATTCCGTCCCGGACTTGCACCGGTCTGCTGCCGAGCTTGAAGGATAGGTTGGTACCCTGGTCGTCGGTCACTTGGACTTTTTCCGCATTCTGGAGTTTCAGTGCTACTTTCCTGCCTAGCTCTGACAGTTTCATCATGTCCGCATCGAGGGCCTGATCGAATGCTTTACGCCAGGTTGCCAAGTCAAAACCGTAGTTCTGGGCGCGCTCGGATGTTATGTATCCAACTGGGAGGTAGGCGGTTCGAATTCGTCGCTGAACATTCTTCTCCATTACCGGCTTCTCGGACTCAAAGCTCTTCGCCATCCGCTCTCCCGGCGCGGCCTTGAGGATCTTCGGGTCCTTCGGTCCGAAGAGAAAGATCTGCGCGTCCACCTTGTCGAGGAGTGACAGTAAAGCCTCGGGCCTTTTTCCATAGTACTGCTCGGGGACTTTGGTCAGATAGTTGAGGTAGAGCTCATCAGTAAAGAGAGTAACGAGGGGGGTTGCTCCGGCCTGGTAGGTTTCGAAGGCTAGCGCATTCGAGAGTTCAAGAGTGTGATCCCAAGTCTGGATCAGAACTTGCTCGTTTTCTTTGACCTGTAAGGTTTCATTGATGACTTTCTTGGCTATTGAACCAGTTGCCATTTCTAGAAATCGCCAATCCGAACTCAGAGAGTTTGGTAGTTAACGATTGCCGTCTGAGCCGGCGGAAAATTGACCAAGATCGGTTTGTCACCATTCTCTGACGGTAGCGCTGGCAAACGGTCTCGACAAGCTCTACGCTGAGGCGAAAACAGAGAAAGAGATACCCAGTCGATCCGGGCAAATTGCATCTGCGATTATTTGACCCTAGTTGGCGCCTAGACCGATGCTCTTGAACGCGCCAAAGTCCACTTCGACCAGTGGCATGTGGTGAGACTGTTCCAGGTTTAGATCGCCTGGTCCCATGCAGCGGAACTCTTGGTGATGGCACTTGGGACACTTCAGATCATAGCGTCTCTCGCCCTGCTCAGCCTTCTCATCGCGTACGATTCGATAATTACAATCTGGTTGCGTGCACTCGTAGACATACGTGGTCTCGTTCAGGCTCTTGTGAGCAGTTCTCGTTGTCTTAGTATGCTTGGCCCCTGTTGAACGCTTGATTGTCGAGGTTCGTTTTACGCGTGTTCTCGATTTCGTTCTCGGTTTTGATTTTGAGAGGGAGGTTCTTGCTGTACTTGGCAAAATCATCAAGGGGCTTATTGTGTAGCGATGATATTCAGCCTAGCGTTACTGTCACGGAAACTCTCACGTACGTGGCCGCGCACACGGTCGCCTGGGATATCTGCGTATTTCTGGATATGGTAGTAATTTGGGGGAAATCTCGGTCAAGTCTTAATGAGCACATAGCGCTCTCAACCGTTTCGAAGACGAAAAATGGAAACAGTAAGAAAACATCTGAGAGCAATAGCAATCATCGCAGTCGTACTCGGACCAGCACTCCTCCTAGCAGTACCAAGCGTACAGCGAGCCTTCGCAGTCTCACTCAACGGTCCACGCGCACCAGCCGTCATAGCCACAACCCTCGCATTCAAAGACGGACAAGTCGTAACCAGCAGTAACCAGCACCAACAGCCCCTGCGCCGTAGGCGTAGACGCTACCAAGGACCCGGTCCCGGACAAGGCCTCTAACGAACTGGACGTGATCGTCCCAGCCTTCCTACACCCACTCTGCGACCTAGCAGGCATCCCATGCGCCTCATCCAACAGCGTATTCGACCCCACACTCGGCGCTAACAACTTCGCACAATGCCCGGACAACACCAGCAGCCTCACCTGCCCTAACCATCCAGCATTCCTCGACCTATCCGCATTAGGCCTCAAGACCGGTGAAGGGAATGTTGTCGGCGTGGTACCCCTCCCGATCCACACTCACATCCTATCCGGCAACGGTGGCGGATGGTGGAAGCTCATCATATGGCTCGTTGCAGACCCAACCATATGGCCCAATCCCTCGACCGGAGCCTGCACAGCAGGGACCGGATGTCTCACCAGCGCAACAGCACTAACAAACGCGGCACAAGCTGGCAAAGTAGTCGGTCCAGTACCCACAACAATCTACCTCTTCTTCAACGTGGTCAGCTCACAAGCCCACTAAAGGGCGATATGAGCACTGGCCACGTCCCCCTCTTTTTTCCAGAAATACTTGAAACGCGCAAGCGAGACTATTCAAGAACAAGTTCCTGAGACTCAGTCAATGGTTCAGTCTCAAACCATCAGAATCAACCCGCTGAGAATCGTATCCGGAGTCCTCCTCATCATCTCCCCATTCCTCTCCTGGATAACCGTCTCCGCATTCGGACTCACCGCACAAGCAACACTGATCGATGTGACGCAATCGAGCGTCCCACTCCAAATTCCCCAGAACCTGCCCTCCGTGTCCCTCTTCGCAGCAATCCTCCTCATCATGGGAGGAATAATTCTCTTGAAGATGCCGAGAATCGGATTACCGATAGCCACAGCAGGAATCCTAGCCTACCTCTCCGTATCATACAATCTCTACGGCTCCCCATCCAGCGTCATACCAGTAGTCATCGCCCCCGGAATCGGACTTGTGACCGCAACAGTCGGCATAGCCATCGGCACGATCTCACTACGCGTCCACAGCCAAGCATTGGACGAATATTTTCAGAAGATCAAGACAAGACAGGGAATCACAGCAGCCGGCCTCTTCATCGCCACCACCGCACTCTCCATCGACGGACTAAACCACGCAGGACAGGGAGAACTCTCAAGCTTCATCGGCACGAGAACAATCGAACCAGTCTTTCACCTAGGATTCCTCATCTCAATCCTCCTAGTAACAGTCCTCTTCCAAGTCAGAAAGAAGGGGACCTCAACACCGGTCAACTCAATCATCGTTGCCGCAGCGTTCGCGTTCGTGCTACTGGACGCTGCCTATCACCTCTCGACGGGTGAAGTCTCAGGGTTCCTAGGTCATGACTCGGCCGAGATCATGCTTCACGTCTTAGCCTACTACGGCACAGCCTTCCTTCTCATAGGACGTTTGGCAAAAACCTAGAATGGATTCCTCGGCGCCATTGGCCGAAGATTTGCACTAGTGCTGGGAAACTAGCTTCTTGGCTTTGGGTATTAGCGCTATGACGGGGATGATCCGCTTTGTCTTCTCTTCGTAATCGGCGAACTGCGGCATGACACTAGAATGTCGCGCGTATAACTTGTCACGTTCGGCCCCGGTAATCTCCTCCGCATGGACTTCAATGGTATCGTCTCCAACCTCGATTTTCACGTCGGGGTGTGCTTTGAGATTGTAGTACCAGTCGGGATTCGTGTCCGCTCCTGATTTCGAGGCGAATACAAAGTAGCGGTTTCCGTCCTTCAGATACGTCAAAGGGTTGGTCCGTACTATGCCGGTGCGTGCCCCGGTGTGGTTGATGAGTAATACTGGTTTCCCGGCGAAATAGCCACCTACTTTTCCATGGTTACTCCGAAACTCTGCAATGATACCCGTGTTCCAGTCGCTCATTGTTCTCGAGCCACCATGCGCAAACTAGGGAAGTTATTGACTGGTCGTACCAACAAACCAGTCACACTTGCCTGCGAACTATCATTTCGCCTTACGAGAGTCATACCTCTAAGTCCTCTGCTCGCCGTCCTTTTCTCTGTTCGAAAGAAATGGGTCTCCAAGCCGGCTAACAGTATCCATAGCGCGACCGCTTTCGCGTTCATCCTGCTTGATGCGCCTTCACTTTTTCAACCGGTGAAGTCTCCGGGTTTGTAGGTCATGACTAGACTGAGATCCTGCTTCACGCCTCGGCCTACTACGAAGCCGCATTTCTTCTGATAGTTCGCTTGGTCAAGAACTAGAAACCGGTGGTTGAGGGCCCAGGTCTGCGTTACAACTGGGGCATTTCACTGCACCAATAGGAACCCGCGTTCCGCACTGATGACAGATCAGAGCTATGCTCGGGGGAGCATTCGGCAGCGAAGCCCTTAGGTTCAGAGCGCCCTTTCTGACTTGTTCGGCGTCCTTTACTCGCTTGAAACTTATCCATCTTCCATCTTTGAAGTAGAATTGAATCTTGCTCATACCACGTGGGCGGGTGAGGAATGATTTCTCAACGTGGACTGCAATGAGGTCTCCACTAGGCATTGTTGTATCTCCTGCGATTACTCGTTGGTTGGTTACGTAGTAGCTTGTTCTTCTGTCGAGAACGAAACGGATGATAGCTGCAATGGTGAAGACAATCCAGAGAAGGACGGTGAAGGTTCCGACGGTTTCTCCTATGGGACCAAGGTCGATGGTGAAGATGCCGACAAAGAAGAGAAGAGCCAAGATTGCGTATCGAATGTGATACGCAGGTCTCCCTTTCCAGACCACCATTTCCTCACCTGCTCCCGCTTTGGGGAACGTTTCAGTGGCGAAAGGCTTCTGGATACCTTCGGTCGGAGCCGGGGGGCTAACAGGTTGTATTCCCTGCGGCACTGGCATACTGCTGATGATGGGTGCTGCGGTAGGCACGGCAACCGGCGTGTATGTGAACGGAATGAGCGCATGCTCCTCGGCTCTTCTGATTCTTGATGGCAAAGGCGGATGCGTGAATGAAATGCCACCGAAGTTCATCGTCGCCAGCCGCTGCAATGCTCTTGCCAGGGTGTTCCCCCCGAGGAGTTCCGCAGCCTTCGCATCGGCGGAATATTCCATCCTTCACGAGACTGGGATCTGAACGAGACTAAACAGTGCAGCGAAGGTCCACAACAGAACCCCTCCCCTCCCGAAAGATGGCGCGAGAAATGAGATTGCTAGAATGAGGGCTACGATGGATGGGAGCATTGCCTTCTTGATGAGCACGTGATGCTTCATCCCATGAGCCAGCTCATGCCCTATCACGCCTATCAGTTCCTGATCGTCCATGTCACGGACTAGCCTCTCCCCGACAACTATCCGGTTCTTCCCGCGGTTGAAAGCGTTAGACGACTTTCGAAGGATTAAGGGCTTGACAGGGCTCTTACCTCTCATTCTAGTTTGCGTCTCAGCGGCCAGCCTTCCGAGCCTCTCACCCAACCCTGGGTCTAGGGGCGTCTTTGGAACGGTTAGTCGTCGATATATCGCGAGGAGTATGGCATAACCGAAGAAGAAATAGAACAAGATCTGCAAAACGGCCGCAAGGGAATACGCGAACGGAAACGACAGCGAAGACAGCTCACTGAAACCCCCGAGGAGAGCTCCAAGGTAGACGGACCCTATTGCAGCCATTAGAGATAGGATAACCATCTGCAGCCAAGTCAGTATCTTCAGTATCACGAATCGATCGTTCTTTGTAGGACTGGAGACTTTAAGCGGGTTCGACAAGACTAGTCAAGGGACGAGATTGGGTTTCTCTCGCCATCGCAAATTATTCATGCCTTGCTTACAAATACGCTGTTTCCTGGAATAACAGTAGGCTCGAAATTCCACAGGTCTTTGAGGGTTTCAGTAAAGCGCGCTACTTCCAGGTGACCCGGAGAAGGTTCACCAACGCAAGAGCTTCTCCAAGGTTAACGATGAGCATGTAGATCGAGGCCTTATCAACGAATTCGCCAAGGGTCGGAGACTCGAAGTTCTGGAAGAGAACCAGCCAGAAGAGTAGAATCGCGAGGTTCAACACTACAAAGAACGAGCCGAACAGGAGCAGCCCAAGCGTAAACGACGATTTGATCTTACGATACGTCCCCATGTAAATGGCGAGAAGAGCAAGTGTCATGGCAATGTTGGCAAAAGCGACTACCGCAGCGGCCCAGAGTGCTAACGCCATGTTCTCTCTACCTATCCTCCTTGCTGGGCGTCCTTATCTTGGTTCTTCCAATTTTGCTCCAAATCTCTTCCAAGTACGGAATCGCCTCCTCCATCTTCGGCGTTAGAAAGATCATCGCGCCATACGCTCCCTTCTCCGATGGAGCAGCGAGACCATTCTCCTCCAAGACCCGCAAATGATGCTGAATCGTCTTGTAATCAACCCTCAAAGCCTCAGCCAACTGGTTAGCGTTCAACGGCCGGTCGCGAAGCGTCTTCAGAATCTCGGCCCGGGTCGGTCCTCCACGAGTCCCGCCGAGAAGATACCATAACAACCGTTTGAGATATTTCTCACCATAAATCGCCGGGCCCTTTATCTCTGGTCCGGTTGCAGCGAAAAATCTGTTCTTGATGAGACGGACGGCGAGCTGAACTCCACCAGTCTTAAGTGTGAGGCTCGCCATTCCACGTGTGCTCCATACCTACTGGGTTGATAGTGCCTATCACAGAACAAGTTGCGTTATTATGGTTCGTGCTAGGGGGGCGTTAGAGACTCGAACTCGGCATGGTAGACATGCCTGCCGGAAATCAACAGGTCGAAACGAGAATGCAGCCGTTCCAGGTTCGCGTTCCTCGCCACCACAGAATGCACATCCTTCATATGAGAAGGGTCCTTGAAACGCGCAATCTCAATCCACAAGTCCTCATCTTCCCCGACCCCGATCTTCGACGGCAGACTCAACGCTCCGTATTTTCCCTCCATGTCCTTCGGCTTCAACAGCTCCTCTGACAAACAGCCGGCTTCCTCGAAAAGTTTCATGATGGGCCGTAGTGCCTGGATGAAGGCCTCCGATTTCCTCTTAGGCACTCGGTAAAGGAAGACGGAGCAGTAAACCATCGGTCCCCTCAAGGATGATTACCGCTTTTATTTAGCCACCTAGGCAGAACACGAAATAGACCCGGTCCTAATCGAGAAAGCCTTACCATTCAGGAATCTCCTACCCGGATAGCATGACACGAGGCCCATCCCAGCGAGCACAGGAATTCACCGAGTCCGTCATACGACAGATGACGAGGCTGAGCGAGAAATTTGGCGCTGTCAACCTCGCCCAGGGATTTCCCGACTTCGACCCGCCCAATATCGTCAAGCAGGCAGGAGCCCGCGCAATACGCGAAGGCTACAACCAGTACTCCACACCCTACGGAATCTTAAAGCTCCGACAAGCTATCGCGCGAAAACTACACCTCTACAACCACATCGACTATGACCCTGACACTGAGCTCACTGTAACATGCGGGACCACTGAGGCCATGATGGCCTCGCTCCTAGCGCTACTCGACCATGGGGATGAGGTCGTGATCTTCGAACCATTCTACGAGAACTATGGTCCCGATGCAATCCTCTCCGGCGCGCGTTGCAGGTACGTGAAACTGCGACCACCAGATTTCAGGATAGAAGAGGAAGCAGTCAAACATGCCTTCACGAAAAAGACGAAAGCGATCATCATCAACACACCACACAATCCCACCGGCCGAGTCTTCACCCGTCAAGAACTAGGAATCATACGGGACCTCTGCATCGACCATGACGCGTTCGCCGTCACCGACGAGATCTACGACCAGATTCTCTACGACAATCGCAAACACGTGAGCATCGCGAGTCTCAATGATATGCGGGACCGGACCATCGCGATTCTCGGATTCTCCAAGACCTACAGCATGACAGGCTGGAGGGTCGGCTACGTTGCCGCCGACAAGACCCTCAGCGCTGGCATCCGGAAAGTCCACGACTTCTTAACTGTCTGCGCCCCGACCCCGCTACAGCAAGGCTGCATAACAGCTCTCAGTCTACCACAATCCTACTACGATAAGCTCTGCAAACGCTACGACGAGAGTCGCCTCCTACTGCTCGACGCCCTCGACAAGTGCGGATTCGAAGCCTACAAGCCCGAAGGAGCATACTACGTCTGGACCAACATCAAAGGAACAGGCTACACTGACGACCGAGAGCTAGCAGAATACTTGGTCAGCAAAATCGGCGTCGGAAGCGTCCCAGGCTCCAGCTTCTACCACAAACCATCTGACGGCCGGCTCAACCTTAGGTTCTCATTCTCAAAGCAGCCCCTGACTATCAAGAAAGCCGTACAACGCCTCGGCAAGTTCAAGATTGGTCATCGGTCAAAAGTAAGGAGTCTCTCAAAAGAGACGAACGGGTTGCTTATTCCGGAGACGATCGTGGCCTAGCGCACGCTGACACGAATACTCATGCGCCGACTATGTACTATGATTCGAAGTCATTATCTAATGGGAATCCTAAACATGCGAGCCACCATGTCAGTCAAAGCCTTGAGCGAAGGGGATGCAGCGTCTGGCCCAACACAGTCCATTGCGAAGGGTCCAATCGTAAGTCACGTACGATTGATCTTCATCATTGTTGTTGCCGCGTACTTTCTAGACGTTATTGATGCATCCATCGTAACGGTAGCCGCGCCCTCGATTAAGGCGGAATGGGCCGTCGCGGATGCCGACCTTCAATGGGTATACGGAGCCTACGCGCTAACAATAGCAGGTGTACTACTGCTCATGGGACGAGCAGGCGACGTCTACGGCCAGAAGAAAATATTCCTGGCCGGGCTCATCATATTCACAATGTCCTCTGTCACAGGAGGACTCGCCCCATTCTTCCTTTCACTAGTAGTCTCAAGAGCAATCCAGGGAATCGGTGCCGCTATGACAACAGTCACTGCCTTCGCCATATTCATCGGTATCTATCCAGAGGGAAGAGAGAGGAACCGGGCTTTTGGAGTCCTCATTGCAATTCTCTCTGGTGGATTCGCCGTAGGAGCCGTTCTGGGCGGCTTCCTCACCGTCACTTTCGGATGGCGTTCAGTCATGTTTGTCAACGCGCCAATTGGCGCAGTAGCCGTCGTCCTTTGCCAAAAATTCCTGCCAAAGACTAGCAGCTGGAGCCAAACATCGCACCTTGACTTTCCCGGAGCAGTTACCGTCACCTCGGGCACAATGCTGTTCGTCTACGCACTGACCAACGCGGCCGACCCTACCAAGGGATTCGCATCCGAACTGACATTAATCCCGCTCGCGCTCTCAATAGTCATACTAGGAGCGTTTCTCTTAATCGAATCAAGGTCCAAGTCCCCACTGATGCCCCTGTCGTTCATCCGGCGAGGCTCCATCCTAACGGCCAACACTCTTGGAATCGTCGTAACCTCCATCGTCGGAGGAATCTCCTTTATCTTCACCTTGTACTGGCAGGACATTCTTCACTACACCGCGGAGAAGCAGGGCCTCGCAATACTCCCTGCCGCTGCGATATTCTTCCTTGTAGGAGGATGGGGCGCCTCGCTTATCATGGGGAAAGTCGGCGTTCGAAAGACCCTCCTAATCTCGACCGCTCTTGTCACCCTGGGCGTTTTCCTTCTCACCTCTATCACTGTGGAAGACAACTACTACGGGGTTCTACCCGGGCTCCTGATATGGGCCACCGGAGCTAGCATAGGATTCCCCGCGGTCAACATTGCAGCAGTCGCCGGGACCAAGCACGGCGAAGAAGGCCTAGCATCAGGAATAGCCAACACATCATTCAGGCTTGGCTTCCCCATAGGAACAGCAATCCTCCTAACAATCGCTGGAGCATTCGATCCCCTCTCGGCTGGCAGTGCGTTGGCTCCCGAGGGAGTGGTCGCCGGATACCGAGTAGCGCTCCTGGCGGGAGCATTGCTGGGAGTACTTGGTTTCCTTCTGGCCCTCCGCATTAAGGACTCAAAGCCGGGTAGTTGGGACCAATCCGCACAAGGTACTGCCGGCTAGCAGAGAAGAACGCTTGGCTAGACGATGATCGAGATCCAGTGCTCACTCAGACGTCGGTACGGAGATACGAGTTTGAACAGGAACATTCTGATAAGGTTAGTCCACCTTCACTACCATTTCCTCCATATAACCGGTGACCACCCGTCGGTATCCTCTAAGCATCTTGTCCAGCCCAGCATCACCAGTGTCCACGAGCAGTCTCCGTGGCTGAAGTAGCGATATCTTCCTCCTTGACGCCACCGCGATCACGTTCTCAACCCCCACCAGGCGCAGTATTCTCGGGCTGAGCTGCTGATTGCCCCTGCCAAACAGAAAACCCTGTCCGCCAATCGGCGAGACAATAATCTTCACCGGCTTCTTCTCTACAAGCTTTGCAAGCCGGGCCTCGTCCACATCGCGTGCGATAACCGTCCCGTCCCCCTTGACGACGTCTACCCCGAGCAGAGTCTTCTCAACGCCGAGCTTTTTCGCAATTGCCTCAACTGTGGTCCCGGGCCCGAGAACATACGCCGTCTCCGGGTTCATCTCCTCGTGAATGCCCTTAGCCATCGCTTCAATCTCATCCGCCTCCGAGCCCGGTGTCGCAGATTTTGAGGACTGGATAAGATAGCCAGAGTCCGGGGTTGTCAGATACCCGTGGAGCTTGACTGACAAGACGTTCTTCCGGAACATCCTCTCGTTAATGTCCAACACCTCACCCTTCCGCGTCGGAACGTTGCCCGCTAGGAATCCGTGCGCTGTCTCTGCCGCAGCAGCAGGTGTGATCGCGAAGACCGATGAGTAGACCTTCACTCCAGACGGGACGCCCAGAACCGGTAGACTATCTCCAACAGCCTCGTAGACGTCCCTCGCTGTCCCATCGCCGCCGCAGAATACGAGCAGGTCGACCTTACGCCTCTTCATCAGCCGCGAGACTCGAACAGTATCCTCCGCCCTCGTGTTCCCCGGGACCCTCCCCAGAGTCTCGAACTTGATCCTCACGTCCTTGGCAATCTCACCCCCCATTAGTCCCGGCGCGACCAACAGCTCTACGGACTGTCCCATCTGAACGAAACGTTCCAGAAATTCGCGTGCTCGACGCGGCGAGACCGGTGTAGCGCCTCTCTTCTTCGCCTCCCTCAGTGTCCGGGTGCCGTCCGTGCCCTTGAGTCCAACTGCTCCCCCCATTCCCGCTACCGGGTTTACTAGGAAGCCAAGCCTCGCCAAGTTTCTAGCAGAACTCTGAACCCGATCAGTTCCGCGCGATTCCTATCCGATAGTTTTCCCCGTCAATCTTCCACTCGTCCTCCGCATCTGCATGCGTGCCCGTCTGGCCCGGACGTAGAAGATTCAGGTTCCGGACTCTGACTTCTCCTGAGAGATACTCGCGCTGGTCCTCAAGCCACTCCAGTTTTCCAGGGTCGGCCACGGTTACGAAAGCGTCGACAAATGATTCCACTGGAAGATCTAGACGTTTCCGCAGCTCCTGTAGCCTTCGAACAATCTCCCGGACAAAACCTTCCTGGGCCAGCTCATCGGGTATTGTCAGATCAACATAGACCCGTCCTTCATCAAAACTGCCAGAGGCAAAATTCCCCGGCATTTCCTCCTTGAACGAGACCATGGTCTTGGCTATCGGAAACTCTCTACCCTCAACTCGTAGCATGTAGGTCCCGGTCTTTCCGAGTGCTTCGTAGATGCTTCTGCCGTCAGCCTTTCTCAACGCATCCGCGACAAGATTCGCTTCCTGCCTGAACGATGGTCCCAGTCCTTTGAAGTTCGGCTCAACCAGCAACCGTTTCAACTGTTCCTCTTCCCTCAATCCTACAAGCTGGACTTCTTTCGCGTTCGCCTGCTGCAGCAGCAATGTTCTCAGGCCCGACGCGGTGCGTTTCACCAGTGCATTCTCAGAAACTACTAGGATCTTGGAAACTGGTTGTCTGAGCTTCATCTTCTTCGACTGACGGGCAGAGTTCACAGCGCTTGAGACCTGCTGAGCAATGCGCATCTCCTGTTCCAGTCGCTTGTTGATCCATCGAGGATTGGCTTTTGGCCATGAAGCTTGATGAACAGTTTCGGGTGCTGTTGGGACGGATTTTCGGAAACTGTCCTGGTAAAGCCTCTCGGACAGGAACGGCATGAACGGCGCGGTGAGGGTCAGCCAGGTCTTCAGTGCGTGAGATAGGACTGCGTAAGATGCCAGTTTGTCCTTGCTCTCCTTCTCCTGCCAGAACCTTCTCCTAACAAGACGAACATACCAGTGGCTGAGGTCTTCGATGATGAACTCGTCAAGCGCTCTGACGGCAAGGTGGACGTGTAGAGCCTCCATTTCTGCGGAAACGGTTTTCACTAGACTCTCTGTTTTCGAGACCAGCCACTTGTCCTCAGGTCTCAGTTTCGTCCAGAGTCTGCTAACCGTCCATTTTGCAGGCTCGAACTTGTCTAGGTTCATGTACAGTGTTGCGAAAGAGTAGACATTCCACGCGACCTGCAGGTCCTTCGCAGCGACCTCGACTGCGCTCCATGAGAATTTGAAATCCTCCCAGACAGTCGTCTGAAGCGTGTACAGTCTCAGCGCATCTCTGCCAAACTTCGGAAGGACATCTTCGGGACCGACGAAGTTTCCCTTGGACTTGCTCATCTTTTCGCCATTCTCGTCTAGAGCATGCCCGTGCATCAGGACTCGTCGGTAGGGCGATTTGTTGAAAGCGACCATTCCAGAGCCTAGCTGGCTGTAGAACCATCCACGCGTCTGGTCATGGGCCTCGATTATCAGATCCGCAGGCCACCACGCATTCATCTCCGCCTTCCGCATCGGATAGCCCAGGTCAGCCCAGGACGCGGTCCCAGAATCCAGCCAGACATCGACAATGTCAGGCTCCCGCGCGGCGACACCCCTGCACTCTTTGCAGCGAACTGTGATCTTGTCCACACCATTCCGGTGCAGCTCGAACTCTCTTGGTGCATTCAGCGCGATTTTCTTCAGCTCAGCCTTGGACCCGACAAAGGTCCTGGTTCCGCAGTCCTTGCACGTCCAGACCGGGAGTGGTACGCCCCAGTATCTCTGGCGTGATATGACCCAGTCGCGTGCGCCCTTGAGCCAGTCGTTGAAACGTTTCGACCCGGCCCATTCCGGGACCCATGTCACCCGGCTGTTCTCCCTGAGCATCTGTTTCTTGAACGAGGTTACGCGGAGGAACCACTGCTCAGTCGCCCTGAGAATCAGCGGTGTCTTGCAACGCCAGCAGTGAGGATACGAATGCTCGATCATCTCCTCCTTCCAGAGAAGACCCTTGGACCGCAGGTCCTGCACTATGATCTCATTTGCCTCGCGTATTCCAAGCCCTGAATATTTGCCAGCGTCCTTGGTGAAGTGTCCAGAAGGATCGACCGGCGAGAATATTGGCAGCCCGTACTTCTGGCCTATCTCGAAGTCTTCTTCACCATGACCAGGTGCAGTATGGACCGCACCGGTACCATCAGTCATTGTCACATACTCTGGGCTCAGCACGACTCTGTGCGTCTTCGGACTGGTCTTGACTCCGGTTTCTTCGAGGAGCGGTGGGCTGTACTTGGTCCCCTCCAGTTCCTTTCCAAGGACTGTCTTGAATATTCTATACTCGCGCTTTCCTAGCAGGGCTTCGAGGCGAGGTTTTGCAAGGATGAGCTTGTCACCCTCAACGTCAACCTCCACGTATTCCTCGTCGGGATGAACCATGACTCCCATGTTCGCAGGCAGGGTCCACGGCGTTGTGGTCCAGATGAGTATGTACTCTCCCGGCCTGTCGATCAGTGGAAGCTTGACGTAGATTGAGTGATCCTTAACGATTCTGTACTCGTCAGTGACCTCGTACCCCGCCAGAGCTGTCTCGTCCTTGGGACACCAGTGAACAACCTTGAGCCCCTTCGACAGGAGCTTCTTCTCCTCAGCCTTCTGGATCGTCCACCAGACCGACTCGACATAATCGTCATGATACGTAATGTATGGCCGGTCCCAGTCCATCCACACCCCGACATCCTTGAAGATCCTCGTCTGCGCGTCCACGTTCGACTGGGCATACTTCTTGCACTCCTCGATGAAACGATCCGTCCCGAGAACATTCTCTATGTCCTTCTTCGACGCGAGCTTGAGAGATTTCTCAACCATCAACTCGATTGGTAGGCCGTGACAGTCGAATCCTGGCTGGTCCCGGACGTTGTAGCCCTTCATCCGCCAGTAACGGATCGCCACATCCTTGAGGATCTTGTTGTACGCAGTGCCCACATGAGGCGGATTGGTGACGTATGGGGGACCGTCTAGGAAGTAGAACTTTCGACGGTTGAGAAGTTTCTTTCGGGTCTTCAGATAGGTCCGGTTAGAACTCCACCAGGCGAGGATTTTCTCCTCGGACTCTTGCGGGTGGTACTCGCGTCCGAGTTTCCCGACGATTCCTCTTGTCACTGCACGGGTCTCCCATTTGCCAAACTTGACGAATCGAAGATCTCAGACCTCGCTAGGAATCGGTTTTTCGTTCTCTTAAAAGCATCACTGCATCATGTATCTCTCTACTACCGCGGTCCCTTAAGCCATCCAGGCAATCCGAGTTCCTTCGCCCTCGGCCCTGCCTCCTCTGGAGGCTCTTTGATTCCTAGAAATCCTCGGGCCTCAAAAAGGAACCTCTTCCATGCAGGCTCCTGTTCCAACAAGACATGATTCTTCCCCTCGAGCGGGACGAATTTGGAGTTCGGGATCACACTCGCCAGTTCTCTTCCCCAGTCGAAGGGTATGGCGGCATCGTTCTTGGCGTGGAGTATCAACGTGGGCACGGAGACCTTGGGCAGCAGGTCGCGGACATCAATGTCGCCCATAATGTCCCAGAACTGGACCGCGTTCCGTGCCGAGGTGGAGAATCGTTGAAGCCGATTGAAGTCGTCGAACTGTTCAATCGTCCCACCTGGAATGAAGTGTGACGTGAAGATCTGTCGGGCAGCCGGATTTTCCTGGTCCCAGTTAATCCCCATTAAGGTCCGGGCCGCGCTCCTCGCCAGAATCTCGTCCGAAGTAAGCTGCCTCTTGCTCCATCCACGGCCGAAAGCTCCAACCAGAACTAGGTGACTCACCCTCTCAGGATGCTTGACGGCATAAGCGATGCCAACAGGACCACCCTGCGATACTCCTAGCAGGTCGAACCTTCTCAACCCAATATGATCAACCAGTGTCCCTAGGTCCCTGACCCAGGCATCAAAGGTGAAAATGTCCGGGTTCCAATCCGAGAGCCCGCTACCCCTCTCATCATAACGAATGTACTGACTACCCTGTGAGAACTCTCGAATCCAAGGACCAAAAACAGGACTAGTAATATCGTACTGGAGATGCGTCAGCCAATGGGCAGCTCGGACGATAGGCTGGCCCTTTCCCGCGATCGCGTAAGCGAGTCTTACGTCATCTGAGGTCGTGCAGAAGTGGATATCCTGGTCCAAGGGAAGAGAGTCCTTGAAAATATTGTTCTCTACACTTGGAGCACAATTCCCCTCGTGAGGGGTCATCGTCTTTAGAAGTCTGTTATGGGCGACCGTCCTTCAAACGGAGCCAATCGGCTTCGACTTGTTCTGGCCAATCTCGATTCGGGAGGCGTTAGCGCCTGCATGATATTGTATCGTTGTTTGTTCGCTAATGCATTGTCCAACGTTCTGGTCCGGTTCCAGTCGTCCAATCTCTTGTGAATTCCACTTCTGATCCTTCCAAACCAGAGCCGCACTGTTCTCCCATCCACTTGATGGATCGGATTGTCTCCGGGAACAGATTAGAGTTCTGCCGGCGTTCGCCGGTATCCGTACAGCCCTTCTACCACAATAGTTCGGAACCCGGCGTACGCTCGTAGATTACTTATATTCACGAAGCAGCAGGAATAGTGCAGTAATCAGAAATGTTCGAGGTCTTCCTCCGATTCCAGCACGACTGCCCATACAACGATCTGAGCCGGAAGTATCCCGAGTCACGAATCTCGATGTGGTGCAACGGCGCCGCCGACATTCTAGAGGTCGAGGCGGACAGCCTCGAATCCTTCGACGGGGTCCAGAAGGACATGGCGTCAATGTCAAAGGATCAGGAAAGCAAAATTCTCTCCAAGACCATCCATCAGGGAAAGCTGCAACTTGTCGCAAAGACCTGCGCTTGCGCACAGATTCCCACCTCGACCTCGCCAGTCTTTGAGAAGTACAATTTCATGGAGGTCCCACCGACAGTTATGGCAGGGGGCTGGGAACACTACAGGCTCATCGGATTCGACGAGCGCGACCTCTCAGGAATGCTCAGACGCCTAGACCAGATTGGAATAGCAGAAATCCTGCACAAGGGAGCTATCAAGGAAGGCGTAACAGACGACTCATTCGTAATCTCGCTCAGCAGCCTCTTCGGCCAACTCACAGAAAAACAGTTGAAAGCTTTGGTCGCGGCGGTCGAAGGTGGATATTACGAGATCCCGAAACGCGTCACCGCCGAAGAGCTAGCTAGACAACACAAACAGCCCCGAACCACTTTCGAGGAACACATCCGAAAAGCCGAGAGCAAGGTCGTTCACGCAATGACACCTTTCATGATGATGTACGCAAAAGTCCCGGGGAGCCCATTCGTCAACAGTACCAGAGCCGCTGGAGCACCAACTGGTCTCCGGATAATGAAGCAGATCATAGCAAGCACGCAGGCCAGACCGAAAGCCAACTAAGCGATGAGCAGAAGGCACAAAGGAAGCTCGCCGTCTGAGTGAATAGTTTCACTCCACTAAACTCTTAATCAGAAGTTCTCCCGAGGAGGATTGCCATGCCTACTCTAAAGGGAACCATGGCCGACTTCAAAGCTGGCCCCGACAAAGGACGGGGATACCTATCACTACCCAAGACATCCCGTGGCGCGGTCTTAGTTCTACATGCTTGGTGGGGGCTCAACGACTTCTTCAAGGCATTCTGCGACAGGCTCGCCCAGGAAGGATACACTACACTAGCCCCGGACCTACGTCAAGGAAAGGTTGCCCATACGATCGATGAGGCTAAGGCTATGCTCTCCTCGGCTAACGAGGAGGAAACGTTTCCTCCGGTCGTCTTGGGAGGGCTTGACCATCTAATGTCCACGTCGAAAGTCCAGGCTTTTGGCGTTATCGGCTTCTCGATGGGAGCGGCCTGGGCGCTTTGGCTCAGCACGAAACGACCATCTGAGGTTAACAGGGTCGTCACCTTCTACGGGACCTATCCCATCGATTTCTCCAACAGCAAAGCATCCTACCTGGGCCACTATTCGCCAGAGGATGAGTGGGAGCCCATCCCTGAAGTCCGAAAGCTAGAGGAGAAGATTCGACAGGCGAATAGGCCCGTACAATTCCACATCTACCCCGGGACCAAGCACTGGTTCTTCGAAGAAGACCGGCCCGAATACAATTCCCAGGCGGCTCGGCTGGCCTGGACCCGCACTCTAAACTTCCTCCAGACGACTCACTGACAAAAGCGAACTAGACTTATGAACAGTCGACAGGCATCGGCAATCGGCTAGACATAATTGGTTGAACTAGCGGACTTTGTCCAATTTCTCAACGCGATCAGCGCTATCGGCAGTTTTGCTCGGCGTTGTCTTCATCGTTTTCCAGCTCCGCCAAAACGCACGGCTAAATCAAGGCCTCGAACGAGCAGGTCCAGGCTAGCATTCTTCAGAACAAGTCTAGTGTCGCGACCAGCGTAGTTGAACGATTCACGGACGATTCCTTCACGGTCCGCAGGAAGACCGTGCGCGATATCATCAGGAAATATCAAGACGTAAACTGGGAAGGATTCGCGGAGTCGGCGGAAGACTTCGAGGTCCGGGCCTTTGGAAGCTACTACGAATTCAAAGCCTATCTAGCTCGAGAAGGAATTATTGACATTCGTCTTGTGCAGAACGTTCTAGGCCACCGGGTTACCTTTGACTGGGAAGTGTTTCCCCCAGTCGCTCATTACTACAGAAAGAATTGGGGCAAGAAGTACATCTTTGCGAATTTTGAATGGCTTGCCGGCGAGAGCGCGAAGTACTTGGCTGAGATTGAGAAGTCTATCAGCCGAGCCCCCGACTGCTAGACCGAGCTATGCCCTCTTCAGCCTGTCGTGGTACTGCTTTCGAAGGTTAGCAATCTTCGGGTCAATAACGACCTTGCAATATCCATAGCCTGGATTGTTCGCGTAAAAGCTCTGGTGATAATCCTCTGCCTTGTAGAAGGTCTTGAACGGCGCAACCTCGGTAACTATCGGATGCTTCCAGAGTTTCGAGGCGTTGAGTTCCTTGACGACCTGCTCGGCGGTCGATCGCTGGTCTGCGTTATGATAGAATACCGCGGATCGGTATTGGGTTCCGACATCAGCTCCCTGCCTGTCCTTGGTGGTAGGGTCGTGGGTCGTGAAGAAAATTGTGAGAATGTCCTTGTAAGAGATCAGCTTAGGATCGAACGTAACCTGGACTGCTTCAGCGTGTCCCGTGTCCCCGGTGCACACTTGCTCATAACTAGGGTTGGCAACGGTCCCGCCAGAATATCCCGATTCAACCTTCTCTACGCCTTTCAGCTCGTTGAACACGGCCTCGGTGCACCAGAAACAGCCGCTCGCCAGTGTGGCGACTTGACGTGGTTCGCTCATACCAAATATGGGGGGCGTGATTCGTATAAACACTTCAACCTGCTTTAGTGCTTCGTCATGTTGAGCCGCATTTCCCATGTGCGCGTGAAGCCTTGATTCTTGTAGACTCCGCGGCCCATCTCACTAGCGTGAAGTCTCAATGAACCGTACTTGTGAATCTTTGTCCAGTCTACAGCCGCCCGGACCACTTTCGAAGCCGAGCCTTTTTCTCGATACTCCGGCATGGTGTACATAGACAGTAAGTAGGGCTGAAATTTCTGGCTGTTCCCCGGGCTCGGCTGTCGGGGTTGGAGCCAGAGACAACCACTACTAACTGCGTTCCCCGCCCTGTTTTCTACGACCCAGGCGAGGAGGCTCTTGTCTCTCAGTCTCTTGCGTGCCCACTCGCGGTATATCCTGTCTGCCTGTGCGTGTCGCGTCTTGCCCTTGATTCCCATATTCTCCCACATCGCCCGTCTGTGTTGAACTAGGGTCGTGAGGTCGCTGGCCTTCGCGGGCCTTATCTTAAATCGTTCGCGAGCAACCAAACTGTCGTCACACGGAACTCAGAAGAGCCTGCTGTCTACGGGTTTCTAGCTAGCTTTGAGGATTTCCTTCAGTTCTCGTGCATATGGTTGGATGGTCTTGGGTCCGAAGTCAAATGGCATGTCGGCTGCACGGAAGAGTTCGGGCAGTGGTTTTGAGCCGCCCAGAGCGAGTGCTTTTTCGTACGCGGCAATCGCGCCCTTTGGGTCCTTCCTGTATCTTGTCCAGAGTCCAAGCGCGCCCGTCCAGGCTATGCCGTACTCGATGTAGTAGAAAGGCACCTCGTAGAGGTGCAGTTGTCGTTGCCAGAACGACTCACGGAATTTCTCGTATCCCTTCCAGTCTTCCTGTCCGCCGAATCTCTCGCGAAGTTTGACCCACTGCTTTGCTCGTTCCTCGTTCGAGTGCTCAGGGTTCGTGTATATCCAGTGCTGGAAAGCGTCAATTGTCGCGATCCACGCCAGCAGTCTCACCAGACTGATGAGGTGGTCCCGCTTGGACCGGGCACCGTCTTCCTTATTGTAGAACGTGCCCTGCAAGTGCTCGCCGCCGATAATCTCCATTGTTTGAGACGCCACCTCGGCAAACTCCAACGGAATATCTTGGCCACGGTACTGGATGGGCATGTCAGAATGACGAAGTGCGAATGTGTGGAACGAGTGACCTGCCTCGTGGAGTAGAGTCCACACGTCCTGGTCCCTGCCCACGGCGTTCATGAATATGAACGGCAGACGAAGCTCCATCAGCTCTGACTGGTATCCTCCCGGGGCCTTGCCCTTCCGGCTCTCAAGGTCGAGAAGACTCAGCTCGGCCAATTTACGCAGCGAGTTTGCGAACTTGGGATTGATCTTCTCAAATATCGTGACGCACCCATCGATTAGTTGTTTTGCTGTCTCGAAGGGATGCAGTGCCGGCCGGCTCCCGGGGTCCACTACTAAGTCGTAGGGTCTTAGTGGATCAACGGACAGCTTCGTCTTCCTATCACGGTCCAGCTCACGCAGTAATGGGACCACGTGCTCCTCCACCGCTTGGTGAAAGTTGAAACAGTCTTGTGAAGTATAGTCGAACCTTTCTTTCTTTCGGAACATGTAGTCGCGATAGTTCTTGAAGCCCGCGTTCTCCGCAATCTTCTGACGTATACCCAACATTTCATTGAACAAGTGGTCCAAGGGGTCGCGGTCCTTCTGCCTCCGGTTCTCGACTAACATCCATGTATCCTCCCGTACCTTCCGATCCGGCTCTTCTAGGTAGCGTGCCATCTGCTGCATGGTCTTCTCCTCGCCGCGATAGTTCACTGTCATCGCACTAGTGGTCTTCTGGAACTTTGTAGCGAGCTTCGTTTCCTCCTTCTCAAGTTCCACGTTCGCTGGCCTGAATAGTGAGACGCTGTTCTCGACTCTCCTGTTGAGTACTGAGTAGAAGTCCTGTGACAGGCTCCTGCGCCCCGGTGAGCCTAGATACTTCTTGTCAAGCTCGAAGGAACAGACCTTAGCAACTGGCTCCACGTTCTCGACGAATTCGAGGTACGCCTTCTCCCGTGCTGGATCGTCGGTCTGGCAGGTCATGCGAATATAGCGAATGGCCTGCTCCTCGTAGAGAGCCGCAAGTAGTTCGGACTGTTCCTTGAACCACTTCTCTACGTCGCCTGAGGAGGTGAGAGGTCTGTGTTCGAGAGTGGAGAAGTATTCTTTCAGTTTCGAGAGGTTGGTCAGGTCGGTCTGTGATGGGAGGAATTTTCGCGGGAACTCCCGCGGAAGACGAGAATAGTCAAAGGACATGTTTCACCGCTTCCGGTGCCTCTCATAAATGACCTTCTCTCATTCAGTAAGCTTTTAGCTTCCGAGAGCACCTCCGCTGAAACGGTATTGGGCTATCTTAGAATCGGATTTGACCTTCTCGCTATAGTCAGCATTACCGGCGCAATTCTTTTCGGGTTCACGGGAGGGGTAATTCTTGGCTTGTTCGGAAGCGCGTTCGGAGTGTTTTGTTTGATCTTGGGAGTTGCAGCTGAGAGCAATGAGAAGAGGTTTTCATTAGCAATGCAGGAGATCAAGTCTCGATTGGAAGCGCTTGAAAGGAATAACGCAAGCGGCCAGCAATCCTAGCTCCACTTGCCGATTGAGTTTTGTTTTACTTCGAGAGTAGTTGGGGGCCTAGTTCCGATAGTGAACGGACCGTCAGGTCGGGATTCTCGCTGGAGAAGTCGTTATGCGAGGAGAACCCTGTCATGACGAGTATCGTCTTCATGCCGAGCTGTTTTCCGGCCCGTATGTCCCACCATGAGTCTCCCACAAGAGGCGTATCCCTAGCCTCGAGTCCCAGTTTTCCGAGCGTCCTGGTGACGAGCTTGACTCGTTGGTCAACCGTCTCTTTGAGTGACCCGAGTCTCCGGTTGAATCCCATATCTTCCCTTGTGAGAAAGAGTTGGATGAACTGGTCAACGCCGAGGTTTAGCAGTTCAGTTGCGATCGTTGACCTAGTGAATCGCATGGTTGCTATGGCAATTTGCCAGTTTGCCTTCTTCAGACTGTCGAGTAGTTCTAGGGCACCGTGTTGCAGTTTGGCCCTGTTGGCTGTATCGGTGAAGAGTTTCCGGTAGGACTCGTAGACTCTCTCGAAGTCGAGGTTCTTGCTTCCGACCGCAGCGTCCAAGACCATTCTTGGGCCCGTTCCGACTTCGTAGGCACGCTGGTAATAGTTCTGGACGTAGAATTCTCTGCTGACCGGGCCTAGGTTGGCTGTTGCGAGGGCGGTATTGATGCAGTAGAGCTCGCGCTCGTCGATGTCGGCGAGGGTGCCGTCCCAGTCGAAGACTATGCCCTTCATTCTCGGTCCATCTCTTTCCAGGGTCGCTGTAACTCCGTGGCTTGGCGCTTAGTAACGCATAGGATATTTCAAAACCTTCTTCGAAGGCATTTCTAGGGCCCGCCTGTCATGAACGTGGTGAAGCAGAGTCTTCTTGAGACCACGCCAACGTGGTTGAGCATCAGCCTTGTGCTGTCGGCAGCTGCTCTCATTGTCACAGGATCAGGGGTCGTCTTCGGTCTCGTGATCAGTGGGACGGTTGGGCCTTTCACGCTTCTGCTTCATTTTGTCTGGGGGGCGGCCTTGTCAGCCTTGATTGTTAATCTGAGAACTGGTCTTCGGCCTGAGAAGAAGCCGCTGCTTGCGATTGGAGCGGCGATAGCTGTGGGGTCGGTCTGGAACTCAGCGCAACAGTGGCTTGCCTATCTAGGGACTGGCGCTGTGAACGATGTCTTCCTCGTCGTCGGAGCGATGGTCATGGATGCCGCTGGTGGAGCGGTCACTTACACCCTGTATCGCCTCAATGTTCTCGAAAAGCACCCTGTCGACTAATGAGTCCCGATGAGGCCCCGTTCCTTCGCTCGCTTCTCAGTGGCTTTGAAGTAGGACAGTCCAACCAGGAATATTCCGATGGCTAGGGCTAAGGCTACGACCATTTCCAGTGCCGGGTCCAGAAGCGTTGCTCCACCATATCCTGCGTAACGGAACATGTCCGCGAAGTACGTGAAGGGTATAGCCATGGAAACGGCGAGTATGGGCGTCGGCAGGATCGAGAGTGGGAAGAAGAGGCCGCAGAGCCCGATGACGGTGAACTGTGCTAGGTTCGAGAGCAGGTTGAAGCTCTTGAGCCGGAAGGTGATGGCCGCGAATACCAGTCCGAATCCGAAAACTGCGATTTCTAGGAGTATGTAGACTGCTACGAGTAGGAGAGGGTTCTGGACTGTTATGGTCCCGTGAGAGAGACCTGTAAGCAGTACTGTCGTGTAGACGACTATTGCGAGGTCGGTTATCATGGTCCGCGCGAACCGTCCCGAGATGACGCTTACTCTGCTGATCGGGGCTAGGAAGAGTTGTTCGATTGTTCCTTGGAGCTGTTCGTTCCGGATTGATTGGCCGATGCCCCATATGCTGGTGCTGAATATGATGAGGAAGATGAAGCCCCAGTAGAAGAAGCTGAATGTTCCAACCGAGCCAAGTGTCGTCGTGACCCCGCCCTTAGGTGCCCATGAGGCGACTCCGATTGCGAAGAGTAGGAACCAGCAGGGTAGTGTGATGAACTCGCTGGCTATCCATGATGGGTAGCGCAGGTAGATGCGGACGTCTTTGATGAATGCTGCTCGCAGCTCCCCTATGAGCTGTGTGAGGCGGCTAGAATTTGGAAAGGTCGCCAGTGATCTTGGCCCTCCTCTCGAACTGTTTGAAAAAGTAGTATCCGAGCGTCGGATAGACAGCAGCCATTGTTAGGAGTACGAGGATGCTTCCGAAGCCCCCGATTATGTTGTTGATCGAGCCGATGGAGAGACGCATGTCCTGTATGACGATAGTTTGTGGTATGACTCCGGAGATGGTGCGGACCCAGACTGGTAGGAAGGTTACGTTGTAGAATGTGCCTGTTAGCACTCCGAAGAGAACGTTTGCGGCTTGAGTGAACGCGTAAGGCTCTTTGAACCGGACGACCAGTGCCGCGAACACGAATCCCATGCCAAATAGTGGGATAAGACCGATCATTAGAATTCCGTAGGAGACCAAGAGTCCTAGTGCTGCTTGGGGAGCGAGAACTAGTACGCTGACCCCGACAACGCCGGCGAAGAGTAGGCTGGTTATGACGATCTGGGATAGCGCGGTCCCGACGAGTAGGAGGAACCGGTTGATCGGTGCGAGGAAGTTCTGTTCAAGTGTTCCTTTCATCTGTTCCTCGCGCAGCAGTGTTCCGATTCCTTCCATTACAACCCAGGAAACCATCCATACTCCGGCGCCGATTATCAGGAAGACGAACGGGTTTAGGTTGGACCCCGTCTGGGCTGCGAAGTTGGCAAAGGCCTGGGGACCAGCGACGGAGGTGCCCATTGCAATGACTAGTGAGGTGAGGAGGTAGGGTATGATGAAGACGAAAACCATCTCTCCAGGATATCGAATGAGATGGCGCAGCTGCTTGCGGAAGATAGCTCGCAGTGGGTCGAAGGTATTGCTGATGCTAGTCACGCAGGGCCCTCCCTGTCAGGCTGATGAACACGTCTTCCAGTGTGGGGGTCGCGATTTTGACGTTTGAGACTTCGACTCCTCCCTTGACGAGTATTCCGAGCATTTCGGGAATCGTGTTCTTTCCATCGTTCGAATGGACTTTGACCATGCCGCCTAGTGAGGAGGGGTCTTGGATCGTGGAGACGACTTCGTTTACGCTGGGTATTCCCCGGAGCTTCTCGACTATCTGAGGGTCAATGTTCTGTGCCTCAATCTCGATAACCTCGCTCTTCATCACCGACCGTTTCAGCTCCGACGGTGGCGCCATCGCGATAATCTTGCCATGATCGATGACCGCGACCCGGTCGCTGAGCTGGTCCGCCTCCTCCATGTAGTGAGTTGTCAGAAGAATCGCGTGACCCTGTCTCCTCATGTTTTGGATTATCTCTCGGATCAAACGGGCGGATTGTGGGTCAAGACTCATCGTAGGCTCATCGAGCAGAATGACAGGAGGTTCGTGTAGGATGCTCTTGATGAAAGAGAGTCGTATTCTCATACCCGTCGAGTAGTTCTCGACGAGCGTATCCTGCCGTTCGTCCAGTCCCACGAGTTTGAGGAGATCTTGGATCCGCTTCTTGGCCTGAGCACGATTCATGTGATAAAGTGCGGCGAAGTATTCTAGGTTCTCCCTTCCGGAAAGCTTCCAGTAGAGCGTCCGGTCTCCTGTCAGCATCACGCCAAGGTCTTGACGAGCCTGCTGAGACTCCTTCACCACATCATGACCGTTCACGAGTACTTCTCCCGAGGTAGGCTGAAGCAGAGTGCAAATCGTCTTGATCGTAGTGGTCTTGCCCGCCCCGTTGGGACCGAGCAGGCCAAAGATCTCGCCCTTCTTGACTGAGAAGCTTACATCTTCCAGAGCTGTGATAGTCTTGGATGTCTTTCGGAACGCTGCGCCTTCTTTCACGGTAAACTTCTTTGACAGTGAATGAACTTCGATAGGGTCCATCTTTTGCCTAAGCCTCGATGTCCTTGCGTTCATAGCCTTTAGAGGCCAACACACGTCCGGTGTTCACGAAACGTAGCATCTTCTTGTTAGCTTGATTGTAAGACTGGGCGAGTGTACTTGCGACTTCCTCGGGCACTCCTTCATTGATGAGGGTGCTCTTGAATGAGCCTGTTGCTCTCCGGACCTGCCACTTGAAAGTTGCATAGGCTAGGAGGATAGTGAATCCAATCTTGGATACGTGAAACGTGATCTTCAGGTAGTTTACCAGCTTGCCCATTTTTGGAATGGCCTGATAATTGTGGGCTAGTCTTTCTCTTCTTCTTCGTCATCGCCGAAGTGTTGTTTCAGTTCTTTCCTAAGCTTCTTCTTTACGGCGAAGTTGATTTCTCTACCGATGCTGCCCATACCCTCGTCGTCGCGGCCGCCAGTTCCGCGTGATGCTGTCTTGATGAAATCGCTGATTTTGCTGAAGGTTCCGATATACTCTTTGGTCATCTGGACAGCGACATCGTCGGGTATGCCTCCAGCCTTGAGTTCTGAATAGTAAGTGGCTGCTGCCTTACCCATGTCTCTGGCCGAGTCTGCTGAGAAGACGGATGACATCAAGCCCTTGATGAGTGTTGGAACTTTCTCTGATACTACGCTGAGTATCTCCCTGACTTCTTCTGCGTCTTCGCTTGCCTTCGTCTTCTTTCCCTCCCGCACCTCGCTTGACTCCGTTGGACGGTATTTCGGTTCGCTGTCCTCCATTTGAGTATTCCCCCTTTGCCTGTCTATCGCAGTCTGCTTGTCGTGGTCAGCAGCTGGTATGCGACCTGGAAGGTTAGGCTTTCTCGCAGCCGGAACGCTTCGATTGCTCGGAGCTTGTCAGGCTTACCATTTCTCGGACTATTCGGTTTCATTTTTCTTGGATTTCTCCTTGTCCAGAGTATAGTCTGGTCACAGAACATATCCTCTCTGGCAAAAAGTGACCAGAAAAGTGGTCACTCTACGAGGCGGTACCGGTGGCCCCAGCCCTCGGCAACCTTGACGACACCCTTCTCCTCTAGCTTCTTCAGCCGGGACCGGATGATCCTGCGGGAGGCTGATCCTCGCGCTGCTCGCAATTCTCGTTCTATCTGGGAAATGTTGAGCGAGCCTCGCAACGCCAGTGATTGTATTATGAGCCTGGAGACTTCGTCTTTTTCCGCCTCTCCTGCTTTCATGAATTTGCGTGCGTCGTAGAGGCGTTTGATCGCCTTGAGCGGTTCACTGTATAGTGAGACCCCTCCTTTAAAATCGGCGAGGACGCTTGAGAGCTCAGGGCTTTGCTGGCTGTTCGCCAGTACTGTTTCGATGGTGTCGAGGCGGTTGATTATGCGGTCGAGCTTCTCGTCAAGGTCCCTGACTTGGCCTTCGGTCTTTTTTGGCAACCTGGCTCAACGGCTCGGTCGTTTGAATACGCGTCTGGATGATATTTGACAAGGTTGTCATGTGCCGTATAATTCTTCATCCCTGGGACGGACTGCGCTTTGTGTGTTCTAGTTTGCGATAGGATTCGCACGCTCAGAAAGGCATTGTTGGCAGATGCAGTCGTCGGCTTCGAGCCGGAGAGCTGCTAGGTCTTGTTTTGCTAGTTTGAGTTTTCTGCACCAGCAGCCTATGCCGTTGCCACAGTCAAACGGTTGTCCGCAGAGCTCGCAGTGTAATTGTCGGCCGGTTTTCAGCGGACCTTCCTACTTGGGCCTGGCTCGTGCTTGAACTGGGACCAGTCCGATGGGCGTGCCTTCCTTCGGGTCCATTGTTATCCTCAGGAAGCCTCGGATGATCTCCCGTGTTACTGGTCCTGGCTTGCCCTCGCCTATGGCGACTCCCTGAATCTTGATGACCGGTTTGACTTCGGCCATTGTTCCGGTCAGGAAGACTTCGTCAGAGGTGAGAAGCTCGTATGGTGTAATGTCTCTCTCCCGGACTTCGTATCCTAGCTCTTCGGCAAGCTTGATCACTCTAGCTCTAGTTACGCCGTGGAGTATACCAGCCGCTGAGGTTGGCGTGTTAATCGTGTTCTGTTTGACGACGAATATGTTCGAACCGTGAAACTCGGAGACGAGTCCCCGATGGTCTAGCATTACGACCTCGTCGGCGCCCGCGTCGATTGCCTGGAACTTGGCCATGACGCTCTGGATGTAGTTGAGCGATTTCAGTTCGTGGGTGGTCCCGTCGACCATGTCGCGTCGGTAGCCGCTGATGATGGCTGTGACGCCCTTCTCTCTTGCCTCTTTTCCATGGTCGGATGCGACGGGTTCGGCCATTATGATGACGGAGGATTTTGCGCAGCTTCTGGGGTCGAGGCCGAGGCTGCCGCGTCCCCGTGTGACTACGAGCCGTATGTACGCGTCCATGTAGTTGTTCTTGCGGAGCGTCTCAACTACAGCGTTGGCCATGTCTTCTTTGCTGTATGACACTTCGATCCGTGTGATTTTGAGTCCTTCGTAGAGCCGGTCTATGTGTTCACGTAGTCTGAAGACTGTGCCGTTGTATGCTCGTATTCCTTCGAATACTCCGTCGCCGTATAGTAGGCCGTGGTCGTAGACGCTGATTTTGGCTGTGTCCTTGGAATGGTATTGTCCGTCGAGGTAGACGAGCTGTTCAATGCCCGCCATAAATGTCCAGAAATATTGACTCTGGTCTGCAGTATAAAAAGCCCCGGATACGAAAGCTATCCGTTTGTCCACATTCGCAACCATAATGTAGATGCGTCGATACGGGTCGATACTAGTGTGGGCCGGTAGTTCAGCCTGGTTACGTGAATCCAGGAGGAGGACGCCAGTTAGAACGTCCGCCTTAAACGCGGAAACCAAAGGATGGCCGCAAGGTCGAGAGTTCAAATCTCTCCCGGCCCACCATGCTCGCGGTGATCTAGGAGAGGCCCGGGAAACGTGAGGCCGCCTTGTAGTTCCGTCAGTGTGCTGTCTTTGAGAGCTTTGATGACGACTGATAGTTCGTTGTTCTCTTCATCTTCTGGTGCTACTGCGCTGCGAGGAGCATTTCAATGAAACTCCCCAGATTTCACTTCTCGCGAAGCTTCAGCACACGTTTCGATCTTGTAAAGGACCGGCATCTCCTTGCATTCTTCCCTCCAGGCGGCGTTGCTGCGGCACTACGTCGCCGCTCTGCCTTCAGGAAGAATCGTTGTGG
>WNGQ01002007.1_pt1 | contig 29237 bp, 21 predicted proteins | sample 5407661 | NCBI WGS metagenome assembly WNGQ01 (sample SAMN13153382, study PRJNA577476) | soil metagenome | isolation source: 60 cm soil or saprolite under Garry oak tree replicate 2 | place: USA:California | collected 2016-06-15 | reverse complement strand
GTCCGGCTGGCCGAGTTCGTGGTCGGACAGCGGTGTCCCGCATCGCGGGCAGTACGGGCTGACCCGGAAGTCCCTGACCAGCAGGCCCTTCTCGAAGATGACCTTGAGCGACCACCAGACCGACTCGATGTACGAGGCATCCATGGTCCGGTAGGCATGTGCGGTATCGACCCAGTAGCCCATTCGCCCGGTCAGCGCCTCGAACGCGTCGACATGCCGCAGCACCGACTCGCGGCACCGCTCGTTGAACGCGGCGATGCCGTACGCCTCGATATCTTTCTTGCTGGTCAGGCCGAGTTCCTTCTCGACGGCCACCTCGACGGGCAGGCCATGGCAGTCCCAGCCCGCCCGGCGCGGCACGTGAAAGCCCTGCATGGTCTTGAAGCGGGGGAAGGCGTCCTTGAATACCCGGGCCTCGACGTGGTGCACGCCCGGCATGCCGTTCGCGGTCGGCGGGCCCTCGTAGCAGGTCCAGAGCGGGCCGCCTGCGGTTTTCGCCAGCGAGCGCTGGAACACGTTCCCCGCCTGCCACCTGGCCAGGACCTCATGCTCGATGGCCGGCAGGTGCACGACCGCAGGGAGCGCGGGAAAGTGCCGCTGGGTATTGTCTTCGCTCGTCATGGCAGCGCGGCCTCCCGCGGATCGGCGCACCAGCGTCGCTCCTGGCTGCCGCAGCGGCAGCTGTCCCCATCAGCGCCGGGCAGGATCTCAGGATAGCCGATCGGCCGCCGGTGCTTCGCTGTCGGCGCAGCGCGCGTGTTTGCAGTCCGCCCGGTAACCACTTATCCTCCGGTGACTGCCCGCATAACAAGATCATTAACTAGCCGGGCTGAGGAGGCGGGAGATGGCGGCTGCTGCGCGTTCGATGGCCGCCGCACTTCCTGTGCGACAGGGGGAGCGGCGCTGGACGGAGGCCGAGCTGGCCAGGATCCGTGACACGCTCGCCGCCGAGGTCGCCGACCTGCGCGTGGAGATCGACAAGGCAGAGTCGGATATCGCTGACCGGCTCAGCGACGCGGTCGGCGATGCGGGCGATGATCAGGCGGATGCCGGCGCGAAGACATTCGAGCGCGAGCAGGAACTCGCCCTTACCCATAACGCCCGCGAACTGCTCGCGCAGAGCGACCGCGCGCTGTCCAGGATCGACGACGGCAGCTACGGCAGCTGTGAGTCGTGTGGCGAGCCGATCGGGAAGGCGCGGTTGCAGGCGTTTCCGCGGGCAACCCTGTGCGTGGCATGCAAGCAGCGCGAAGAACGCCGCTGACCGGGGAGGCCGCGCCCGGGCAGCCGCGCCGGGTGCGAGTGCTGCTCGCCGTCGCCGCAACGGTACTGACCGTTGATATCGTCTCCAAGGTGGTCGTGGTCGCCACCCTGTCGGACCGGCCGCCGGTCCGGCTGCTCGGCGGGCTGCTGACGCTCCGGGTGGACCGGAATCCCGGTGCCGCGTTCAGCATCGGGACCTCCATGACGCTGGTCTTCTCCGCCATCGCGCTCGGCGTGATCATCTACATCCTGCGCACGTCCCGCCGGATCCGCAGCCTGCCGTGGGCCTGCACGCTCGGCTTGCTGCTCGGCGGCGCCACCGGGAACCTGGTAGACCGGCTGCTGCGGTATCCCGGGCCGCTGCGCGGTTACGTGGTCGACTGGATCCAGGTGCCGCACTGGCCGGTGTTCAACCTGGCCGATTCGGCGATCGTCTGCGGCGGGATTCTCGCCGTCCTGCTGGCCGGGCGCGGGCTCCGGATCGACGGAACCGGGCCAGACCGCGCGGCCGGCCGATCCGACGGCGGCGCATGACGCGGCCGGGCCAGCGCCAGCTGCCGGTTCCGGACGGACTGGACGGTGAGCGCCTGGACGCCGCCCTAGCCCGGATGTTTGGCCTGTCCAGGGCCAGGGCGGCCGAGCTGATCGCGGCCGGCGACGTCCTCGTCGGCGGCGCCGCGGCCGCGAAGTCGGATCGCGTCACGGCCGGCGACTGGCTGGACGTGACGCTGCCGCCGGCGCCTGCCGTGCCACAGGCCGAGCCGGTGCCCGGCCTCACGGTGGTCTACGAGGATGCGGACATCCTGGTGGTGGCCAAGCCTCCCGGCGTCGCGGCCCATCCCACCCCGGGCTGGACCGGGCCGACGGTGCTGCAGGGACTGCTGGCGGCCGGCCACACGCTGGCCACCAGCGGGGCCGCCGAGCGCCAGGGCATCGTGCACCGGCTGGACGCGAACACCTCGGGGCTGATGGTGCTGGCCAAGAGCGAGCTCGCGTACAGCGGGCTGAAGCGCGCCTTCGCAGGCCGCGAGGTGGACAAGCGGTACCACGCTCTCGTGCAGGGTCACCCCGATCCGCTGCGCGGAACCGTGGATGCCCCGATCGGCAGGCACCCGGCAGGCGACGGCAGGTTCGCCGTCATCGCCGGGGGCAGGCCGTCGGTCACGCATTACGACACGCTGGAGGCGTTCCGGGCCGCCAGCCTCGTCGAGCTCATCCTGGAGACCGGCCGGACCCACCAGATCCGGGTGCACATGACGGCGATCAGGCATCCCTGCGCGGGCGACCGGCTGTACGGGGCGGACCCGGTGCTCGCGGCCCGGCTCGGCCTGGCCAGGCAGTGGCTGCATGCGGTGCGGCTCGGGTTCCGTCACCCGGCGGACGGCCGGCCGGTGGAGTTCGCCAGTGCGTACCCGGCCGACCTGGCCAGCGCCCTGGCGGTGCTGCGCGCTGAGAGCTGACCGCGCCCGGTCGCGGGCCTGGCGCGGTCACCGCGGCGGCAGCTGGACCTGGTTCCATGATCACTGCGGCGGCGGGGATCTGGTTCCAGCACGGAGGGCTTCCGGGCGCGGTGCCCCCGAAAGTCTCCGTGATCATGAAAAAGTGACATCCGGGCGGCGCGGACCGGCGCGGCTGCCGACCGCATTCGGCGTCCGGGCGATAGGGTCGGAGCCACCGGACCGGCGCGGTTGCCGGCAGCAAGGCCCGGCACCTGCGGGTCCCTGCCAGCGCAGCGCCTGGTCACTTCCCCCGGTCTCGCAGACAAGCGTGCCCGCACCGCGGCGGCTGCCATTCTGGCTGGTCAGCGTGGCCGGGCAGACGGCAGCATGCCTGAAGGAGGCGGTACTTCATGGCGGCAGGCCGGTCCGGGCACCCTGCGGCAGGCGGCGACTCGTTCGTGCACCTGCACGTGCACACCGAGTACTCGATGCTGGACGGGGCGGCCCGGCTGAAGGACCTGTTCGCCGAATGCCAGCGGACCGGCATGCCCGCGATTGCCATGACCGATCACGGCAACATCTACGGCGCCTACGACTTCTGGTCCAAGGCCAATGCTGCCGGGGTCAGGCCGATCATCGGCATCGAGGCGTACGTGGCACCCGACCACCGCGGGCTCAAGCAGCCGGTCCGGTGGGGCGACCCCGGCCAGAAGGACGACGATGTATCCGGCGGCGGCGCGTACACGCACATGACGCTGCTGGCCGAGACCACCGAGGGCATGCACAACATCTTCCGGCTGTCCTCGCTGGCTTCCCTGCAGGGGTACTTCCGCAGGCCGCGGATGGACCGCGAGCTGTTGTCCGAGTACGCGAAGGGAATCATCGCGACCACCGGCTGCCCCAGCGGGGAAGTGCAGACCAGGATCCGGCTCGGCCAGTACGACCAGGCCGTGGCGGCAGCCGCCGCCTACCGTGACATCTTCGGGCCGGGCAATTTCTTCGTGGAGATCATGGACCACGGGCTTGGCATCGAGCAGCGCACCAGGGACGGCCTGACCCGGATCGCCCGCGACCTGTCGCTGCCCTACGTCGTGACCAACGACTCGCACTACACCAGGCCCGAGGACGCGCGGTCACACGAGGTCCTGCTCTGTGTGCAGACCGGAACCAACCTCGCCGACCCGGGCAGGCTCAAGTTCGAGGGCACCGGCTACTACGTGAAGAGCCCGCAGGAAATGCGGGCGGCAAGTACCGCGGCGGAGTGGCAGGCCGGCTGCGACTCCACCCTGCTCATCGCCGAGCGGGCGGAGGTCACCTTCGCCAAGTCCAACCTGATGCCCCGCTTCCCGCTGCCGGACGGCGAGACCGAGCAGAGCTGGCTGCGCAAAGAGGTATGGAGCGGCATGGACCGCCGGTACCCCGGCGGCTACGACGAGCAGCGCCGTAACCAGGCCGAGTACGAGATCGGCGTCATCGAGCAGATGGGGTTCTGCGCCTACTTCCTGGTGGTCGCCGACTTCATCATGTGGGCCAAGCGAAACGGCATCAGGGTGGGCCCGGGCCGGGGCTCCGGCGCGGGCTCGATCGTGGCGTACTCGCTTGGCATTACCGACCTGGACCCGATCTACCACGGCCTGGTGTTCGAGCGCTTCCTCAACCTCGACCGCGTGACCATGCCGGACTTTGACATCGACTTCGACGAGCGCAGGCGCGGTGACGTCATCCGGTACGTCACCGAGCGGTACGGCGAAGACCGGGTCGCGCAGATCATCACCTACGGCACCATCAAGGCCAAGGCGGCGGTCAAGGACTCGGCGCGGGTGCTCGGCTTCCCCTACGCGCTCGGCGACCGGATCACCAAGGCGTTTCCGCCCGCGGTGATGGGCAAGGACATCCCGCTGTCCGGGATCTTCGATTCCGATCATCCTCGGCACAGCGAGGCAGGCGAGCTCCGCGCGCTGTACGAGGCAGAGGCCGAGGTCCGCCAGGTCATCGACACGGCGCGCGGGCTTGAGGGGCTGATCCGCCAGCCCGGCGTGCACGCAGCCGGGGTGATCATGAGCAGCGAGCCGCTGCTCGACCACATCCCGGTGTGGAAGCGCGAGGCCGACGGCGCGATCATCACGCAGTTCGACTACCCGGCCTGCGAGGACATCGGCCTGCTCAAGATGGACTTCCTCGGCCTTCGCAACCTGACGGTGCTGGAGGACGCGGTCGCCGGGATCGCCGCTAACCGGGGCCTGCAGATCGACCTCGACACCCTGCCGCTGGACGACAAGCCCACCTACGAGCTGCTGGCCCGCGGCGACACCCTCGGAGTGTTCCAGCTCGACGGCGGCCCGATGCGGGCGCTGCTGCGGGCGATGCGAGCGGACAAGTTCGGTGACATCGCCGCGGTCATCGCCCTGTACCGGCCGGGCCCGATGGCCAGCGCGCCGGTATACGCGGACCGCAAGACCGGCCGCAAGCAGGTCATCCCCATCCACCCAGAGCTGGCCGCGCCGCTGGAGGACATCCTCGGTGACACCTACGGGCTGATGGTCTACCAGGAGCACGTGATGGCCACCGCCGTAGCGCTGGCCGGCTATACGCCGGGCAAGGCGGACCTGCTCCGCTGGGCCATGGGCAAGAAGAAGAAGGAGATCCTGGACCGCGAGTACGAGTCGTTCTCGGCCGGCATGCGGGACAACGGGTACTCCGACGATGCGATCAAGACGATCTGGGACACCCTCGTCCCGTTCTCCGGCTACGCATTCAATAAGGCCCATGCCGCCGGGTACGCGCTGATCTCCTACTGGACCGCCTACCTGAAGGCCAACTTCCCGGCCGAGTACATGGCGGGCCTGCTGACCTCGGTGGCCGGCGACAAGGACAAGTCCGCCCTCTACCTGAACGAGTGCCGCCGGATGGGCATCAAGGTACTGCCGCCGGACGTGAACGCCTCCACCGCGATGTTCACCGCGGTCGGCGAGGACATCAGGTTCGGCATGGCGGCCGTGCGGAACGTCGGCACCTCGGTAGTGGACGCGATCGTCGCTGCGCGCACCGCCAAGGGCGCCTTCGGCAGCTTCGCGGAGTTCCTCCGCAAGGTGCCGGTCAACGTCTGCAACAAGCGGGTGATCGAGTCGCTGATCAAGGCCGGCGCGTTCGATTCATTCGGCAGCCCGCGCAAGGGCCTGGTGCTCATTCACGAGCAGGCCATCGACACCGTCATCGACGTCAAGCGCAACGAGGCCATCGGCCAGGACTCGCTCTTCGGCGAGGACGCCGAGACGGCGGCGACCTTCGACGTGCCGGTGCCGGACGGCGAGTGGGACAAGCCAGCGCTGCTGGGCTTCGAGCGCGAGATGCTCGGGCTCTACGTGTCCGACCACCCGCTGCTCGGCCTGGAACATATCGTCGCGGCGGCCACCGACTGCTCGGTGGCCCAGCTCGTGGGCTCAGCCATCGAGGAGCCGGAACGCGGTTCCCGTGCCGAGCGCGGAGACGGCCAGCTGGTCACCGTCGGCGGAATCCTCTCCGGGGTCCAGCGGAAGGTCACCAAGCAAGGCAATCCCTGGGCGGCGGCCACCCTGGAGGACCTTGAGGGCGCGATCGAGGTGCTGTTCTTCCCCTCGACGTACCAGGCCGCGCTGACCATGATCATCGAGGATGCGATCGTCGTGGTGAAGGGGCGGCTGGACCGGCGGGAAGACGTACCGAAGCTGATCGCGATGGAGGTGAGCATCCCGGAGCTGCCCACCGGGGAGCAGGGCCCTTTCGTGGTATCGATCATGGAAGCCAGGTGCGTGCCGCCCGTGGTGGAGCGCCTCAAGGAGGTGCTGCGTACGCACCCGGGCCACGTCGAGGTGCATCTGCGCATGCTGAGCGGCAACCGCACGAAGGTGATCAGGCTGGATGACAAGCTGCGGGTGAAGCCGTCCCCGGCGCTGCTGGCTGACCTCAAGCAGCTGCTCGGCCCTGGCTGCGTGGGCTGACCGCCCGCCCCGAACGGGGCGAGGAATCCGCTTGGTCAGATCTGGCCGGGCGGCGGTGGCTTGGTCAGATCTGGCCGGGCGGCGGTGGCGCGCGGGCCGGCCCGGCATCGGCAGGAGCGGGCCGGGAAGCCATGTCCTGTAATCTTCTGCGGAGAATGGCGGATATTAGCGAGATCCCTTATTCCTCCCGTCCTGGCCGTGGTTGCACGCCGGCCGCCGGGAAAGCGGGCGCGGGCCGCCCGGCGCTCGTGGCCGCTGCCGTCTGCGCTGCCATCGTGGCTGGCAGCGCGCTCCTCGGCCTGCTGGCCGGCCTCGCCTGGACCGCGTTGGCGCCGCACGTGGTGCTAGCCGCCACCGGCGGCGGCAGCGCTAACGTGGTCAACCCCGAGACGAGCGCATTCATCGTCGCCGATGGCTGGTTCGCCTTGCTCTGCGCGCTTGGCGGCGCGGTTTGCGGCCTGCTCGGCTGGGCGCTTGCCGTGCGCAGGCACGGCGTACTTGCCGTGCTCGGCCTGCTGTGCGGCGGAGTGGCAGCCGCCCAGATCGCGCGCTGGGTCGGCCAGCGTTCCGGCCAGGCTGCGTTCAGCCAGCAACTCGCGGCCAGCAGGCCGGGGGCGCTGCTGCGGGCGCCCGTGTCGCTGGGGGCGCACGGTGCCATCGCCTTCTGGCCGCTGGCGGCCTGCCTTGTCGTCGGCGGCATCGAGATGATCCGCCTGCTGCGTGACCGGCGGCTGGCCGCGGCGGGCCGGCCGGGGCTGGCCCTTGCCCCGGCCGAGGCTGCCCGGCCAGAGCATGCCGATGGGTGGTAGCACGATGACCCGCAGGGTCTCCGCTGGCACGCCGTGTGAACCGGTGGCCGGGTACAGCCGTGCGACGGCGGCAGGCGACTTCGTCTTCGTGGCCGGACTGTGGGCGGGGGCGGCCGGCGAGGGCGTCTGGCACTCTCTGGACGCCGCTGCACGCAGGCATCGGCTGGACGCCGCTGCACGCAGGCATCGGCTGGACGCCGCTGCACGCAGGCATCGGCTGAGTCCTGTGCGCACGGCTGACTGCCGTCAGCTGGCTGCCATGGCGGCGCCGATGATGCCGGCGTCGTTGTGCATCGCGGCCGGGACCACGGGCGCCGTCAGCCCGGTCAGCAGCGGCAGGAACTTATCCGATTTCCGGCTGATCCCGCCGCCGACGATGAAGAGCCCGGGCGACAGCAGCGCCTCCATGTGCGCCAGGTACTCGTCCACCTTGGCCGCCCACTTCTCCCAGCTCAGGTCGTGCAATTCCTTGGCGTGCTCGGATGCGCGCGTTTCCGCGTCCTTGCCGCGGATCTCGATGTGGCCGAACTCGGTGTTCGGCACCAGGATGCCGTCGATGAACAGCGCACTGCCGATCCCGGTGCCGAAGGTGAGCATGAGCACGGTGCCCTTCCGGCCGGCGCCCGCCCCGAACTTCATCTCGGCCAGGCCCGCGGCGTCGGCATCATTGATCAGGCTAACCTGCAGGCCGGTGGCCTTGCCGAAGAGCGCGCGGGCCGCCAGCCCGATCCAGGCCGGGTCGAGATTGGCCGCCGTCCTAGTGATCCCGTCGCGGATCACGCCGGGAAAGGCAATGCCGGCCGGCCCGGTCCAGCCGAAGCCGGCCACCAGGTCTCGCACGATGGCAGCGACCGCGCCGGGCTCAGCCGGCTGCGGGGTGGCCAGCTTTACCCGGTCGGCGACCAGCGTCCCGGTGGTCATGGGTCCCGCCTATGTCGACGCCAAGTACCTGCACTGCGGAGCCTCCTCGTGATGTCTCCGGCTGGATACCCGCCGGATGACAGCGTAGGCGCATTGTCGCGGCCCAGGCTGGCCACTTGTTTCATGATCGCGGAGACTTTCGGGGGTTCCAAGCGCCCGAATCTTCCGCGATCATGAAATTGTGCTGGTATCCGCTGATGCACCGGTCGTGAGCGAGGGGTGAGCGGGCGCCGCCCGTGGCTGACCACCGACCGCCGCCTGCAGTCAGGCGCGGTGCTGCGCCGCGGGGCCAGCGCGTCCTACCGGGCCGTCGAGATCACCGAAGGCGAGCCGCACCTGGTGCGCGACGAATTCGGCCGGCCCGATCCCCGGCCCGGCCACCAGCCCGGCCGCCCGCTGCTCTGCCTGGTCCACATCACCGATCTCCAGCTCGCTGACATTCAGTCGCCAACCCGGTTCGAGTTCCTCAACCGTGAATTCGCCGATCCCAGGTACGTGCATATCGTGCCCGTACAGCGTCCGCAGGAGGCGCTCACCGCGCATGCGGTCGACGTCACGATCAGCACGGTCAACGCAGCGTGCGGGCCGGCCACCGGACTGCGGCCGCAGCTGGCGGTGACCACGGGCGACGCTATCGACAACGCGCAGTGGAACGAGGTGCAGACCTTCCTGGCCCTTTTTGACGGCGGGCTCGTGGTGCCGGACTCCGGCGGGCCGGGCTACGAGGGGGTCCAGGCGCTGGGCTGGCCGGATGACATGTTCTGGAAGCCGGATGGCGTCAGCGCAGGCGGCCCCGATATCTTCCGGCGCGAATTCGGCTTCCCGCATCACCGGGGGCTGCTGCAGCGCGCGCTGCGCACGTTCTCCGCCGCCGGGCTGCAGATCCCGTGGCTCTCCTGCTTCGGCAATCACGAGGCGCTCAACCAGGGCGTCGGAGTGCCGACCCCGGCCATCGCCGAGGCACTCGTCGGCGGCAGGAAGCCGGTGCGGCTACCCGAGGGCTTCGACCACGACCGGGCGCTTGAGCTGTTCACCGAGCGGCCAGAGGCCTTCATGGCCGGCCCGTCCGTCGCGGTGTCGGCCGACCCGGGCCGCAGGTCCATCACCAGGCGCGATTTCGTCGAAGCGCATTTCCGGCCGGGCTCGCGGCCGTTCGGGCACGGGTTCAGCGAGCAGAACCGGCTGGACGGGACCGCGTACTACGTGCACGACACGCCCGCCGCCCGGCTCATCGCGCTGGATACCAACTGCCTGGCCGGGGGCTCGGCCGGCTGCCTCGACCGCGGACAGGCGCGGTGGCTCGAAGCGCGGCTTGCCGAGGTGCACTCGGCCTACCGCGGGCCGGACCGGACCGAGATCCGCACCGGCCGCGACGACCGCCTGGTCGTCCTCTTCTCGCACCACGGGATCGACACGCTCACCAGCGCCCGGGCCGGCCACGCCGGGCCGGGCGGCGAGCCATTGCTCGGCGGCACCGAAATCCTCGCCCTGCTGCACCGCTTTCCCAACGTCGTGCTGTGGCTGAACGGCCATACCCACGCCAACGCGGTGTGCCCGCGCCGCGACCCCGACCACCCGGCGCGCGGTTTCTGGGAGGTCACCACCTGCGCAGTCGTGGACTGGCCGTGTCAGACCCGGCTGGTCGAGCTGATCGACGCGGGCGGGTACCTGTCCATCGTCTGCACGATGGTGGACCACGACGCCCCGGTTGCTCCCGGGTCGCTGGACACCAATGGCGGCCTCGCGTCGCTGCATCGTGAACTCGCCGCCAACGTCCCCTTCCTCGGCGCCGGCTCAGGCCGGGCCGGCGCGGTCACCGACCGCAACGTGGAACTGCGGATGCCGCCGCCGTTTCCGCTCGGCCGGGCCGCCGCCCGGTAGGCTAGTCACGACCACGCCGCGCGCAGGGTCGCTGGCACGCCGCGGTGGCCGGCCTGCGGCGCCGCTCACCGGCGCCGGCGTGCCGCGTTGAGCGCGCGGACGTCAGCCTCGCTGCCATCGAGCCTGACCTGCGCCGCCGTCCGGCCTAATGTCCACAGGGTCAGCTCGGCGGGCGTGCCGGTGATGGTGACGACGGGGGTGCGGGCGTTCGCCGTCAGCCGGATGCTAAGCGCGCCCGACCGGGCCGGCGAAGGCTCGTCAGACCTGGCGAACTCGACTCCGACTGGCGCTTTCCGCAGGATCATCCTGGCCATCCTGAGGCGCAGCCAGAGCGCCTCGGACAGGCCATGGCTGATCGCCCTCGGCTGCCAGCCCGGCTGTGCCCGGCGGACATCCTCGTGATGCACGAAGAACTCGACGGCGTTGACCCGCTCGTCCATGCCGGGGATGCCGAAGAAGGACAGCCGCGGCGGCCCGTTCCTGATGGTGTCCACCAGCCGCGGGAAGGGCGTCCGCTCGCTGAGCTTGTGCTGCACCCGCCGGGTGTAGCCGGCCAGCGGCCCGCCGAGCAGGCCCGCGCCCGCATCCGGGCGGTGTTCCCTGAGCACCAGGTGGGCGGCGAGGTCGAGGGTTGACCAGCCCGCGCATAGGGTGGGCGCGGCCGGGCCGGTTTCGTCCAGCAGCGCGCACAGGGCGGCACGCTCATCCTGGGCATAGCTCATCCGGCGATCGTAAGCCACCCTCAGGTACCGCGGCACTGCCCCATATTGCGCCGCGGGATACGGTGCCGGTAGCGGCTGCCCGGCTGGCCGCCGGCTGCGGCCGCGGTGCGGCGAAGGGAGGGCCGGTGCGCGCGATGGATTCCCTGCGCCATTCACCGCGCCGCGAGATGGCGCTCGCGGCGTTGCTCGGCGTGGCAGGCGCCGCGCTGGTTTTCCTGGCCGTCCGGCAGGACTGGGCACACGTGCGGACGGCTGCCCCGCGCCCGCTGCCGGGCAGCGACTCTGCTGTCACCGGCCAGGATCTCGTGCCTGCCGCCGCCGCGCTGGCGGTGGCGGCGCTGGCCAGCCTGGCAGCCGTGCTCGCCACCGGTGGCATCGCGCGGCGGCTGACCGGGCTGGCAATGGCCGGATTCGGCGCTGGCATCGCGGCGGCCGTGAGCCTGCGGGTGACGGCGGCGGACGCGATCGCCGCGGTTTCCGGCAACGCGGCATCGCCGGGCGCGGCAGGCTCTGGCACGGCAGGCTCGGTCACGGCCGGCGGCGTGCACGGCGGCGGCGCGCCGCCGGTAGCCGGGTTCTCCGCGCACGTGGTCATGACCGCCCTGCCCTGGCACCTGCTCGCACTTGCCGGCGCCGCGGCGATAGCCTGCGCCGGGCTGCTCGTGACCTGGCGGGCCGGCCGCTGGCCGGTCATGTCCAGCCGGTTCGACGCGCCGGAACGGATCCGGCCGCGTCCGGCGTCCCCGGCGGCGCCTGGGCTTGCCGCCAGGGACGCCGCAACCATGTGGGAATCGCTCAGCCGCGGCGAGGATCCCACCCGCGGCGGGCCGGGTTAGGCTCGAAGTAAGGATCGGCGAGGATTCCCGAGATCGCGGAGGTGAGCAGTGCGGGCACGGCAGCGCGGAGCAGGGGACGGGCCGGCCCGGGCGCCGCGGCGCCGCGGCGCCAGCCCTGATCCGCCGCACGAGCTGGTCGCGCTGGTGACCCGGCTGGTCATCGCGCAGACCGGGCTGGCCGCCGCGATCGGGCTGCTGTACAGCCGCCGTCACCCGGCCTCCATCGTGATCACCCTGATGCTGGTCGCTGCGCTTTCCGTACTCGTCCTCGTGGTGCGCTCCGGCACCCACGCCGGGTGGCTGCTTGCGGTCGGCGCGGAGACCGCGTTTGTCCTGTTCGGCCTGTTCAGGTTCTTCACCTCGCGCTATCTCGGCGGCACGCTCTTCGCGATCATCGCCGTCGGCATGCTGCTGCGCCCTGCTGTCGCGCGCGCGTTCAACGGCCCGCCAGGACGGCCTGGCCAGCGCCTCAGTGAGCCCGGCCTGGCGGAGGCTGCCGAGGGGGCTCTCGGCGGCCGTGCGGCCGGCTGATCAGGGGGCATGCCGGGCGCCATGGGCCCGCTCGATACGATCGGGGACGCCAGGCATCCCACCCGAGGGGGCAGCAGAACCGCGTGAGCGTGCTCGACGAGATCCTCGACGGGGTCCGCGCCGACCTCATGACACGTCAGCGGCAGGTCCCGCTGGAGCGGCTCAAGGAGGCGGCCGGCCAGGCAGCATCGGTGCGCGACGTCCTCGCCGCGCTCAAGGGCGACGATGTCGCCGTGATCGCCGAGGTCAAGCGGGCCAGCCCGTCCAAGGGCGCGCTGGCGGCAATCGCCGACCCGGCCGCGCTCGCGGTCGACTACGAGGCCGGCGGTGCGCGCGTGATCAGCGTGCTCACCGAGCCGCGCCGGTTCGGCGGCAGCCTCGAGGACCTCGCCGCCGTCCGCGATGCCGTCCGGGTACCGCTGCTGCGCAAGGACTTTGTGGTCAGCTCCTACCAGCTCTGGGAAGCCCGCGCGCACGGTGCCGACATGGTGCTGCTCATCGTGGCCGCGCTTGAGCAGAACGCGCTGGTCTCCCTGGTGGAGCGGGCGGAGTCGATCGGCCTGGTCCCGCTGGTCGAGGTGCATACCGGCGACGAGCTTGACCGGGCCGTCGATGCGGGCGCGAAGGTCATCGGGGTGAACGCACGGAACCTGGCGACGCTCAAGGTCGACCGCGGCGTCTTCGGGCAGCTCGCGCCCCGGATCCCGGAAGGCATCGTCAAGATCGCCGAGTCCGGCATCCGCGGGCCGCACGACCTGCTCGCCTACGCGGCGGCCGGCGCCGACGCGGTGCTCGTCGGCGAGAGCCTGGTGACCGGCGGTGATCCGAGATCGGCGGTCGCCGACCTGGTGACGGCGGGCTCGCACCCCGCGCTACGCGGTGACCGCGGATGACCGCGCCAGGCACCGTCTCGCCGTCGGCCGGACCTGGCCTGGCGGCTGGGCCCGACGCGTCCGGGCACTTCGGTCCCTACGGCGGGCGGCTGGCTCCCGAGGCGCTGATGTCGGCGCTCGAGGAGCTTACTGCCGCCTACCTCGAGGCCAGGGCGGACCAGCGCTTCCAGGCTGACCTCGCCGCATTGCTGCGCGACTACGCCGGCCGGCCGACACTGCTCACCGAGGTACCGCGGTTCGCCGCCGAGGCAGGCGGCTGCCGGGTCTTGCTGAAGCGTGAGGACCTAGCCCACACCGGCTCTCACAAGATCAACAATGTGCTCGGCCAGGCGCTGCTGGCCAGGCGGATGGGCAAAACGAGGGTTATCGCCGAAACCGGAGCGGGCCAGCACGGAGTTGCCACAGCCACCGCGTGCGCGCTGCTCGGCCTGGACTGCGTCGTATACATGGGTGAGGAAGACACCAGGCGGCAATCGCTGAATGTCGTCCGGATGCGGATGCTCGGGGCTGAGGTAGTGCCGGTAACGATCGGCAGCCGGACGCTCAAGGACGCGATCAACGAGACCTTCCGCGACTGGGTGTCGACGGTGGACAGCACCCACTACTGCATCGGCTCGGTGATGGGCCCGCACCCGTTCCCGATGATGGTCAGGGATTTCCAGCGCGTCATCGGACTAGAGGCGCGGGCCCAGGTGATCAGCGCCGCCGGGCGCCTGCCGGACGCCGTGATCGCGTGCGTCGGCGGCGGGTCCAACGCCATCGGGATCTTTCACGCGTTCATCCCGGACGAGGCAGTCCGCCTGATCGGCTGCGAGGCCGGCGGTGCCGGGCTGGCCACCGGCCGGCATGCGGCGACGCTGGCGGGCGGGTCCGCAGGCGTCATTCATGGCATGCGCACCTATCTGCTGCAGGACGCGGACGGCCAGACCAGCAGCACGCAATCCGTTTCCGCTGGACTTGATTATCCCGGCGTCGGCCCCGAGCATTCCTGGCTGCATGACACCGGGCGGGCAAGCTACCGGCCGGTCACTGACGCCGCGGCGATGGACGCGTTCGCGCTGCTCTGCCGCACGGAGGGGATCATCCCGGCCATCGAGTCGGCGCACGCGCTGGCTGGCGCGGTGCAGCTGGGCCGCGAGCTTGGTCCCGGCGCCGTGCTGCTTGTGAACCTGTCCGGGCGCGGCGACAAGGACATGGACATCGCGGCCCGCTGGTTTGGCCACACCGCGGAGCCCGCCCGGTGAGCGCGGTCACCGTCGCGTTCGAGAAGGCGGCCGGGCAGAACCGGGCTGCGCTGGTCGGGTACCTGCCGGCCGGCTTCCCGACCGTGCACGGCGCGATCGCCGCTGCCCTGGCGATGGCCGACGCGGGCGCGGACGTCATCGAGATCGGGCTGCCTTACTCGGATCCGCTGATGGACGGCCCGGTAATCCAGGAGGCCGTGCACAGGGCGCTGGCCGGCGGCGTCCGCGTGGCCGACGTGCTGCGGACCGTTGCGGCGGTGGCTACCGCGGGCGCGCCGGTGCTCGTGATGACCTACTGGAACCCGGTCGACCACTATGGCGTGCAGGCATTCGCGCGGGATCTCGCCAGCGCAGGGGGCAGCGGCATGATCACGCCCGACCTGACCCCCGAGGAGGCGCAGCCGTGGCTGCAGGCGGCCGCCGAGCACCAGCTTGACCCGGTCTTCCTGGTCGCGCCAAGCTCGTCCGACGAGCGGCTTGACCTGATCACCGGAGCCTGCCGGGGTTTCGTCTACGCGGCGTCGCTGATGGGCACGACCGGCGCCAGGGCGAGCGTGGGCAGCGCGGCCGCCGGGCTGGTCCGGCGGGTCCGCGCCCGCACCGGCCTGCCAGTGGCCGTCGGCCTCGGGGTGCGGGACCGCGCGCAGGCAGCGGAAGTGGCCGGCTTCGCGGACGGGGTGATCGTCGGGTCCGCGTTCGTCGCCCGCATGCTCGCCGCCGCCGACCAGGCGGCCGCCATCGCGCAGGTCCGTGACCTGGCCGCCGACCTGGCCGCCGGGGTGCGCAGTCGGCTGGCGCCGGGGCCCTGATCTTCTCCGCGCGCGCAATCCCGGGTACGCTCTTAACGCATCGACCGGCCGATTCCGGGCATCGATGAGCCAGCGGAGAATCTGATCCGCGGCAGGGCCGACGTCGTCCCAACCCCATTGTCCGAATGTGATGGCGGATGAGACGACAGGAGTACGGATGGCACCTGCTGGAATCCCGTCGGCCGATGGACTCTACGACTCCCGTTACGAGCACGACGCCTGCGGAGTCGGCTTCGTAGCCGACCTATCCGGCCGCCGCGGCCATGACATCGTGGCCAGCGCGCTGACCGTGTTGCGCAACCTGGAGCACCGGGGCGCCAGGGGCAGCGATCCCGATACCGGGGACGGGGCAGGCATCCTGACCCAGATCCCGGACGAGTTCTTCCGCTCGGTCTGCGAGTTCACGCTGCCCGAGCGGGGTGCCTACGCGGCAGGGCTGGTCTTCCTGCCTGGCGATGCCGACGGCGCGGGCGACGCCGGGCGCGATGCCGGCCGCGATGGCGGGCGGCAGGCGCGGGCGGTGGCCCAGATCGAGCAGATCGCCGCGCTGGAGCATCTGACGGTCCTCGGCTGGCGCGGCGTGCCGCAGGATCCGGCCTGCCTCGGCGCGGGCGCGCGGGCCGCGGCACCGCGGCTGGCCCAGCTGTTCGTGGCCGGCCAGGCGGGCGAGAGCGGGCTGGCGCTCGACCGGCTGGCGTTCTGCCTGCGGAAGCAGGCCGAGCGGGCGGCCGGCGTGTACTTCGCCAGCCTGTCGTCGGCGACGATCGTGTACAAGGGGATGCTCACCCCGCCCCAGCTTGAGCGGTTTTACCCCGATCTGTCCGATGCCAGGTACGCATCCGCCCTCGCGCTCGTGCACTCCCGGTTCTCCACGAACACCTTCCCGTCCTGGCCGCTGGCGCACCCGTACCGGTTCGTCGCGCACAACGGCGAGATCAACACGATCAGGGGCAACCGCAACTGGATGCGGGCCCGCGAGGCCATGCTGGCCACCGACCTCATCCGGCCAGACGCCACCGGACGCGGGATCGACCGGCTGCTGCCGGTACTTGACGAGACCGCCAGCGACTCCGCGAGCTTCGACGCCTGCCTGGAGCTGCTGACGCTGGGCGGCCGGTCGCTGCCGCACGCGGTGCTCATGATGATCCCGGAGCCGTGGGAGAACAACCCGCAGATGGATCCGGCTCGGCGCGCCTTCTACCGGTTCCACGCGTCGCTGATGGAGCCGTGGGACGGCCCGGCCCTGATCGCGTTCACCGACGGCACGCTGATCGGCGCCGTGCTCGACCGGAACGGCCTGCGGCCCGGCCGGTACTGGGTGACAAGCGACGGCCTGGTCGTGCTGGCCAGCGAGGTCGGCGTGCTCGACATCGACCAGGCGGCGGTGGTCAGGAAGGGCAGGCTGCAGCCGGGCCGGATCTTCGTTGCCGACACGGCGAGTGGCCGGATCATCGAGGACGAGGAGGTGAAGGCGTCGCTGGCGGCCGAGCACCCGTACGAGGACTGGCTGGATGCCGGGCTCCTGCACCTCGACGACCTGCCGGACCGGGTGCGCGCCCGGCCCGGCAGCCGGGCGCTGCGCAGCCTGCAGCAGCAGTTCGGCTATACCGAGGAGGAGCTGCGGGTCATCCTGGCGCCGATGGCGCGCACCGGGGCCGAGCCGATCGGCTCGATGGGCGATGACACACCGCTGGCCGTGCTCCGCACCAGGCCGCAGCTCGTCTACGACTACTTCACTCAGCTGTTCGCCCAGGTCACCAACCCGCCGCTGGATGCGATCAGGGAGGAACTCGTCACCTCGCTTGCGTCTTCGACCGGGCCGGAGCACAACCTGTTCGAGCCGGGCCCGGCCTCCTGCAGGCAGATCGTGCTGCCGTACCCGGTGCTCAGCGACAGCGATCTCGCGAAGATCATCCACATCAATGACGACGGCGACCTGCGCGGCTTCGCCGTCCACGTGGTCGACGGCCGCTACCAGGCGGCAGGCGGCGGCGGCGCGCTCCGGGCCAGGCTCGGCGAGATCCGGGCCGAGGTATCCGCCGCGATCCGCGCCGGGGCCAGGCTGATCGTGCTGTCCGACCGTGCCGTTCGTGACGGCCAGCTTGCTGGCCCGAGCGAACGGCAGCGGGGGGCCCGGGGGGTCGTCCCCCCGACTGGCACAGCCCCGATCCCGTCGCTGCTGCTGACCGGCGCCGTGCACCATCACCTGATCAGGGCGAAGACCCGGGCCAGGACCGGCCTCATCGTGGAAAGCGGCGACGCCCGCGAGTGCCACCACATCGCGCTGCTCATCGGCTACGGCGCCGCCGCGGTCTGCCCGTACCTGGCGATCGAGTCCGCCGTGGACATGGTGCGCAGCGGCGCGGGTGCGGAGGTCAGCACGCGGAAAGCGGCGGCCAATGTCATCAAGGCGCTCGGCAAGGGCCTGCTGAAGATCATGTCCAAGATGGGCGTGTCCACGGTCGCCTCCTACACGGGTGCGCAGATCTTCGAGGCGATCGGCCTCGGCGATGAGGTCATCGGGGAGTGCTTCGCCGGCACCTCGTCCCGGCTTGGCGGCATCGGATTCGACGAGATTGCCGCCGAGGCCGCCGCCCGGCACGCCCGCGCATTCCCGGCCCGCGGCGCCGCGGGCTCGCAGCTGGCGACCGGCGGGGAATACCAGTGGCGCCGGGACGGCGAGCCGCACCTGTTCAGCCCGGAGACGGTATTCAAGCTCCAGCACGCGACCCGCAGCAAGCGCCGTGATGTGTTCGCCGAGTACACTCGCCTGGTCGACAGCCAGTCCGAGCGGCTGATGACGCTGCGCGGCCTGCTCCGGATCCGCGGCATCGACGGCCCGGCGGCGCAGCGGCCGCCGGTTCCGCTGGACGAGGTCGAGCCGGTGTCGAGCATCGTGCGCAGGTTCTCGACCGGCGCGATGTCCTACGGCTCCATCTCCGCCGAGGCGCACCAGACCCTGGCGATCGCGATGAACCGGCTTGGCGCTAGGTCGAACACCGGCGAGGGCGGCGAGGACCCGGACCGGTTCACCCCTGATGCCAACGGCGACCTGCGGCGGTCCGCCGTGAAGCAGGTGGCGAGCGGCAGGTTCGGGGTGACCAGCGAGTACCTCGTCAACGCCGACGACCTGCAGATCAAGATGGCGCAAGGCGCGAAACCAGGCGAGGGCGGCCAGCTGCCCGGCAACAAGGTGTACCCGTGGATCGCCAGGACCAGGTACTCCACCCCGGGGGTCGGCCTGATCTCGCCGCCGCCGCACCACGACATCTACTCGATCGAGGACCTCGCGCAGCTGATCCACGACCTGAAGAACGCCAACCCGGTGGCCCGCGTGCACGTCAAGCTGGTCGCCGAGGTCGGCGTGGGCACCGTGGCGGCCGGCGTGGCCAAGGCGCACGCCGACGTGGTGCTGATCTCCGGCCACGATGGCGGCACCGGCGCCTCCCCGCTGACCAGCATCAAGCATGCCGGCGCGCCGTGGGAGCTCGGCCTCGCCGAGACCCAGCAGACGCTGCTGCGGTCCGGCCTGCGGGACCGGATCGTGCTGCAGGCCGACGGCCAGCTGAAGACCGGCCGCGACGTGATCATCGCGGCCCTGCTCGGCGCGGAGGAATTCGGCTTCGCGACCGCGCCGCTTGTGGTGGCGGGCTGCGTGCTGATGCGGGTCTGCCACCTCGACACCTGCCCGGTCGGCGTGGCCACCCAGAACCCGGAGCTGCGCGGCCGGTTCAGCGGGAAGGCCGAATTCATCGTGAACTTCTTCGAGTTCCTGGCCGAGGAAGTCCGCGAGTACCTCGCCAGGCTCGGCTTCCGGACCCTGCAGGAGGCGGTCGGCCACGCCGAGCTGCTCGACGCGGCCACGGCGGCCGGGCACCAGAAGGCGTCCGGCCTGGACCTGGCCCCGGTGCTTGCGATGCCCGGGCCGGCGCCAGGGACCGCCAGGCACCACGCGGTCAGCCAGGATCACGGTCTGCACCTGGCTCTTGACCACACGCTGATCGAGCTGGCCGAAGGCGCGCTGCGGGACGGCCGGCCGGTCACCCTCGAGCTCCCGGTCCGGAACGTCAACAGGACCGTCGGGACGATGCTCGGCCATGCCGTCACCAGGCGCTGGGGCGGCGGCGGCCTGCCGGACAACACGATCGACATCTCCTTCCGCGGGTCGGCCGGGCAGTCGTTCGGGGCATTCCTGCCGCGCGGGATCACCCTGCGGCTGGCCGGCGACGCCAACGACTACCTCGGCAAGGGCCTGTCCGGCGGCCGGATCATCGCCGCGCCGGATCCGGCTGCTTCATTTGCCGCCGAGCAGCAGGTCATCGCGGGCAACGTGATCGGCTACGGCGCGACATCGGGCGAGCTGTTCCTGCGCGGGGTGGTAGGCGAGCGGTTCTGCGTGCGGAACTCGGGCGCGACCGCGGTAGCCGAAGGCACCGGCGATCACGGCTGTGAGTACATGACCGGCGGCCGCGTAGCCGTGCTCGGGCCGGTCGGCAGGAACTTCGCGGCCGGCATGTCGGGCGGCATCGCCTACCTGCTGGATCCCGACCCGCGCCAGCTCAACACGGAGATGGCGGACCTGGAGCCGCTCGGCCCCGGCGATGACGAGTTCCTGGCGGACCTGGTCGGACGCCATCGGGCGGAGACCGGCTCGGCCGTCGCGGCGGGCCTGCTGGCCGGCTGGGACGCGGCGCTGGCCCGGTTCGGCCGGGTGATGCCCAGGGACTACAAGCGGGTACTCGCCGCCGCACAGCGGGCCGAGCGCGAGGGCCGTGACGTGCACGAGGCAGTCATGGCCGCCACGCACGGCTGAGCCTGCCGCAGGCAGCAGCGAGCAGGCAGCGAGCAGGCACCGAGCAGGCACCGAGCAGGCAGTGAGCAGGCAGCGGACGGAGGCAGCATGGCCGACCCAACGGGATTCATGACCACGCCGCGGCAGACCCCGCCGCGGCGGCCGGTCGACGTCCGGATCCAGGACTGGCGTGAGGTGTACACCGAGTTCAGCCGCGCCGAGCTGGAACGGCAGGCCGGGCGGTGCATGGACTGCGGTATCCCGTTCTGCCACGGCGGCTGCCCGCTCGGGAACCTGATCCCGGAGTGGAACGACCTGACCTGGCGGCGTGACTGGCGCGAGGCCGCCGAGCGGCTGCACGCGACCAACAACTTCCCCGAGTTCACCGGCCGGCTCTGCCCGGCGCCCTGCGAGGCTGCCTGCGTGCTCGGCATCAACGCCGAGCCGGTGGCGATCAAGCAGGTCGAGGTGGAGATCATCGACCGGGCCTGGGCGGCGGGCTGGGTCCGGCCGCAGCCGCCCCCGGCGGCCGCGCTCGCGGCCGGGCGGAGGGTCGCGGTGGTCGGATCCGGCCCCGCCGGGCTCGCCGCCGCTCAGCAGCTCACCCGGGCCGGCCACGCGGTCACCGTCTATGAGCGCGCCGACGCACCTGGCGGCCTGCTGCGCTACGGGATACCCGAGTTCAAGCTGGAGAAGCGGCTGCTGGACCGGCGGCTGGCGCAACTGCGGGCCGAGGGCACCGTGTTCCGCTGCGGAGTGACCGCGGGCACGGACGTGACCGCCGGGCGGCTCCGCGACTGCTGTGACGCCATCGTGCTGGCCGGGGGCGCCACCGTGGCACGCGGCCTGCCGGTGCCCGGTGCCGGTCTTGACGGCATCCATCAGGCGATGGAGTACCTGCCGCTGGCCAACCGCGCGGTGGCCGGCACCGGTCCCGCCGAGCCTGCCATCTCAGCTCGCGGCCGGGACGTGGTGATCATCGGGGGCGGCGACACCGGCGCCGACTGCCTTGGCACCGCGCTGCGGCAGGGCGCGAAATCGGTCACCCAGCTGGAGATCATGCCCCGGCCGCCTGCCCGCAGGCCAGGCAGCCAGCCGTGGCCCACCTACCCGATGCTCTACCGGGTGTCCAGCGCGCACGAGGAAGGCGGCGAGCGGGTCTACGCGGTTTCCACCGAGGCGTTCGCCGGCGACGAGGCGGGCCGGGTGCGGGCGCTGCTGCTGACCGAGGTAACCAGGTCAGCTACCGGCTTTGACCCTGTTGAAGGGACGATACGAGAGGTCCGTTGTGATCTTGTCCTGCTGGCCATGGGGTTTACCGGGGCTGACCGCGGCGGCCTGCTGGCCGGGCTGGGTGTCGACATGGATCCGCGGGGCAACGTGGCACGCGACCGTTCGTATGCGACCTCCGTTCCCGGCGTGTTCGTGGCCGGCGACATGGGCCGCGGCCAGTCGCTGATCGTGTGGGCCATCGCCGAGGGCCGGTCGGCTGCCGCGGCGGTGGACGAGTACCTGTGCGGCGAGACGCAGCTGACCGCCGCGATCCCGCCGACCGCGGTGCCGCTCAGGTAGCCGCCCGGCCAGGGCGCAGCTCACCGGGCCGAGGCCGGCCCGGCCAGCGGGCGGCTGAGCCGCCAGGCGCCGTGAGCGGGTAACGTCACTCAACATGTCGGCGGCCTTCCTACCGAGTCCCTCCCGGGCGATATGGCACCTCGGCCCGGTGCCGGTCCGCGCCTACGCCATCTGCATCATCCTGGGCATACTGGTCGCGCTGCAGGTAGCCACCCGGCGATACAGGAAGATCGGCGGCCGCGATGGCGTGATGCTGGAAGTCGCGACGCTGGCCGTTCCGGCCGGCCTGATCGGCGCCCGTGCCTACGGCGTGCTGACCGACAGTCAGCTGTACATCGGGCACGGCCAGGACTGGACCGACATGCTGCGGATCTGGGACGGCAAGATCGGCCTGCCCGGTGCCGTCGCCGCGGGCGCGCTCGGAGCCTGGCTCGCGTGCCGCCGGGCCGGCGTCGCGCTCGTGCCGGTGGCCGGGGCGGTGGCGCCCGGCCTGGCCTTCGGCCAGGCGATCGGCCGGTGGGGCAACTGGTTCAGCCAGGCGCTGTACGGCCGCCCCAGCGCGCTGCCCTGGGCGGTCGAGATCGCCCCGGAGCATCGCGTCCGGGGTTATGAGAGCTTTGCCACCTTCCAGCCGGCGTTCCTCTACGAGTGCGCCTGGGACGTGCTGGTCGCCGTGGGCGTGAACAGCTCGATGGCCGGGTCGCCGGGCTGGATCTGGCCGAACTGGGCGTCGGCGGCGCCGAGCGCTTGCTCGCAATCGCGGTGATCGCCGAGCATGGCGTGCGCCTCGGCGGTGCCGGGAGCGGGACTCGAACCCGCACGCCCTCTCGGGCAGATGCTTTTGAGGCATCCATGTCTGCCAATTCCATCATCCCGGCCGGGCTTGGTGTATCGCCGCCGCCTGGCGCTGGGCAGGGGTGGCCGCAGGCCAATCTACTCCCGCCCAGGTACGCTCTGCGCGTGAGCCAGCCGCCCTTCCGCGTCGTGATCGCCGAAGACGAAGCGCTGATCCGGCTTGACCTCAAGGAGATGCTGGAAGAGGAGGGTTATGTCGTGGCCGGCGAGGCGGCCGACGGCGAGGCGGCCGTGGCCCTTACCGAGAACCTCCGGCCCGACCTGGTGATCCTGGATGTCAAGATGCCGGTGCTCGACGGCATCACGGCGGCCGAGCGGATCGCCGCCAGGCACCTGGCGCCGGTCGTCATGCTGACCGCATTCTCCCAGCGCGAGCTTGTCGAGCGGGCCAGGGACGCGGGCGCGATGGCGTACCTGGTCAAGCCGTTCACGAAGGCTGACCTCGTGCCGGCCATCGAGATCGCGGCCAGCCGGTTTCAGGAGATCGGCGCGCTCGAGTCCGAGGTAGGCACCCTGCGCGACCGGCTGGAGGTGCGCAAGCTCCTTGACCGCGCCAAGGGCCTGCTGCAGGCCGACCGCGGGATTACCGAGGCCGAGGCGTTCCGCTGGATCCAGAAGACCTCGATGGACCGCCGGATGACCATGCGGGCGGTGGCAGCGGAACTGCTGGCAGCCGCCCAGCCGCCGCCGGGCGGGAACGCAGCCGCCCAGCCGCCGGGCGAGAACTGAGCCGCAGAACTGAGCCGCCCAGCCGCCGGGCGAGAACTGAGCCGCTGGCGCGGCTGACGGGACCGGGCACGCTACCCCCGTTGCGGACCGGCCCCGCCGCTTGCGCCGCCGCCCCGCGTGACACGGACGGCTGGAGCCCGGACGACCTTTGGTGCCATGTCGGCCTTCCCCGGGCCGGCACGTTCTCTACTCGGCCGCTCCGGGCTCCTGCCCCACCAAGGTAGCGACGCGCCGGTGCGCGGCGCAAAGACACGAGTACTCCGCGCGCGGTATGTGCTAAACGTCCGGCCGGCCGCCGCGGGCCGGCCGTCAGCGGGGCGGCGTGCCGGGGACCGCGTCCCGCAGCAGGCAGCTCAGCCTGGCGGTGCAGACCCGCCTGCCCTGGTCATCGGTGATGACGATCTCGTAGGTCGTCAGGGTGCGGCCGCCGTGCAGGCGCGTCGCCACGCCGGTCACCTCGCCGCCGGTGACGCCGCGGTGATGCGTGGCGCTGATCTCGATCCCGACGGTGACCCGGTCCGGGCCGGCATGCATCGCCGACCCGAGCGAGCCAAGGGTCTCCGCAAGCACGCAGGAGGCGCCGCCGTGCAACAGCCCGTACGGCTGGGTATTGCCGGAGACCGGCATGGAGCCGACGACCCGCTCCGCGGTGGCCTCAAGGATCTTGATGCCCATCCGGCTGGGCAGGGTATCCGGGCCTGCCTCAGCGAATGCCGACCTGATCCGCTGCTCGTGACCCTGCACCGGCACCTCCGAGTTCGGGACGAGCGCATGCTCGCCGTATCAGGCAGCCTAGGATTGCTGGGTGGCTGCCAAGAACCCGGCCCGGCCGGCCGACCCTGACCTGCAGCGGGACAGGCTGCTCCTGCTCGACGGGCACTCCCTCGCCTACCGGGCGTTCTTCGCGCTGCCGTCCGAGAACTTCTCCACCACCACGGGGCAGCCGACCAACGCGGTCTACGGGTTCACCGCGATGCTCATCAACGTGCTGCGGGACGAGCGGCCGACGCACGTCGCGGTGGCATTCGACCGCAGCGAGCCGACCTTCCGGCACGAGCAGTACGTCGAGTACAAGGCGAACAGGCGGGAGACGCCCGCGGACTTCCGCGGTCAGCTGAGCCTGATCTTCGAGGTGCTTGACGCGCTCGGGATCAGGCGGCTGTCGCTGGCCGGCTACGAGGCCGACGACATCATCGCGACGCTGGCCACCCAGGCTGCGGCCGGTGGCATGGGCGTGCTGATCGTGACTGGTGACCGGGACGCGCTGCAGCTGGTCACCGACGACGTGACGGTCCTGATGACCCGCCGCGGGATCAGTGAGATGACCAGGTTCACCCCGGCGGCCGTGACGGAGAAGTACGGGCTGACCCCGGCCCAGTACCCGGACTTCGCCGCGCTGCGCGGGGACCCGAGCGACAACCTGCCCAGCATCCCCGGCGTCGGCGAGAAGACGGCCGCCAAGTGGGTGGCCGAGTTCGGCTCGCTGGCGCAACTCGTGGACCGGGTCGGCGAGGTCAAGGGCAAGGCGGGGGACAAGCTCCGCGACCACCTCGGCGACGTGCTCCGCAACCGGCAGCTCACCGAGCTGGCCAGGGACGTGCAGCTGGCCGCCGGGCCGCAGGACCTGCGCCCGGTGCCGTGGGACCGGGAGCAGATTCACCAGCTGTTCGACACCCTGCAGTTCCGGGTGCTGCGCGACCGCCTCTACTCGACGCTGCCGGACGGGATCACCGGGGCGGCGGCCGACGCCGCGCCGGCCGGCGGCGAGGGCTTCGATATCGACCTGACCGTGCCGGGACCGGGCGCGGTGGCCGGCTGGCTGGCCCAGCATGCGGCCGGCCACGGGCGGGCCGGGCTGGCGGCGAGCGGCAGCTGGCGCCGCGGCACTGGCACGCTGACCGGGCTCGCGATCGCCGCCCCTGACGGCGCGGCCGCGTTCATCGACCCGGTCAGCCTCACGGAGCAGGACGACAAGGCGCTGGCCGGCTGGCTGGCGGACGCGGCCAGGCCGAAGGCCATGCACGACGCCAAGGGCCCGATGCACGCGCTCGCCGCGCGGGGCCTGCGGCTGCGTGGGCTGACCAGCGACACGGCGCTGGCGGCCTACCTGGCGCTGCCCGGCCAGCGTTCCTTCGACCTCGCGGACCTGGCCCTGCGTTACACCAACCGGGAACTCCGCGACGCCGCGGCCGAATCCGGGCAGCTCGCCCTGGAGATGCCCGGGGAATCCGGCACCGATGCGGCGGCCAGCCTGGCGATGCGCGCCACCGCGACCGCCGAGCTCGCCGACGCGCTGGACGCCGACCTGGAGCGCCGCGGCGCGACGGCGCTGCTGCGTGACGTGGAGCTGCCGCTGGTCGGCGTGCTGGCCGAGATGGAGCAGGCCGGGATCGCCGCGGACGTCGATCACCTGGCCGGGATGTCGGCCAGCCTCGGCGGTGAGGTGAAGGCGGCCGAGCAGGGCGCCTACGCGGTGACCGGCCACGAGTTCAATCTCGGCTCGCCCAAGCAGCTGCAGGAAGTCCTGTTCACCGAGCTCGGCCTGCCGAAGACCAAGCGGATCAAGACCGGGTACACCACCGACTCCGAGGCGCTGACCAGCCTGCTGGCCCAGACCGGCCATCCGGTGCTTGCGCATCTGCTCAGGCACAGGGACGTCGCCAGGCTGAAGAGCATCGTCGACTCGCTGATCCCGATGGCGGACACCGACGGCCGGATCCACACCACCTTCAATCAGATGATCGCGGCGACCGGGCGGCTATCTTCCACCGACCCGAACCTGCAGAACATCCCGATCCGGACCGAGGAAGGGCGCCGCACCCGGCAGGCGTTCGTGGTCGGCAGCGGGTACGAGACGCTGCTCACGGCCGACTACAGCCAGATCGAGCTGCGCATCATGGCGCACCTGTCCGGCGACCAGGCGCTGGCCGATGCCTTCGGCTCGGGTCACGACTTCCATGCCGAGACGGCCTCCCGGGTATTCGGCGTGCCGCCCGGGGAGGTCACCGTCGAGCTGCGCAGCAAGATCAAGGCGATGAATTACGGCCTGGCCTACGGGCTGTCCGCCTACGGCCTTTCGCAGCAGCTGCGGGTTACCCCGGACGAGGCCCGCGCCTTCATGGACGGCTATTTCGAGCAGTTCGGCGGCATCAGGGACTACCTGCACGAGGTCGTCGCCAGGGCCAGGCAGGACGGCTACACGCAGACCATCCTCGGCCGCCGCCGCTACCTGCCTGACCTCACTTCCGACAACAGGCAGCGCAGGGAGATGGCCGAGCGGATGGCGCTGAACGCGCCGATCCAGGGATCCGCCGCCGACATCATCAAGATCGCCATGCTGGCGGTCCACCGCGATATCGGCGCCCAGGGCCTTCGCTCCCGGATGCTGCTCCAGGTGCACGACGAGCTCCTGTTCGAGGTTGCCCCCGGCGAGCTCGGCCAGCTCCGCGACCTGGTCCGGTCCGCCATGTGCGGCGCGTTCGAGCTGAGCGTCCCGCTGGAGGTGTCCATCGGCACCGGCCGCAGCTGGGCGGACGCCGCGCACTAGAGGCCCCGGCAATAGGGCGCTGGATCAGGGAGCGGGTCATCCGCGCCCGGCAGTCCTATTGCCGGGGGCCTCTCAGCCCCGGGCGGACGGCGCCGCTGCGAGACCGTGACCTGCATGAGATTGACCGGCTGGCCGGGCTCTCATATCCTAAGCGCTGCGCTATGTTCGCGCGCAGTCCGCCATGGTCAGGCAGCGCAGCCCGCGGGGCCGTCTCACGGTAGGCCGCGGCCGGTCATGCTGGCCAGGCAAGTCCAGTTACTCTCCTGGTCGCCCGTGGCGGGTGTGTCGTGCACAGGCGCGCGTCCACTGACCCTGTCCGCATCCGGAGCCCACCTACACATGACGACGAGCAGCACCGAGGCCAACTCGACCCCCAAGGTAGCGGTCAACGACATCGGTTCCGAGGAGGCCTTCCTCGCCGCGATCGACGAGACCATCAAGTATTTCAACGACGGCGACATCGTCGAGGGAACTGTCGTCAAGGTCGACAGGGACGAGGTCCTGCTCGACATCGGCTACAAGACCGAAGGCGTCATCCCGTCCCGTGAGCTCTCGATCAAGCATGACGTCGACCCGCATGACGTGGTTAAGAGCGGCGAGCACATCGAGGCCCTGGTCCTGCAGAAGGAGGACAAGGAAGGCCGGCTGATCCTGTCCAAGAAGCGCGCGCAGTACGAGCGCGCCTGGGGCACGATCGAGAAGATCAAGGAAGAGGACGGCGTGGTCACCGGCACGGTGATCGAGGTGGTCAAGGGCGGGCTCATCCTGGACATCGGCCTGCGCGGGTTCCTGCCCGCCTCCCTGGTGGAGATGCGCCGGGTCCGCGACCTGCAGCCGTACGTCGGCAAGGAGATCGAGGCCAAGATCATCGAGCTGGACAAGAACCGCAACAACGTGGTGCTGTCCCGCCGGGCCTGGCTGGAGCAGACCCAGTCCGAGGTCCGCCAGAACTTCCTCAACACGCTGCAGAAGGGCCAGATCCGCAAGGGCGTCGTGTCGTCCATCGTCAACTTCGGCGCATTCGTCGACCTGGGCGGCGTGGACGGCCTGGTGCACGTCTCCGAGCTGTCCTGGAAGCACATCGACCACCCGGGCGAGGTCGTCGAGGTCGGCCAGGAGGTCACCGTCGAGGTGCTGGACGTGGACATGGACCGCGAGCGGGTGTCGCTGTCGCTGAAGTCCACCCAGGAGGATCCCTGGCAGCAGTTCGCCAGGACGCACCAGATCGGCCAGGTCGTGCCCGGCCGGGTCACCAAGCTGGTGCCGTTCGGCTCCTTCGTCCGGGTGGAGGAGGGCATCGAGGGCCTGGTGCACATCTCCGAGCTCGCCGACCGGCACGTCGAGATTCCCGAGCAGGTCGTGCAGGTCGGTGACGAGATCTTCGTCAAGATCATCGACATTGACCTGGACCGCCGCCGGATCAGCCTGTCGCTGAAGCAGGCCAACGAGGGCACGATCGGCGAGGCCGTCGGCGAGGACTTCGACCCGACCCTGTACGGCATGCCGGCCACCTACGACGAGCAGGGCAACTACGTCTACCCGGAGGGCTTCGACTCGGAGTCGGGCGAGTGGCTGGAGGGCTTCGACGCACAGCGCGAGGAGTGGGAGCGCCAGTACGCCGAGGCCAGGTCCAGGTACGAGGCGCACCAGCAGCAGGTCGCCGAGGCGCGCAAGTCCAGTGCCGACGCGGCGGAGACCCGCGCCGAGACCGCGCACGAGTCCGGCACGCCACGGCCAGCCGAGCCGGAGGCGGCAGGCCCGCTGGCATCCGACGAGGCACTCGCGGCGCTGCGGGACAAGCTGTCCGGCGGCCAGAGCTGAAGGCAGCACAAGAGCTGACGGCCGCACCGCGCTGAGCACAGTCGTGGCGAGTCCCCCGCGGGCCACCCGGGGCGCTCGCCACGAGCACGTCCGGAGGGCCGGATGCTGAGGGTAGGCCTTACCGGCGGGATCGGCGCCGGCAAGAGCGAGGTCGCCCGCCTGCTCGCCGCCCAAGGCGCCGTCGTGATCGATGCCGACGCGGTAGCGCGGGAGGTCGTGGCGCCGGGCACGCCGGGGCTTGCCGAGGTCGCCGGGATATTCGGGGCCGGCGTGCTCCGCCCCGACGGCAGCCTGGACCGGCCCAGGCTCGGCGAGATCGTCTTCGCGGACCCGGCGCTGCGGGCCAGGCTGAACGCGGTCGTGCACCCGAAGGTCGGGGCGCAGATGCGCGCGCTTGAGCAGGCCGCGGGCGACGCCGGGATCGTGGTGCACGACGTCCCCCTGATCGCGGAGAACAACCTGGCCAGTGACTATGACCTCGTCGTTGTCGTCGACGCCCCCCGGCGGGTTCAGGCGGACCGGCTGGTCCGGCACCGCGGGATGACCCGTGAGCAGGCGGCGGCGCGGATCGCCGCCCAGGCAACCAGGAAACAGCG
>WNGQ01001267.1_pt1 | contig 29280 bp, 25 predicted proteins | sample 5407661 | NCBI WGS metagenome assembly WNGQ01 (sample SAMN13153382, study PRJNA577476) | soil metagenome | isolation source: 60 cm soil or saprolite under Garry oak tree replicate 2 | place: USA:California | collected 2016-06-15 | reverse complement strand
CCGTTACGCAGAGAAGTATCCGTTCCAAATAAAATGGACAGACCGCCGTCCGATTGGCGCGATTTTTCTCGCCAGTTCGGGAATTAAAGTAGCAACCAATCCGCGCCGCTGGATTCTGAACTCGGGGAAGATCGACATCACTACTGACGAAGGCAAAGGAGTTTTTCGCGCCGCGCTTCTCGAAACGGCCGATAACAGCATTAAATTACTAAGGGATGCGAACGCGCAGGGAATGATTACATGGGACCCGGAGGGACAGGAGTTTCTCGAATCCTGCTATTACGGCGATCCTCGCCTGACGCCCATCCTGGCGCCGGAAACAAACTTCAAGGTTGCCGGCGAGAGAAGCGCTATCGACGATTACTTTGAAAAGTTCCGCGCCGCCGGACTGAAGGTTGGAGTCTGCATTCGTCCTCAACAGATCAGCATGATCGATGGCAAGCCGGTGCAACAAGCTGCCGACGACGAGCACGCAACACAGATTCTGAAAGAGAAGATTGCCTACGCAAAACGGCGGTGGGGTTGCACACTTTTCTATGTGGATTCAACCGCCACGATATCAGGTCCACTCAACCCAGACGTCTTCAAAGCCGTCGCGGCAGCGTATCCGGATGTTTTGTTAATTCCCGAAAACGAATCGATGCGTTACTTTGCTTACGCGGCACCATTTAACTCCTATTTTCACCATAAAGTGACCTCCACCCCGGTCGGTGCACGGCTTGTTTATCCGAAGGCGTTTAGTGTGCTTATGGCGAATGATGGTGATCGGCCTGAGGATCACGATGCCTTGGTGACAGCCATCCGGGGTGGTGACATTCTTCTATTCAATTGCTGGTATAACAACGCTGGAGTTACGAAAATCAAAAAGCTCTACGAAGAAGCAACTCCAGGAAATACGCGGGGGTCGCTCTCTCCGTTGGGAAATCTGAACGGCCGTCATCTATGGCTTTTGACGCGCTGAAATTTTTTCTGCCCGATCATCCAGTCCTGACCCGCATCTGGCGCGGCCCGTTTCGCGGGGCGCGGATCGCGATGAATCCGCGCAATTCGTTGCGCAAAATCCTGGGCCTTTATGAACACGAGTTGAATGACTGGATTGAACAAGCATTGCGCCGGGTCACGCGTGTGCTCGATGTCGGCGCAAACGATGGTTATTTTACCTTTGGTTGTGCCGCGGCATTCCGAAGATTGGGCAAAGCGGGTGAGATCATCGCTTTTGAACCGCAAGCGAATCAGGTTGCCCTCTTGCGTGAAAGTCTCGCGGCCAGTGCTATAGCCGGGGTGGGTGACCCCAGCAAGGCTGTTCGTGTCGAGATCGTCCAGGCGCTCGTCGGCCGGGAGTCAAAGCCGGAAATGATCACGCTCGACTCGGTGGGAGCTCCCTTGCCTGATCCGACGAACAAAACGAACACGCTTGTCAAGATCGATGTTGACGGGCCGGAAGTGGATGTAATCCAGGGAGGACGTTCCTGGCTCAATTCATCAAACCCGTTCGTGATTGAAGTGCATGAAGAACGATTTCTAGATCAATTGCGCGCGATGTTCATGGAAAACAATCTGCGCCTGCTCCAGGTAAATCAGCGCCCGATTCCTCTGCTCGGCCGCGAAATGCGTCCGAAAAATAATTGGTGGCTTGTCTCAGATCTCGGCGCGCATAGGTAATGCTACAATGGCACCCGCGTCGGCTGCAGCCATTCTGCCAAAGCAAGGTTAGGGGAAACAGGAGCTTCACAGAAATAGCCTATAAAATGACCGCCAATTATGAGATGACTTTCAACTGTTGCACCCGATGAATTCTGATCCTGATACCAACCCGAAAGTCGTGGTTCAGGATGAAGCTATCGGCGCGGGGACGCTTGGCATGCGTCAGATTCGTCCCATCGGGTCACGCGAATTCGCTTCCACCCTCCTTACCAATGTCGTCATCCAGGGCTGCACCCTTGTTCAGGGAATTTTGGTTGCCCGTTTGCTCGGCCCTGTCGGCCGTGGACAATTCGCCGCGGCCATTCTCTGGCCGAACTTATTTGCGGGCATGGGTGGAATGGGGGTTGGCGTGGCGCTCGCTCGCCGAGCTGGCCGCGCTCTCGATCTTGCCCAAGTTATCCGCACTGGCTTATTGCTCACGCTGCTAACCGGAACAGTCGTAATGGCGCTTTGCGCTTTGGCAATTCCATGGCTACTGCCGGGCGCCGATACAATCGTGCGAAACGCTGCTTACGTTTTCTTGCCGTTCATCGTGTTTCACCACGTGTCGCTGGCGCTAATCGCGATCGATCAAGGTGCGGGTTGGTTTAGCCAGATGAACTGGACACGCCTAATCGTGAATCCCGTTTACCTCGTGTTGGTTATCGGGCTTTGGCTTGCGGGAATTCGCGATGTTTTTTGGTTCGTCGTCAGTTTGCTGATCGCAGGCGGCGCGGTTGCATTGGTTCGCGTGGGACTGGCGCTCTGGTATGCCCCGCTCCCCGGGCCGACGGAACCGGTCAAAAGCGTTCTTCGCGAAGCTCTCCCATTCGGTTTCGCCGGACTGCTGAACCCGCTTGCGGCATCCGCCGACAAAGCATTGCTCCTTTATCTTCTCGGCACTGCACAGCTCGGCTTTTACACTGTCGCTCTTACCGCAGCTTCCGTCGTCAACAGCCTCGCTGGCGCAGCGGGGACAGTGAGCTTTGGCATGTCCACTCAGGTAAAAGATCGCGAAGGTTTCGATCGTGTTGCGCGAATGTTCCGGTTCACTGCGTGGACATGGTTGCTTGCCGGTCTTGGCGTAGCGGTCATCATTCCAATCGTGTTGCCATTATTATATGGAGCTGTGTTCGGGCCGGCCATCTGGCCGGCGATTCTACTCATTCCCGCGGCAGCATTGACCGGGCAGGCGAGCATTCTGGAAGAATCAATGCGTGCGCAGGGTCGCGCGTTCGTTGGCTTGGAAGCCAGAGCGGCCGGTCTGCTGGTGATGGTTTTCGTTGGTTGGTTACTTGCGCCGGTGGTCGGGATTTATGGCGTCGTCTTTGCCGCGATTGGTTCGCAGGCAATCGTTTTAGTTGTGATGATGTTCGCCGCGCGCTGGCATTTTCATCGTGCTTTGCTGAACGCATTGCTGCCGCGAATCAGCGATCTTTTGGAATTGAAAAGTCGATTGCTACGGTTTTGAACGAGACATACCGGGAATACAGATTTTCCAGCGGGGCCGCGTCGCACATGCACGCCCGCTTCATGCCGCACGTGTTTGCGTTTGCGGATGATTTTAAGCCCGGCACACGGGTCCTTGATGTTGGGTGCGGAAACGGTTTTCTTTGTGGCGAATTCCTGAAGCGCGGCTGCGAAGTTGTGGGCACTGATTTAAGTGCGCAAGGGATCGACCTGGCGCGCAAGACATTTCCCAATGGACGCTTTGAACTTCTCGCCGCAGATGCGGAAGTCTTGGAGCAACTCGGCGAACCGCCGTTCGACATCGTCATCAGCACGGAGGTCGTCGAGCACCTCTACGCTCCCCGTAAATGGGCCGCGGGCTGTTTCGACGCCCTCAAAGCAGGCGGTCGGTTCATCTGCACCACACCGTATCATGGTTATCTGAAAAACTTACTGATCTCACTGCTTGGCAGATGGGACACGCATGCTAATCCTCTCTGGGATGGCGGACACATCAAAATTTGGAGCAAGAAGACTCTATCTTGCCTGCTGACCGAGACTGGTTTCACAAATATCGAATTTCGCGGCGCGGGCCGGATTCCGGGACTTTGGATGGCAATGATCGCCAAAGCCGAAAAACCGCTGTGAAGTTTATCGTCGCTCAGATTGGCGCGCGGCGTGAGTACGCAGTGCCCGCAATTCTCGAAAAAGCCACAATGCTCGAGCGTTTTTACACCGACATCACTGGCGATATCGGTCTTGGAAAGTTATTTTCCGCTGCGGCGGTCTTACCACTTGTAGGGAGACCGGCACGGCGATTAGCCGGACGCCGCTTGCCCTCAAACATCCGCGCGAAGACGACGACATTTCCGGGAATCAGTCTTACCCATGGTTTGCGGCGAGCATTTACTAAACATGATCCCACCGCAACTGTTCGTGAGTCACTCCGCTTTTCGAATGCGCTGGGTCGCGCGATGACGCGACATGGCTTTGGCAACGCAACGCACATCTACTCCATGCTCAGCGAATGCGGGCCACTGCTCGTGTCGGCAAAACAGCGGAGTCTCAGTATCGTCTCGGAAATTTACATTCCGCTCAGCACGGAACGCATCCTTGCCGAAGAACGGCGACGATTCCCTGACTGGGAACCGAACGTGCCGAACTCTTCGGCGATCCGCCACGAGTTTGGCGTTGAGGATCTGATACTGAAGCTTAGCGATTATTTCGTTTGCTCATCGGACATGGTGCGCGAGGACCTGACTGCCAACTGGGGAGTTCGGAGAGAACGCACGGCGCTTGTCCCTTACGGGATGCATGCGCGCTGGTTTGAGATAGAACCACATTCGGTACGTGGCCGCATTCTTTTCGCTGGAACGGCGGAGTTGCGAAAGGGTATTCATTACTTTGCGATGGCCGTCGAAAAACTGGTCGCGCTAGGAATCCGCTGTGAATTCCGAGTTGCCGGCAACGTGCAACGTTCGGTCGCGGATCAGAAACATTGCCGTCACCTGACATTTCTCGGGCGCATTCCGCGTGCGGACATGGCGCAAGAATACGCTGCTGCCGATGTATTCGTGCTGCCGTCACTGTCGGAAGCTTCAGCGGAGGCGACATACGAGGCGCTGGCTTGCGGAATTCCCATCGTCACGACGTGGGAAACGGGGTCTGTGGTCCGCGATAGCATCGAAGGTCGCATCGTGCCCTCGCGTGATCCAGAAGCGCTCGCGAATGCGATCGCCGAAATCGTAGAAGATCGACAACTACGTGAGCGCATGGCGCACGCTGCGCGTGAGCGAGCGCGCGACTTCACGTGGGAACGTTACGGTGAGCGTTTAGTTGCCGCGCTCAAATCACTAGCTGCAAGCGAAAGTGATTTGTTAGGCGCGGTGGTCGAAGGCCAAAAACGATGACTGTTCTGCACGTTGTACCCGCTAGACCGTTCGGCGGAATGCAACGAATTGCTGCACTGCTTGCTGCCGCGCAGCGACGTTCCGGACTGGATGCGCATGTGGTGGCGATATACGACAGCGTGGAGTTTCTCGATTTGCTCGAACGGTACGACGTGCCTCACACTTTTCTCCACGGTTCCTGTCCGAATTTCAGAGCGGTGCGACACTGTCACGAAGTGTTGGCGCGAGATTGGTCCGTTGTTCATGTCCACGGTGGATTGCTGTGGAGCAACACTGTCGCGCTCTTCACAAAGCGAAGTCCCGTCGTTTACCACGCTCACAATTACCCGCCATTGGACCGTTCGTTGAAAACGCGAGTGCTAAACCGCGTCAACCGATCGCTTGTTGATGTGATTATTGCAGTGAGCAAAGACGTAGCGCGCGCGTGGCGTGTAGCCGGTTTGGATTCTGCGGTCGAATGTGTTTACAATGCCGTTGAATTGCCGAATGTGGCCAAGCCGGACCGATTGCCACGCTCGACCGATTCACCTGTATTCGGAATGGCTACTCGCCTCGCAAAAGACAAAGGTGTTTTCGAATTTCTCGATGTCGCCGAGGCGATCCACGCGCAACGCAGCGGGGCTCGATTCGTCATCGCAGGTAAGGGACCTGAGCGGAGCAAGCTGGAGGAAGAAACGAACCGCCGCGGGTTAAGCGGAGTCTTTTTTTTCCCAGGATATATTCGCGATCTCGATGCATTCTGGTCGGATATTGACATTGCGCTCTTCACTGCGGCGAAGGAGCCTTTCGGTTTGCGAATTCTGGAAGCGATGGTGCGCGGTGTGCCCGTCGCGGCGTATCTAACCGGCGCCGGCTCGGACGAAATTCTCTGCCTAGGTTTAACTGCGGTCACCGCAAAGTACGGAGATGTGCCAAGCTTGGCAGAAAATTCGTTGGCGCTTTGTGACGATGCAAGTCTCTACAAGCAAATCACAGATGCGGCATATGATGACGTGAGCGCTCGGTTCTCAACTGCTGCGATGAGAGACGGGGTAGCGCGTATGTACGACTGGCTCACCGGTTCGGTCACAAATACGTCTCCTTTATTCTGACCACACAAAGCTCATGTTCCCGCAACAATTCTGTAAGAACTCCTCGACTTTGTTCATAACGCCAGCGATGTGGTTGCCGTGGATACGTTGGTGTTTTAAGCGATCGCGATACGTCGAACTCGCGAGTGGCGGCCGACTCGCTGGTTTTGAAACGTTCGGCGAATTCTGGGAAGCGCATGGAATGATGCCGACGAAAAAGGAACGCCTGTTTATGGAGCGACTTGTGCTACCAAGCGGCGTAGTCTTCGACATTGGTGCAAATTCTGGAGCGTTTTGCATCACGATGGCGAAGATTCAACCTTCTGGTGCCATCCATGCCTTCGAACCTTCTCCAAGGACCTTCGAACGGCTGTTGGCGAATGTGAGAGCCAATGACGTGGAGAGAACAATTGAATGCCACGAATGCGCGGTTGCGCGTTCGACAGGGCGTATGAGTTTTTTTGCCAACCCCGCATCATCAGGAACGAATCGTCTACTGCCGCACGGTTATGCTGAGCGCAACAATGTTGTCGAAGTGCGAACTGTGTCATTCGATGACTTTGTGAGTGACTCTGGGATACAATCCGTAGATTTCACGAAAATTGATGTCGAGGGGTTTGAATGCGAGGTGCTGTGGGGAGCTGCGAGAGTGTTGCGTGAGCGAATACTCGCTGTGGGACTGATCGAATTATGCCCTGCAAATTTGCAACTAGCAGGAGCGTCGGTCGAAGATCTATTTCAAATGGTTCGTGAAGTTGGCTGGACACTTCGTTGGATTACGCCATCCGGTGATATCGGTGATCAAATCGCACTCGACGATGCACGGACAGTTGTCTTAGAAAATGTTGCCCTTGTTCCAAAAGATGGCGCGGATCTGGAATAGACTGAAATCGGTCCTCGTTGGTTGCGCGCCTCACGGCTTTGTTGAAACGCGGCGGCTGCTGCTTCGTTTGCGGGGTCTTGGATTGGTACCGAGTGCGGCGCAAAGTCATGATTGCGAAGCGGCGGTTGATGCATCTCGGTTCGATCTTTGGCCTTTATTTCTTCGCCATAGCTCCGACTGGATACTCATTGATGTCGGCGCAAACGACGGTGACTTCATTCGTGCCGCGACGCAGTTGTCAAAACCGGCTGCAGTGGTCGCGTTTGAACCGCTGCCGACATGTCAAAAAATCCTCGCGCCATTGCTCGCGAGCATCCCCGGCGGGCAATTAGTTCGCGCCGCAGCTGGCGCAAGAGCAGGCGAAGTAGAGTTAAATTGCACTTGCAACACGAAAATGAGCAGTGTGCTCACACCACAAGAAGGTATTGAAGCCTCGTACGCCCGAGGTGATTACACCGTCGTCGAGAAGATGTGGGCACCTATGGTGCGTCTAGATGATGTAATTGAGCCAAATGCGCGTGTGGGTCTCCTGAAAATCGACGTGCAAGGTTATGAAATCGAAGTGCTGCACGGCGCGACGCGCACGCTCGGACAAACGGAAGCTTTGTTGATCGAAGTCAACTACACCCAGCATTACAATCGCGCTGTTGCCTTTGACGAACTTCATGCGTTTTTAAATATGGCTGGGTTTCATCTTTACGGGATCTCCGCACCATATGGAAACGCGGAACGGCCGCTCTGGGCCGACGCGATGTATGTGCATTCCATCGAACCGAAGGTCAGCGATAGCAATTGAAGCGCCGTGCTTATCGTGGCTGACATCAACACGCTTTGGCGAAGCCGCCCATTTCAAGCGCTCAGTGAACTCCGTCCTGTCCTCGGATTAGCGCCAATGGATCCGCTAATTGCGATGCGGCATCGGCGATTGCCATCGGGAGCAAAACGCGGCACACAACAGAAGATGACAGTGCTCTCCATCGTATTGCCTTTTGGTTGGGCTACGCGGCGAGCACCGGAGGTATTGCCGCGACTTTGGACGGCTGCACTGAAGGAATGTCGTTCGGTCGGAGCAGACCCGTCAGCGCTTGTAGTCACCTCACCTCATTACGCCCCGCTCGTTCGGGATCTGAGTTCTGAATTTCCAATCTGTTACTATTGCTCTGATGATTACATGAACTACGCGGGGTGGAACTCAAATGAAATGCGGCAGCAGGAATCAGTCGTCGTCCAGAACGCGAAGCACAGCTTTTTCGTTTCGGAGGCTCTGCGTGACCGCGCGGTCAAAGAATATGCGATTGACCCGGCACGAGCTTCAGTCAGCATAAATGCCACAGATGAGGAATTTCTCGCTCCTGTTTCGGATTTGGAAATCGATCGGTTGCTGAGCCGTTTTCGCAAGCTCACATGCCCAATCGCCGGGGTGATTGGCGGAATTAGCGACCGTCTGAATTTTGATCTTATCGGGAAAGTTGCCGAGTCCGATACGGTTGGATCAGTTCTACTGGTGGGACCGGTTGCAGCCGGCTTTCAAGATGCCAGATTGGATACACTACGACGAAATCCAAAATGTATCTTTGCCGGCGAGCAAGCTCATGACGCGCTTCGCGTTTGGCTTCAAGTCGTGGATGTTGCGCTAATTCCTTTTCGCTCGTGCCATTTCAATACAATGTGCTCTCCGATGCGTCTTTTCGATCACCTGGCAGCAGGCAGGCCAATCGTTGCGACGGATGCTTGTCCACAGGTTCGTGAATTTCAGGATTGCGTGATGATCGCTTCAACCGATGAGGAGTTTCTCGAAAAGGTAAAACAAGCTTTGAGCGCGCCCGCTGATTCGACTTATCTGGAATTGATGAGAAACCGTGCGCGAGAACACACATGGGTAGCCCGCGCTCTCACATTAAATAGTCGCATTGACGCAGAACTGGAAAAAACCGCCTGCAAAGCTGAGTCGTTGCAGTGATTTTTGTTTCATACTAGGTGATCTTCATAGTTAGCTTGGTCTCGTAGACCGCGCGTCCCGATGCTCAACTTCAATTTTTTCTATCCGTTCGCGCTGACTTCTCTTGTGTTAGTGGCGTCAGCGATTTGGCGGCCGCGGCTAATTTACGAATACCCGTACTTCATGGGCGCGACCTTCACTGCGTTCATTCTTCCGCAGGCTTATGCGCTCTACGGTGATCAGTGGGGTGGCATTTATCTACGCATGACGCTTTTGATATGTTTTCTGTGCGTGGCGTGCTGCTGGATCGGTTATCAGCGCCGCCCGCATCCGAGACTCCTCGAGAAATTCAATATTCCCATTGATCTGGCGCGTTTTCTGCAAGGCGGCATCGTCCTTGTCCTCCTTGGCTCGTACTTCACCTATAAGTTTAGCACGCTGGCCGAGGAGGAAGAATTGTCCACGCAGCTGACCGGGATCGGAACGGTTTACCTTTTTTTTGGTGGCCTGGTTTACCCCGGGTTCGCAATCTGCTTTTACTGCGCGCTGAAGGAAAAATGGATCACAGCGTGGGTGGCAACGGCGGGCGCGGCCGTGATCCCAATGCAGGCCGCTCTCTTCTACGGACGCCGCGAACCGACGGTGCTGTTCCTGATGTCCGTGGGTCTTGGAATTTTTTTCATCAAAGGAAAAGCAGCAGCGCGCTGGGCCATCATAGCTGCAATCGTCGGAGCTATGCTCATAATCCCCTCAACGTCTGAGTACCGGGAACTGGCCAGAGAAGATCCCTTCGCAGCGTTCAAAGAGATCAATTTCACAGAACAATTTCGGGAGGCTCTTGCCCCTGATGCAATCAGTGAATTGAAAAATGCGACGGCGCTCATAGCGGCGACGGAAGAGACAGGAGATTACGAATTTGGTGCGGGCTACTGGAACGAGATCGTGTTCCGCTTTGTTCCAGCACAATTTTTTGGCAGCAGGTTCAAGAGTGCTTTCATGATTAGTGGAGAGCATCGCGACCTGAGCGACTTCGTGTATGACGTGCTTGGATTCAGGTTGCCGCCCGGCCTAACCGTGACAGGCATGGGAGATTCGTTTAACCAATTCGGGTATTTTGGCTGCCTGTTTTTCGCTGCAGTGGGATACCTATTTAAGACCCTTTGGGCCGCAGCGAACCGCCCAAACGGGATCGTCGCGCAAATCCTCTATATTCAAATCACGACGTCAGCAATGCGCGCTGCGACGCATCAAACAATAGATTTCCTACCCGCGTTTATTTATGGCCTGATCTTTATCGGCGCAATCGCATTCTACGCGAGGGAGCGTGGTGCTTTTGCCGCGCCGTTTTCGTCGTCCCCCGTGCCCGCTCAGCTCCTCTCGAAGTGAGAGTCGCTGTCATCTTTCATCGGTTCGGTCCCTATCATTGCGCGCGGCTGAAGGCAGCAGCGGCGGGCCACTGTGATATCACTGGCATCGAGGTCGCAGCGGAAACGCAGGAGTACGCCTGGTCTGCCACTAGAGGTGCGGAGGGCTATTCGCGGTTGACTCTATTTCCCAGCGGAGACACGCGTACAATGTCAGATAAGCAGATTTCTACGCGCGTCGAAAACGCGTTGCAAAGTTGCAGTCCGGATGCTGTGGCAATTCCCGGATGGTCCGACAAGGGTGCCCTGGCAGCTTTGCGATGGTGTATGGAAACCGGCACGCCTTCAATTTTGATGTCGGAAAGCACAGCGCTGGATGAACCTCGCGTGCGCTGGCGCGAATGGATAAAGGAACGGATTGTCCGTCTTTACTCAACGGCTTTGGTGGGCGGCCAGCGTCACATTGATTACCTGGTCGAATTTGGGATGCCGAGGGACCAGATCTTCACGGGATATGATGTCGTGGACAATGAGCATTTCCGCCAGAAGGCGGCAGAGGTCAGAAATCAGAGATCAGAGGTCAGACGGAAATACGGGCTACCGGAGAATTACTTTCTCGCGTCGGCACGGTTCATTAAAAAAAAGAACCTCCCGACACTTATCCGCGCTTATGCCGGATATCGCCAGATGAAAGGGGATGGAGATATCGGGCAACGGACAACAGACAACGGACCTTGGGATTTAGTCCTTGTCGGTGACGGACCGCTGAAGACTGACCTTTGTCGTCTGGTCTCCGACCTGCGTTTGCACGCCCACGTGCACCTTCCAGGCTTCAAACAGTACGACGAGCTGCCGGTTTACTACGCGCTGGCCAAGGCATTTGTTCATGCCAGCGCGACCGAACAATGGGGATTGGTCGTGAACGAAGCGAGCGCATCGGGTTTGCCGGTGATCGTGTCGAATCGTTGCGGATGCGTGCCGGAATTGGTGCAGGACAATGGGTTTACTTTTGATCCCATGAGCCAGCATGAGCTAGCCTCGCGATTGTTCGAGATGGCTTCGTTATCAGACGAAGAGCGAGAACGCCTTGGAGATGCGAGCCGCCGGATCGCGACGAATCTCGCGCCGAATCGCTTCGGCGAAGGACTGAAGGGTGCCGCAACAATGGCAATTGATCTTCCGCGAAGAAAATTTCGAGCATTCGACCGCGCAATCCTGTTCGGCGCGACACGATTTCGGCGATGAAGATTGCGTATCTGTTGAAGTCGGTTTCGCGAAAGGCCGGCGGTCTATTTGAGATTTGCAAACGACTTGCGCAGACAACCTGCCGTGAAGAAGAGATTATCGTCCTCGGCGTGGAGGATGAGTTCACGAAGACGGACATCAACGAGTGGGCGCCTTTAAGGCTAAGCGTTTTTCCACCCGTATTAGCGCGCAGTTTTGGGTACGCCCCCGGCTACGCGCAATATCTCGCGGAGGTATGTCCCGACATTGCGCACGTGCATGGGCTCTGGACGTATCCTTCATTTGCCGGATATCGGTGGCATCGGCGCACAAAACGGCCTCTGGTATACACTGCACACGGGATGCTTTCCCCGTGGGCGCTCCGAAATTCGGCGTGGAAAAAGCGCTTGGTGCGCGCGTTATGGGAGGACGCCGCCCATCGCAGCGCGGCTTGCTTTCACGTCAATTCGGCGGCCGAACATCTAACGTTGCGCCGACACGGTTTGCGCAATCCAATTTGCATCATTCCCAACGGAATTGATCTGCCGGCTAGTCAGAATTCAGAAGCCAGCAGTCTGGTATCAGGCTTGTTGTCCGTCGCTCGAGGGAGAAAGCTGCTGCTTTATCTTGGAAGGCTACATCCAAAGAAGAACCTGGTGAATCTGATTCGCGCGTGGAAAGAAGCTCTCAACTCTCATCCATCGACTCTCAACTCTTGGATGCTCGCCATCGCGGGTTGGGACCAGGGAGGACACGAAGCGCAGCTCAGAAAACTGACTACTGACTTGCGACTTCTGACCTCTGTTATCTTTCTCGGTCCCCGATTCGGGGCGGACAGGGATACGTGTTATCGCGCGTGCGACGCATTTGCGCTGCCTTCTTTTAGCGAAGGGCTGCCGATGACAGTGCTGGAAGCCTGGGCTTATGCGAAACCAGTGGTAATGACGCCCGAATGCAATCTTGCCGAAAGCTTCGTCGCGGGAGCGGCGTTACAAATCGGCACGACCTCGAAGGAAATTGCCGCAGGCGTAAAACAACTGATTGAAATGAGTGATGACGATCGGAAAGCGATGGGTGCGCGCGGACGGGCTCTCGTAGCTGCAAAATTTTCATGGCCACGAGTCGGTCAGGAGATGCGTACGGTTTACGAGTGGGTCCTTGGCGGTCGCACACGGCCGGAGACAGTCAGGTTTGACTGAGAGAAGTGGGAGGTCAGTGATCGGACACCGAGACCACGAGACGGCTGGACTATGCGCCGGCAGTCCCGTAGTCATGTGGTCCATAGTTAATAGTCTTTCGCATGCTGGACATCAAAAAAAACCGTCGCGCGCAAAAGTATTCTTCCGGTGAAATGGCTCGGAGGATGTTGTGGACCTTTGTGCAGCCGCTGTTCCGGTTTAGTCCGAGACCCTGTTTCGCGTGGAGACGATTTCTGCTCCGCTGTTTTGGAGCGAAGGTCGGTCGTAATGTTCATGTTTACCCTTCTGCGACCATCTATTTCCCATGGAACCTGGAGGTGGGAGAGGAGAGCGCCATCGGAGAGGACGCGTTCGTTTATAATCTCGGCCGTGTCACGATCGGCGCGCGCGTAACCATTTCGCACTCCGCTCATCTTTGTGCGGGCACGCACGATCACACAAGATCGGATTTTCCGCTGCTGCGTCCGCCGATCACCATCGGCGCGGAGGCGTGGATTTGTGCGGATGCGTTCGTCGGGCCGGGAGTTACCATTGGTGAAGGAGCGATTGTCGGCGCTGGCTCAGTCGTAATGAAGGACGTAAAGCCGTGGATGATTGTTGTTGGAAATCCGGCGCGGGAAAGCAGGCGACGCGAGATCACTCAATGAGCGAGCAAGATAACGGTCGCGCGCCGTTATCGGTGCTGGTTCCCGTCAAAAACGAGGCCGCAAACCTTCGAGATTGTCTCGCCAGTGTTTCATTTGCCGATGAAATTGTTGTGGTCGATTCGGCGAGCACGGATGGAACGCAGGAGATCGCCACTGCGGCGGGGACACAAGTGGTGCAGTTCTCGTGGAATGGAAAGTTCCCACGAAAAAAGAACTGGGCCTTGGAGAATTTTCCGTGGCGGCACGAATGGGTGTTGATCATCGACGCCGACGAACGCGTCACCTCGGAATTGGAAAAAGAGATCCGCGACGCGATCCGGCGCGATGACGTGGACGGATTTTACCTGAACCGCCGATTCTGGTTTCTGCATGGATGGATTAATCATTGCGGATATTTCCCGAGCTGGAACTTGCGTCTGTTTCGGCATCGGTTGGGCCGATACGAACGGGTAGAGATCAACGGCGATGCCGGCTCTGGAGATAATGAAGTGCACGAGCACGTCTTACTCGATGGCCGCGCCGAATATTTGTCCGCGCCGATGGAGCATTATGCGTTCCCCGATATCGCGACCTTCATCGACAAACATAATCGCTATGCCACTTGGGAAGCGGTGGCCCGAGAACAGCTGCATCGGCGCGCGGGACAAGAAGCGTTACGCGCGACACCGTTTGGAACAGCGCTAGAACGCAAACGGTGGCTAAAGAAACTCGCGATGCATGCGCCGTTCCGTCCAACCCTGCGGTTTCTATACCATTACCTTTGGAAACAAGGTTTTCGCGATGGCTACCGCGGTTGGGTTCTCTGTCGCCTGCTGGCGTGGTACGAGTTTGTCAGTCTGGTAAAGGCCCGGGAGATGCCACAACTGACCACGAGGCAACGAGACAACTAGTGGCGAGACCACGATTGGAGAGACGGGTGTAGACCATTCTTTCCACTTCTCCCGGTCGAGCATATAATCCCGGCGCGCTATGGCAAGAAGCAGTCAGTCCGACACTGAATCTCGCCGATTGTCCGGACTGAGCGGGGCGAAATTCACGTGCCGGCAGGAATCAAATCAAGGCACTTTCCGCAGAAAATTAGTTGCATACCTATCGCGATTCGCGAGGCACGAGTGGTCGGTTGCCGTTGTTTATCTTTTTCTGGACATCGCGAGTTGGATCGCGATCTACGGAATCGTGGGCTGGTTGCGGTATGACGCGTTCTACGCGACGCCGTTTCAATTCTTCATCATTGACCTGATTCAACTCGCCGTCATTGTGCAGGCGCTTTATTTCATCGGCGGCTACGATCTTGCCGTAGAGAAACGGACCCTCGCTTATGCGACTGAGCATCTTCTTGCCATCATCGTGGCGTCTGGGGTAAGTGCGCTGCTGATTTATTCGGCAGCGACGTTCGATCAAACAATGAAACCGAGCCGCGCCGTGCTGCTCCTGAGTTTCATGATCTTTCTCCCGGTGTCTTTGTTCTATCGCCGCTGGATTCAAAAATATGTCGCTGCCGGCGACGTCAACCGTGCGTTTCTCGTGATTGGCAGCGGCCCTGCAGCAGTTCGCTTTTACGAGGCGTACCAGCGTTCGCCCAATAGCCAGCAGCTTCATTTTGTCGATCTGGGAACCCAGCGTGCGGGCCAGCGAATTGCCGGCGAAGCTTCACCGGTCGTGGAAGGAGACATTGCGAGCAGGCTGGATGATCTGGGCGAGCATTACAGCGGCATTATTCTGACGGAGAATGTCAGCTCGCTTGGCACGCGATTGCTGGAGCGGCTTGTGCGGACGCAATTTCATCAGACGCGGGTCTATACCCTGGAATCGTTTTATGAGACTCACTGGCGTTATGTGCCCTTCGATATGATCGATCCGGTTTGGCCGCTCCAAACCGGCTTCCAACTGGCGCGCACGTCGCCATATCATTATCTCAAGCGCCTCCTTGACATCGGCACTTCAGCGGTGGCGTTGATCCTTTGCGCTCCTCTTTTGGCATTGATTGCGGTGGTGATCTGGATCGAGGAGGGCCGTCCCGTACTTTTTTCGCAAAGACGAGTTGGTCGGGAAGGACGACGTTTCGACGTTCTCAAATTCCGCACCATGCGTCTGCGTTCCAGCGAACAAGATGAAGACATTTACACGCGTAAAGACGACCCCCGCGTTACACGTGTTGGACGTTGGCTGCGGAAACTTCACCTCGATGAGCTGCCGCAACTTTGGAACGTCTTTAAAGGCGATCTTAGTCTGATTGGCCCACGCGCCGAATGGACCGAGTGTGCCGAGCGCTATGAGCAGACGATTCCATTTTATCATTTCCGGCACCTGGTTAAACCGGGGATCACCGGGTGGGCTCAGGTGAATTATCCCTACGGCGAGAGCGACGAGGATGCGGTCGAGAAGCTCCAGTACGATCTCTATTACATCCGCCATTATTCACTGAAGCTCGATGCAATGATCGCGCTCAAAACAGTGTACACGATGCTGTTTGGAAAAGGACGATAGCAGCTACCGACAGAGGGCAGTAGCTGTAGTGGCAGGCGTGTCGCCTGCGGCTTCGAAGAATAAAGACCGAAATCTTTGCAGGCGGCACGGCTGCCTCTACAGGGAAAAGCAGTAGTCGGTGCTTAGCAGTCGTTCTGACTCGTCACTTGTCGCTCGTTTGTCTAGTTTCCGTTTGGCATGGCTTTCTTTCGGGACGCGACTCGCTGGATTTTTTGCGTCGCTCTAGTTTATGCTCCATGGGCCTACGGCGGTACCACGTCCACAGGCATCCAGACAATCAACTGGTTGCTGCTCACTGCGTTTATTCTTTGGGGCGTCGAGCTGATTGTTAGCCGGCGAAAGCCGAGATTTCCGCGAGTTCTACTTTTCCTAATACTCGCGCTGATCGGAATCGGCGGCTGGATGGCCATTAACTCGGGATCGATTTACGATTCGGATTTTTATGCATTTGTGGCACTGAGAAATTTCGCGCCGCGCCTAGCTGGCTCGGTTGATTACGCGATCAGCGCTGCGTGGATGGTACGAGGCGCGTTGTTGCTCTGCGCGATCTTGTTCGTTGCCGATCTTTCTCAGAGCAATCGCTGGTTGCTTCGTTTGTGGTACGTGATTGGTCTCGTCGCCGGCTCGATTGCATTTCTTGGTTTGCTGCAGAAAGCGACAGGCGCCCGAATGATCCTCTGGCAGAAGGCGCCTCCCTGGGGAGCGACCACGTTTTTTGCGACTTATTATTATCACGCGAATGCCGGAGCGTTCTTGAATCTAGTCTGGCCGTTAACTGCCGGGCTCGCCATCCGTGCCTTCACCACACGTTGTCATCCGACCATGCGCGCAATGTGGATAAGCGTTTTTGTTCTGACTGTTGCTGCGGTATTAGCCAATACGTCGCGTGTGGCCCAGTTAATCGCGCTCTTGTTGATGGTTGCGATCTGCCTGCAATTTGGCCCGGCGCTTCTACGAAAGTTTTCGCGCGCAGAAAAAAGTGTCGTATTTGCCGGCGGAATCGCCATTCTTCTCACTCTAATTGCGCTCGCGCAGGCGACTCACCTGGAGCAACCGCTCACCCGCTGGCAATCCCTTAGTGAACGGATTCCAACCGATGCCCGTTGGCAAGCCTCGCGCGTTGCGATCGGTGCGCTGCGCGACATTGGGTTTTTCGGATTTGGGCCGGGAACTTTTCGCGCTGTATTTCCCTCTTACAACAAGGGATCGACTAACCCTGTTCCCGGAACCTGGAGATTCTTGCACGAAGATTACTTGCAGACCACGCTGGAGTGGGGTTGGCTCGGCAGCAGTTTGTGGGCGCTGTTATTTTTCGGAGGAATAGCGAAAGGGATACGCAGTTATAGAAAATATGCGGCTCGGGATTGGACGCCGCGGAGACGCTTACTCCAACCCTTCATTATTATCGCGCTCATTGGAGTGGCCCTCCATGCGCTCGTCGATTTCCCCCTTCAGATCGCTTCCATCCAACTGTATGTGGCGACGTATCTTGGACTTTGCTGGGGAAGCGCACTGTGGCGGGGAGCAGAGGTCGCAAGTCACAGGTCAGAAGTCAGAGATCAGGAGTCAGGGCTCGGCAGGAGAGGCGAAGTTAAGCGAAGGAGTGACTAGTGACCACGGCTTTCCCCTGCAATTCCTTGATGTCCGCAGGCGACACGCCCGTTCGACTATCGCTCAGGGCAAGCTCTGCCACTACAACTGTGGCGACATCTGACTACCGACCACTCACTACTGACTACGATCTACGATGCGCCGTTGTCTTTGTGGCCGGGTCTTGATCGATGATGATAGCTGCGAGAATAAGATCCTTCCTCAGTTCCGTACCCATGCGACGCGTAATAGTAGTAATAGCCAACGCCGCGGCTCCGGCGCAAGCGGTTGAGAACCAGGCCGGCCGGGCGAATCCCTGCGCTCGTTAACAGGGAAATTGCGCGGCGGACCGCTGGGCGCGGCGTTTTTCGCGCTCGAAGAACAATGCACACCGTCTGCACATATGGAGTCATGAGGAGAGTGTCACTAACTGCGAGGATTGGCGCGCTATCGATGACTACTCGATCAAAAAGCTTTGCGGCCTCAGCGACTAATTGGCCGAAGAAGGGACCGGCCAGGATCTCAGCCGGATTGGGGGCCCGCCGTCCCCCAGCCAGCACGGAAAGCTGACCTCCCGTTGCGGTGAGAATATTCCCGGTCAGTGCAATATTATCGCTGACGATCTCAATTTCTCCGGCGGGAATCGGACGTGCCGCCGAGGCTATATCCGCTTCGCCGACCAGGCAATCGATCACTCCCGGGGCGCTGTCCTCATCGAAATTATTTCTTTTTGTGGCTTCCGGGAAACGGAAGATTTTATGCATGTTAGGCCGGCGCAGGTCGCCATCGATTAGGAGAACACGATAACCCTGCTGTGCGAGCGCGAGCGAATAATTGGCGCTGGTGAAACTTTTTCCTTCATTCGGCACAGCGCTGGTAAAAAGTGAAACCTTCCGCTCGACTTCCGGGCCCAGCAATGAAAGCGCCGCGCGCAAATTGCGAAAAGCTTCCGCCGCGGGACTTTCGGGGGTTTCGACAACAACGCGATAGTTCGAACTTCCAAAAGCTCTGCGTCGCCGCTTTAACCGCGTTACCGCGCCTTCGTCGGTCGTTTCCGGAACAGCCGCGAAGACGGGCAGTCCGAGTGTGTTTTCTGCTTGATCAACGGTTTTGATGGAGCGATCGAGCGTGTCGGCGCCGAGAACAAACGCCAGTCCAGCGGCCAAGCCGCCGAGCAGACCCAGGGCGATCGCCTTCGTGGCGCTGGGACTAACAGGCGAATGCGGAAGAGGGGAATGCTCTATCACACTGACCGCATTCGTCTTCACGTCTTTTGTTAGACTTGTCTCTTTGATCTGGCGAAGAACGCTCTCGTAAAGCGCGCGATCGGTCTCGGCTTGCCGAGCCAATTCCTGGTATCCGATTGCTGCACGATTGAGCGCGACCGCGACGCCCTGCTGATCTTGCAGTGCCCCCAGCAAACTGGCTTCGGTGGCCCTAGTCTGGTCAATGGCGTTACGCAGAATAGGCGGTTGCGCCATGACTGCATCACCAAGCTTTTCCTTTGCCTCTGCCAGAGAAGCCCGCGCTGCCATCATCTTGGGGTGCTTTTCCTTGTATCGTAAAGCCAGAGTAGCGAGTCCAGCCTCTACCTGAGTGACGTTGCGCTGCGCTTCGGTTACCGACCCTGCTGCGGAGATGCTCGGAATCGCGAGCAATGCATCGATGTTGTTGCCAGCCTGTTCGATTTGGTTGAGCTCGCCTTCAAGGCGAAGTCGGTCGGCTTTGGCCGCCGTCAATTTGCTGTTTAATTCCTGCAGCTTATCCTCGACCAGACCACCCCGAGGTCCACCGGCTCCCGCGCCCGATCCCTGCTGTGATCCTGTTGCGGCGGTGCCGCCGCCAAGTTGCAGAGCGTCGGGAGTTTTCGCTTTGTATTCAGCAACGGCCGCCTCGCTTTTTTGTAGATTGGCCTTCAATCGCTCTTCTTCCTCCAGCAAATAACGCAACGACTCCTCGCTGAGCAAAGCACGCCGCTCGATCGAATTGCGAATGTACTCACGGCCAATTGCCTCGGCGAGGCGCCGGGCCACGGCTGGATCACGGTTCGTTACGTACAAATCGATCAGGCGCGTGCCGCGACGAGTCACTGGCTTTACCATGCTCGCCAGTGCGCGACCCAGCGCTTCTTCGAGCGGTGTAAAACTGGTCGCACCAATAGCGCTCTGAGTTTTGCTCGCGCCCGGCGACGGACCGGTGCTCGGCGTTGCGCCGGAGGCGGCGCCGCTGACAATGCCCTGGCCGAGAAGCGCGCGTCCACCATCTTCAGCCAGGCCTTCCGAGCGTATGACTCGGGCAAGAAGGGTTTGATTGGTGAGGTTCTGCTCGATGGTCCGCAGCGCCTCCTGACTGGCCAAAAACATCGAGCGCATGCGCGCCGTGGGGTCTTCTGTGGTGATAAGAGTCGGCTCCTGAAACTCCACCTCCAACACCGTATGTCCCTGATAAAGCTTCGGCGTCCTCGCGAGATAACCGAGCGCAAGGAAAAGACCAGCCAGAACACAAAGCGCTACGATCCAAATCCGCTCGACGAGAGAATGCCAGAAACGGCGAAAATCAAACCCGTGCTTCGGCTCGGCGTACTGCCCGGCCAAATGAGACAAAGCTGGCTTATCAGAATTAGGCGGAACGGCCGTCGTGGTGGCAGAAGGCACAGGATCAATCACGGCAAGATATTGGCTCGGACGAGATTCTACACGCGAGCGGCGCGCTCGGAAAGTGGAGGCGCAAAACTTTTCCGCTAAAAAATGCTTTCGCCTACGTTGATGGTATCGCCTGGCTCGACGCGAAAGCCTCCGCCGCTCCCTTTTGTGAACCGCTTCGCATTGACCTTGAAAATCTGATCGCCAGCCGCCGCGGTATGTCGCCGCACGGTCACTCTCTCCGGCGCGGCGATACGCGTGTATCCGCCCGCCATTGCGATGGCTTCCAGCAGATCAATACCGCCAGGACTGCTATCGGGCATTTCGTAAGTGCCGGGCCGATTTACCTGACCCAAAATCGAGAAGCGCCGCTTCGCATAGCCGAGGAGCATGACATTTACTCTTGGATTTACCAGATAATCGCGACCATAAAGGTCTGTGAGTTTTGACGCTGCCTGGGTCAGGGTCAATCCCGCCAAATGAATCGATCCGAGCAACGGGACACTCACGTTGCCTTCGGGGTTCAATCGTCCATTCGTGCGCAGGTCGTCTTCGCCAAAAACCTCGACTGCCACTTGGTCGTTCGGGCTCAAAATGTAACCGGCGGGCGCGCTAACGCCGCTGTTTGATGTCGCCGCCGAAGCACTCGGCTGGAATGTGGACGGAGCGGAGGGCTGTGACGCGACTGTCCCTGGAGTGAATTGCGCTAACAAGATGCCCGGAAACAATGAGACTGCGAGTGCAACTGGCGGCCACCGGCGGCGGGTTCTTGGTCGAAGCCGATTCGGACTCCGCCTAAAATCTGAGCGTAGCTCGAACGCCGACCTGGTTATCATAGAAACTGAAAAAATCGAACGAGCTGCTGTCCTCGCGGTGGAGATAATAAACCCCGGTACTCAAATATCTCGTGATCAGAACGTCAAGGGAGGGTTCGATAAAATAATAATCGTCATTCCGCGTTGCACTCACTCCCCTGGCCGTGGGGAAATAATCCGCGTTCTCATACCCGACCGCCAGACCGAGATAAATACGCTGGAGCAAACGCTGCTGAATTCGAAGGATGACGTATGTCGCCGCGAAATCTTGATCGGCAAAAAATCCAGAATTTAGCATCCGCCGCCCGGCCGTCAGCGTCACACTGGTGCCGTCGAACGGATGGTAAACGGCCCCGGCATCAAAGACCGGTGTAATGCGTTCGCCCCGGTGGCCGTCGAACTGACGGAACTCAACTCCTCCGGAAGCAGTTAAATTCAACTTTCCCGTCGCCTGGTAATTAATGCGAACATTCACTTGCTCGAAGGTTTGGTCCGGATTTGGATCGTCCACAAAATCGTAGCCGGCGGTGCCGCCGATGCCAACCACTACCTTTGGCGTCCAATTATAGTTAATGTAAAGCCCTCCTGAAATAATTTCGGAGCTGATGAAATCGGGGTAGTCAAAGATTGAGGCATCAAATTCACCCGTAAGAAATAGTTTCCCGCTGAGCTCATAATTTGCTCTCAGCCGTGTGGTATAGAGATTCAGCCGTGTGCGCGCGCTCACATCGACGTTTGCCAGCAGTCCAGTCGTGTCGAGCGTGCTGTTGAGGTTTGCCCCATCGAGTATCGCCACTTCCTGGTTCAGATTTAGCGTCAAACGGCTGAACCGATACTGGCCTTCGAGGCGGATCAAATGCTCAACCGCATCCTCGTCCGAGTGATCGACGAACAGAATTACACTCGGCATGTAATCCAAACGGATGTAATTTCCTCCGCGCCCTTCAATGTCGCCGAATCCAACGGTAATCGCTGGTTCGATGGCAAAATAATAATCGGAGACTCGATCCGTATGGCTGATAAAGATGTTGTCGTCATAAACCCCTCGGACGGTGAGCCGCAGGCTGTAGTGAAAACGACGTGGTTCCGCTGAGGAAACATTCTCGCTACTACCAGTCATCACGCTCTTCGAGTCGAACCCGCCAAGAGGAGTTGTTGGCACCGTTGGCGGCGGCGCAAGGTCGGTTTGCGCTGTTGTGTAGTCAGTCGAAGAAGGCAACGGCTCTTCCTCAACCGGGTGTTGTCCTCGCGCAGAAAAAGTGCACGCAATAAAAATTCCCGCCATCAGCGCAAGCCTGACACCGCTCGGTTGCGCCAGCTTTTCGGCACCGACTGATATAAAAGAAAGAAAGGAGTGGGACGACACGGCGGCGAGGCTAGTGGGCCGCTGCGAAACGGTCAATCGAAAATTTTTGTCTGCAACGGCCTCGTTAGAATGGGCGCCGATTCTGCCAACCGGCGCGTAGCTCGCGCCACCGATTCCCAATTTCGAGTGAATCCATGATATCGATTTGGGCTGTTTCGTCAGCGGCCGCCGCAGCGGGCTCGGGACGAGTTGATGGCCACTGTTGGAAGTAGCCGGCGCCGATTGTTACCGGCGGCTGCGCGCCAGTGCATGCATAGATTTCGCCCCGCACGCAAGTTATCCGGGTTCTTGTATCGTCAGTCTGAACACGAAACAAGCAGTCCGAATCACCGCTAATCATTACTTGACGCGAGCTGATGGAAAATTGAGATGCGCTTTTATCATTCCGGCTGAATAGAATCGTGATTTTCCCCCGGCTCAATCGTATTCGCGCGCTCCGATCACGCATGCCGTCGTCGGTCTGGTTGCCGTCCTTCACTATCCTTAGTTCTTCGATCTTGATTTCAGAATTTCCCGACACTTGCGCGAAAGCGGCGGGAATCAACGCAAGGTCAATCGACGCGCCGTCTCGTGTCCTCACTATATTGCCATCATGAATCCGGCTTTTGAGCGTGACCGGCTGAAAATTATTTTGCTCAGCGCTTCCAAAGACGACTGTTCCTTTGACAAAAAGCACAGTGGCTGCCGTTCCCCGGCTGATGCCTTTTGAGCATCCGGTTGCGAACCCGCAACAGAGCGCGAGTAAAATGGCAAGTGCGGGGAAACGCATGAGAAATTTTCGGGATTGGCAGCGTGTACGGGAGTCGAAGCCGATTTCACCATTTCATAAGTTAGGGTAATTACGACGCAAACTTGCGACAATCAGCGTGTTAACAGCACTAGCTGAAAATCGAGGCTTTGCACGATTCGCGCAGAAATACGCAGTTCGAGTGTCCGATTTTCTCCGAAAACGTATTTACAACCAGTGTGCCGCAGGGTTGTTCGATTCGAGCCGGACGCTCAGCTTCTGGATTTGCGCCGCTTGTTCTCGTGGTGACAGAGATTGCCCGATTTTCGTATTGCCTCTTCTAGCTGACCTGCTTGAGGATAGGCGCAATCGTCGTTCAGCTTTTTTCGGGAACTTCGTTCTGTCGTTTCCGTAGTAGAAGGTGGGAAATGGAGGCATCAAGCCGGAGGGGCAATGTGCCCCGAGGCCAACCACCCTAAATCGGCATCGCCACCATTCATCCTGGCGACCGCCATATCACGTAACCGTTTTACCGACCCTTCAATTTTCGAACCCGACAGTTTATGCTAGAAAAATCCTCTGCTTCAATCCGTAACTTTCTAATCCGTGAGTTTACTCCGTCATGAAATCCGCTTTACTTGCTGCAATTTTTGCGATCACCGGAGGGGTTGTGATTTTGCTCGCCGTCCCCGCCGAAGAAAAAGCTCCGGTTGTTAAAATCCATCCGGCTAAGTGGGCTGAGGATGCGCCGGTGGTACCTCAAATAGAGGAGGAGGCTCTGGTAGTTCCTGAACCTTTGGAGCAATATTCAGTCGCCCAGGCGGAGACGAAGACTGAAAGACAAGCGCCGCGCCGCCACAGGCAGGTCGCCCGCCCGCGTCCAAACTTCTTCGAGAAATTAGTTGTCGGTTTCATCAACCTCCAAAAACATCCGCCGGCGAAATACCTGTGGCGGCGCGACTGAGTAAAAAACGGTCTCCGCGCACAGGCGAAAGAAACCCTTGCAAATAAATAACTTTTTTGCCGTCGATGGCAGTTGTCGGCAGAATTGGGGTAAAAAAGGCAGAAACGTCTATTTTTACTCAGGGAATCTCCCTCGTGAGAGGGCGGCGCAGCGCGTACGGGAGTCGAACCCGTAGCAGATTGCCTCGCGCATAGGTAAATCACAATCTTCCCTCTTGCAAAACTGCGCAAAGTCGCGCAAGCTCGCTGTCATGAAACGTCATGAAGCCGGCGCACGTCGAAAACCCATCTCTGTGAAAGCCGGGAATGTGGAAGTGAAGATCTATCAAGGAAAGTCCCGCGGTTACGATCTGTTCACGGTTGTGCACTATGTCGGCGGCGCACGCAAACGCGAAACGTTCGCCAACCTGGCGAACGCCAAAGAGCGTGCGCGCGAAGTCGCGAGAGCGATCATTAATGGCCGAACAGCAGTACTGGAGCTCACCAACACCGATCGTGAAGGATACGTCGCAGCGCTCGAGCGCTTGCGCCCTTTGGGAGTTCCGCTGCACAGCGCGGTTGAAGAGTACGTCGCAGCGCGCTCGCATTTGAATGGCGAGTCGCTTCTGTCCGTTGCGAAGGCGCATGCCGGGCGCCGGCGTGATGTGCCGGACAAGCGCGTGCGAGAAATTGTCGAAGAACTACTCGCTGCGAAAAAGCGCGACGGATTGAGCGTGCGCTACATCGAGACGCTTCGAAGTCATCTTAGCCGATTCGCATCTGCATTCGAAACAAACATCGGCTCGCTTGCTGCAAAGCTTATTGAGGAATGGCTGGTTTCCCAAAAGATCGGTCCGCGTGCTCGAAACAACATACGGATGTCGATCGTCACGTTGTTTAATTTCGCGCGCTCACGCGGCTATTTGCCGAAAGGTCAGCCCACAGAAGCCAGCGAGATTGCGAAAGCGAAAGACCGGGGCGGAGACATCGGAATTCTCACGCCAAAACAGCTGGCGGATTTGCTCACAGCTTCAGATAAGGAGGCCAAACTTTATTTCGCGATCGGAGCGTTTACGGGCTTGCGATCGGCGGAGCTGATTCGCTTGGAATGGGAAGATGTAAATTTTGCGCGCCGATATATCCAGGTCGGAAAAGGCAAAGCGAAAACGGCTACCCGCCGGCTAGTTCCAATTCAGCCAAACTTAATGCAGTGGCTTTCGGAATACCGTGACAGGACCGAACTGGTTTTCGCCAGCGAACACGCCGCCTATCGATCAATTGCGCAGGCAAAAGAGAACATGGGCGATTGGCCGACAAACGCGCTCCGCCATAGCTACGCGACTTATCGACTCGCCCAATGCCATGATGCTGCGCGCGTCGCTCTCGAAATGGGCAACTCAGCGCAGATGCTTTTTCGCAATTATCGCGAGCTCGCAGATGAGCAAGACGCGGCAGCTTGGTTCAGCATCGTTCCGCGCGCAATGCCCAACGTCGTGCCGATGCGCGCGCCAGCAAAGGGCGCGCGGATGCGATGAAGAATCGACACAACGGTTGGGAGGCTAGGCGCCTCAATCGAGAAAAAGACGATCTGGTCGCCAAGGTTTTTGGTTACCCGGATAATCGCTCAATGCGTCATGCGCGGAATGCGGAGAGGCTTCGAGCCATCTTAAAAACCCCCCCGGACAACGACGAATCCGAATTGTTCGTAACGCGCGAAGTGGCCGATGCACTCGACTCCACGCCTAAAGTCATCAGATGGCTCGTCTACTGCCATCACCTTGCGGCCGAGAAACTGCCCGGCGAAAGAGCTCGCAAATTATGGTTCCGGGCTGGCGCTGTGAGAAAATATTTTGATAATTCGCGGCGTGGCTTTCATGCCATTACACGCAGTCCAACAGTTGCAGAGAATCCTCATTTCAGGGCGGGAATGGTGTTCACGAAAGACGCGGCAGCGGTAGAACTGAACATTACAAAGCGCGGCGTGGAGTACTATTTGGCCCGAGGAATTTTAAAAAAAGCGCAATCAAGCACATCAAGCAACAAGCGTGTCGTGCTAATCACGCGGGAGAGCCTGGCTGCGCTGGCATGGAAGCGAATTGAAAAGGCCGAGCGCGATTACAAGGACGCAGCGCGCCGGTACAATTTGGCGGCCGAAAAACGAAAAAAGATTTGCGGCGCAAATAGGGATTCGGGTCAGCATTAAGCGACCAATCCCGTTTTGGTCACGTTGGGGCAAGCATTAAGCGCCCGATCCACACAGCGCTGCAAGTTGCATTTGTGCGAAATTCCGCGCGCAGATGCGTAAGCAATCGGACGATGAATTATTGACGAAGCGGGAGACGGCCGCCGAGCTAAAGGTGTGCCCGCGTACGATCGATTATTGGACCGCCGGACCAACGCCGCGATTGCCCTATGTGAAATTCGGCAACGAAAAACGCTTCGTCCGCGGCGATCTTCGCCGGTTCATCGAGAAACACAAGGTTCATGTGCGGCAAGAGGCTGCCTAACGAGGCCCCTAACGAATGAAAATTGCTGCCCTCGCGCTCGATGATCGCGAGCAAGACGGCCGACGCGAAATAATTCAGAGCAAAGTCGATACGCGCCGATGGTACTCCTGCATCACGAGCGTCGATCTTCGTTATGTCGTGCCAATCATAGTAACGAAGGGCCGCTACGAGACCAGTCTTCCAATAGAATTCAGGCGCCTCGGCATCAAACAGAAAATGAAGAAATTCTTTTCTCACGTACGTAGCGACGCTGAAAAGATGATTTTTCAAGCGGCGGCAACCCGCGGCGAAGATCCGCCGAAGTTGATGATTTTCGAGCCGGTGCCGGCAAAGCCGAGAATGTCCGTTGAAAAAGACCCGTCGAAATTTCCACAACCGCACGCCGTGGAGCTTGAGTTACCGGCGAACTGTCAGCCAAGGCTTACCGCGAAAACGGAAGCTCCGTTCGTTTGGGCGGCGGAAGGTGCATTCCAGCGGATCCAGGAATCCGACATCGTGAGTAAGGGAACAGCGATGCTTACTTATTTGGCGCACGTGCGGGTTTCGAATGAGGTCCGCAGCCATACATATCGGACCCACTCAATCCATCTTCAAAAACGTGCCGGACTAAAGGAAAGCGCGGTAAGGAGGTCCAATCGCGAGCTTGTACGGATCGGGCTCTTGTTCGTGCACCGGGGGATTATCGCCGGCACGGCTGGAAACGAGGTAAACGCTTACACCTTAGGTACCACGTACCAAAGGCGGGGCGATGTGGGGCGCTCTGTACCAGAGGCCTCAGGCACATTGAACCAGAGCCCTTGGGTACCAGATAACCGAGGGGAGCCCCCCTCTATGTACACGTATAAAGAAGGAACCTCTAAGACGAGTAATCGTGTAAGCGCGCCGTTGAAGTCGGCATCTACTCGAAACCTCGAAATTACGCTCTTGGCCGAAATCGAAGCAATCTGCGGACAGCAGGAAAGAAACGAAAATGGAGGCCTCTGGCGCAATCTTATGCGCGAAAGCGAGGACAGCTTGCGCGCCGTGAAGAACGCGATCGAAGATTGGAAGCTAATTAGGCCAGATTTGCACGGCGGCGTAAAAAAAAGCCGCGGCGCCTGGTTGATGCACCGCTACAAGCTGAACCTCGATCGAATTCAGCGCTCAAATGAAAGCTTGCGTAGCGGAAAAGAGGGAGATCGTACCGATGCGCAGCAGACGAGAGCGTAACCACGCCGAACAATTCGAATTCGTTCTCGTGGCTGTTGCAGCGAACGATCACGTAGGCCAGAGCCTATTTTTGTCGCGAAACGCCGCGTGGATACTTTGCGGGTTCGAGCCCCGTAGGCTCCGCTCGATCCGACGAATCTAGCCACTTCGGCCAAACAGGATGAGCTCAAGGCCGTCATCGGTTCAGCGTCCGGATCCTACTGTTATCGACCTTCTCAAGCAGATCGCGGCAAACACGATGCCGGCGTGACGGTCCGGCCGGTCCCCGCGCGGCCCCACGCGCCCATGCCCCCGGGTTAGATAACTTTTACGCCAGGGCGGCCCGGCGGGGTTGATTCAACTCTCGTCGTTTTCGCACGCAATGCCTCAAAACCTTATTCCCATGAAATCCAGCGCTCTCCCTTGGCTCTTTTTCGATTTTCATGGGAATTGGGCATCATTGGGTTGTCCAGGTTCTCAGTTGATGGCGGGATCTCCGCGCGGCCAACGACGAAGGGCAAGCCCGCCCAGGTTGACATGCGCCTACCATCATCAAAACGAAACCTAGGCCGCTAATCACAATGAGTGAACTCGCAGCGCGGTTGGAAATTGCGCCGATACGAATGTCGCGCCTAATCCGACGCGGCATGATCCGCCCTGATTACATCTGCGATTCGGCGATCCTGTTTCGACCAGTTCGGATAGAACGAATCGATCAACGCCTTGGTAGCGTGCAATGCTCATGATACCTCGATAACATTTACCAAAGTTTCTTGCGAACGCCCGTCCGGGAGGTGAAACAGGCTTGGCGAACCTCCGCCCGCGATGAGCAGGGTTTCGCCGGTCTAATCCCCTAGGTTTTCTCCACGATGGCCCGAACGCGATGAAGCCCGGTCGCGCCGTCCGGAACCTGGTCGCGGTATTCGCTAATTTGAAGCTTGCCGTGGCCATCGGTAGCGCGAACTACCAGTTCGGTTTCACCTTCTTCGTCGGGCGTCCATTGGTAACTCCAGAGACTCCAGCTCAACTTGGTTCCGGGTTTAGTAATCTCAGCGGCATCCCACGTTTCACCGTCGTCGCTGCTGATCTCCACTTTCAAGATCCCGCGGTCGCCACCGAAAGCCATCCCGCGCAGTTCGACCGGCTTCCCAACTTGGAACGGCGCCTCGAAGTGGTCGCCCCTAACTTGCGGCGCGTCGAAGCGACTGTGAGTCGGGATCGCGTCGCCCTCGCGTCCCCAGCCCTGCTCTTTGTAAAACCCGCAGCCGTGGCGCCGGTGCAGTCGGCCATCCGCTTCATCCAACAGCTCGATCCGGGTAAGCCACTTCGGATTCTTTTCGCCGTAGAGACCGGGCACGATCAGGCGTAACGGAAAACCGTGCCGCTTCGGCAACGGCTCACCGTTCATTTCGTAGGCGACGAGCGTCGTTGGCTCCATCGCCTTTTCGAACCGAAACGTCTCGTAGTAACCGTCGGCCGCGCGAAAGAGAACCGTAGTGACGTTAGGCTTCGGTTTTACCTGCGCGAGTAGTGTCGGCAGCGGGACGCCTTTCCAAATGGCGTTCGAGCAAAGGCCACTGCCTACTCCGTAGGAAATACAAAGCAACGTCGTTTCCTGCTCGACAGCCGGCATCGCGGCAATGTCGGC
>WNGQ01001003.1_pt1 | contig 29346 bp, 40 predicted proteins | sample 5407661 | NCBI WGS metagenome assembly WNGQ01 (sample SAMN13153382, study PRJNA577476) | soil metagenome | isolation source: 60 cm soil or saprolite under Garry oak tree replicate 2 | place: USA:California | collected 2016-06-15 | reverse complement strand
TCAGCCATGGACTATCCGAATGAAGAATGGCAGCGCAAGGGCGCGACGCTGAGCGACAAGACCGCCCGCGAGGAGTTCGGGCTGACCCAGGGCGAGATCTACGACGCGATCGACGCGGGCGCGCTGCACTACCGTCAGGCGGCGATGCACGGGAACCCGTGGCTGAGACTGCTCCGCTCGGAGGTCGAAGCCCTTGCCAGGACCAGCCACGGCGACCGTTACGTCAATGAACGGCAAAATAAGGCCGAGCTGGCGCGCGTCAACCGCGAGATCAGACGCCTCCGGGCCGAGATGGGCGCGCTCGAGGAGCGGCGATCCAAGCTCAGCTCCGACCTCGGAAAGTGAACGGCTCGCGGGCAGGCGTTAAGCCGCGCTCTTTGGGCACCGCTCGGCTTTGCGTGCAACGCGTGCCCGGATGAGCACGCAACCAGCGGCTAGGCCGGCGCGTCCAAGCCCGCGTGAAGGTTCCGTACCTAGAGCGCCGGTCAAGTAGCGGGTCGGATTCCGGCGTGGCGTCGGCTTGGGGTCGTCGGGTGTTAGGCCCAGTTCGTGGTGGGTGGTGGGCATCTGCAGCGGGCAGAGGAAGTCCGATGCGTCCTGATGTGTAGCGTCCGCCGGCTGGAGCCGTCGCGGGCGGAGCAGGGGTGATCAAGGCGGTGCGGCGGGCGAAGCTCTTCGTGTTCTTACGGCAGCATCGCCACGAACTGTTTGACGAGGAGTTTCAGGCGGAGCTGGCCCAGGCGTATGCGGACAGCCCGAAGGGGCAGCCGCCGGTGCCGTCGGCGCAGCTGGCGCTGGCGACGATTCTGCAAGCGTATGCCGGGGTGTCGGATGACGAGGTGATCGAGGCGACGGTGATGGACCGGCGCTGGCAGCTGGTGTTGGACTGCCTGGATGCGGATGCGCCGCCGTTTGCCAAGGCCCGCTGGTGGGGTTCCGGAAGCGGCTGATCGAGCAGAACCTTGACCGGGCGCTGGTGGAGCGGACGGTGGCGCCGGCCGCGCGGACTGGCGAGTTCGGCGCGCGGGCGCTGCGGGCAGCGCTGGATTCCAGCCCGCTGGCCTCTACCTGGCGATGCTCGGGCTGTTCGGCCTGGGCCTCGGCGCGATCATCCGCTCCAGCGTCGGCGCGTCGCTGTTCTGTTCGGGGCCGCTGTTCGTGCCCTCGGACATCATGTCGCTGCTGCCGGCCTCCTGGCAGGACACCGCCGGCCACTACCTCCCGATGAACGCCGGCGAAACCATCTACACGGTGCAGCACCAGGCGCACACCCTCCAGCCCTGGGCCGGGTTCGGTGTGTTCAGCCTCTACGCCGCAGCCGCGATGCCAACCGCCGAAGCCCACGTCCAGACCGAACACCCGAGCCGGTATCTCGCCCAGCTCTGCAAACACGCCCGGCAAGTCCACCGCCTGCGCCACCGGCCGCCTACGCACGACGGTGGCGACCCGCAGCCGCCTCTCAAGGCACAGGCACCCCAGACCGAAACTGATGGCATCGTCAGCTTCAGCGGGTCTAACCGTTACATGGAGCTTGCATGCAGCAGGAAGTCGTGCTCGCGCTCTTGGCCAAGGAGCCCTCGCAGGGCTATCAGCTGCGCGCCCGGCTCGACGAAGCCCTCGGCCCCCTGGGCGAAGGGCTGAACGCCGGGCACATCTACGTCACTCTCGGCCGTCTGGAAGAGACGGGCATGGTGGCCCTCGAGGAGCCACCTCAGGGACGCACTCGGCGCGCCGACCGGAGGGTGTACTACCTGACCCCGGCCGGTCAGGAGCGAGTACTCCAGTGGCTGTCGGAGGTGAGCTGGCCGAGGCCCGACCTTGCAGAGTTCCACCTGAAGCTCGTTGCCGCCGCCCAGGCCGGGCTGGCCGACCCGATGAGCATCGTCGATGCCCAGCGACGAGAGATGCTCCGGCGGCTGCGAGACGCTCAGCGGGCTGCCATGGAGGAGCCGGACCGCTCCGATGCAGGCTTGCTGCTGGAGGGAGTCGTGTTGCGACTCCAGGCGGACCTGCGCTGGCTGGAGGCCTGCGAGCGGAATTGGATCGGTCGAAGGGAGCGGTCATGACATCGATGCGGCCGGTGCTGCGCGCCTCGGGTCTTTGCAAGACGTTCGGCTCGGGGGCGGCGCTGGTGCGTGCGGTGGATGGCGTTGACCTCGATGTCGCCACTGGCGAACCGGTGGCCATCATGGGCCCGAGCGGGTGCGGCAAGTCCACCCTGTTGCATCTCCTCGGCGGCCTCGAACGGCCGTCGGCTGGAGCAATCGAGCTAGCGGGCAGCCTGTAAGTGACAGCAGCGAGCGTGCACTCGCCCATCTTCGACGTACGGCGGCCCTGGGCGTCGGGGTGTGAAGAGGCTGACTGGCCCGGGAGGACATCACGGCCACCAGCGACGATGGCAGCGGGTTGCCCAGCGGGCTGGCCGCCCAGGCCAGGCGGGCCCTGGCTGCTGCGGGTGTGTGGCGTCTGGAGGACCTGGCTCGTTTCCAGGAGGATGAGATCCGTTCGCTTCACGGGATGGGCCCCAAGGCCAGCAATCAGTTGCGGTCTGAGCTGATGGAGCGGGGTTTGGCGTTCGCGGCCAGCGAGCGGCGGTAGCTGGAACGTTCGAGGACTTTGATGGTGCGTGTCCTGGGCCGCTTCGGGAGCCGAGCCCCGGACGGCGCTGGCCTGCCGCCCGGCGAGCCTCCGGAGGGTTGGCGCTGGATCCCAGTGCTCCGTGCCATCAGTCGGAGCGCGTCAGATCGGGCGAGGTCTTCGTGTGCCCTGATCCGCCCGGCCCGCCCGATCGCGGCCATCACCGGGGTCGGCAGGCCGGGTGGGCGTGGACGTCCGGAGCTGCCGCGATGATCAGTGGTGGCCGGGTCGTTCCCGGGCAACGGCGAGGAAGCGCTGGATCAGCGGGTCAGTGGCGGCGGTGTACCAGGCGAGCGCGGTGACGGCGGGTTCGACATCTGTTACCGGCAGAAAGCGGACGCCGGGCCGGGCGAAGGCCTGTTCGACCCAGGCCGCGGCCAGCCCGACGACCTCACCGGCGACCGCGAGCTGGATGAACTTGTCGATCGAGGTGGTGGTGTGGCCGAGCCTGGCCGGTTTGCCGCCGCGGTGACTGGTGGCCAGCCAGAAGTCGCGGCAGATGGTGTCGCCGGTCTCGGCGACGATCCAGGGATCGTCGAGCAGCTCCCGCACGGAGATGGTGGCGCGTTTGGCCAACGGATGTGTTTCGCTGACCACGGCGACGCGCGGGACGTGGCAGATCTCGTCGAAGCTCAGGCCGTGGTGGGAGATGGGCGGCATGACGAACGCCACGTCGACCTGGCCGTCGTTGAGTCCGGCGGACGGGTCGGCGAAGGTGTGTTCGGCTAGGTCCAGCTCGACGCCGGGGTAGCGCTCCCGGAACGCCCTCAGGATGCCCGAGGTCGGTGCGACCTGCGTGCCGACGATGAAGCCGATGCGCAGCCGGCCGGCCTCGTCGCGGGATGCCGTGCGGGCGGCGGCCACGGCCGCGTCGGCGGCCTGGATGGACTTGCGAGCTTCGACCAGGAACAGGGCACCCGCCCGCGTCAGCTCGACGCCGCGGGGATGCCGGCGGAAGAGTTGCGTGCCGAGATGATCCTCGAGGTATTTGATCTGCGCGCTCAGCGATGGTTGGGCGATGTGCAGCCGATCGGCGGCGCGGGAGACGTTGCCCTCCTCGGCCACCGTCACGAAGTAGCGCAGGTGGTGCAGCCCGATCGGCATAGGAACAACCTATGGCTGCACGGTCCGATCCGTCTTGGACCCGGCGACGTCAGCCGCCGCATGCTGTTGGTGAGAGCACAGCAGAAGCGGAGGCAACAGATGGCAGTCAAGGATGTGATCGTGGTGTCCGTCCCGGTATCCGACCAGGACCGAGCGAAGCAGTTCTACGTCGGCCAGCTGGGGTTCGAGCTCAAGGGTGACGACGAGTCGGTGCCGGGGATCCGCTGGGTCATGGTGGGACCCAAGGCGGGCAGCACCGCGCTGACGCTGGTCACCTGGTTCGAGTCGATGCCGCCCGGTTCCCTGCAGGGGCTCGTGCTCAGCACTGACGACCTCCCGGCGGACTTCGAGCACCTCGCGGCCAGCGGCGTGCAGTTCGACGGCCCGCCGCAGCGCCGGCCGTGGGGCACGGAGGCGGTCCTGCACGACCCCGACGGCAACAGCATCGTCCTGCAGCAGGCGTGAACGACCGCCCGGCCGCGCGGCCCGTCCTTGCGAGGTGAACGCTGTGAGCGGTTCGGCCCCTGACTGGGCGGCACTGCAGCACGGGATCTCCGGCGAGGTCCTGCTGCCGGGCTCGGACGGCTACGAGCGGGCCCGGACCCCGTTCATCGCCGGGTTCGCCGACCTGGAGCCGCAGGCCGTGGTGCGCTGCGCCGCCCCCGAGGACGTCGTCGAGGTGATCGCGGTCGCCCGCCGCCACGGCATCCACACCGCGACGCGCAGCGGCGGTCACAGCTTCGCCGGGTACTCCTCCACGACCGGCATCGTCATCGACGTGACACCCATGCACTCGGTGGTGGCCGCTAACGGGGTGGCGCAGGTGGGCGCCGGCGCGCGCCTGGGCGAAATGTACGAGCGCCTCCTGGCCGACGGCGTCACCGTGCCAAGCGGCACCTGCCCGTCGGTTGGCATCGGTGGCATCACCCTCGGCGGAGGCCACGGAATCCTCGGGCGCAGCTACGGCCTCACCCTCGACCACCTGCTCGGCGCACAGGTCGTGCTGGCAGACGGGCACGTGGCCGAATGCGACGAGCGGCACCATGCCGACCTGCTCTGGGCGCTTCGCGGCGCGGGCGCTGGCCACCTCGGCGTGGTGACGGCGTTCACCTTCCGCACCCGGCCGGCGTCCAGCATGACGAACTTCCGCCTGGTGTGGCCGCAGGCGCACGCCGCCGCCACCGTCGCGGCGTGGCAGCGCTGGGCGCCGTACGGTCCGGACGCACTGGTGGCCGACCTGACGCTGAGCGTGACCGGCGACCTGGGTGCCGGCCTCCAGGCTGAGGTGTGCGGTGCCATGCTCGGTAGCGAGCGGGAAGCCTGCACACTGCTCGACGATCTCGTTAGCCGCGCCGGGTCCGACCCGTCCGCCGGCTCGTACACGGAGATGTCGTTTCTTGACACCATCCGGTACCAGGCCGGCGCCGGTGGTCCCGATGGTCAGCCCGGGCCGCCGGCGCCGGGTCAGGTCGCCGGCCGCGGATTCCGCTTCACCAAGTCCGGGTTCTTCGACCGGCCACTGCCCGGTGAGGCGGTCGCAGCCCTGGTCGGCAGTCTTACCCGGCAGCCCCGGCCCGGCCAGGACCGCAGCGTGGTGCTGGCGCCGTGGGGTGGCGCCTACAGCCGGCAAACGCCCGACGCTACCGCGTTCGCTCACCGCGACCAGTTGTTCCTGCTCGAGCATCTGGCTCTGCTCCCGCCCGACGCGTCCGTCCCGGACCAGCGCGCTGCCCACGACTGGATGCGCGGATCGTGGGACACCGTCGGAGCGTGGGCGTCGGGGCGCGTCTACCCGAACTTCCCGGATCCCGGCCTGCAGGACTGGGGACGGGCGTACCACGGCGAGAACCACCCCCGCCTACTCGATGTAAAAGCCAGATACGACCCCGACGGCGTCTTCCGCTCCCGCAACCACTGACCGCCCCTGGACAGGCTCAAGACGTCGATACCGCCGGAGGAGAACAGATGTTCGGAGTCGACAAGGTCACCCTCAACGTACGTGACCAGGAATCGGCGAAGCGTTTCTGGGTCGAGACGATGGGATTCACGCTGATCCAGGACACCCCCATGGGTGATGAGCCCAGCGGCGCCCGCTGGCTCGAAGTGCAGCCCCCCGACAGCGGTGTCACGCTCGTCCTGTACAGCCCGAAGTTCGACGAAAGCCAGATCGGCTCCCTGGGCAACGTGCTGTTCACCTGCGACGACATTAACCGGATCCATCAACAGCTGACCGCGCGCGGTGTGCGGTTCCCAGACTCGCCGAGCAAGCAGACCTGGGGCTGGTGGGCGACCTTCACCGACAACGAAGGCAACCTGTAAGGGCTCGGCCAGCGCGGCGACGACACCGAGCGAAGCTGACCCGGACACATCCTGATGCTTCGTAGTGCCGCCTGGGCTCGCGGTCATTGGGCAGCGGCACTCTTCGGCAGCGCGGTCGCGCGTGGGATTCCTTCGCATGACCGAACCCAGCTGACCGACGAGGCGACGTCCTGGCCTCCAACCGCACCCGTAGGGCCGGCAGATCAGTACACTTCGGACCGTCCTCCGACGGCGGCGAGCGTCTGTCCGGTGATGCATTCGGCGGAGCTGTAGCGCCGGTGGGGCGAGACCAGCCGCGACATGGCCGCCCCGGACCAGCCGCTGGACCAGGTCGTGGCCGGATTCTTCCAGGCATCGCAGGCCAACCGGCCGTGGGCGCGGCTGCTCGCCTGGCAGGGCCTGGCCGGCGACACCCCCGCCGCCGGCAGCCCCGAGCTGATGCAGTGGATCACCGCCGAGTTCCGGCGCCGCCAGCAAGCCGGGGAGCTCGCCGCCGGGCTGGATCCCGGCTACGCCGCCCTCGCGCTGTTCGCCGCCGCCGCCGCGTCGGCCATCCTGCCCCAGGCCGCCCGCGAACTGACCGGACTCGACCCCGAGTCGGAGGAGTTCAGGAGCGGCTACGCCGAGCACCTGGCCCGCCTGGTCCGCCACCTCCGCAGCTAGCCGTCCGCCCGACGGTTCACCGGCCGAAGCAGCAGCATGAGCGGCTGCCAGTGGAGCCGCAGGCGTGCGCCGTCATCGCCGGGCTGGTCCGAAGGGCGGCCGGGCAGTGAGGATCTCCGTCCGGTCCGGACCCGGCTCCCGGGTGTCGATGTCCCTGACCGGCTGGTTCGTGTTCTGGCTCCTCGCGTCGCCGTTCGTCGCGGCGTGGCTGGCGCTCAAGCTGCTCATCGCGATCGGCAAGCTCATTGTCTGGCTGGTCCGCCGCGCCGACGCCGCGCCCGCCGTCCCGCCGTCGCTGAGGAGCCCGCCGAAGCGCTGAGTCCCGGCGGCCCGGCGGGGAGAGGCTCTGACCCGACCCGCCAGGGGCCGCCGGGACGTTCTCAGCGCGTTACTTCTCTTCCCGGCCGAACGGTTTCGCGCTGTGGTTCACGGTGACGACCACCGGGACGGTGGTGACGTTGCCCGGGTCCAGCCGGTTCACGTTCGTCGCCTCGGTGGTGCCGTTGCTGACGACCGCCTTCGCCACGGCTACGCCACCCCCGGCCGGGGGACCTGCGCCGGGTCCGGCGCCGCCGCCGGGGGCGGCTCCGGGCGGCCCGGCGGCGCCGTGACCGGGATCTGCTCGGGCAGCCGGGTCCGCGGACCCGGGTCGGCCCTGTGCCCGGCGTCGGGGATCTCGACCGCCAGCTCCTCCGCCTGGCCCGCGCCGTAGTCCCAGCCGGGAACGTGCGTCGTCATCTAGCCCTCCAGGATCGTGACCCGGGACCGGGAGCCCCGGGCCCGCCGCCCGGTCACCGGGTCGGCATAGCCGATGAAGCTCTCCCACTGGTCGAGCAGCGCGCCTGTCCCGAGCCTGGCGGCGTCATTGGTGCCCGGCCGGTCCCCGCTGGCCGACTCGTCGCCAGCCCGCATCAGCGACCGCGACAGCCACGACCTGACCAGGCGCTGGTCGGCGTCGCTCAGCGCGATCCTCATCGTCGGGACGGGACCGCCCGGCGGTGCCGCCGCGACCGTGCTCGCGATGCCCTGGACCACCGCCAACGGGTCCCGCGCCCGCGCCAGGCCCTGCCCGCGGAGCGCGTTCTCGAAGTTGACCGCGCTCCTGCTCACGTGCGCGGCGAACGCGGCCCAGTCCGCCGCGCTCATGGCGGGCGGATCGAACGTGAACGTGCGTGCCACCGCGCCGCCCTCCGGCCGGGCGGCCCCGGGGACGAGGCCGAGCGCCTCGAGCTGGCTACGCAAGGCGGAACGCCTCGCTCGCGGTCAGCCCAGTCTGCGCCTGCGGGTCCCGCGGCCGGTACTGGCCGCCTGCTGGTCCTTCGCTCGGCCGCGTACGCCGCCGCCATGAACCGCCGTCCCTGGTGCGGCGTCGGCCGGCCTCCCAGAACAACCACTCCCGGACCTGCGCGGCGGACGCCCCGCACGCCGCCCCCAGCCCGGCCAGGTCCGCGTAGCCGTGCCGCAGCCCGTCCGCCAGCCTCGTGCCCAGGAACATGCCCAACAGGATCGACGCGTCCAGCTCGAGATCGTCCTTCAGCGGCGCGCCAGCCATTAGCCACAGCGTATACCCCCGGCCCGTATCACGGCACGGCCCTGGCGTGCGGAACCTAACCGCTGTCACTTTCAGGGGGGGACCGCCCGATCGGGCATCTGAGCGCCGTAGCGGCGCTGGCCGCTACGCCGCTACACCGCAGGTCAGGTGGCCCGGTCAGGACCGGTGTGTCGCGGCAGGTCACGTTTGCGCAGGTCAGCGGCTGTCGCGGCGCCGCGACATTGTAGCGGGTGCGCCCGGTCACCCGTAGATGCGCCACGCGGCCGGGTCAGAAGATCCGCGGCCGTTCACGGGCCAGGCCGAACATCGCGGCGACGGACGGCCCGGCCGCGCCCTGCGCGGGGCCGTAGCGCCGCTCGCGGGCCGCCTGGTACGCCGCCAGCCCCGCGGCGCGAGCCGGCGCCAGCCGGGCGTCACGCTCAGCCCGCTCCGCCTCAATCGCCTCAACCGCGCCGGCCGCAGCCTGCCACTCGCCGGGCAGCGCCCCGCCGGGCCCGGCCGCGGCCTGCCCGAACGCCCGGCCGTACGCCGCCGCCAGCCGGGCCGCCGGGTCGTCCACCGCCGCCCCGATCGCCGCCGAGAGCGCGGCCAAATGCTGGTCCCGCTCAGCCTCCGCCAGCACCCGCTCCGTCACGAACCGCTCCATGTCCTCGCTCACCCCGCCAGTATCGCCCCGGCGTCGCACGGCGCACGCCAGCGGCGAGCAGCCGGAAGGCAACTCGAACGCACCGGGCAAGGATTCGAACAGCAAAACGGCCGCTGACCAGCGCAAACGCGGCCTGTCGCGGTGCTGAAAAACTCGAACGGCCTGTGAAAAACTCGAACATCAGCCGCAGAAATTCGAACACGCGAGCGGAATAGCGACCCGCCGTGACCGGGGAGGGGGAAACACGCGGAGCTCTGGCCGGCAGTCGCAAGTCTGCTGGACTTTTCGGCCGCGCCGTGGCTCACACGATCACCTGTTTATGTGGGCACCGCCCGGTCACTCCGGGTGACGGGTCCCGGGTCACACGATCACCTGTTTATAAGTTGGCCAGGCGAACGTGAGTTAGCTGCGGTAGATGTCCTTGCGGTGGTCGATGTCGATCACGTCAATGACCTGCTTGTCCCTGATCGCCATGTAGACGATGCGGTAGTCGCCGACCCTGATCCGCATGACGCCTGCCGCGCCTTTCAGCGGCTTGCATCCTGGCGGCTCGGGGTCGGCGCCGAGCGCGTCGAGTGCCTTGGCGACCCGGCGCCGCACTATCGGGTCGAGCTGCGCGAGATGCTTGCTCGCGCGCGGCTCAAGCTGGACCTGGTATGCGGTCGTCACAGCCCAAGGTCTGCTTTGACTTGCTCCCACGGGACCGGCTTCGCGCCCGACTCATGGTCATCCTGCGTGGCGATGATCACAGCCTTGTCAGCCGTGTCCTCGGCCAGCTCGATCGCCTCGTCGATGACGGCCCGGACTGCCATCCGGGTCGCCTCGTCCTCGCCGGCTACGTTCCGCCACATCTGGGCGCATGCCTCGACGATTGCTTCCTGCGCTGCCCTGGCCTGATCGGCCGCGAGCTGCCCGGCGGACACGACCAGCGCAAGGCGACGGCCGCGGCGGGTCAGGTAGGTGGCCTCGCCGCCGTAGACGGCGCGGTTGACAACATCGGCCAGGTGGTCGCGGGCATCGGAGATCGGCATTTCCGCGGCTGGTTCACTCACACCGTCAGAGTACCCGGATGTACGAACCGTACAAGTGAACTGATCGAGTTCGCGGGCCAGCAAGCCGGCACTCGGCATGGTCTAGCCTTCCTGGTGTGTGTGGCGGCCGTCCGGCCTGTTGGGGTGACCGGACGGCCGCCCGGGTGTCCGGGGTCAGCAGCCGTTCGGGTGGTGCAGGTGCCAGTGGAAATCCAGCAGGCCTAGCGCCGCGGTCGGGTCGCCGGACATGCCGATGGCGTCACGGATCTGCATGGCCCGGCCGAGCGCCTGCTCCTTGTCGTCCGCGGCCACGAGGATCTGCATCGGCACTGAGAACTGCCAGAGCTCTGGCTCGGGGTCGCCGCCCAGGTAGGTCACGTTGTCTTCGGACAGCGACGCGCTCGCGGTCTCACCTCGGGCCGGGATCCACCATGGCTCGCCTTCTACGGGCTGGTCGATGGTCCAAGTGCAGGGCTCGCCGCAGTCGATGATGTAGATCGCGTCCCATCCCGGCGCGACGTTGCCGCTGATGAGGGATGACAGACGCTCCTCGCCGCCGAACGAGGCGGCTACGGCGTCATAGTCGGCCAGGCCGGTTCGGAGGTAGATGTCATCCGCTTGGATCATGTCGCGTGCGTGCTGTTCGGCTTGCCGTCCCAGCCGCGCCGGTGCTCCTGGGTGCCGCCGGCATCCTGGACGACCATGACGTGGCTGTGGGTGCGGACTTCGGTCGATGCGGTCATGGTGTTCCTTCCTTGCTGCCGTCCGGCTGTTCCGGGCGGACGTCCGGGGCGGGCTGGTTGCTCGGCCCGATCATGGGCATCCGGCCGCCGACGATGCAGGGCACGACGTGGCACCAGCCGACGCCGTGCACCTTGCCGATGAGGACGCCGACGCCGACCGGGCACTTGCACCTGGGACAGACGGATTCGACGCGAGCTTTGCGGGTGCGGGCGGCGAGTGAAGGGTTGTGAAGGGTTTCCGGCTTTACGCCTCGCGCGTGTGGGCGGTTAACCGATAGACCCTTCAGACCCTTCACTGACCCTTAACTCATCGCCATCACGCTCCAGGCTGATGCCCGTCCACATGACACCGACGTTGGTCGTCCGCTTGTCGAATCCACGGTTGACGAGCGCGGTGGAGAACGCCGTCTGCGTGCCCGGCTCCTCGCCCTCGCCGATGCACCACCGTGACCAGGCCGTGAACAGCTCCGAGGAGCGAACCCGGCCGTGCCGCATGCACCTCTCGGCAAGGAAGCGGCCGAGCGCGTCGGACTCGGCGCGGTAGGCGGCGGTAGCCAGCGTGACCGGATCGGGGTCATCCAGGCCGCGGTCGCGCCAGTCCCGGTAGCCGTCGGCCAGCCAGGCGAGCACGGCGTCGATCTCGAGCGCGAGCCGGTCGTCCAGGCCGAGGTCACGCTCCTCGGCCGGTATGACGACGTCCCAGGGCACGAGCTTGATCCGCCGCCAGATCCCCTCGTCGGTGCCGGTCATGATGGGCTTGTGGTTGGTCAGCATCAGGAACGTGTGCGAGGGGTCGAACCACCAGAAGCCCTCTCGCATGCGGCGGGCCTTCTGGCGGTCGCCGCCGGTGAGCCGCTTGACAGTGCCCTCGGCCAGGAGCCGGCCGCGGTCGGACTCGTGGAGCACGGCCAGGCGCAGCCCGAACAGGTCCGCTACGCCGGTCGGGTGCGCGTCGAACGTGCGCGCGGTCAGCAGCTCGGGATCGGCGGGCGCCGCGTAGTCGCCGAGCGCGGCGAATATCGCGCGAACATAGGTGCCCTTGCCGTTCGCGCCGGGGCCGAAGTTGATCGGCAGGACGTGCTCGACCTGCCGGCCGTCCAGGCTGTGCCCGGTCAGCCGGGCGAGGTAGTCCCGCATGGCCGGGTCGGGCTGGACCCGTTCCAGGAACTTGCGCCACTCCGGGCCGGCCGCACCGGGCCGGTACGCTGCCGTGGTCATCTTGGTCAGCAGCAGCTTCGGGTCGTGCAGGCCGAGCTGGCCGGTGCGCAGGTCCAGCACGCCGTTGGCGCAGTTGAGCAGGAGCGGGTCAGCGTCCAGGTCGTCGGGCGTGACCACGATCTCCTGCTCGGTGCCGGCCAGCGTGAGCGCGCCCCTGACGGCCGCGGACGACTCGCCGCGGCGGGCCAGGTTGATCGCCGCCTTGCGCTCGGCCTCGCCGCCTTCCTTGGCTATCGCGGTGGCTGTCACCCGGCGGGCGATGGCCTTCATCCAGCGGGCGGACTGGCCGGTCGCGTCCTGCGCCCACCGTTTGCCGTCCCAGACCAGCCAGCTGCGCTTTCCCAGGCCGGCACGTACCGCAGCCTGTCGCCGTAGACCTTGATCAGCCGCCGGGCGTAGCCGAGCTCGGACCAGGGCTCCTCGGGCAGCGGGTCGGCGCCGTCACGGCGTGAGGCACGGTGGCGGCCGGGAGCTGGCCCCGGGGCCGGGCCGGGCTCGGGAGGGTCGGCGCACCGGCCGGGTTGCTGCCCGCAGACCTGGCAGACCTCCACGAACCCCGTCTCGTCCACGCCGGGGGCGTAAGCGTGCCCGGTCATGCCCCCACCGCCTGGCAGGCTGCGCACGTCTCGCGGGGATGCGGCGCCAGGCCGAGGTCGGCTACGTCGTAGAGCGGCCACGGCGTCACGACGTCGGCGGCAGGCTGTACCGTGGATGCGTCGAGCGCCTTCGCCGGGCTGATTGACGCCGGGGCCGCCTTGCCAGGGGCGGCCCCGTTCTTTGCGTCAGGTGGCCGCAGCATCGCCGGCCGCCTTCCGCGTCTGCTTGTCGATGTACCGCTGCAGGTCGTCCTCGCGGATCCGGGTCTTGGAGCGCTTGCTCCCGGGCAGGGCGATGTCAACGGCCCTTAGCAGCCCTGAGGCGACGATCCGATATACGTGGTCGTCGCTGCAACCGCGACGGCCGCCGGTCTCAGCCGGGGTTAGCAGGCGGACGGGCAGCGCCGCTGGCCTGGTCATCACCGGGCCGCCGGGACTTGCCGGAGTTCGGCGAGCAGGCGAGCGTGACGCTCGCGGTTGCCGCCGCGGGGCTCAATGGTGCCGTTCTCCCAGCGGATGAACGTGAGGCGGTGAACGTCCAGCTCGGCGGCCATCCGCACCTGCGAGACGCCAGCCTTGCGGCGGATGGCCCGGCGAGTCTTCGCCGGGGGGAGCTGCCGTGCTCGCACTTCGTCAATCAGGCTCATGCCGTCATGAGACACCCGCGACAACATGTCGCGCTACATCTGCGCGCAGGTGTCTCGTCTCGCCTTGCGGCGCGCTCGTGAGACAGTTACGCGGGACTGCTTCATATTGCGCTACATTCCCGCTACGCTATCTCTCGTGAGTGACGACGGCTACACCTGGCTCGACCTGCCAGACAGCACGTTCCTGCCCGCTGGTCCATGGCGGGGGGTCACGGGCGGCGATCTGCCGGTGCCCGTGTCAGTGCGCATACACCGGCACGCTGACGGCCGCTACGTCGTCACCGGGCTCCTGATCGGCGAGGAGTTCGAGCCACGCGAGATCACGTCGCAGACGCTCCGGGAGATCAGGCTCGGCCGCATCCTCGCCGACTGCTTCAAGGACTTCGACCCCGACAGGCCGCAGGACTGGGACCGTACAGCCATCCGCATGATTGCCGACCTCAACGCGAGCGTTGGCGGCCACGTCGCCACGGGTCCCTCCCGCAGGCCCGATGACCAGAAGCTGCGGGACTTCGCGCGCACCTACCAGATCGAGCTGGCCCGCCAGCCAAGGCGGGCGATGACCGCGGCGGCCAGCGCGCACAGCATCAGCCGAGCGACCGCAAATCGCTGGGCGGCGATCTGCCGCGAGATGGGCTTCCTTCCCGACGTCTCAAAGGAGCACTAGATGCCGTACTACCGGAAGCTGCCATCGGGCATGTGGCAGGCCACCGTGCGCGGCCCGGACGGCCGCAGGCACAGCGAGACGGACAAGCTGAAGTCGGTTGTGCGGACGTGGGCGCTCGCGCAGGAAGCGCGCTTCAGTCAGGGCGAGGTCCGCGACCCGCGGGCCGGCGAGGTCAGGGTGGGCGACTGGCACGCCCGCTACGCCGCAGCGAGCGGCGTAGAGCAGATCACCGCGGCCAAGAACGCATCCCTGTGGGCAACGCACTGCGAGCCGAAGTGGGCAGGGTGGCGGATGAGCGCGGTCACCAGGATGGAGGCTCAGGGCTGGGTCGCCGAACTGCGCGCGACCCGCCGGGCACGGCACCAGGGACGGCCAGCCGAAGGTGACGAAGTGCCGTTCCTGTCCGCGGCCACGATCGCCGACATCGTGCACATCATGTCCGCGCTATACCGCGCGGCGATGCGCGAGCACCCTCCGGTCGTGATTGCTAACCCGTTCGCCGACCTCGAGCTGCCCCGGATCGAGCCGCGGCCGGTCGAGTTCTACGAGCCGGACGAGGCGGTCGCGCTGTACGCGGCGGCCGGGGAGCTGGGCGCGAGGTGGCGGACGATGACCGAACTGGGCATGCAGGTCGGCCTGCGGCCGGGCGAGATTTACGGCCTCCACGGTCACCGGGTGGACTGGCTCCGCGGCCGGGCCGAGGTCGTCGACGTGATGACCCGCCGCGGCCTGCGCCAGTGGCCGAAGTCCAAGAAGTCGCACCGGGTAGTCCCGGTGCCGCCCGTGACGCTGGAGGGCATGTCGGTGCTGATGACCGGCCGGTCACGCGACGAGCTGGTGTTCACCGCCCCGCACGGCGGCCCGGTCACCGACGAGCACTTCCGCAACCGGGTCTGGTACCCGGCGGTCGCGGAGGCGGGCGTGCGCCGGTTCCCGCCGCGCATCATGCGCAACACCGCAGCCTCGTGGCTGGTGCAGGACGGGGTGCCGCTGTACGACGTGCAGGCCCTGCTCGGCCATGAGGACTACGCCACGACGCAGCGGTACGCGCACCTGGCGCAGGACGCTCACGGCAAGGTCATCGAGTCGTGGACGCGGCGTCTTGACGCACCAGTGACGCACGGGCGCGGAAAGGCCCGCCCCTCACGATGAGAAACGGGCCTCTGACCTGGGTCGGGGTGGCCGGATTTGAACCGGCGGCCTCTTCGTCCCGAACGAAGCGCGCTGCCAAGCTGCGCTACACCCCGCCGACCGCGTAGGGAGTCTAGCCGATCCGCGGAACCAGCGTGAGCACGGTGGCCTCCGGGCGGCAGCCGAACCGTACCGGGGCATAGGGGGACGTGCCGAGCCCGCCCGAGACGTGCAGGAACGCGCGCTGGCGCGGTCCGGGGCCCGACGGGTGCTTGTGCAGTCCGCGCACCCGGGCCGTGTCGAGTCCGCAGTTGGTCACCAGCGCGCCGAACCCGGGCACGCAGACCTGGCCGCCGTGGGTGTGCCCGGCCAGCAGCAGGTCGAAGCCATCGGCGACGAACCGGTCCATGACCGCGGGCTCGGGTGAGTGCATGACGCCCAGCCGCAGGTCGGCGGCCCGATCGGCTGGGCCGGCGATCTCGGCGTACCGGTCCTTGTTGATGTGCGAGTCGTGCACGCCGGCCACCTCGACGTCGAAGTCGCCGACCTTGACCCGGCCGCGCCTGTTGTTCGCGTTCATCCAGCCCGCCGCCTCCAGGCTCGCGCCGAACTCGGCCCACGGCAGGTCGGGGACGTGCCGACGGTGCTCATCGGAACTCGTCCGCCAGATGTAGCGGGCCGGGTTCTTCGGCACCGGGGAGTACAGGTCGTTCGAGCCGTACACGAATACGCCGGGCCGGTCGAGTAGCGGGCCGAGCGCTTCAAGCAGAGGCGTAACGGAGCGCTTGCTGGCGATCGAGTCACCTGTGTTGATCACCAGGTCGGGCTCAAGAGCGTCCAGCGTGCGCAGGAACGAGAGCAGCCGGTGCCGTCCCGGGGTGAGGTGCATGTCCGAGATGTGCAGTACCCGCATCGGCCCGGAGCCCGCCGGCAGCACGGGAACCTCGTACCGGCGCAGCGCGAACCAGTTGCGCTCGACGACGGCCGCGTAACCGACCGCGGCGCCGGCCATGGCGGCCGTCCCGGTCAGGGCATGTGGGCGCATCCCCTTATGGTGCCACGCCCTCGGGACTTACCCGTCCCTGACGGACAGGCTGGACCGCGGGCAGGCAGGATTACCTCATGGCTGAACTCAAGGACCGGCTGCGCGCCGACCTGACCGCGTCGATGAAGGAACGCAACGAGGTCAGGACCAGGACCTTGCGGATGGTGCTGACCGAGATCGCCAAGGAAGAGGTCTCGGGCACCGCGTCGCGCGAGCTTGGCGACGCCGAGGTCGCGCGGCTGCTGGCCAGGGAGGCCAAGCGGCGCCGCGAGGCGGCCGAGGCGTTCAGCGGGGCAGGCCGGGTCGGCCAGGCCACCGCGGAACTGGCCGAGGGCGAGATCCTCGCCGAGTACCTTCCGGCGCAGCTTGACGACGCCGAGCTCACCGCGCTGGTGGCCGCCGCGATCGCGGAGACCGGGGCGGCGGGCCCGAGCGCGATGGGCCAGGTAATGAAGACGGTGACGCCGAGTGTCGCCGGGCGAGCGGAAGGAGCGCGGGTCGCGGCCGAGGTACGCCGCCAGCTAGCGCCTCGGTGAAGGGGCCGCGGGGCCGACGGCGGCGACGAGGCCTCGGGGCCGGGGGGCGACTGGGCCGCGGGGTGGCCGCGGCCCGGCCCAGTGACCGGCTGGCCGGGCCGGGGCGCGACCCAGTCACGCCTCAGTGATGGCCGCCGCCTCCGCCGCCTCCTCCTCCGGTGCCGCCTCCGCCGCCGCTGGGCTTCTTCTTCGGCGGCTTCGGCGGCTTCGGTGGTGCGATCGGGGCGGAACCTGAGCCGAGCGCGAAGTAGTACGACGCCGGCGCGACGAAGTCCGTCGCGGGTCCCAGGAAGGCGCGGGTAAAGGAGTACTGCCAGGTCGCGCCGGGCGCGTCGTCACCGTACATCTGGCCGGAGTTACCGACGTAGCCGCCAGGGTACTGCCGGAAGGAGGCCCGGGAATAGGTCATCGCGCCGGTACTGGTCGGGTTCAGCGGGTTGAACACCGACACGTAGCCGACCAGGGTCGGCGTGTAACCGGCGAAGGCCGCGTAGTAGCCGCCGTTGGCGGTACCGGTCTTCGCGGCGGCGGGACGGCCGATGCTGCGTCCTGAGGCGGTGGCTCCCGGTGCGGTCAGCACGCCGCGGAGCACGTAGTTGGCCGCGTCGGCGACGCCCTTGCGCATCACCCGGTGGCAGCCCGCCGACTCGATGGGCAGGTTGTGGCCGCGCCGGTCGGTGATCCGCATGATCGCGATCGGCCGGCAGTAGACGCCGCGGGCCGCCACGGTCGCGTAGGCGGCGGCCATGGACATCGGCGAGACGTTGACCGAGCCGAGCGTGAACGAGGCCAGGCCATCGGCGGCCGGTTCATAGTTGGACGAGGAGGGATTTCCGACCGACTTGAGGAGCGACGTGCCGTCAGCGCGGTGGACTCCCATGCTGGCCGCGGTCTTGACCACGTCGCATAGGCCGACTTTCGACTCGAGATCGACGTAGAACGCGTTGATGGACGCGGTAGTCCCGAAGTACAGGGGGATGCTGCCGCCCTCTCTGCCGTCCGCGTTGCGGACCGTGAACGGGGCGACGTACCTGCCGTGGCAGTCGGTGAAGCCGCCGACGGTCATGTTGTCGTGCACGTCGAGGTGGTAGCCGAACTGGTAGCCCTGCTTGAGCGCTGTGATCAGGGTGAAGAGCTTGGACGAGGATCCCGTCTGCACGCCGGCGCCGCCGTCGTACTTGCTGTCGACCGCGTAGTCGATGCTGGTCTGGCCCAGCCCGAAGCCGTAGGGCCGGTCCACGGCGATCGCCCGGACGAAGCCGGTGCCCGGCTGGACCATGACCTCGGTGTCGACGTTGTAGCCGGGGTTGTAGTACGGCTTCCTGGCCGGGACCACGTAGTTCACCGCGTTGGTGGCGGCGCGCTGGTCCCGCGCGCTCAGCGTCGTGTAGATCTTCAGCCCGCCGACCGTCTGCATCTGGGCGTAGGCCTTCTGGTACGCGGGATTGTTCTTCAGGACCGACATCACGTAGTCGCAGAAGAACGCGGTGTCCTTGATGATCGGGCTCGTGCAGCCGGTCTGCCTGGCAACCCGCCTGCGGTGCAGGCCGAGCGGCATGCTCTTCGCTTTCCGTGCCGCCGCCCTGCTGATATATCCGTGCTCCGCCATCGCGGCAAGCACCTGTGCGCGCCGGTGCAGCGCGCTCTTAGGGTTGGCCACGGGGTCGTACTGGGTCGGTGACTCCACGATCCCGGCGAGCAGGGTCGCCTGGGTGAGGGTGAGGTCGGCGGGCTTGACGGAGAAGTAGTACTCGGAGGCGTCCTTGATGCCATAGGCAAGGTGGTCGAAATAGGCCACGTTCAGGTAGGCGGTCAGCAGCTGCGGCTTGGTCATCCTGCGCGCGACGTTGGCGGCGATTCGCAGCTCGGTGATCTTGCGTGCCGGGCTGAAGGCCGTGCACAGCTGTGCGTCCGCCTTGGTCTTCGCGGTCAGGACGCACGCGTTCTTGACGTACTGCTGCGCGAGGTCGGATCCGCCCTGGACGCTGTTGCCCGACAGGTCGCTGTACACCGCGCGCAGCGTGCCGTGCAGGTCGAGCGCGCCGTGGTCCCAGAACCTGTAGTCCTCGATCGCGACGACCGCGTCGCGCATCACCGGGGCGATCTGATGCCAGCGCACCGGGTCCCTGTAGATCTCCCGCGGGTAGTAGGTGGCGAGCACGTGGCCGGTCCTGTCCAGCAGCTCGGACTTCGACGGCACCTGGCCGAGGCCGGCGACCGGCAGGTCGTTGAACGTCTTCGCCGCGTCGCGCACGGCGACTCCCGCGACGCCGACTACGGGCAGCGCCACGCCGGCGGTGAGCAGGCCGGCGCCGAGGGCGAGCGCGGCGAGCATGCCAATGGTTTTCAGGCCGGCGCGGCGAACTGGTGAGAGCACCTGAACAGGTTACGCTGCCCGCCAGACTAGTCACGGGAGGACATCGAAACGGGGGAAATCAGCCGCCTGTACGCGGTGGGCCAGGGGATAGTCGCTGTAGGTTGCTAGATGACTACGCACTGCAATTCTCGTATAGCCCATCAGGGCTATACGGGAAATGGGCATGCCGGGGACTAGCGCTCCGAGCCCGAGTTCCGTAAGTTACTCTTTCGCGACCATCAGATGGGGTGTCGCCGTGTGGCCACATCCCTGATAACCGCAGCGAAGCGCCGCCCGGCGTGACGACCCGCCAGCGGGCGTGACGATCAGGAGGAGTTGGGCCACATGTGGATCACGGATTGGACCGCGCGCGCCGCGTGCAAGGGAACGGACCCTGACGAGCTCTTCGTTCAGGGCGCGGCGCAGAACCGGGCCAAGCTGATCTGCCGGGGCTGCCCCGTCCGCACCGAGTGCCTGGCCGACGCACTCGACAACCGGATCGAGTTCGGCGTCTGGGGCGGCATGACCGAGCGCGAGCGGCGTGCGCTGCTGCGGCGCAGGTCCGACGTCGTCTCCTGGCGCGACCTGCTCGAGAACGCCCGCGACAAGTACGAGAGCGCCAGCGAACTGGTCGCCAGCTAGCAGTCGGCGGCGCCAACTTAGCGGTGCGCCTCGTCCGCCGCGAAAGCCGCGCCGATAACGCGGAGCCCGTTAAGGTCGTGCACGTCGTCCGGCTGGGCGGGCACACGGGCAACCGGGACCAAGGGGTGCGCCGCAGTGAACCGCCGCGCGAGCCTGCGCTCGGACTCGGCCCGGCGCATCCGCTCGGCGTGCAGCTTGAGCGCGGTGATGCCGAGCGTCGTGGACTCGCCGTCTTCGAGGCCCTGCAGCGTCTCCGCGGCGGCGAGGCTGCGCGCCGCCGACAGCCGGGCCGCGGGCGAGCGGTGCACCCGGTTCAGTATCAGCCCGGCCAGCGGCATGCCGTCGCGCTCGAGGCGTTCCACGAAGTAGGACGCCTCGCGCAGGGCGTCGTGCTCGGGCGCGGCGATCACCAGGAATGCCGTTCCTGGCGCGCGCAGCAGCCGGTAGGTGTACTCGGCCCGCTCCCTGAACCCGCCGAACATGGTGTCCATCGCGGACACGAACGTCTGCACGTCGCGGAGCAGCTGGCTCCCGATGATCTTGGTGACCACGCCGGTCACCATGCCGAAGCCGGCGTTGAGCATCCTGAGCCCGGTCTTGCCGCCGAGCTTGGCCGGCGCCACGAGCAGCCGGAGCAGCCTGCCGTCGAGGAACCGGCCGAGCCGCTGCGGAGCGTCGAGGAAGTCCAGGGCCGACCGGCTCGGCGGGGTGTCCACGACGATCAGGTCCCACTCGTCCGCGCGGCGCAGCTGGCCGAGCTTCTCCATCGCCATGTACTCCTGCGTCCCGGCGAAGCTGGACGACAGCGACTGGTAGAAGGGGTTCGCGAGGATCTGGGCGGCGCGGTCGGGGTCGGCGTGGGACTCGACGATCTCGTCGAAGGTCCGCTTCATGTCGAGCATCATCGCGTGCATGCTCCCGCCGCCGCGGGCGGCCCCGTCGGCGTGACGGGCATGACCGGCATGGCCGGCCGCCCCCGGCTCGTCGCGCCCCTCGCCGGGATGCGCGTGCCGGGAGCCGCCCGTCCGGATCCCAGTTACCGGGCGGGGTGTGTTATCGAGCGAAGTCAGACCCATGGACTGGGCGAGTCGCCTGGCCGGATCGACAGTCAGCACGACGACGTGGCGGCCGCGCTCGGCCGCCCTGAGCCCGACCGCGGCCGCGAGCGTCGTCTTGCCGACGCCGCCCGAGCCGCAGCAGACGATGATCCTGGTCCGCCGGTCGTCGATGAGCCGGTCGAGCACCAGCGGGGTCGGGTTGCTGCTCATCGGGGCCGCCCCTCCGGCTCGCTCATGCTGCGCCCTGCTCGCGCAGCGCCTCGGCGAGCCGGTACAGCGCGGCCAGGTCGATCCCGTCGGTGATCAGGGGCAGCTCGTAGCAGGGCTGCCCGGCCTCGTCGAGCTGGCGGCGCTGGGCCCGCTGCGAGCGAGCCGTCCTGGCCTCGTCGGCGAGCTCGTCGGCCAGGTCAGCGGCGAGCCCGGCGTCATCACCAAGGCCCGCGGCCTTGATCGCCATCTCGAGTGCGTGCGTGTCACGCGCCTTGCTGCCCAGCGAGGACCGGCCGGCGGTCCTGCGGCCGGCCAGCTCGGCCTCGCGCATCATATTGACCACGATGCCGCCCGGCTGCAGCCCGCCGCCGCTGACCTCGTGCAGCTCGGCGATGCCATCCAGGGTCTCCTGCACCGGCATCTCCTCCAGCAGGGTGACGAAGTGCACGGCCGTCTGCGGCGAGCGGATCACGCTCTGCACGGTGTCGGCGTGGCCGCGGACCGGGCCGACCTTGGCCAGGCCGGAGACCTCCGAGCTGACGTTGAGGAAGCGGCTGATCCGGCCGGTCGGCGGAGCGTCCATCACGACGGCCCCGTACACGAAGCCGCCACCGGACTTGCGGCGAACCGCCTCGGCCGCCTTGCCGGTGACCAGCACGTCGGTCAGCCCGGGTGCGATCGTGGTGGCGAAGTCGAACACGCCGAGCTTGGTCAGCGCACGGCCCGCCTGCCGCAGGTTGTAGAACATCTCCAGGTACTCGATCAGCGCCGACTGCGGATCGACCGCGAGCGCGAACACGTCGCCGCCCGGCCGGTCGCGGTCGGCAGGCGCCACGGCCACCCGGCGCTCCTCGTACGGCAGCGGCGGCACGTCGAACAGCTGCGCGATGCCCTGCCTGCCCTCGACCTCCATCAGCAGCACGGGCTTGCCGTTCGAGGCGAGCGCGAGTGCGAGCGCGCCGGCCACCGTGGTCTTCCCGGTCCCGCCCTTGCCGGTGACCACGTGCAGCCGCACGCCGTCCCAGTCCGTGTCCCGCACGCTCACGAGCAAGAAGGCTATCCGTGAACGCAGCCGACGCCGTACCGTGGCCTGCCCGTCATCCCGGCGTTAGCACGACACGGTGCGGCGTGACTAGTCTGAGTACTGACCGCAGACTCGCGAAGCGGGCAGGTCCTTAGGTCCCGGGAAACTGGGTGAGAAGGGGTGCCGGCCATGGAAGCACTGCTTGGGCTCGTAGCATTTGTCGCGGCGGGCGGGCTGATCATGCTCGGACGCAGCGTCAGGCAGGTTCAGCAGTACGAAGAGGGCATAGTGTTCCGCTTCGGCCGGGTGCTGCCGCGGACACGGCCGCCAGGACTGACCTTCATCCGGCCGATCGGCGACAAGATCCAGAAGGTCAACAAGCAGATCATCGCGATGGCCGTGCCCGCCCAGGAGGGCATCACCCGGGACAACATAAGCGTGCGGGTCGACGCCGTCGTCTACTTCCGGGTGGTCGACCCGATCAAGGCGACCATCAACGTCCAGAACTACATGTTCGCCGTCTCGCAGCGGGCGCAGACCTCCTTGCGGTCGACCATCGGCCAGTCCGAAATGGACGAGTTGCTTTCCGAGCGCGAACGGGTCAACAAGCAGCTGTGCCTCATCATCGACGCGGTAACCGAGGCCCCGTGGGGCGTCAAGGTCGAGAGCGTCGAGATCAAGGACGTCTCGCTGCCCGAGGGCATGAAACGATCGATCGCGCGGCAGGCCGAGGCCGAGCGTGAACGCCGGGCCAGGATCATCGTCGCCGACGGCGAGTACCAGGCATCCAAGCGCCTGGCGGCAGCGGCGAACGTGATGGCACGTGACCCCGCCGCCCTGCAGCTTCGGCTGCTGCAGACCGTGGTCGAGGTGGCGGCGGAGAAGAACAGCACCCTGGTGATGCCGATCCCGGTCGAGCTGCTGCGGTTCTTCGACCGGGGCTCAGGTCAGGTCTCGCAGTACGCGGGCGACCACATTGAGGACGCGGACACCGGGGACGCCGAGGTCGCCGCCGCGGAGGCGGCGATCGAGAAGAAGCCGGTACCGCCCGAGGCGGCCGCGATCGAGCAGGACGAGGCGCTGTCGATCCCGCAGATCCCGCCGGTCGCGCCGATCCCCGAGTCGCCGGCCTCGAGCGCCGCGATCCCCGAACCGGAGATTCCCGATCCCGTGATCCCCGAGCCGCAGGTCCCCGAGGCCCGCGACACCTGAGGCGGCGGGCCCCCTGGGCTGCGTCGGCGCCCAGGTTCGCCGATGGCGCTGGCCGCCGACGGCTAAGGTAACGCCCATGCAGAAGTGGGAATACGCGACGGTGCCGTTGCTCGTGCACGCGACCAAGCAGATCCTCGACAACTGGGGTGACGACGGCTGGGAGCTGGTCGCAGTCGTGCCAGGACCGAACGCCGAGCAGCTCGTTGCCTACCTGAAGCGACCCAGGCAATGACGGGGGGCGATGATCACTCGCCCGAGCACCGGCTGGCCGCGCTCGGCCTGACGTTGCCGGCCGTGACGCCGCCGCTCGCTGCCTACGTGCCCGCGGTCAGGTCGGGCGCCTTCGTTTACACCGCCGGCCAGCTGCCCGTGGTCGAGGGACAGCTGCTGGCCACCGGCAAGGTCGGCGCCGAGGTGGGTGCTCATGAGGCGGCCGCGCTGGCCAGAACCTGCGCCCTGAACGCGCTCGCCGCCGTCGTCTCGGTGACCGGCAGCCTGTCCGCGATCAGGCGGATCGTGAAGGTGACCGGGTTTGTAGCGAGCGCCCCGGACTTCGCCGGGCAGCCCCAGGTGGTCAACGGGGCGAGCGAGCTGCTGCTGGAGGTGTTCGGCGAGGCCGGCCGGCACGCCAGGAGCGCGGTGGGAACCGCCGTGCTGCCGCTCAACGCGCCGGTCGAGGTCGAGCTGATCGCGGAGGTCGGCGACTGAGCCGGTCGGCCGTTTGGCCGGCAGATCGACGGGGATCGAGCGAGAGCAGAGACGCAGTGAGTCAGGTCAGGGTTCCCGAGCACATCGCGGCGGCCGCGCGCGCCGTCCTCGAGGGCAAGGTCCAGCCTGCCACGCCGCGAGACGCCGCGACCGTGATGCTGCTGCGCCCGGCCGCCGGGCAAGCTGGCGCGACGGCAGCCGGTGCTGCGGCAGCCGGTGCTGCGGCAGCCGGTGCTGCGGCGGCCGCCGGCGGGTTCGAGGTCTACATGCTCAGGCGCAAGCCGTCGATGGCGTTCGCGCCCGGCGCCTATGTGTTCCCTGGCGGCTCGGTCGATCAGCGCGACGGCGACGACGCGGTGGCCTGGGCCGGGCCGGGGGTCGATCACTGGGGCCGGGTATTCGACGCTCCGCCGGAACTTGCCAGGGCGCTGGTCTGCGCGGCCGTCAGGGAGACGTTCGAGGAGTCCGGAATCCTGCTAGCGGGACCCTCGGCGGGATCGGTCGTCGCGGACACCACGGGAGACGACTGGGAGGCGGACCGGCAGGCGCTGCTCGACCGGTCGCTGTCGCTCGCCGAGATGCTCGCCAGGCGGAACCTGACCCTGCGCTCCGACATGTTGCGCCCCTGGTCCAGGTGGATCACGCCGGCGGTCGAAGCGCGCCGGTTCGACGCCAGGTTCTTCGCCGCCGCGCTGCCGGCCGGGCAGCGGACCAGGGACGTCGGCGGCGAGGCCGCCGCGGTGCAGTGGATCTCGCCCGCGCAGGCGCTCGGCGCCGGCCGGGCGGGGCAGATCCAGCTCTGGCTGCCGACCGCGATGACGCTCGCCGAGCTTGCCGAGTACCCGGACGCCGACGCGGTCCTCGCGGCAGACCGCGACGTGCAGCCGCTGCTCCCCGAGATCGTGATCGCCGAGGGCGCGACGTGGCTGAAGGTTCCCGGCGAGCGGGAGTACCCGCTGTGACGGCTGGCCGGCCAGGGGCCGGGGACCCGGCGGCGGGCGGGCCGGCGGCGGGCGGGCCGGCGGCGCCGATCGACGGGTCTGGCACCGACCGGGCGCGCTGCGTCCTGGCCCCCAACCCAGGGCCGATGACGCTGGACGGCACCAACACCTGGCTGGTCGCCGAGCCAGGCTCGGCAACCGCGGTGGTCGTCGACCCAGGACCCGACGACGCGGCGCACCTGCGCCGGGTCATCGCGGTCGCCGAGCAGGCCGGCCGGCGGATCGCCGCGATCGTGCTGACCCACGGGCACCACGACCACTCGGCGGGCGCGCGGACCATGGCCGGCCTGACTGGGGCCGGCGTGCGCGCGGTCGACGTGGCGCACCGGCTCGGCAGCGAAGGGCTGCCGCCCGGCGCGGTGGTCAGCGAGGGGGGCAGCGAGCTTGAGGTCGTGGCGACGCCGGGCCATTCGGCCGACTCGGTCAGCCTGTACCTGCGCGGCGACCGGGCGGTCCTCACCGGCGACACCGTGCTCGGGCGCGGAACCGCGGTGATCGCGGAGGACGGCAGCCTCGGCGACTACCTGGGCTCGCTGGGCCGGCTCCGCGCCCTCGCCGATGCCGCGGACCTGCGGACGCTGCTGCCTGGCCACGGTCCGCTGCTCGCCAGCCCGGTGACGATTCTTGATTTCTATCTAACGCACCGCGCGGAGCGGCTCGCCGAGATCAGGGCCGCTCTGGCCGCCGGGGACCGCACCCCGAAGCAGATCGTGGCCAGGGTGTACGCCGAGGTGGACCGCGCGCTGTGGCCCTACGCCGAATCCTCGGTCCGCGCACAGCTCGCCTACCTGGGCGATCTCGGCGAGTTGCCGCACCAGACGTAGCCTGCCTGGCTGGTGCGCCCGGGCGCAGTCCCCGATGGAAGTGCCATCCATCATCGAAACCCCGGATGGGGATGGCACTTCCGTCGCGCGGGGCGCCGCGAACCAGGGCCGGGGAAACCGCGCATCGGGCTCATAGATGCCTAGACCCGGCGGTGGCGCGGTGGCGCGGTGGCGCGGGGGCCGGATGGCGCGTGGCGCCGCCGGTGGCGCGGGCTCGCGGACTGGATTTCTGGCAAACCACGCATTCAGCCGCTTAATGCCCCGGGCGCACGGGCGCCTGGCGGCCCCTTCGGCGCCTGGCGGCCCATTCGGGGGCCGGGGACCTCAGCGCGCCCTGCGGCGAAGCCGGTTGGGGTCGAGCAGCAGCACCGACTTGGCCGACAGCTGGAGCCAGCCCCTGGTGGCGAAGTCGGCCAGGGCCTTGTTGACCGTCTCCCTGGACGCGCCGACGAGCTGGGCGAGTTCTTCCTGGGTGAGGTCGTGGTTGACCTGTATTCCCTCGTCGGTCGTGGTGCCGAACTTGTCGGCCAGCTCGAGCAACGCCTTCGCGACCCGTCCCGGCACGTCGGTGAAGATGAGGTTCGTGTTGGTCTCCGTGACCCGGCGCAGCCGCTGCGCCAGCGTCTTGAGCAGCAGCAGCGAGACGGCGGGGCGGGTCGTCAGCACCTCGCGCAGGTCGTGATGAGCGATCTCGGCGAGCCGGGCGTCGGTGACCGCGACCGCCGTGGACGTGCGGTAGGTGGGGTCGAACATGGCGAGCTCGCCGAACATGTCGCCCGGACCGTGCACGCTGACCAGGCTCTCCCTGCCGTCCGGCGCGGTCCTGGTCAGCTTGATCTTACCGCTGATCACCAGGTACAGGCAGTCGCCGAGGTCGCCCTCGCTGAACAGCCGCTCGCCGCGGGGCAGCAGCACGACGTGCGTATGCGGCCGGAACGTGGCACTGTCGTCGTCGCTGAGCTCGCGCAGCAGCGGGCTCTTGGCCAGCGTGCGGGCGTCGTCGTCAGTGAACTCCAGCTGCCTGAGCCGGCCGCCCGTGTGGTCCTGATCAGCCATCTGGACCTCCTCCGCCCGGACCGGCCAGGCGGCCGGCGTCGGCCGGCCGTCCTTCATGGCCGTGTTCGTGCGCGCTCCCGGTCCCGGCCAGCCGTTTCCTGCAGGCCTCGATCTCCTCGTCGGCTGCCTGCCGGCCTACCCACTGGGCGGTCTCGACCTCCTTGCCGGGCTCGAGCGCCTTGTACACCTCGAAGAAGTGCTGTATCTCCAGGCGGTCGAACTCGGAGACATCGGAGATGTCCAGCAGGTGCGCCGCGCGGGGATCGGTCGCCGCCACGCACAGGACCTTGTCGTCACGGCCCTTCTCGTCCCGCATCCGGAACATCCCGATCGCACGGCAGCGGATCAGGCAGCCGGGGAAGGTCGGCTCGTCGAGCAGGACGAGGGCATCGAGCGGGTCGCCGTCCGCCGCCAGCGTGTGCTCGACGAACCCGTAGTCGGCGGGATACCTGGTGGAGGTGAAGAGCATCCGGTCCAGCCTGATGCGCCCGGTCTCGTGATCCATCTCGTACTTGTTGCGCTGACCCTTCGGGATCTCGATGACAACATCGAACTCCACGGCCTAGTCTCCCTGCCCGATGGAATGATTGGCTCACTGCCTTGGTGTGTACCCCAGTTGTGATGTATACCCTCGGTCACAGCGCCTGTCGAAGGACCGGCATCTGGTAAAGGAGTGCAGACGGTGAACCGGCTGGCGCGGATGACGGCGCTGACGGTGGCGCTGCTCTGCCTGTTCACGATCGGAGCGGGAGCCGCGGTGGCGCGCCTGCTGCCGGCCAGGCTCGCGCTGTTCCAGATGCCGCGGGTATCGGCCGCCGGCCTGGCGCGGTCGGGCTCGGCTTTGCCCGGTGCCACCGGATCGCCGTCGGCCGGCCGGGGCGGCGAGGCCACGGCCGCCGGTGTCTCGGCCAGCCTGGGCGGGCTGATCACGTCGGGTGACCTCGGGCCGCACGTCGGCGCGCTGGTGACCGACCTGTCGACCGGCCAAGTGCTCTACGAGCTGAACCCGGCGACCGGGTTCACCCCGGCGTCCACGACCAAGATCGCGACAGCGATCGCGGCGCTCAAGACCATGGGTCCCGGCGCCAGGTTCACCACGAGGGTCACGATGCGGCCCAGGGCGGCAGGAACCGGCGGACCGGGTAGCCACGGCGGTCAGAGCGGCCCGGGCACCCAGGGCACCCAGGGCACCCAGGGCAGTCGGGGCAGTCGGGCAGCCGCCGGCATCCCGAGCATCGTCCTGACCGGCGGCGGCGACCCGGTGCTGGCCGCGCACCGGTATCCGCGCGGCGACTACCCGCAGCCGGCGACGCTCAGCGCACTCGCCGACGCGACGGCGAAGGCGCTGCGCGCCAGGGGCATCACCGCGGTCCGGGTGAACTTTGACGACTCGCGCTTCGGCGGCCCGCAGGTAGCTCCCGGCTGGAAGGCGTTCGGCTCGGCGGGAAACTACTTCTCGAGCGGCAACATCACCCCGATCACGGGGCTCGAGGTCGACCAGGGCAGGCTCACCTCGGGCGGCACCCCCGACGACTCCGACGATCCGGGGAACTACCGCCCGCGGTCCGTGACGCCCAGCAGGGACGCCGTGCACGCGTTCGCCGCCATGCTGCGCAAGGACGGCATCACGGTGCGCGGCACGCCCGCGCCCGCGCGGGCACCCGCGGATGGCAGCCCGCTTGCCGCGGTGCACTCGCCGCCGCTGGCCGAGATCGTCCAGCAGATGCTGTCGGAGAGCAACAACGTCATCGCCGAGACGCTGGCCAGGCAGGCGGCGATCGCGACCGGCAGGCCGGGCTCGTTCCAGGGCGCGGCCGCTGCCGTGATGGCCGCCGCCGCCAGGCTCAACGTGACCGGCCTGCGGCTGGTCGACGGCAGCGGGCTCTCGCCGATGGACAGGATCTCGCCGCAGGCGCTGGTCAGCCTGGTCGGGCTGGCGGCGCGGTCAGGACCGCGCAGCCTGCGACCGGTGATCACCGGCATGCCCGTGGCCGGTTTCTCCGGGACGCTCGGCCCTGGAAGTTTCTTCGGGCCGTTCGGCCGGGACGCGCTCGGCACGGTGCGGGCCAAGACCGGGAACCTGACGCACGTCGCGACCATGGCCGGAGTCGCCTATACAGCCGGCGGCCAGCTGCTGGCCTTCGCGTTCATGGGAAACGACATCTCGCAGAGTCTGGCCACCCTGCCCGAGTTCACGCTCGCCGAGCTGGCGACCGCGCTGGCGGACTGCGGCTGCGGCTAAGGCTTCTTGCCGCGCCGTCCTGACGCGGGTGCTGGCCCGGCCACGTACGGTGGAGGGGTGAGCAGCTCCCAGATGATCGACTGGAACGTAGCAGCCTCGACCGCCAGCCGGTGGGTCAGGCCCGGCCCGCAGGTCAGCCTGGCAGAGGCGAGGAAGGTCGTGGCCGAGCTTCGAGAGCAGGCAGCGGCGGTCGCCGAGCCGGTGCACGAGGTGACCGGCCTGCCTGGCGACGGAGACGGCGGCAAGGTGGCCGTCGTCGACCGCCCTGGCTGGATCAAGGCCAACATCACCGGCTTCGAGGTGGTGCTCGACCCGCTGGTCGAGCACATGCAGGAGATCGGCGCCGCGCCGCCGCCCGGGTCGGTGCTGACCGCGGTCGGGTCGCGCGTCACCGGGATGCAGGCGGGCCTGATCCTGGCCTACCTGGCCAGCCGGGTGCTCGGCCAGTACGAGCTCTTCCTGCCGCCCGACCCCGACC
>WNGQ01001002.1_pt1 | contig 29347 bp, 28 predicted proteins | sample 5407661 | NCBI WGS metagenome assembly WNGQ01 (sample SAMN13153382, study PRJNA577476) | soil metagenome | isolation source: 60 cm soil or saprolite under Garry oak tree replicate 2 | place: USA:California | collected 2016-06-15 | reverse complement strand
TTTCTGGGGTTTTCTCGGTTTCTCGGCCATCGGGCGCGTTGGTATCAGTGCAGGCGCCAAGCGGCAAGCGCCGGGCTTCCCAACCTCGCCCCGCCCTTTGCGGGGAGAGGTCGAAATTCGCGGCAGCGAATTTCGGGTGAGGGGCATGGCACGGTGCCCGCTACAAAGATCAATTTTTGCGGAGGGAGCCCCTCACTCCGCCCTCTCCCCGCAAGGCTACGGGATTCACACATTTTGGATAGCCGTTGCAAGACGATAACCCTCGGCCCTGTCGGCGAGCTTGGTCCAGCCCGTTCGCATGGTCTTTGGACCGGGCGGCTTGTAGTAGCAATTCCATCCGCCGAGACGGGCAACGATCCAGGACAGCCAGGCCAGCGAGCGTTTGGGATGCGGATTTTTCTGGCGCTCAGTTTTGCCTTCGAGTGTCGGGCCGATCGCTTCGGCGGCAGTGATGAGATCATCGTCGGCGACATCCGATGCAGGTCTGCTGCTTCCATCTCTGGCGTCGACCAGTTGAATGGTGCGCGCGGCCGCGATCAGCGCGATCGCGGTGAGCTTGAACAGGCGCGAAGCTTCCTGGACTTGCGTCTCCTCCAGACGCAGCCCGTCGCTTTTCATGGCGCGGAAGGTTTGCTCGATGCGCCACCTCAGCCGATACAGCTGCACGATCTCGTTGGCGGCGGTGAACTGGTCTGGTTGGCCGCAAACCGGCATCGTGGTGAGCAGACGCCAGACGATCGGATTGTGGCCTTTGGGCGGATCGATCTCGTGGACTTCCACCAGCGTGAGTGTCACCGATGCTGGATCGGCCGAATTGGCCCGGTTAGCTGGCTTGGCGATGCACACCCGCCCTGCCTTGACACTGACGCGGGCGATGCGTGCGAGTTCGCCCGGCCGATGCGGCGGAACACGAACCTCCATCGCGCCGAACTCGCGCCAATCGGAGGCGGCGGCAAACAGCAATTTGTCGTCATCATCGGCGAGCTTGCGGTTCTGCGCGGCACGCACGATCAACTCCACGCCCGGTGGAATACGGACGAACTGCTCGTAGATGTCGAACTCACGATCGCCGAGCACGATCAGTTGTGCCGCGCCGCCGAGCCAATCGCCGGCGACCGTCGTCCCCTCGATCCAGCGCATGGATTCCTTCTGCTCGATCGGTCGGCTCCGCCGCGCCGTCACCGGCTCGGACGATCGGGTCCAGATGTGCGCGTGCACGACACCCAGCAGGGCCTCGTCCTCGGCATCGATCGCCACCATCGCATGGCAGAAAAAGCCCGGCGTCTGACCGTCGCCGGCCGGTCCCAGTCCTTTGCGCGCGCGATCACGATCCTTGAAATTGATCTCCGTGGTATCCTGCGCCGCCACGATCCGACGTCCCGCACAGGCGGACGCGGTTCGTTGCCCCGCAGTGGTGAGGATTTCTTGATGCGTCACATCCCTCGACGCAAGAAAACGTTGCGCCGACATCTCTCCACGCCGATCGCTTCCCACCTGTCGCAACACCAAGGATCCCGTCTCCACCACCCGCTTGCAAAGCGTCGCCCCCGCTCTCTGTCGCCGCGCATCGCCAAAATAACCGATATGAAACCCTTCGTCACACCGCATCGTCATCTCCCGACTGTCGTCCAGGCGCACGGAATCACAGCGGCGATCCTCGTAGAATCGCGAAATTTTCGGCCTGGGATTCTTGACAGAAGGGTACAAAGGTGAAGAACACCCGAATCAAATCGCGAGATGCCGTAGCCCCGCAAGGGCGGGGCGAGGGAGGCGATGGAGCGTGCCGAGCCTTACGCCGCGGCGGGCTTGCCTTTCGGCCGCACTTCGCCGGTGTGGTCGGCGATCAGCGCGCCCCTGTCGCAGACGCGACGGAATAATTCCGCCGCCGGTCACAGCACCTTTTTGATCCATTCGTGCGGGTCGGCCGCGCGACCGTACTGGATGTCGACCAGCTTCTTGCGCAGTCTCATGGCGACGGGGCCGGCGGCGCCGCCGCCGACGAGAAAATCGCCGCTTGCCGAACACACCTTGCCGATCGGCGAGATGACGGCCGCCGTGCCGCAGGCGAACGCCTCTTGCAGCTTTCCGCTGGCGGCATCGGTGCGCCACTGGTCGATCGTGTAGGCCTCCTCGCGCACGCGCGCGCCGGAATCCTTCGCGAGCGCCATGATCGAATCGCGGGTGATGCCCGGCAGGATCGTGCCGAGCGGCGGCGTCGAGAGCGAACCGTCGTCGAACACGAAGAAGACGTTCATGCCGCCGAGTTCCTCGACGTAGCGGCGCTCGACCGCATCGAGGAAAACGACCTGATCGCAGCCGTGACCGATGGCCTCGGCCTGCGCGCGCAGGCTCGCGGCGTAATTGCCGCCGCATTTGACGGCGCCGGTGCCGCCGATCGCGGCGCGCGTGTAGTTTTCCGACACCCAGATCGACACCGGCGCAGGTCCGCCCTTGAAATAGGAGCCGACCGGCGAGGCGATGACGGCGAAGATGTATTCCGCGGACGGCTTCACGCCGAGGAAGACCTCGCTCGCGATCATGAAGGGCCGCAGGTAGAGACTGCCGTCACCGCCCGGCATCCAGGCGCGGTCGGTGCGCACCAGCTGCTCGACCGCTTCGATGAACACGGGCTCGGGCAGCGGCGCCATGGCCATCCGCTCAGCCGAATTGTGGAAGCGCCGGGCATTGGCGTCGGGACGGAACAGGTTCACGCCGCCGTCGTCGCGCTTGTAGGCCTTGAGGCCCTCGAAAATCTCCTGCGCGTAGTGCAGGACGGCCGTGGCCGGATCGAGCGGGAAACTCGCGCGGGCCTCGACGTGCGCGTCATGCCAGCCCTTCGCCTGACTGTAGCGGACCACAGCCATGTGATCGGTGAAAATCCGGCCGAAGCCCGGGTCCACGAGCCTTGCCGCGCGCTCCTTCTCGGGTGTCGGATTCGTCGCGGGCCGGATTTCGAATTGCAAACTGATTGCCTTGCTCCCCGTTGTCGGAACCGGCGCGATCTCCGGCGCCGGCCCGACCTCTGCGAGTTCACTGGCCCGATTTCGCGCAGATTTATCGAACGAAACTCCCATGGACTTTCTCCCGGATTCACGGCTCTTGCGCGGGTAGCGCGGTCTACTACGGCTAATGGTCCGATTCTAGAACCCCGGCATTCTACGCCGGCCTGCCCCGTCGGACACGCTTTTGCGACTTGCCGAAGTCCAGTATGTTGTTGCCCGTAAAGCCGATCGACTGTCACAGTCGACCGTATCGCGCGTTACCCCCGCGAGCGGCTCGGCAGGCCATCTCCAAACGTCGTCGCGGGCGAAAACGATCTAATATTTCGTCGCGGCTGATTGTTTTGTAACATTGAAACCAAGATACGTCAATATGGCTGACATAAATTTCTCGAATCCGAAGCCCAACCCCGATTCGCGTACCAGCGAGGCGCGACCGCCTGCCACGCAGCCGGGCAATTTGCGCTGGGATATCATCGAGCTGTTGTTCTTCGCCTATCGCGACTTTGTCGGCGATGCCGATCACGAGCTGGAGGCGTTCGGGTTCGGCCGCGCCCATCACCGGGTGATGCATTTCGTCCATCGCTATCCCGGATTGAAGGTCGCCGATCTGCTCGACGTCCTGCGAATCACCAAGCAGTCGCTGGGGCGGGTACTCAAGCAATTGCTCGACGAGGGCTACATCGTGCAGAAGACCGGCAACAACGACCGGCGCCAGCGCCTTCTTTACGCCACCCCCAAGGGCGAGGCCCTGGTCGCGAAGCTTGCCGGCCTGCAGACCGACAGGATCAACCGCGCGCTGGAGGAGATCGGGCCGGGCAACGCAGAGACGGTCAGGCGGTTTCTGCGCGCGATGATCGACCGCGAGGATCCGGACAAGGTGCTGGAGACGATTTTCAGGACACCCAACCCTACCGCAAAGGAGTGACCGTGCCTTTGGCTGCCATGGCTTCGCGAACCCCACCGCAACCGGCCGACGACGCCCCGCATCTGTTGCTGGTCGACGATGACCGACGCATCCGCGATCTGTTGTCGCGCTTCCTCTGCGGCGAGGGTTACCGCGTCACCACCGCCGCGAGCGCCGGCGACGCCCGCGCCAAGCTCAACGGCCTGCACTTCGATCTGCTGATCCTCGATGTGATGATGCCGGGCGAAAACGGCTTCGATCTCGCCCGTTTCATCCGCCAGTCCTCTTCGGTGCCGATCGTCATGCTGACGGCGCGCCACGAGGCCGAAGCCCGCATCGAGGGCCTGCAGATCGGCGCCGACGATTACGTGGCAAAACCCTTCGAACCGCGCGAACTGGCGCTTCGGATCGGCAACATCCTCAAGCGCTCCGCGCCGCCGCCCACCGAGACGCGCGAACAGGTCGCCTTCGGGCCGTACGTCTTCCATCTCGGCCGCGGCGAATTGCGCCAGGGTGACGACGTCGTCCATCTCACCGATCGCGAACGCGACATGCTGCGGGTTCTCGCCGGCGCACCCGGCGAAACCGTGCCGCGCGGCGCGCTGACCGGCAACGGCACCGTCAACGAGCGCGCCGTCGACGTGCAGATCAACCGGCTGCGCCGCAAGATCGAGATCGATCCCACCAACCCCCTGTTCCTGCAGGCGGTGCGCGGCATCGGCTATCGGCTGGTCGCGTCCCCCTGAGCATCAAGACCGTCACCCGATGAGCACGATCGACACAGGCCTCACGCTGATCCGCAACGCGGCCGACCGCGTCTCGGCGGCCAATGGCTGGCTCGGCAACGCGTTCAAGGGCTGGATGCCGACCGGCCTCTACGCCCGTGCGCTGCTGATCATGATCGTGCCGATGGTCGTGCTGCAATGGGTGGTGGCGTTCGTCTTCTTCGACCGCCACTGGAGCACCGTCACCCAGGATCTTTCCCGGGCGGTGGTGCAGGACGTCGCCAGCCTGATCGATATCTACAAGGGCTACCCGCAGGACAAGGACCGCACCCAGCTGCGCCGCATCGCGCAGCAAAGGCTCGGCTTCGTGGTCGATTTCCTCCCGGTCGGCGACATGCCCACCCCCGGTCCAAAGCCGTTCTTCTCGCTGCTCGACTATTCGCTGTCGTCGCTGTCGCGGCAGCTGAGCCAGCAGATCGGCAAGCCGTTCTGGATCGACACCGTCGGCCGCTCCAATCTGCTGGAAATCCGCATCCAGCTCGACGATGCCGTGATGCGGGTGTTCGCCCAGCGCAGCGCGGCCAATGCGCCGAATTCGTGGGTTTTCCTGTTCTGGATGTTCGGCACCTCCTCGATCCTCCTGATCGTCGCGGTGCTGTTCCTGCGCAACCAGATCAAGCCGATCCTGCGTCTGGCCGATGCCGCCGAGAGCTTCGGCAAGGGCCGCGAGGCCCCGAATTTCCGGCCCCGCGGGGCGCGCGAGGTGCGCCGCGCCGCCCACGCTTTCCTGGAAATGAAGGCGCGCATCGAGCGCACCATCGAACAACGCACCGCGATGCTGGCCGGCGTGTCGCACGATCTGCGCACCATCCTGACCCGCTTCAAGCTGGAGCTCGCGCTGATCGGCGACAGCCCCGAGGTCGACGCCATGCGCAAGGACATCGACGAGATGTCGGGGATGCTCGAGGACTATCTCGCCTTCGCCCGCGGTGACACCGGCGAGCATGCGCAGCCAACCGACATGGCGCTGGCGCTCGAAGAGCTGCGCAGCGACGCCGAGCGCAACGGCCATCTGGCAACGACGGCCTTTCGCGGTCTGCCCGTGGTCACGGTCAAGCCGGCCTCATTCAAGCGCTGCCTCGCCAACCTCGTCTCCAACGCGGCGCGGCACGCCAAGACGATCGCGATCACCGGCCAGCGCGATCACCGTTATTTGACCGTGATGGTCGACGACGACGGGCCGGGAATCCCTGCGTCCATGCGCGAGGAGGTGTTCAAGCCGTTCCTGCGGCTGGATGACGCTCGCAACCAGGACGAGGGCGGCACGGGCCTGGGCCTCGCGATCGCCCGCGACATCGCACGCTCGCATGGCGGCGACATCACGCTGGCGGACAGCCCGATGGGCGGATTGCGGGCAACGGTGCGGGTGCCGGTGTAACCGCCCCGCTATCTCCGCACCCTCGCCCCGCCCTTTCGCGGGGAGAGGGTGGCGAGCATCGTAAGATGCGAGCCGGGTGCGGGGCCTCTCTCCGCAAATGCGAAGTTCATGACCGGCACCGTGCCTTGCCCCTCACCCGCCCGACTTCGCTGCGCTTCGCCGGGCGACCTCTCCCCGCAAAAAGGGCGGGGGAGAGGTGAAAGAAAGCGCGCCGCGCTCGGCCGCTACTTCGGCAGCAGGCCCTTGAGCTTTTCCATATCCTTGATGTTCATCTTCATACCGCCGGGCATCACGATGTCGCCGGGCTTCTGATCCGCCTTGCAGGCGCCGAGCCACTTCGCCTCGATCGTGGTGACGGTGTCCAAGGGCTTGCCGGCGCGCTCCATATGCGCGGTGGTCTTGACGCTATAGGCGGAATTGAAATCGCCTGTGATCTCGGAATGCGAGTTCATCGAAACGCCGGCGAGGCTACAGACGGAATCACCGACGTAACCGGTCGCGGTCTTGCGGACATCCTGCTTGGAGCAGCTTTGCTTTGCCATCGGCGAGACCATGTTGCTCATGTCCTTGTCGGTGGCCTCGTCGGTGCAATGCTGCATCGTCATGTCAGGCAATGACGATCCCGTCTTGACGATCTTCATCTCCCAGAGCCCCGGCTTGCGCACCGGCAGTTCGTCGGCGGTCGCGCCAAAGGCCGGCAGCCATGACAGCAGACAGCAGCCCACGCCCAATGAAATCAGCCGTCGCGTCATGTCGCGCGCTCCGTTTGGACCTATCGATTGATCTTAAGTGCCGGGCTCAGTCGAGCGCCCGCACCGGCCGCTCCTCGGCGCCATACGGAACCCAGCGGCAGGAGAACGACAGGTAGCCGCCATATTGCGCGTCAATGGCAAGGAACCGCGCCACCTTGCCGTACGATGCGCAATGCGCAACCGCGAGTTGGCGGGCATCCGCTTCCGTCGCAGCCTGGTAGGCGATGATGCCGCCGGTATCGTTGCCCTTGAACGCGCGCACCCAATCGGCATGGGCCGGCGCGCATGCGAGCCATCCGCATATCGCCAACAGGCCGGCAGCCCTGATCATTCGCATCGCAAAACTCCGTTGCACTCGTGTGGTGGTTCAGAAGTTCTCTTCGCCATGGCGCGAGCTCTCGGACCGGAAACACCCGCGACATCTTAAGGCCTCGCTTGCGGCAAGAAAAGGACGCTTGCCGATCTCTCCCGACTTGTCAGCGAGTGTTGCCACGCTGCACTTGACCTTGCCCGTGCTTCGCGGCACGGTCCGCGCAACGGAAGCATCTCGCGGAATGGCCATGCGCGACGTCAGCAAGTCCTTGAAAAAATTCGGCCTTGGAGCCGCGCTCGGCGCGCTTCTGGGGGTGTTTTCGGCCGGTCAGGCCAGTGCCGCCAACCCGCTGGAGCTGAATTTCTGGCTCTCCGGACCGCGCTATGACGGGCGGGTCGCGCCCTGCGAGCAGGCGCTCGGTACGATCACGTCGCAATTCCGCGAAAAGGAAAGCATGTACTGGAATTCGGCGCTGTCGATCACGGGCTACGGCAATATCCACGAGGTGGCGTTTCGGCCCTGGCAGTCCGACAACATGCCGCGCCGTTTTTGCAGCGGCGAGGCCCAGACCAGCGACGGCAAGGTCCACCAGGTGCATTACTCGATCATCGAGGACGGCGGGTTTGCCGGCTTCGGCCAGGGCGTCGAGTGGTGCGTAACGGGCCTTGATCGCAACTGGGCCTATAACCCCCAGTGTCGTTCCGCACGACCCTGATCGGGCCTACGCTTCCCTGAATCGGGGGCCCCTTCGCTTGCCGCCCGACGCGCGCTTTTGCCGCCGGCGCCTTTTTGGGCCGTCTTCTGGCTTTTGTTCTTGAAATGTTCTGGCTGCCTGCTAGGCTCGTCAAAAGTCTGGAGCGGGAGCGTACTTATGTTTTGTTCATTGCTGGACCGATCGTCGATGTTGCGTCGTGGACTTGCAGCGCTGGCGCTGCTCTTGATCGCCGCGGCCGGATCGGCCTCAGCCCAGGACAGCCGTCAAAATACGCCGGGTGAGTTCGATTTTTACGTGCTGTCGCTGTCCTGGTCGCCGTCGTTCTGCGAGGACGCGGCCGAGCGCGGCAGTGGCGGGCGCTCGCAACAGGCCCAGTGCGGCGGCCGGCCGTTCTCGTTCGTGGTCCACGGGCTGTGGCCGCAATATGAGCACGGCTTTCCGGAATATTGCCAGCGGCCCTCGCCGCGGCTCGACCGCAACATCATGGTGTCGATGCTCGACCTGATGCCCGCCCCTGGCCTGATCTACAACGAATGGGACAAGCACGGCACCTGCTCCGGTCTTGCCGAGCGCGCCTATTTCGAGACCATCCGCAAGGCGCGCGCCGCCGTGAAGATTCCGCCCGAATACCTGCAATTGTCGGAGGCCAAGACCGTTGCGCCCGCCGAGATCGAGGATGCCTTCATCAAGGCCAATCCGGGGCTGCCGCCCGCAGCAATCGCGGTGACCTGCAACAGCACGCGGCTCAGCGAGGTGCGGGTCTGCCTGAGCAAGGACCTGCAGTTCCGCGCCTGCGACGAGATCGATCGCCGCGCCTGCCGCCGCGACCAGATGACCATGCCGCCGATCAGGGGCGGGTAGTTTCGACAACGTCATTCCGCGGCGATGCCAATGGATCCGCGCGAAGCGCAGACCGGTGGCATCGAGCCCTGATGTGCAATTGCACATCGGAGAATCTCGAGATTCCGGGTTCGCGCTAACGCGCGCCCCGGAATGACGTGGGTTACTTTCGTCGCCTGATGTCGTAACCCCTCCGCCATGAACTACCGTCACGCCTTTCACGCCGGGGGCTTTGCCGACGTCATCAAGCACATCGTGCTGGTGCGCATCCTGACCCATCTGCAGGACAAGCCGGCTGCGTTCCGCGTCATCGACAGCCACGCCGGCGCCGGCCTTTACGACCTCGCGAGCGACGAAGCGCGCCGCGGCGGCGAATGGCTGACCGGGATCGCACGGATCATGCAGGCGCGGTTTTCAGAAACCGCAGCCCCGCTCGTGCAACCCTATCTCGACATCGTTCGCGCCTTCAACGGCCAGGCCGAGCTCACGGCCTACCCGGGGTCGCCGCTGGTGGCGCGCGCGCTGCTGCGCCCTCAGGATCGGCTGACCGCCTGCGAGGTCGAACCCAAGGCGCGCAAACAACTGATCGATGCGCTGAGGCGCGATGCCCAGGCCCGCGTGGTCGACCTCGACGGCTGGGTGGCGCTGCCGGCCTTCGTGCCGCCGAACGAGCGGCGCGGCCTGGTCCTGATCGATCCGCCGTTCGAGGCGAGCAACGAGTTCGAACGGCTGGCCGATAGTTTCGCGAAGGCCTTCGCAAAGTGGCCGACCGGTATCTATCTGCTGTGGTATCCGGCCAAGAGCCGGCGCGCCACCGATGACCTTGCCAGGCAGGTCGCGGAGATCGCGGCCTCCGTCAAACCTGCCGGGAAATGCCTCCGCCTGGAGTTCAGCGTGGCGCCGCAGGTTGCGGGCGCACCGCTCGCATCCGCGGGCCTCCTGGTGGTCAACCCGCCATGGACCTTGCAGGCCGAGCTCAAGACCATCCTCCCCGAGCTGGCAAGACCGCTCGGCCAGGGCGGCGCCGGTCGCTTCAGGCTCGAGACCCCGAAAGCCTAGCTCATGGTCCGGATCGGATAGGATCATGTGAGAGGGCGTCGCCGGCCCTAGTCAATTTGCGCGGAACCATACTATGCTGGTTCCGTTGGGACTGGCTTTACGTTCCGCTTCCGCGAATGGTTGCGGCGGAGTGATGAAGGCCAAGAAAAAATCCAGGCGGACCGGCGACGAAGTCCGGCCCACCAAGGTGGCCAAGCTTTCCGACAGCGAATGTCCGGTCGGGGGCCGATGCGCGGGACGCGCAGCGGCGGAGCAATGCGGGGAGGAGTATCCCGATGGCCATGACTGGAACGGTCAAGTTCTTCAACGGAGAACGCGGCTATGGCTTCATCAAGCCCGATGACGGCGGCCGCGATGTGTTCGTTCACATCACCGCGGTCGAGCGGGCGGGACTGAAGGACCTGACCGAAGGACAGCGTATTACGTTCGATGTGGAGCCGGACAAGAAGGGCAAAGGCCCCAAGGCGGTCAATCTCGTGATCAATTCGTAAAGTATGCGGTGTCTTACATCGTTGCGTTCGATCTGTTCGGACTACCGGTAGTTGGTGCTGACGCGGCTCTCCGAGGCACCACCGTGCCTGAAGGCATCGTCACAAGCGGATGCTCAAAAAAAATCGGCCGCGCGAGGCGGCCGAAAGATGGGCTTTGCGTATTTTTTTGTTGCTTTCAGAAGTGATAGTTCACCCCGGCGCGGATCGTGCCGAACCGGTACCCGTTTGACACCCCTGTAACATTGAATGTGCTCTCTGAGAGATCGACATAGAGATATTCGATCTTGGCGGACCAATTTGGCGCGAAGCCGAACTCGGTCAGGCGGAACTCGGTGCCCAGGCCCACGGTCCAACCCTCGCTGGAATACGCTTCCGACAGGCCGAACGTTTCGCCGCGCAACTCGCCAAAGGCAAGACCCGCGGTGGCGTAGAACATGATATTGTTGAAGGCGTAGCCGGCCCGGCCACGCAACGTCCCGAACCACGGGTTGGAGAATTTCCAGGGCGCGAACGTGTCGTCCGCTCCAGTGACCTGAAGGTCGCCTTCGACACCGAACACCCACGGGCCGCCGTTCTGCCAGTTGTAGCCGGCCTGGATGCCGCCGGCGAAGCCCGACGGCTTGGTCGGATTGTTACCGACCTTGCCCCAGTCGTAGCTGAGATTGCCGCCAAGATAAGGCCCGGCCCAGCTACAGTCGATCAGCGGCTGGTTGACGATATAGCCGCGCTGTGGGGGTGGAGGTGGGTAGTACAAGTCGCCGGCACGGACCTTCGCCGTCGTGCCGGTGGCCATGAGGGCGATCGCGCCCAAAACGAACCGTTTCATCTGAACTCTCCGACACAACTGACCTCGCGCACGGTTCACGGGCGCTGGCACGGCGGGTAAAGCCGTATGGTTAGGGATCCCCAGCCCTTCCGCTAAGATTTATCGAGAGTTTTAAGTTAAGGGCTCGCTAAGGCGTGTTACCGCCCGCTCAGCATTCTTAAGGATGCGTTACCGCGAGGCGCCGGCGCTGGCGATGGCGCCTTCCAGAGCTTAATTTAGGTCCATGGATCACGATTCTGCCGATCATCCGAAGGAGGCCCGGCCTCCCAGGGCGCGCCGTCGCGCCGACGCGGATTTGCCTCAGGATCTGACGGCCGTCGATGTCGACCCGGCGACCTCGGCTGCGCCTGAGGACGAGGATGAGGCGCGGCTGCCGGAATTGCCGGAGGAAGGCGCCGAGCCGGTCGCCGAGGGACCGCTCGCGGTCGGCCACGCCGCGATCGACAACGCGGTGCGCCTCGCGCCGACCTCGCCCGGCGTCTATCGCATGCTGAACGCGGCCAACGACGTGCTCTATGTCGGCAAGGCCAAGAACGTCCGCAAACGGCTATCGTCCTATGCGCGCGTCAACGCGCCGCAGCCCGCGCGCATCCTGCGCATGATCGCGGCCACCGTGTCCGTCGAGATCGTTTCAACCTCCACCGAAACCGAAGCGCTGCTGCTCGAAGCCAATTTGATCAAGCAGTTGCGGCCGCGCTTCAACGTGCAGCTGCGCGACGACAAGTCGTTCCCCTATATCCTGATCTCAGGCGATCACTGGGCGCCGCAGATCCTCAAGCATCGCGGCGCGCAGACCAGACCCGGGAGATATTTCGGACCGTTCGCCTCGGCTGGCAGCGTCAACCGCACCATCACGGCGCTGCAGCGCGCCTTCCTGGTCCGCTCCTGCACCGATTCGTTCTTCGAGAGCCGCACCCGGCCCTGCCTGCTCTACCAGATCCGCCGCTGTGCCGGCCCTTGCACGCGCGAGATCGATTTCCCCGGCTATACCGAATTGGTGCGCGAGGCGACCGAGTTCCTGTCCGGCCGCAGCCGGGCGGTCAAGCAGCAGCTTGCGGGCGAGATGGAAAAAGCCTCCGGCGAGCTCGAATTCGAGACCGCCGCGCTCTACCGCGACCGCCTTGCGGCGTTGTCGGCGATCCAGTCGCAACAGGGCATCAATCCGCGCACCGTCGAGGAGGCCGACGTGTTCGCGATCCATCAGGATGGCGGCTATTCCTGCGTCGAAGTGTTCTTCTTCCGCACCGGGCAGAACTGGGGCAACCGCGCCTATTTCCCGCGCGCGGAGAAGTCGTTCACGCCGGAGGAAGTGCTGTCCTCCTTCCTCGCGCAATTCTACGACGACAAGCCGCCGCCGAAACTCATCCTGCTGTCGCACCCCATCGAGGAATGCGAGCTGCTTGCGGACGCGCTCTCGGTCAAGGCCGGTTTCAAGGTCGAGGTCTCCGTGCCCAAGCGCGGCGAAAAGAAGGAATTGATCGCGCATGCGCTGACCAATGCGCGCGAGGCGCTGGGCCGCAAGCTCGCCGATACCGCAACCCAGGGCCGCCTGCTGCAGGGTCTTGCCACCACGCTTGCGCTGCCGCGTCCGCCAAGGCGGATCGAGGTCTACGACAACAGCCACATCCAGGGCACCAACGCGGTCGGCGCCATGATCGTGGCCGGGCCGGACGGTTTCATCAAGAACCAGTACCGCAAGTTCAATATCCGCTCGGAAGGGCTGACGCCCGGCGACGACTACGGCATGATGCGCGAGGTGCTGCAGCGCCGGTTCAAGCGGTTGCTGACCTCAGCCGAAGCCGAGGCCGGCAAGGAAACGGCCAAGGACACCGGCAAGGCCGGGGCGGACGAGGACACCGTTCCGCAATGGCCCGACCTCGTCGTCATCGACGGCGGCCGCGGCCAGCTCAACGCGGCGCGAGAGATCCTCGCAGGCCTCGGGCTATCTCAGGTCATCTTGCTCGCGGTCGCCAAGGGACCCGACCGCGATGCCGGGCGGGAAACCCTGTTCATGCCGGACCGCGAGGCCATCAAGCTCGAGCCGCGCGACCCCGTATTGTATTTCATTCAGCGGTTGCGCGACGAGGCGCATCGCTTCGTGATCGGCTCGCATCGCAAGCTGCGCAAGAAGGACATCCGTGAGGCAGGCCTGCAGGAAATCCCCGGCATCGGCCCGTCACGCAAACGTGCCTTGCTGCTCCATTTCGGAACATTGAAGGAGATCGAGCGGGCTTCCATCGCCGATCTCGGCAAGGTTCCGGGCGTCAGTGCCGAGAGCGCACGCAAGATTTTCGAATTTTTCCACACCCGCTCGGGCTGAGGAAACGGGCATGGGTCACACGGGTGTCGCGTCCAGCGGATCACATTACCCGCTTTTCGGCGCCACCAGTGCCTCCATGGGCATAAGCGGGACATTTCCAACATTCGCTTCCGGTTTCGGCTGGCACTCCTGCGAAAGTTGGGATGAAAGGACCGCCGGCAATTGAGGGCCGGACGGTTGACCTTCATGCTGCGGCGGTATTGGTAAGACGGATGAATATGGTGACGACACGGGGAAGCGTCAGAAGCTCGCTCTCCCTCCCGAATATCCTGACCTATGCCAGGATCGCAGCCGTTCCGCTGGTGGTCGGCTGCATCTATGCGCAATCCATTCTCGACGGCCCGCTGTGGCTGCGCTGGGTCGCCGTGGTCATTTTCATCGGGGCCGGCGTGACCGACTATCTCGACGGCTATTACGCGCGGATCTGGAACCAGCAGTCGGCGTTCGGCCGCATGCTCGATCCGATCGCCGACAAGCTTCTGGTAGCATCCTGCCTCCTGATGTTGGCCGCCGACGGCATCATTCACGGCTGGTCGCTGTGGGCGGCCATCGTCATCCTGTGCCGTGAAATCCTGGTGTCGGGACTGCGCGAATATCTCGCGGCCTTGCGGGTCAGCGTGCCCGTGACCAAGCTCGCCAAATGGAAGACCACGATCCAGCTGGTGGCGATCGGCTTCCTGCTGGCCGGCGAAGCCGGCGATCTGGTGGTCCCGGTCGTCACGCAGATCGGCCTGCTGCTGTTGTGGATCTCGGCGATCTTCACCATCTACACCGGCTGGGACTATTTCCGTGCCGGCATCCACCACCTCATCAAGGAGGATGAGGGATGAAGCTCAAGTATTTCGCCTGGGTGCGCGAGCGCGTCGGCCTGTCGGAGGAGACGGTCGAGCCGCCTCCCGGCGTTCGCACCGTCGGCGAGCTGATTGCCTGGCTTTCCGGACGCGGCGAAACCTATGCGCACGCTTTCGAACGGCCGAAGGTGATTCGTGCCGCGATCGACCACGTCCATGTCAGGCCGGATGCCGCGATCACGGGCGCGCGCGAGATCGCCTTCTTCCCGCCGATGACCGGCGGCTAGAAAGGCATTTCGCACGAAACATGCCCTTGCGCTTGACCCAAGGGTTGGTGTCCGTTCGCGTGAAGACAACGCGTCAAACGAAAAGCCAAGACCGCCATGACCGCCATCGTCACCGTTCGCATCCAGGAGACCGATTTCGACGTCGCGCGCGAGATCGCTGCGCTCACGAAAGGCCGCACCGACATCGGCGCTGTCGTCTCCTTCAGCGGCATCTGCCGCGGCAACGACGACGGCGAGAGCATTGCCGCACTCACGCTCGAACACTATCCGGGCATGGCCGAGGCCGAGATCATGCGCCATGCCAATGAGGCGATGGCGCGCTGGCCGCTGAACGGCCTGACCATCATTCACCGCGTCGGCCGCATCACGCCCGGCGAAAACATCGTGCTGGTGGTGACGGCCTCGAGCCACCGGCAGGCGGCGTTTTACGCCGCGGAATTCCTGATGGATTACCTGAAGACCAGCGCGCCGTTCTGGAAGCGCGAGGAAAGCGGCGCCGGCGCGAACTGGGTCGAGGCCCGCGCCCATGACGATGCCGCGGCCGCGCGCTGGACCAAATCCTAATGACCCAATCCTGATGGCAAAGCGCGTCAAGGCGGCGGCCGAGCGCAAGCCGACCGCTGCCAAAATTCCGATGGTCGCGTCCGGCGAACTCGTCACGCTGCTCGACTTCGTCCGCTTTGCGGTGAGCCGCTTTGCCGAGGCGAAACTCACCTTCGCGCACGGCACCACCGATCCGGTGGCCGAAGCGGCCTTTCTGGTCTGCGAGGCCTTGCACCTGCATCCCGACCAGTTCGAAACCTTCGCCACCGCGCGGGTCACCGCGCGCGAAGGCAAGCAGATCCTCGAACTGATCGCCCGCCGCGTCACATCGGGCAAGCCCGCCGCCTATCTCGTGAACAGGATCTACATGCGCGGTCTGCCCTTCTATGTCGACGAGCGCACCATCGTGCCGCGGTCCTTCATCGGCGAAATCCTGGACACCCATTTCGGCGGCGCGAGCGACGGCGAAGGCGCAGCCCTGCTCGACCCCGTCGATGTCGAAACTGTGCTGGATCTCTGCACCGGCTCCGCCTGTCTTGCGATCCTCGCCGCCCGGCACTTTTCCGACGCGCGCATCGATGCGGTCGACATATCAGCCGATGCGCTCGAGGTGGCGGCGCGCAACGTCGCCGAGCATGGGCTCGGGGAGCGCGTCACGCTGTTTCACGGCGACCTCTTTGCCCCCCTCGGCAACCGCCGCTACGACCTGATCATCTCCAATCCGCCCTATGTCGACGCCGAAGGCATGGCTCTCTTGCCGCGCGAATGCCGCGCCGAGCCGAAACTCGCCTTCGACGGAGGCGCCGACGGCCTTGCAATCGTCCGTCGCATCCTCGACGCGGCCGCGGAGCATCTGACGCCGCAAGGTGGCCTGGTTTGCGAGATCGGCCGCGGCCGCGAGACTATGGAGGCGGCCTTTCCGCAACTGCCCTTGCTCTGGCTCGATACCGAGCAGTCGCAGGGCGAGGTGTTCTGGATCAGTGCCGCCGATTTGATCTGAGATAGACCAGGTAGCTCGCCGCGCGCCGTATCATTCTCGTCATGCGCCTTAGAAAACGAGCCGCCCCCAGATATCCATGGACTCAAAGGTAACACTTATGTTACCCTCGTTCCTGCGATGTTCGAAATCCGTTACTATGTTGCTTCGAACGATAGCGAGCCCTTCGCGGATTGGTTCGCGGAATTGGATCCTATCGCGGGTGCCAAGGTTACGCGCGCAATAGCCCGCTTGGAGCAGGGCAACTTCTCCAATGTGAAGAGCGTCGGCGAGGGTGTTCTGGAATACAGGATCGACTTCGGGCCGGGCTATCGAATTTACTTTGGGCGAGATGGTGACACGATCGTGATCTTGCTGACCGGTGGGACGAAGAAGCGGCAGCAACGGGACATTGGCGCAGCCCAGGACTACTGGCTCAACTATAAGCGGAGCAAGAAGCGCGGGCCGCGCTGAGCGGAGAGGAGTCATGACAAAAACAAAACCCTTCAAGGAACTGGTGCAAGCCCGGGTCAAGACAGACAAAAAATTCGCGGAGGCGCTGCTTCGCGAAGGCATCGATGCGATGTTGAGCGGCGACGTCGAGACCGGAAAGACCATCCTTCGCGACTACATCAAGGCGACGGTCGGCTTTGAGAAGCTGGGCGAAGCGACCGGCGCACCGCCCAAGAGCCTCATCCGCATGTTCGGTCCGCGTGGAAACCCGCAAGCCAAGAACCTGTTCGCTGTGATCGGTTATCTTCAAAAGCGCGCGGGTCTTGATCTTCATGTCGCCTGACCAGCATCCCGACCACTCTCGAGATCGGCCGCGGCCGCGAGACTATGGAGGCGGCCTTTCCGCAACTGCCGTTGCTCTGGCTCGATACCGAGGAGTCGCAAGGCGAGGTGTTCTGGATCAGTGCCGCCGATTTGATCTGACGCGCACAAAAACGCGCCTGTTGAACGGAGCTACGAATATTATTGCAGGCGTGCATTGAAATATTGCAGGCGTTTGGCGTTTCCGTCCTCGGACGAAGCTGATAGCGTGCGCTGCAATCCAAATCCCTTGAAGAGAGCCCCAATGCTGGACAAGAGCCCAAGCACCTCCACCGTCAATGTGCCGAACGACCTCGCCGCGCATTGGATGCCGTTCACCGCAAACCGGGCCTTCAAGAAGGCGCCGCGGCTGCTCGCCGGCGCCAAGGACATGCACTACTTCACCGTCGACGGTCGCAAGATCATCGACGCCGCGTCCGGCATGTGGTGCACCAATGCCGGCCATGGCCGGACCCAGATTTCGGCCGCGATCGCAAGGCAGGCCGAGGCGCTCGACTATGCGCCGCCGTTCCAGTTCGGCATCCCGCAAGCCTTCGAACTGGCAAGCCGCATCGCGGATCTGGCACCGGCCGGTCTCGACCACGTGTTCTTCTGCAATTCGGGGTCCGAGGCCGCCGATACCGCGCTCAAGATCGCGCTCGCCTATCACCAACTGAACAGCCAGGGAACCCGCACCCGCCTGATCGGCCGCGAGCGCGGCTATCATGGCGTCGGCTTCGGAGGTACATCGGTAGGCGGCATCGTCAACAACCGGAAAATGTACGGCTCGCTGCTCACCGGCGTCGACCACCTGCCCCACACCTACGACCGTGACAAGCAGGCCTTCACCAAGGGCGAGCCGGAATATGGCGCGCATTTCGCCGAAGAGCTGGAGCGGCTGGTCAACCTGCATGGCGCTTCCACCATCGCCGCCGTGATCGTCGAGCCGATGGCGGGGTCCACCGGCGTGCTGCCGCCACCGAAGGGCTATCTGAAGAAGCTGCGCGAGATCACCCAGAAGCACGGCATCCTGCTGATCTTCGACGAGGTCATCACCGGCTATGGCCGGCTCGGCTATGCCTTCGCCGCCGAGCGCTATGGCGTGCTGCCGGACATGATCACCTTCGCCAAGGGCATCACCAACGGCGCCGCCCCGATGGGGGGCGTGATCGTGCGCGACACCATCCATGATGCCTTCATGACCGGCCCCGACCACATGGTGGAACTGACCCACGGCTATACCTATTCGGCGCATCCTCTGGCCTGCGCGGCCGGCCTTGCCACGCTCGACATCTACCGCGACGAAAAGCTGTTCGAACGCGCTCTCGGGCTCGAGCCGAAATTCGCCGACGCCGCGATGACGCTGAAGGGCCTGCCGAACGTCGTCGATATCCGCACCATTGGGCTCACCGCCGGCATCGACCTTAGCCCCCGCGCGGACGCCGTCGGCAAGCGCGGTTTCGAGGCGCTGAACAGCGCGTTCCACGACAACGACATGATGCTGCGGGTCGCCGGAGACACGCTGGCGCTGACCCCGCCCCTGATCGTCACCGAGGACCAGATCGGCGAGATCATCGAGAAGGTCGGCAAGGTGATCCGCGCGGTCGCCTGACCGAGGTTCCCGCCGCTCTAGCGACAAAGTTAACAACAACACTCCTTCGCCGAATCAGCAATGATGGTAGGGTCGCTGTTGCGTGCCGTGGGGGCACGTGGGTGAGCACCTGTGCCGAGGGAGCGTCTTCGCTAGATGATCCGTATTTCCACGATCTTCATTGCCATCTGCATGGTCCTGGTGGCGGCGTCGCTGGGACTGGTCCTGTATGCGTTGGCCGGCATCAGCGGGACAGAATCGGCCATCGTGGCGCTGGCCGCGCTGACCTTCATGATTCTGTACAATGCGGTGTCGATGCGGCTGCGCGACCGTACCGATGTCGGCGGCCAGATCGCGGATCTGTCGCGCGGCACCGCCGACCTCGCCCGCCAGGTCGCCGAATTCGGGCGACGCCTGTCCTCGATCGAGGGCCGGATGGTGTCGGTCAACTCGGCCGGCGCCGACCGCATCCAGTCCGTGGTCGGCGAGATCAACGAGCTCGGTGCGCTGGTCAAGCAGCTCGCGACCTCGGTTGCCAACCATGAAGACCTGCTGGCCACCAAGCCCGAGAGCCACCAGAGAGACGACGAACCGCAAAGGGAGCTGCCGCAGTCCTCCGACGACAGGGTCGTCGCGGCCGCGCCGCGGGAAGCGTCGAGGGAGACACCGAGGGAACCATCCCCGCAGGCTGCGCCTCCGCACGCGGGCGAGATTACCGCGTCCCGCAGCCGGGCGCAGACTCTTGCCGCAGTGAGAAACGCGGTCGAGGAAAACCGGATCGATATCTATTTGCAGCCGATGGTGACGCTGCCGCAGCGCAAGGTGAGATACTACGAGGCCGTGACGCGCCTGCGCGACGACAAGGACCAGATTCTCGCCGCCGAGGATTTCATCGGGATCGCGGAAGCCGGCGGCTTGATCGGCCGCATCGACAACATGGTGATGTTGCGATGTATCCAGGTGCTGCGCCGCCTGATGGTGCGCAACAAGGACGTCGGGATTTTCTGCAACGTGTCCGCGGCGACGCTTGCCAATTCCGCGAGCTTTGCGCAAAGCCTAGATTTTCTGGAAGCCAACCGTGCGCTCGCACCGTCCTTCGTGCTGGAATTCAAGCAGTCGACCTTTCGCAACCTCGGCCCGGTCGAGACCGAGCATCTGGCGGCGCTGGCCCAGCGCGGCTACCGCTTCTCGATCGACCATGTGACCGATCTGCGAATCGAGCCGCGCGACCTCGCCGACCGCGGCGTTCGCTTCATCAAGGTGCCGGCGGCGCTGCTGCTCGATCCGAAACAGAACTCGCTCTCCGACATTCACCCCTCCGACATGTCGGACCTGCTCGGCCGTTTCGGCATCGACCTGATCGCCGAGCGGATCGAAGGCGAGCGCTCGGTGATCGATCTGCTCGATTATGACGTGCGGTTCGGTCAGGGTTTCCTGTTCGCCCCGCCGCGCCCGTTGCGCCCCGAGGGCGCGCCGGCCCCCGGCGCAACAGCGAGTGGACAGGCACCGGCCGCCCCGAAAGCGCAGGACGCCCGGCCGCAGGATGGCTCGCTCAATGGTCCAGGCAAGACCGCTTCGCTCGAGATTTCGGCCATCGATCCCGCTCCGCGGGCAACCGGCAATGCGGCGCTGGCGCGCCGCATCGCCGGACCGGCCTGACCGGCGTCGCGCGGCATGACGACCTTGCGGTTCGTCGAACGGCTGCGCGAACTCGTGGATGGCACCGAGGTCGTGCTCAGCGACATCTGGGGCGTGGTCCATAACGGGCTCGAGGCCTTCCCGGAGGCCTGCGAGGCGCTGCACAGCTTCCGCGGCCAGGGCGGCACCGTCATCCTGATCACCAATGCGCCGCGGCCGGCCGATTCGGTGCAGCGGCAATTGCGCAAGCTCGGCGTTGCCGACGACACCTATGACGCGATCGTCTCATCGGGCGACCTGACCCGGCACTACGTCTCCGATCATCCCGGCCGCAACGTGTTCTGGCTCGGCCCCGAGCGCGACAGCTCGATCCATCGCGGGCTCGATCTCACACTTGGTCCGCTCGAGCAGGCCGACTACATCGTCTGCACCGGCCTGTTCGACGACGAGACCGAGACGGCCGAGGACTATCGCGGCATGATGCTCATGGCGCGCGAGCGCCAATTGACGCTGATCTGCGCCAACCCGGATATCGTGGTCGAGCGCGGCGACCGGCTGGTCTATTGCGCGGGCGCCGTCGCCGAACTCTATCGCGAACTCGGCGGCGAGGTGATCTTCTACGGCAAGCCGCACCGGCCGATCTATGAGCGCGCCATGGAACTCGCAGCCGAGCGCCTCGGCCACGCGGTCGCGCGCGACCGGGTGCTGGCGATCGGCGATTCCGTGCGCACCGATCTCGCCGGCGCACACGGCTTCGGCATCGATTGCCTGTTCGTGACGCGCGGCATCCACGCGGAAGAATTCGCCGGCGTCGAACAGCTCGACCCCGCGTCGGTGAAGGAGTTGTTCGGCCATCCGCCGCGGGCGCTGATCCGCGACTTGCGGTGGTAGGAGCTCTTTCGGCGACGTCCCGGCGAAGGCCGGGACCCATAACCACCGGCGTTGCTTGGTGCAAAAGGCAACTGCCACAGTCCTTAAGACGAGATGTCACGGCGTATGGGTCCCGGCCTTCGCCGGGACGACGTGGTGGAACGAGTCAATCGCTGGAAGCTTGTCTCCGGTGAGGAGCGCCCTTACGCGTTCGCCATGTCCGGGAACACCGCCTCGATCTTGGTCTTCAGGGTCGCCGCGTTGAACGGCTTGACGATGTAGTTGTTCACGCCGGCCTTCTTGGCCGCGATCACGTTCTCGGTCTTGGATTCCGCCGTGATCATGATGAACGGAGTGGTCGCGAGATTGGGATCGGCGCGAACCTCCCGCAGCAGGTCGTAGCCGGTCATCGGCTCCATGTTCCAGTCGGAGATGACGAGCCCATACTTCTTGGCGCGCATCTTGTTCAGTGCCGCGGAGCCGTCGCTGGCGTCGTCGATGTTCTCGAAACCAAGCTGCTTCAGCAGATTCCGGATGATCCGGATCATGGTGTTGTAATCGTCCACCACCAGAACCGACATCGACAGATCAACCGCCATCTTGACTTCCCCTGCACGCGTACGCCGAAACATTGAGCAACATGTCGCCGCGGCTCGGGTATCCCGGCGGACCAGTTCAACGAATAGCACCATGCCTTAAACAGCCCGTTAACTGGACCTCGGGTCGTACACCCCCATACCGCAACGCGTGGCAGGCAAACGGCGCCGCTTGACTCCCCTGGTCGTCCGCGAGTACCGCCAACTCACCGTCCCGCCCGCGAATTTCGAGCCTTGGAATATTCCAACCACCTATGCCTGCCTTCACCATTATCCGCGACGCCACGCCCGCCAGCGCGATCCCAAGGGGCGCGGTGGTGGCGATGGGCAATTTCGACGGTGTCCACCTCGGCCACCGGGCAGTCATCGCGGCCGCGCTCGAGATCGGCCGCGCCCATGGCCGGCCCGCGCTGGCGTTGACCTTCGAGCCGCATCCACGGCGTTTTTTCAGCCCGAACACCCCCCAGTTCAGGCTCACCGACGAGACCGCGAAGCTGCGGCTCCTGGCCGGAACCGGCCTAGCCGGCGCGGTGGTCATGACCTTCGACAAGATGAGGGCCGAAACCAGCGCGCAGGATTTCATTCACCATGATCTGATCGGCCGGCTCGGCGTCAGCGGGATCGCGGTCGGTTACGACTTCCATTTCGGCAAGGGGCGCGTCGGCTCGCCGAGCCTCCTGGTCAATGAGGCGCCCCGGCTCGGCATCGAGGTCGACGTGCAGCCGCATGTCGACATCGAGGAGCGGCCGGTCTCCTCCAGCGCGATCCGCATGGCGCTCGCGGAAGGGGAGATCAAGGAAGCGACCGCCATGCTCGGCGGCCCCTGGTTCGTGACCGGGGAAGTCATCCACGGCGACAAGCGCGGCCGCGATCTCGGTTACCCCACCGCCAACATCCGCCTCGACGCCAATTGCGGGCTCAAGCACGGCATCTACGCGGTGCGGGTCGGCCGAGGCAAAGATCAAGCGCGGCTCGACGGGGTCGCAAGCTTCGGCCGCCGCCCGACCTTCGACAATGGCGCGCCGCTCCTGGAAGTCTTCCTGTTCGACTTCAAGGGCGATCTCTATGGCGAGACCCTCGACATCGCCTTCATCGGCGCGATCCGCGAGGAACTGAAATTCGAGGGTGTCGACGCGCTGATCCGCCAGATGGATGACGATAGCGCAAAGGCCCGCGCGCAGCTCGCCGCCGCGCCCGCAGCCTTTCCCAAGCTCGGAACAATCGGTTGATGGCGCTTTCGGGGCTTTCCGATTCGGCTGTCCGCTGCTATGGAAAGCCCCATGTTTGCGCGGCGCACCATCAGCATTAGCGGCCCGGCTTCCGCCTGAGCTTTACGCTCGGCGCAAGACCGGGATCCCTTTATTCATCCGCGAACAAATCGCGTTTCAGCGCGCCCTTGCAAGCCAATCAGAGCCCCCATGTCCGAAAAGCCGCAAAAGTCCGACGTTACTGACTATTCCAAGACCCTGTTCCTGCCGCAGACGGATTTCCCGATGCGCGCCGGCCTGCCCGAGCGCGAGCCGCACATCCTCAAGCGCTGGAACGAAATCAACCTTTACGAGAAGCTGCGTGAAGGGGGGCGCGGACGCGCCAAATTCGTGCTGCATGACGGCCCGCCCTACGCCAACGGCAACATCCATATCGGCACGGCGCTGAACAAGACGCTGAAGGATCTCGTGACCAAGAGCCAGCAGATGCTCGGCTTCGATTCCAACTACGTGCCGGGCTGGGACTGCCACGGGCTGCCGATCGAATGGAAGGTCGAGGAGGAGAACTATCGCTCCAAGGGCAAGGCGAAGCCCGACTTCCGCGACTCCGCGGCGATGGTGGCGTTCCGCAAAGAATGCCGCGCCTATGCGACGCATTGGCTCAACGTGCAGCGCGAGGAGTTCAAGCGGCTCGGCATCGTCGGCGACTGGGACCATCCCTACGCCACCATGAGCTATCCGGCGGAAGCGCAGATCGCGCGCGAGCTGATGAAATTCGCCGCCAACGGCACGCTCTATCGCGGCTCCAAGCCCGTGATGTGGAGCGTGGTGGAGAAGACTGCGCTGGCGGAAGCCGAGGTCGAGTATGAGGATTACACGTCGGACGCAATTTGGGTGAAATTCCCGGTCCGAGAAGTAACCCTAGTTGATATTCACACTCAATCTTCAGAGAGAGACTTATCGAAACTCCAAGAACTCGTCGAAGACCTCAAATCTAGTTTCATAGTGATCTGGACCACCACACCTTGGACGATCCCAGGGAATCGTGCGGTTAGTTTTGGGGAGCACGTCCAATATGGCCTCTACGAAGTCCTGGACGCACCTGCCGACAATTGGGCGAGAGTTGGTGATCGCTACGTCCTTGCTGACAAACTGGCAGAAGACGTCTTTCGACAGGCCCGAGTTACGTCATTCGAGAGGCTGAAGGATGTAGAGTTTGAGGCTGGTCCAGCCAACCTGGCTGTTACCTGCGACCATCCGCTCAGATCGCGAGGGGGTTATGATTTTGCTGTCCCCTTGCTCCTAGGGGATCACGTCACCGACGATACCGGTACGGGCTTTGTTCATACCGCACCGAGCCACGGTCGTGAGGACTTCGACGTATGGATTTTGAACGCACGTCGACTCGAGCAGGAGGGCATCAACACCACGATCCCCTACACCGTCGACGAGAACGGCGCCTTCACCGACCACGCCCCGGGCTTTACGGGAAAACGCGTCATCAACGACAAAGGCGAAAAGGGCGACGCCAACGACGCCGTGATCAAGGCGCTGGTCGAGGCCGGCATGCTGCTCGCGCGCGGCCGGCTGAAGCATCAATACCCGCATTCCTGGCGCTCGAAGAAGCCGGTGATCTTCCGCAATACGCCGCAATGGTTCATCGCGATGGATAAGCCCGTCAGTGACGCCGACGGCGCGGATACGTTGAGAAATCGCGCGCTGCACGCGATCTCGGTGACGCAATGGGTGCCGCCGTCGGGACAGAACCGCATCAACGGCATGATCGAGAGCCGCCCCGACTGGGTGATTTCGCGCCAGCGCGCCTGGGGCGTGCCGATCGCCGTGTTCGTGCGCGAAAAGGGCGACGGCTCCGTCGAGATCCTGCAGGACGAGGCCGTCAACGCCCGTATCGCGGAAGCTTTCGAGCAGGAAGGCGCCGACGCCTGGTACACTGAGGGCGCGCGCGAACGCTTCCTCGGGGCGCTCGCCAACGAAGAGTGGACGAAGGTCGACGACATCTGCGACGTCTGGTTCGATTCCGGCTCGACGCACGCCTTCGTGCTGGAGGACCCCGTGCACTTCCCGGGCCTTGCCGGCGTCAAGCGCAAGGTCGATGGCGGCGACGATACGGTGATGTATCTGGAGGGTTCGGACCAGCATCGCGGCTGGTTCCAGTCGTCACTGCTGGAGAGCTGCGGCACCCGCGGACGCGCGCCGTTCGACATTGTGCTGACCCATGGCTTCACGCAGGACGAGCACGGCCGCAAGATGTCGAAGTCGCTCGGCAACACGATCGAGCCGCAAGCGGTGATCAAGCAATCCGGCGCGGACATCCTGCGGCTGTGGGTGGCTGCGTGCGACTACACCGACGACCAGCGTATCGGCCCGGAAATCCTGAAAAACACCGTCGAGACCTATCGCAAGCTGCGCAACACGATCCGCTGGATGCTCGGCACGCTGCATCATTATCGGCCTGCGGACGAGGTTGCGTCGAGCGAGATGCCGGAACTCGAACGGTTGATGTTGCACCGGTTGAGCGAAATCGATGCCATGGTTCGACACGCCTACGCAAACTTCGACTACAAGACCGTGGTCGCGTCGCTTTCGAATTTCATGAACACCGATCTGTCCGCCTTCTACATCGATATCCGCAAGGATGCGCTGTATTGCGATCCGCCCTCGTCGATGACGCGCAAGGCCGCGCTCACGACGGTCGATATCCTGTGCGATGCGATCCTAAAATGGCTCGCGCCCATCATCAGCTTTACCGCTGACGAGGCTTGGCTCATGTATCGCCCTGGCGGATGCCCTTCCATACACATGTTGCCGTTCCCGCATGATCTCGCCGGCTTCCGCAACGATGCGCTGGCCGCGAAATGGGAGACCATTCGCTCCGTCCGCCGCGTCGTCACCGGGGCGCTGGAACTCGAGCGCGCCGCCAAGAACATCGGCTCGGCGCTGGAGGCTTCGCCGATCATCCATGTGTCGGACAGGACCATCCTCGCAACGCTGTTCGACGTCGACCTCGCCGAGGTCTGCATCACCTCGAACTATGAGGTGCGAGAGGGCGAGGCACCGGCCTCCGCCTTCCGGCTCGACGGCGTGCCGGGGGTGGCGGTCGTCGTCGAAAAGGCCGTCGGCAAGAAGTGCGCGCGGTCCTGGAAGATCCTCGCGAGCGTCGGCGACGACCCCGAGTATCCCGACGTCTCGCCGCGCGACGCGCAGGCGCTGCGCGAGTGGAAGGCGCTGCACGAACCGGCGGCCGCGCCGCGCGAAGCCACAACCACGATGGTCGGTGCACCGTCGATCGCGCCACCACTGCAGCCTGCGCCACTCGCCGACGCCTCCCCCGCCGACGGCGAGAGCGCGATGAAGGAGCACGCAGGATCGGCGCCAACCGAGCCAGGCCGGTCTCCTCGACGGACGTCGCGCAAGTCGTCGACCGCGAAGGCGCCGTCCAGCAAGAACGCCAAGGCAACGGGCGTTCAGAGGAACGACGGCGAGACGACCGTGAAGAGAGAAAAGCCCGCCGAGACCACGCCGAAAGCGCGCGCGACAACGACCGGCGCGAACGAGCGCGGCAAGAAGAAGGTCGCGAAGGCGCGGTCCTCCAAGGCGGCACCGAAGGCTCCTCCGGCAAGAAAAGCCGCCAAGAAGCGCGGCAAGAAGGCCGTAACCGCCAAGAAATCAGCTGCGAAGGCGCCGAAAAGGAAGCCAACCAAGCGAGCTGCCGAGCAACGCCCTGCAGCGAAGAAAAAGAAAATGAAGACCAAAAAGAAGAAGGTCAGATAGGTGTTCGGCATCCCAGGCGAGCGTCCCCGCCTGCTTCCCGGCGTCGTCGCCGCATTGCTCACGCTGGCGCTGGACCAGGCGTCAAAGCTCTGGCTGTTGTTCGTGCTCGACATCGCCCATCGCGGCACGGTGCGCCTGACGCCGTTCTTCGACCTGGTGCTGCTCTTGAACACCGGGATCAGCTACGGCTGGTTTCAGACCGAAAGCGCAATCGGCCAGGCCATCCTGCTCGCGGTCAAGGCTATCGCGGTGGTTGCCTTGGCGATCTGGATGGCGCGCTCGCGCACCCTGATCGCGACCGTCGCAATCGGCCTGATCATCGGCGGCGCCATCGGCAATGCCATCGACCACTTCGCCCATGGCGCGGTGGTCGATTTCGCCCTGTTCCACCTCCAGATCGGCGAAAATACCTACAATTGGTACGTGTTTAACGTTGCGGATGTGGCGATTGTTGCTGGCGTCGCGGCCCTATTGTATGATTCCCTGATGGGGTACCCGCCGCAAAAGCGCCCTGATCCCGGATGATAAAATCCGTTGGAGGATCATGGCCTTGCGGAGCAAGGCCAGTGCTTTTGCGGTTCCTCGGGAAATGTAAAAAGGTAACACGATGCGCGAGACCGAAACCAGCGGCCGGATGGTGCGGAGTTCGTCGATAGCGCTGCAGCGCGCCTTGCGCCTGTCGGCTGTCGCCCTCGGTGTCGGCCTGCTCGTTGCCTCAGGCGCGGTGCGCGCCGCGGACGATGAGGAAGACGACAAGACCTTTGAGGAAAAGATCATCGAAGGCATCATGGCCGGCATCGGCGGCACCAACATGGAAAACAAGGGCATCGACTATCGCGAGCGGTCGCCGCTGGTGGTGCCGCCCAAGATCGACCTGCCGCCGCCGGCCTCCGCATCCGCCGAGCTGAAGGCGCCGAACTGGCCCAAGGATCCGGACGAGGCGCGCCGCAAGGCGGCGATCGCGGCCCGCAAGAAGGAGGACAAGGATCCGATCAAGGCGGCCCAACCCCTGACGCCGGCCCAACTCAACGCCGGCCGGACCGCCGCACCGGTACGCACCAACAACGATCCGGTTACGCCCGGACAGTCCAACAACCCGATCCTGAGCCCGTCCCAGCTCGGCTTCACCGGCGGCTTTAGCTCTTTGTTCGGCGGCAGCAAGACCGAGACTGCGCCGTTCAAGGGTGAGCCGACGCGAGACTCGCTGACCCAGCCGCCTCCCGGTTACCAGACACCGTCGCCGAACTTCGCCTACGGAACGGGACCGAAGGAATCGCTGAACAAGGAATACAATCCGGCCCAAGGCAAGTATGGCGAATAGAGCGTTTTCCAGCGAAGTGGGAACCGGTTCGCGTCAAGAAAACGCGTCAAAGCAAAAAGAAAAGCTAGGGCTTCCGTTCCGATTGGAACGGAACAGGCACTGGCCGCTGCGGGCCTCCCGACTTCGTGACCGATCGCAGCAGCCGCGCCATGTACGATGGCGCGGCTTATGCACGCATGTCTACGTTCACCATATCGCACAGGTCATAATGCAAAAATCCAGATGCAGCCTCCTCGTCGCACTCGCTTCAGTGCTGGCTTTTTCATCCACGGCAGCCCTTGCCCAGAACAGCCTGACCTCCGACCCTCCGGCCAGCTTCACGCTGGATAACGGCCTGCAGGTCGTCGTGATCCAGGATCATCGCACGCCGGTCGTGACGCAGATGATCTGGTACAAGGTCGGCTCCGCCGACGAGACGCCTGGCAAGTCGGGACTTGCGCATTTTCTCGAGCACCTGATGTTCAAGGGAACGGCCAAGCATCCGGCCGGCGAATTTTCCCAGACCGTGCTGCGCATCGGCGGCAACGAGAACGCCTTCACCTCGGTCGATTACACCGGCTACTTCCAGCGCGTGCCGCGCGATCAGTTGCCGATGATGATGGAGTTCGAGGCCGACCGCATGACCGGCCTCATCCTGAAGGACGAAAACGTGCTGCCCGAGCGCGATGTCGTGCTCGAGGAATACAACATGCGGGTCGCCAACAATCCCGAGGCGCGCCTCAACGAACAGGTCATGGCGGCGCTCTATCTCAACCATCCCTATGGCCGTCCGATCATCGGCTGGCACCAGGAGATCGAGAAGCTCGATCGCGAGGATGCACTGGCGTTCTATCGGCGCTTCTACGCGCCGAACAACGCGATCCTGGTGATTGCCGGCGACACCGACGCTGGCGAGGTCCGCCCGCTGGTCGAACAGACCTTCGCCAAGGTGGCAGCCCAGCCGGCCATACCGGTCCGCCGCATCCGCCCGCAGGAGCCGGAGCCGGCCGCGCCACGCACTGTGACGCTGTCCGATCCGCACGTCGAGCAACCCAGCGTGCGGCGCTATTATCTGGTGCCTTCGGCCGCCACCGCGGCCGCCGGCGAAAGCCCGACGCTCGACGTGCTGGCGCAATTGATGGGCGGCGGCAGCAACTCCTACCTCTATCGCGCGCTGGTCGTGGATCGCCCGCTCGCGGTCAACGCCAGCGCGAGCTATCAGGGGACGTCGCTCGATCCGTCGCAATTCTCGGTTTCGGCCGCGCCGAGGCAGGGCGTCGAATTCGCGGAAGTGGAGCAGGTGATCGACCGCGTGATCGCCGACGTGGCGAAGAACCCGCCGCGCGCCGAAGATCTCGAACGGGTCAAGACCCAGCTCATTGCGGAAGCGATCTATGCCCAGGACAACCAGGAAGCGCTGACACGCTGGTACGGCGGCGGGCTCACCACCGGGCTCGGCATTCAGGACATCCGGGGCTGGCCGGACAAGATCCGCGCCGTGACAGGCGAGCAGGTCCGCGCGGCGGCACAAAAATGGCTGGACAAGAAGCGCTCGGT
>WNGQ01000999.1_pt1 | contig 29377 bp, 22 predicted proteins | sample 5407661 | NCBI WGS metagenome assembly WNGQ01 (sample SAMN13153382, study PRJNA577476) | soil metagenome | isolation source: 60 cm soil or saprolite under Garry oak tree replicate 2 | place: USA:California | collected 2016-06-15 | reverse complement strand
GTCAAAAACCCCCGACTTTCGAAATCCATCGCCGATGCGGCATGGTCGATGTTCTTCACCCACCTCATCTTGAAAGCGGAGGAGGCTGCAAGGTGCGTGGTGAAGGTTCCAGCGGCCTATACGTCGCAAACCTGTTCTGGATGTGGGCATAAGCAAAACATGCCCCTCTCTGTTCGGGTCTATGAGTGTGAAGCATGCGACAGCGTGTTGCATCACGATCATAATGCATCACGGACTATTTTAGGCTTGGGACGACAAGCCCGCGTCATTCCAGAAGCTCCCGGCTTGTAGCCGTGGGGAGTCGTCACTTATTGGCCCACGCGTCGATAGCGAGCTTCTACCAACGAATAAATTCCATAGCAGAAAAGCCCAAGCGCAACAATACCCAGCAGTAGCGGACCAAAGGGCTGGTGCAACAAGGCCTGTAAGGCTGTATCCAGACCTTTCGCCTTGCTCGGGTTGTGCTGCAAGGCGGCCACGACCAGGAAAATGCCGACGATGGTGAAGACCACGCCTAAAGCTGCATAACCCAGCCTACCGAGACCAACCACCCACCGTCTCAACCTCGTAGTTCTGCCTGTTAAGGCCAGGCGATTCTGAAATTTAGCGGAATAAGCCTTGTTAAACAAGTAAAAGGCTACACCAAGCACGATCAGTCCAACAAGCACCACGAGAGCCTGCCCAAAGGGCAATTTGAGCAGCCTGGCCGTCCAGTCCTGGGTCGCAGTCGACGAATGCTGTCCCGCACTTCCCGTGCCCAGCGCCAATTGTAAAGCGCCAAACGCCAGCAAAGCATAAGCGACGCCAACAGCGGCGTAGCCGGCACGAGCAAGTCTGCCTTGTGCTCTGTTTCCCTTTCCTTCTGTATCGAAGATGGCCTGGATGAAGCTCCATAAAGCGTAGCCAATCAGCCCGATACCGACGATAATCAGGAGAAATTTCCCGAAAGGCTGCTCATAGATAGTCTGTAGCGCTCCTCGCTGATCGGTTGCCGCGCCACCATGACCAACCGCCAGCTTCATCGCCAGTCCGCCAATAATCAGATAGACGATTCCTTTCATAGCATAACCAAAGCGGGCCAGCCCCGTTATCCATGTGCTGGTCGCAACATTGCGCGCGGTATATTCTCCCCTCTGCGCATCCCTGTTAACCGTTGTCATATTTGGTTTCATTCTTTTTCCATCCTTTAAATTCGCTTCGTGTGCCCGGTTGCGGCGGCACGAGTAGGTTAACTATTCCTATCACGTAGTGCTGAAACAAAAAGAATACTGGTCTCAATTTTCTCATCCATTGTAGGAGCGAACCTTATGGTCGCCCTGGCCCCCGATACGTGTTGGAAACCTAAAATCAGGTAGCGTATCTTTCTCTAAGGGTTGCTGTTCAGCAGATCAAGGGCGAGAGAGTGAGAAGCCTCCCACCAACTCGTCTGAGCCCGACTCCGCATTCAGGCGGGTCACCTAGATGTAAACCGCTACCTCAGCGCCTTTCGGACTGCTGAAACAGCCCACTTGCCGCAACTTGCGCCGCAATTCGCGGTTGGTGCGCACCACCTCGCGCACCATCCCCTCCAATGAATAGCAGCGGATCGTCTGCTCAGACTCCCGCTCAAAGGTGGCGACCGCCTGTGGCTGTGGCGCTCGCCAGTGCTCGGCAAAGGCCGCGAGCCTCGCTCGTGCCTCTGGAGCACTCCGAGCTTGATAGACGGCAGCCGCTTGCTCCATGAAGGACTTTTTCCCTTCCCGATCCAAGCCAACACACTTGTTGCTGACATTGCGCAGCTTGTGGAAGATGCAGCGCTGTTGCACCAGGCTGGAGCCATAGACGTAGTCCAAGGCTTGCTCCAATCCGCGACTCGCATCACGCACAATAGCCTGGAGCTCGCTTTCCACCTTCACCCCACGCTCCCACAAGCGATGGACCAGTCGTTCCCATGTGGCCTGCTCTTCCTTCTTGCTGGGTCTGCCCGGCTCGAGCCAGATGCCATCGAATGGCACGATGGCAGGCACCTGTTCGATTGGTTCACGATGCACTTGCGCAAGCCTCGCTTCGAGTTGATTGATGCGGCGATACGATCGTGCGCAAGCCCACACTTGCTCCCACCGTCACTGCCCATTCCTGGCTGAGTTGGCGTAAACTGCGAGACAGGCCGAGGCCTATGATGGCGCGTTGCGGCGCATCGAGCCAGTAGCGCTGATACTTCTCCAAGATGGCAAACTGCGCCACCACGTCGTGCTCACAGCGCTGGCATGCCAGCATCGGCACCCGTACCACATCCAGGTGCCCCCATCCGGTTTCCAGACTGCGGCGGTAATGGCCGTCGCGGGTGAACTGATTGGCATCGCTCGAGCCACAGTGAGCGCGACTTTCAGTCGATCGGACGGGCCTGGCTGCTGATCCGACGGGGACTGCGGATGGCGCGTCCCAGCTTGGTCGTGACTTCCTGCTCCAGAAACTCCTGGAGGACCAAGGTCACCCCATCGATGATGAGAGGCTCGCATCTGGGTTTCAATGGGCTGGAGAATCGCTCGACGCTCCTCTCCCTTTAGCTCTCTTTTTTGTTCCCCCTTATCCAACCCTTAGAGATGGATACGCTACCCTTCGTCTCGACCACTTGCTTATCCCATTCGGCTTTGAAGCGGGAGAAGAAGGACTCATTGACCGGGTTATCCTCTGGGGTGGCAGGTCGTGAGTAACTGATAAAGGCCAGGCATTCCAGCACAGCGGTCACATAGTCACTACTGTTATAGAGACTGCGTGGATCTTGATGCAGGATCAGCCTTTGAAGGGCCTCTCCTTTCTATACTTTGCTGGCAGCAAAGGACATCTGCAACAAGGCGAGTGCTAAGGGCATATCGGGATGTATCGAGAGTTCCCATCCCAGCATCAGCTTGCCATACCGGTCCAAATGGACGCTGAGATAGGCGATGCCTCTGGCAAAGGGCATTTGCGTCATATCCGTCATCAGCTTCCGGAAATAGGTGCTGGTCTGCAGGTGACGGACGAGATTAACCCTGGGCAAAAGTCGAGTCGATGACCCGCTGCATACAGGTCTTCTTCCGTTGGCCTGCTCCTGCCGTGTCCTGCCAGGTGAGCCTCCACAAGCGTAACAGCTTGCGCAGCAGCTTCACCTACATTGTGGGTTAAAGGATTCTAGAAAGATTAAGGAGATTACGAGCATTGCAGTCATTTGTTCGCATTGTAAGTCGCAAACACAGAAAAATCCCCGAACTGATTTGCTTGAGTCGGGAAACGGTGAGCAGGTTACCCTGCTACAATATCGCACCTAGGTTCATTGATCAAATCGGCCCGATCTTCTATCGCTAAAAAGGCGATTCCCTGCAAGGGACTCATTGCTGATACCGACTCTTCCGCGATGAACGCTTGCGTGACTCTTGCACTCTCTGATATCGACGGGATGCTGTTGCCTGGGCCATCACTTTTTCCCAGAGCTCTTCGGTTGTGGGCTGTGGCTGCCACATTTCTCCTTTTTGGGCTAAGGATTCGGCGTAATCCTGGTAGGCATCTTCCGCCGCTGTGATGTCTTTGAGTTCCAGGAAGATGGCAAGGCTCTCTTGCAGTGCTTGTTCTGCTTGTTCCTCTTTTGGAATCAGCCCGCTTGCTGCTAAAGCAAACCATTTGGAGAGCATGGCAACCCGGTCAAGCACCTGAGAGCGTTCGTCTGGAGCGAGTTCTGTTTCAGTGAGAGTATTTCGCGTGCGTTGTATTGCGTAGTCCAGAATGTGCAGGCACATGTTTCTGTGCTCAATATACAAATCCCTAGCCCACCGCCACGTCCGGTGCCAGGGCTGATGATCGGCCAGAAAGCCTCTTCCATATTCCTGCATCATTTCCTCGCACCTGCTGATAGAGCACTCCCATACGTGGGAATATCTCCACCTCGCACGCAGGTGTAAGCCCCCATGGACGGCTTTTATCGCGGACGTCGTGTTCGATCAACGTGATAGGTAACGACTTTCGAGTTTTTCTTCTCCCACCCTGCTCAAGTAACAAGCCTATTTCCTCGGCTTCTTCAGCCAGGAAGTGGTGAATGCGACGAACATGCATTTTACATAAGCTGTATTGCGCATCTTTTGCTCCCCCATAAATCGCGTTCAACACAGCATTTTTTGCTATCCATGTACTCCTTGGCTGAATAGCTAGATAGGCTACCAATGCTACCCAGCTAGGATTCTTGAGGAAACATGGAAGCTGTTTCCCATCCAAACCAATAAGTGTGATCGTTAGGAGGTGAGACATGGAGACACGTATAGCAACGGGTGTCTGCTTCCCGTTTTCCGTTTCAGCCGATGCATAATCAGCAAGGATTTCGCCTGGAGGCCTTGACAGATTGGCAGAGCCTTGCAGCAAGTCGAGGACACTCGTAAGCGAAGGCGCGTCGATGATCTCGGGTAGCAGTCCCAATGGGGTAGAGATGCGTGTGAGTCTGCTGACGCGCGGGGAAGATGTAGAAGAAGGGGACCTGAATGTGAAAAGGAATACACTTCTGACATTACCGGCGGCTTCCTTCGCTATCCAGCAGGAGATGCCGAGCAATAGCGCACTGACGAAACAGGCCGCCTCAAACGCCAGCTGCAGGTTGCTCCAGCCATCCGGTGTGAATGTAAAAATGGGCGGAACTGACGTCCGAAGAGGGTTTTGCAGCCAGGTTTGCCACATTGCGATTGGCATTCCGGCAAGGTGCCGGAGCATGACTTCAAGAAAGGCAAAGGTGAAGGCGAGCACGGCGCAAATGGAGGTAGCAAAAGCCAGGATAGCCATGATGAGGTACCCCGGCGAAAGGACATAATCGATCCATTCTACTTTGTGGCGGATTCGTATTAACGCATACATTTCAGGCTGGGATGTTGATCGCACTGTCTGGCTTAGCCTTCTCAGCAAACCCATCAGGTTAAGAGTGAACAATTTCTTCATCTCGATCTCCTTTACGCTATACGATGGTGGAAGCACACCATATACTATCTTTTTCTGGCTGGAAGAGAGGACCTTCAGTATTCGCGTTATATTAGGAACCTTCTTATCCAGCCAGCTCTTCTCGGAAACTGCCTCAACAATCCCCTATGTGAACATCAAGGAAATGGTGGGACTGCGTCAATTTGGTGTTTCCAGCCTATCGAGAGGATATTCTGGAGAAATTCATCCGCTCCTGTGACGATTTCTTGATATCCATCTCTAGCTTCGCCTACCCGAATCACCAAATATGATGGAGTTACCTCTATCATCGTAGCGTTTACACGGGAACAAAAACAGGAACAAATCTGGCAAAGATACAGAGTAAAAAGGTGGGAGATGGCTGTCCTACCTGTTCCTTCTCTTGTTCGAGCACATCAGATACACTTCCAACAAAGTTGATCCGCCTGGACGTAGCGGACTGACATTTGCACGTTTGATACAGATGTGCCAATCGGCGAGTGACCGGTAGCAGTGAGTACCTGGTGAGAGGTTGTATCACAGGACTTCCGCTGACAAGTGCGGAAGTGGCATCGCGCGGTACGTCGGCGCAGGCCTGCTAGCTCGGCATATCTTCGACCCGATGTCTGCTTAATAACCAGGTCCTGGCAGAGGCGGTAGGGAGCTTTGTAACTCAAATCATAGATGGGAAGGGTTGGTATGGAGGGAAGAGTGGGTACCTTGGTTGGAGTTCACAAGTGGGTGGGTCTGCCAGGTGAGGATATCGGGGAGATAGCTCGAGGCTAGGCAGTTGGGAAGCGGGCAGACCCGCGCCCCCAAGTTGGGGGACCAATGCGTATGCCAGGGGTGAACAATGCAGCAGCTCACAAGGCCAATTCCTGCCCTGTCCATCGATGGGGTTCCGCCGGGAGAAAGGAACATGCCGATGTCTGCATAGGAGCTGTAATCACCCTCTAGAGCCGGTCTATGAATATCGACCGCGTAGCTTTGGCACCGCTTACCGTGCGCAAACTCGCACCGTAGACAGCGATAAGCCGGTAGAGCGAATGAGGCATACCATCATGCCATCATAAAAGGAGGTAGCTATGAGAATGCAGAAAACCTGCACAGTGTGCGGTGAGAGCCGCACACCCGTTGCCTATGCCCGTGCCCTGCAGGTCGCAGCCTACACGCCTGCGTATCAGCGGCTGAGCAGGGAGCGCATGAGAGCGGCTTATCAACTCGATCAGCTGGACTTGTTTCGCAAGCTGATGAACTACGACAAAGTCTTGATGTGGGCAAAGACGACACCACTCAAAATCGTCGGGTGGACGCAGCACAGGAAGAGCCATCCACTGCGGTGGTATCTCAATACCGTTAGTCCTTCAACGAATGGGTTACCCCGCTGGGACATCTACTTCTCGGCGTGCGAGGCCCTTGCGAGGTTCCCAGGCGTGCCGCACACGGGCACTGTCGCGCTGCTTGAGAACTTCAAAGTGCTGCCGGGTGTGGGAGCAACCTTCACCCTTTACTGCCCGCTGCCTGCCTGGGCCAGGGCGCTAATGTCGGCTTTGGCAGACTTGCCGTATAACGCTCCGATCACAAGGGAGCATTTTCTTACATTATTGCGGGCATACACTTGATGAGCGCTGCAGCAACCAGCACGTCCGGTATCCCTGATATATAGCCCACCCCTTCTTTGTCTGGTCACTGCTCACCATCCCGGTTCAGCTTATCGTTTCCCCAAGATTGATACGGGCATCCTGTGTACAGGGTGCCTTTTTGCATAGGAACAACATTTGGTGCAGAAAGGAGATTGCCGATGAGGTCACTTAAAACACCTGTGGACCCACAACCTCGAACTGGATGGGTTAGGAACTTTCACCCTGACATCCTTCGCCTGCTGGATGTCTTTGCCCGCATTGAACGCCGCCGTCAGGCACGCCTGCGGGAGATGCGCGCAGGCGATAAGCATCAGCCACCTGAGTAGCACCATTTTGCAGTCCACCAGGGGTTTCGTTTTGACCTTTCACTCGTAGGTTGTCCTTTTAGATAAACCTGGTATCGCACAGTGCCGTACTTTGCATGCTCAATATACATTTCGCCCTCTCAAGTACGGCTTTGTACGGTACCCTCTATCGTCAAAGGAGAGTATCATGCTTATCAAATCGTTTGATATTGGCTATGATCCCGGAAACAGTGAGACGTCGACGGTGGTCACTACGCCGGATGGCGAACAGCGATTCCTCACTATACCGAGCCGCGTGGGGAGAGGCTCATTTGATGATTTGAGGCGTTTCCGAGATATGCGTTCGGTGCAGACTCCTGACATCCTCCGATCGGGAGAGTACATCCTGTACTGCCCTGAAATTGACAGCTCCGAGTGCTATGTTGGTGATCTTGCGCTGAGCCAGAGCCGCATATCGACCTCCGCCTTCGGGGATAACACTCGTTACTGGAGCCCCCTCTCGCGACAATTGCTCCTTACGACCACCGGGGCGCTCATCTCCGATGACAGGTACGAACTCCACGTGGTTACAGGGGTGCCAGTCGAGACCTACAGCGACGTCAATCGGCGTAAAGTCCGCGACGCCCTTGAAGGTGAACATAGTTTCATCCTCAATGGCCGGGAGCGACTTGCAATCGTGCATGTAGAAAAGGTCATCATGGAAGGCGCTGGGGCGATGATTACCTACGGCGATGATCGCCCACTGCGTCAGGGAGTGGTAGACATAGGCGGGCGTACAACCGACCTTTACACCTCTGATGGACAGATGCCTTTTATTCCCCAGTGCCGTGGCGCCGCTCTTGGGGTTGAACTGACGGCCGAGGTCGTGAGCCGCGCATTTCAAGCGCAGCACGGGCGCGCACTCACCCCGCAGGAAACCCGTTCCGTGCTGCGCGCGTCCGTTGGAAGCGACCAGTTCCCTCTGATCTACGCGCGCGGGCAGGAGGTGAACTCCCTAGACTTGCGCCGCTGGACCGAAGAGGCGATGCGAAACGTGGGTCGCGACATTGCGACTTTTGCAAGCCAGACCTGGGCGAACGACGAACTTGGCGGAGTCGCCACTGATATGGCGAGGGTACTGCTGGTAGGTGGGGGAGCCTACTACTTTTACCGGGAAATTGCGAGGCTCATACCACACGTGATCGTGCCGCAGCAGCCGGAGCTGGCGAACGCGCTGGGATATGCCGTGCTGGCTCGTCACCTGCGCTTGCGGCGGGAGAGCATCTGATGCCGCGAAACGCAGAAGAGAACATCTACATCACAATCGGCTTTGCTCGCGATTCTCCAACCTGGCAGCGACTTCAGCGTGAGGCAAAACAATTGGACATATCCGTGCCTCACCTGGTCAAAGTACTGCTGGCCGATCGAACGGCGGTGCTGGAGGGACATGGCAAACACCTATGGTTCCCGCGCGAAATGCCATCTCCTCAGAAGCAAACGGCGGTCTTTCCCGCCGCTCCTGCGACCGTCTCCGCTGTGGAACATGTCGCTTCCAGGCGGGAAACCGCCGCAGCCGCAGCCGCGGACTACTGGGAAGATTAGCTCACCCGTATGCGATTCTCGTACATCGGCGGTATGAATACCAGGTGCTAACGGTGGGATAGAGGGTGGGTCAGGGGGATAGCCCGGCTTATCTCCTGGGCGTTTCTCCACCTCTTTCCCCTGCGATGTATCCCGTAGCATTCGATGGCACCCATCTTTCTCCCGACAGCTAGCCCAAGTACTCGCCCTCACCTCAACGCGCCCGCTCAGCGCGGGATTGCTGAACATGACTAACCTATCAAAAATGTACTCTCCTTATGTTCCGAACTCTTTAGGCTCCCTCTGAACAGATGATTCTAAGGAAGAAGGGAATCCATCAACCAGAGTACGCCAGCAATGTGAAAGGAGTTGCAAAAGACATGACAGAACGTGAACAAGCGAAACGACCCGATACCGGTCCCCGATTCACGGAGGAGGACCCCCTTTGTCTGCGGTGGATTGGCGAACAGGGAAGCGCGCAATTTGGTCAGGTGCAGAGACTCCTTGCGCGCCTGAGTCCCAATTCCGAAAAGTTAGCGGTTCCGAGGATGCTTTCGATACAACGAACACGCAAGCGGATCGCCAGATGGAGAAAGGGGGGCTTCATCGAATTCCGAACCTTCCTCGCCAGTGAGAAGGGATGGGTATGGTTGAGCAAACGCGGGCTCGAATACAGCGGCTTAGGAGACATGCGCTACTACGAGCCGAAACTCGAGTCGCTACGGCATCTCTACTGGGTGAACCAGGCTCGGCTGTATATCGAGCAGCAGCGTCCCGATGACGCCTGGAAGTCCGAGCGAATCATCCGCTACGAGCAACCAGCGCTACCCGCAGGGAAGAAAGCTCCGCACATCCCCGACGCGCTGCTCATCAAAGCCAATGGGGATGCCATTGCGATAGAAGTAGAGCTTAGCTCGAAAAAGCGCGAACGCGTTCAGGCAATACTCAGAGAGTTATCGGCCTCGTACTACCGAACGTGGTACTTCGTGGCGCAACCGGCGTGGGCGACCGTGGAGGCGGCCCTCGCGCAATTGCCCGATCGGCAGCGCAAAAATATCCAGATGCTCTCCGTCGAGGAGAAGCTCAAGTAACCTGGAAAGGAATGATATTATGCAACAGCCACGTCAGCGCGAACACAGCGGTCTGACTCCCCCATTGGCCTTTCTGCTTGCCCTTGGCGCTCTGCTCGTCCTCCCCTGCGTCCTCCTGGTGCTGCTCAGCCGCTGGCTCCCGCGCCGCCTGTCTGATTGGCGAGGTTTCTGGCCGCTGGTGGCGGTGGTAGGAGCAGGCTGTGCCGTGGGCTTTCTCCTCGTCGGGCACCCCTTGCGTACGATCCCGAATCAACTGGAGAGCGTGTTAAGCGAGGCCCTCCGGCAGGTGAGATCGGATACCTGGAGTATTCCGAGACTATGGGCTGATCTACGCCCACTCTGGATCGAGAGCCTGTTCTTCGTGCCTGGCGCTGCATTCCTCGCGCGCTTGTTCGCTCCGCGAAATGCAGCGCAGCGCTTGCTCGCGCCACGCCAGAAGCAAGCAGCAGCTATCCGTGCCGCAAGTGAACGCGTGAAACGCCGCATGGCGCGCAAACCTCCACCCGACCAGGTACGCGAACAGATCGTGCTCGGCCTTCCAGTGCAAGGCGATCTTCGCGAGTGGTTGGCGAGGGGCCTGTTAGTCCTGCCTACGGCTGAATTGAGCAAGCACGGCGTCGTGATTGGGAAAAGCGGCAGCGGGAAGAGTGAGACGTTGCTGCGCCTGGCTGTAGGAGCAGCTCGCATACTGCGTTGGCAGGTTATCATGATCGATGGAAAGGGCGATCACGAAGCCGGGCTACGCTTTCTCGCCGCCATGAAATCGGCAGGCATCCGGCGCGTGAAGATGTTTCCAATCGAGGCCTATAACGGCTGGGTCGGGAGTCAGGAGGCCTTACTCAGCCGCCTGCTGGCCGTAGAGGAGTATAGCGATACGCACTACAGGGCCATCGCAGAGAATCTACTACGGCTAGCGATTTCCGCTCCCGGACACCCCGTTACAAACAGCGCAGAGTTGCTCTTGCGCCTTAATCTCACCAACAAGGTGCTGCTCGGGCTCTATGCAGGCAATTCAGAGCTGGAAGCCTATCTCACCTACTACAGCAAGCGCGACCCGTTGGGCGTCTACAACCGTTACGCTGCACTGCTTGCCAAGCTGGGGGGAAAGCTCGACGGCGAGTGGTCGTTTGACTCAGTGGATGCGGCTTACATTTCGCTTGACGGCCTGGCGCTTTCAGGGATCGTTTCCGGCCTGGGGCGGTACTTTGTCGAAGACTTCGCCAATTATGCCGGGCAGCGCAAACCCCTGGAGCGCCGCGTGCTGTTCCTTTTTGATGATCTCGGGGCCATCGACGCCAACCTCGCCAACATGTTCGAGCGCGTGCGCTCACGAGGCGTAAGCGTCTATGTCTCCGGCCAGAGCGATCATAGCATCGCATACCGGGGGATGATTCAGAACGCGGAACGCATCCTCTCCGCGGCTACCACTATCATCCTCCATGCGAGCAACGATCCTGACAGGATCATCGGACGGGCCGGCACCCTATACACGGTCGAAGAAGTTAGCGGCGTGGAGGGTGACGAGGCGACCGGGCGCGGGTCTTTGCGCCTCTCGGAAGCTCCAAAGATCGATGCCAATGTGATCCGGCAGCTTGCTATAGGAGAAGTGTACGTCATAGCGCACGGCAAAGCTCACCAGGTACGTGTGATGCCTGTGCCTATCGGGGATAAAGAGATGGCAGATGCGGAGACATCCGCCCACCGGTCACGACCCGATCTGCCGACGCAACTCGGCCCGGTTAAATCAATCTCCACCTCCGACAAACCCACGTCCTCGGCGAACATGACAGAAAAATCGCCACCCCTTCCACCTCCTGAGGAGGACGTAAAGCACGAGCCGGATGACGACATTTTGACCTAGATGAGAATGCCTTTTGCGGGGACTTCTTACCGTATTGAGCTGGCGTATATCTCAGCAGATACTGCGCTAGCTCTTTTTTTCTCCAATGACGCTTACTGCCACCCCATCCTCTTATTACCTAAAACAGGCCGATAGCCAGGCAAGGATGGACAGTCAAGTACCAACGTCCCGTAAAGGGGACGGGCTTGTAGCTACCGACGTACCGGCGCTACTATTGGCTGCTTGACGGGCAGCCAGCGCAATATTGGTTGCGGAATTGAAGTCAGCGTGGGCAGAGAACCCGCAGCGCTGACAGCGAAAGGAGGACTGGCTGTGACGATTGGCAGCCGCACAATACCCACAGTGCGAACACGTCTGGCTGGTGTAGGCCGGGTCGACCAGCCTGACCTCGACACCCGCCCAGGCTGCCTTGTAGGTGAGAAACAGGCGCAGTTGAAAGAAGGCCCAGGCGTGCCGCTCGTATCTCTGTTCGCGCCGAACCGTACCCGACTCCCGGATACCGGTGAGGTCTTCCAGGGCCAGTGCCTTGCGCGAGACGACGGCTTTGTGGACCAGGGCCTTACTGATGGTGTGATTGACGTTTTTCATATAGCGGCGTTCCCGCCCGCTCATCTGCTTCAAGCGGCGTTTGGCGGAGCGGGTGCCGAGCCGTTGCAGGGCGGCGCGGCGGGCCACAAAGCGGCTGCGTTTCGCCCGCACCTCCGCCCCTGTGAACTGCTCGCCCTCACTATCGGTTGCCACATTGCAGATGCCCAGGTCTACTCCGATGGCCTCGTCCGCCTCCGTCACATCCGGGGCCTCTTTGCTCTGCGTCACGTGCAAGAAATACGTGCCTCCTCGCCAGACCACCTCCGCGCCGCCGATCTTCCAATCAGGATCGCACAGCATCTCGTGCTGGCGTTGCCCTGGGAGCAGGCGCGCCGTGATGCGTCCTTCAAGCGTGTTGAGCGACACACGATCAAGGGGCAGCAGGCGATAGGTACGCGCATCGTAGCGGATACTCGCGCGGGGGCCAAACTGCGGGCAGGCGGCGGGCTCCGGCGGCGGGGCGGGTTTCTTGCCCTTCTTCTGCCTGCGGGCATTCGCCTTGCGCCATCTCGCCAGCTTCTCGGCCTCCTGTTTTCGCACGCCCTTGATCGCCTCCATCGCCTTCGCGCGGGCGCACACGGCCAGTTGCGCGCCCAACCCAAATTGCGAACGGGTCTGCCCGTAGACGCGGTGATGGGCCGTGTTGCTGTTGGTAATGCGTTCGTCCCAGCACACCGTCGCAATCCAGGAGGCGGCCTCGTTGAAACGGCGCTGCGCCTCTTGCACCACCGCTTCATGGCCGTCTACGTCCAGCTTGATGCAGATGGTTCGTGTGAGCAATTCATTCATAAGAAGAGTATAGTACACATGTTCAAAAAAATCAAGAGGGAAGGAGGAAGGCATGGGAGCGGTGTGCCTGCGGGCACGCGGCATTTCCTCCCGCCCCGTGAACGGAGGCGGGTCTCCATGCCGCATTGCTGATGAACACGGCGCTTTGGTTATTGCCTGGGACTCGAACAGAGACCAGGGGCCATTTTCCTGTCCCGAGTGCAAACGAGGGGTTACCCTGAAAAAAGGCCAGTTTATCATCCACCACTTCGCTCACAACCCCGGGTCAAACTGCTCGTACGGGACCGGGGAAAGCTGGGAGCACTGGCAAGCAAAGTATGAGATGTATCACGCGCTTCTCGCACACTCTCAAGTGAGCGAGCTGCAGGTCGAGCTCCCTCTAGGCCCTGTGCGCCCGGATATCAGCTTTCGCTGGAACAACGAGGTGATGGTTGCGATTGAATTGCAACGCAGTTCACTTCCGACTGCTGATGTGGCGCGGCGAACATCCATCTATGATGAGAAAGGCATTGCTGTCCTGTGGGTGTTATTACCACGAGATAGGTTCTGGGCGGGAGTATGCTGCTCGACAAAGGTCTGGGAGCGTTTCCTTCACGAACTCTACAATGACAAAATTTTTTGCTGGCATGGAGGACAGAAGCTTTTTTCTACCCATCTTGACCCGTACAAATTGCGTACGGAATACAGAGAGCGTTACAATAGGCACCTCGGTATATGGTGCACCAAAGAAATCTCTCACTTCTCAAAACGTTCAAGGATACCGCGCTGGGATGACATCGTACAAATCACGGACTTGAGGGTTATCGAAGTGCTGGCACAACAGCGAGGACAGTTTTCCTTGCCGAAAGCACGATTGTGGAGCAGGTGAAGCGTTCGGGCCGGGTGAAAACACGTGTGTTGTACTCATCCAACCCGATACCCCAAATGGGCTAATAACAGAGACAAAGAATATTGACATTTATGCCCCGGTGGAAAGCAGGGCGGCTTGATGCCTATCAACTCGACACCCGTACCATCATCGTCCGCGATCCTTTACCGGAAACAACCACTCCAAAGGGAATAGCCCTGTATGCACGTGTCTCTCCTCAAGGACAGAAAGCCGACCTTGATCGACAAGTTGAGCGACTCAAGACGTATGCAGCAAGTCGGGGTTATCAAGTGACCAAGATTGTGCAAGAGATTGCCTCTGGCATGAATGACACCCGTCCCAAACTGCTCAAGCTGCTGACTGATCCCCAGATTGGCAAGATCGTGGTGGAGCATCGCGATCGGCTGACGCGTTTTGGCTTTGTCTCTATCGACCAGCTTTTTGCCATGCAGGGTCGTTCCCTGGAAGTCATGTTTCCCACCGACACCAAGCACGACCTTGTAGATGACTTCATTGCCGTCATGACGTCAATGGCAGGTCGAATCTACGGACGGAGACATGCCAAAGAGCGGGCCGAGAAAATCAAGCAGTGTGTCGAAACGACTTTTATCTTGAGTGGACGTTTGATCAGGATAAACATGATTTTGAGTACATCTGTGGGAAGATGACTGTTGAAGAGTACGAACACTATTTGGAGTGGGAAAAGGAAGAATGAAGATCACTCGAGGATACAAGACGGAACTTGACCCAACGGTGAAACAACATATCTTGCTTTGTCAGTGTGCAGGAACGGCTCGCTTTGCCTACAATTACGGCCTTGCCCGTAAGCAAGAGGTCTACAAAGAAAGTGGAAAATCCATCTCTGCCATTGATCTCCAAAAGGAATTGACGACCCGCAAACACACTGACCTTCCCTGGCTCAAAGGCGTTTCCAAATGGATTGTCCAAAATGCCCTGCGTGACCTTGATCAAGCCTACGAGCATTTTTTTCTTCGAGTACGAGAAAGGAAAGCAGGGAAAAGGCATCAGAACCTTGGCTTTCCGAAATTCAAAAGCAAGAGCCAGGGGCGCGGCTCTTTCCGCTTAGACAAGCCGATTCGTGTGTTTGATGATCGCATTCAACTGCCCAAGCTGGGGACAATCCGACTCAAAGAACACAGCTACATCCCGACAAGTGATGTCACCGTCCTCTCAGCAACCGTTTCCGAACGGGCTGGCAGGTGGTATGTCAGTGTGCTTGTCGAAGAGCAGGTTCCACCCGTTGTGAAAGCCTCAGGCCAGCCGATCGGGGTTGATCTGGGTATTTCCTCACTTGCCGTCTGCTCAGATGGTCGCCCTCCGATGGTCAATCCCAAAGCCTTACGAACCAACCTCAAAAGACTCAAGAGGTACCAGCGTCATCTTTCCCGATGTAAAAAAGGATCAAAGAACCGTGAGAAAGCGCGAGCCCAGGTTGCCCGCCTCCATGCTCGTATTGCCAATATTCGTGAAGATGCTCTCCATCAGGCAACCAGTTCGCTTGTTCATGCTCCACTCTCCCAGAGTGAACGCATCAGTCTCAAGACCCATCTTGCCTCTCTTCTGCCCAGACCGAAAACCAAGGCCGAGCAGAAAAAGGCCAAGAAGCAGGTCAAGAAGCTGATCCACCAGACCACAGAGATCAATGCTCCACTGCGCCCCCAGGTGATTGTGCTCGAAGATTTGAACGTAGAAGGAATGAAGCGGAATCGCAAGCTTGCACCTGCAGTCAGCGATGTCGGCCTGGGGGAGTTTCGCAAGCACATCGAGTACAAAAGTCTGTGGAATGGGGAAATGCTCCTTTTCGCTGATCGCTTCTTTCCATCGAGTAAGACCTGTCATTGCTGTGGATGGAAGTGGGAGGAGATGACGCTTTCTGATCGGATCTTCCTCTGTCAAAATCCCGCTTGCCCCCTGTTCCAAGTCCCGCAAGATCGGGACCAAAATGCATCGAAAAATTTAGCCCAGTTAGCAGATGAGTATCTCGCAGTCTACGGTGAGTTGCACCGGACTTAAAAAGCCTGTGGAGAGCCGGAGCGCTGGCTGGTTGGAGACAATCAGTGAAACTCTACTCGATGAAGCAGGCACGGGACCGTGGGTAGAAATGTCCACACACCCGACAACGGTATCAGCCGATAAGGCTATATAGGTATTCCTCGCCTATACTCATTGACCAGCTACGTCCAACTCGCTAAAATCAAATTCGCAGGGTTCCCTTTGCGTTGTGCTGCTAGTAGGAGAGCGAGTTGGACTTTATTACAGAGAGCTATGGGCTGCCCCCGACTTCTCGAAGCGCATCAAGTCGCTGCGCCAGAAGTTCGGGCTTTCGCAACAGCAATTCGCCGATCTCATCGACATCTCCGTACCATTACTGAAGCGATGGGAGCGTGGTCAGATGCAGCCACCAGCTCGCTATCGGCAACAAATCGTGATGGCTGAGACCATGGGTGTACAAGCCCTGTACAAGGTAGATGCCAATTCCAATGGAAGCTTGTTGCATGAGCCTGGTATAACCTACTTACTTGACTCCGCGCCCGAAAGCCTCTGTGATTCATCCATGGGGATGAAGGACGCGTTCTTTTTGGGGGTGAGGGCGCGGAGAAACATCTAGAACTAAGGTTGATGCTATAGAGGCCGCAATAGGGTATAATTGAAGCACAAAGGTAGAGAAATGGAGAGTTGATATGCCGTTCACTGTACAACAGCTTATCGAAGGTCGTCAGGAACCGGTCACGGTATCGCCCCACGACACCGTCAAAAAAGCACTGGAACTCATGATCGAACACGATTTTAGCCAACTCCCTGTAGTAGACGAGAGTAGGAAGGCGCTCGGTATCGTCACCAGTGATTCCATCCTTCGCGCGCTCAATAATTTTGGCGTGCCGCTGGCGGATCTCCACGTTTCACATGCGATGGTGAAGATTCATCGTAAATATAGCCCTGATGAAGACTTGTTTGATCTCCTGGACGATTTGAAAAACACGTATGCCGTCTTGATTATTAACGCCGAAGAATCTCTTATCGGCATTGTGACCAGTTATGATACGACCGAGTACTTCAGGCGGCGTGCGGAAGACATGATGTTCGTAGAGGATATCGAGACTACGCTCAGGGACTTTATTCGTGCTGCCTTTAATGTTAGCGATGACACTGACCAGCAGAAGTTGCCGGCAGTGATTGCGGACATGACAGACTCTGACCTTCGCAAGAAGTTTCAAGGAGCGTTGAACCATTATCTGAGCCTTTGGAACAAAAAAAGCGATCAGGAAACCGCGAAGTTTGATGTGGATATAGCAGAGGAAGTCTTCGCAAAGGCTTTTACACATAAAGATTCACCCAAATCCCTGGATGATCTGACCCTCAATGATTATATCCAACTTTTGCTCCATAAAAGCACATGGCCTCAGTTCTCTTCGGTGTTTCAACTGAACACGGATGGGGTACGTAATCTGCTGAGCGGTGTCCGCAAGACACGAAACGATCTGGCCCATTTTCATGGTGAGATATCTGCGAGCCAGCGTGATCAGCTTCATTTTTGTATCGAATGGTTGGAACGTCAACGACAGGTCGTCCTTGATGCTTTTCACTTCAGTACTGAAGTGAATGAGCCGCAGCAGATTGAGATTACATCGCCTATTCCTGGCCCTTCCGTAGAATCAACGATTGAGGAGATTATCCCGGTTGAAGAGCCGCTGCGCCCAGGTGATAGTCGCTATGCGCCGCTCGCTATCTGGTTGCAGCAACAGCCTCCGCGAGAGGAAAAGGTCACTTTGACCTTCATTCAGATCCAGGAGATCCTTCGTGAGGAGCTACCTGCGTCTGCACGGCAGCATCGTTCCTGGTGGGCAAATGACTCCGTTGGGCATGTGCAATCCCGACAATGGCTCGATGTTGGGTGGCGTGTCTCGAATATTGGGGTGGCAGAGGAGAAAGTAACCTTTACACGGATTAAAGAACGAGAAAGGCTATACATTGGCTTTTACAGTGGGCTTCTTCAGGAGCTGAGGAAAGTGTCACCATTTCAAGTCAGAGAAGCGGGGCCAGATGGCTTAAGTTGGATGACTATTGCGAAATTGCCAAGTACAGGCCCTCAGGTAGGTTTTCTAGGTTGCGCTTTTGCATGGCACAGGCGCTTCCGCATTGAATTTTACATTGACTCATATGATAAAGAGAAAAATAAGCGCCTTTTCGATATGCTTTACCTGCGTAAAGATGAGATACAGGCGGAATTGAGGGACATACCTGGATCATTGGAATGGGAGCGTATCGACGATAAGCGGGCGTCACGCATCGCTCTGTATCATGAAGGAGCTATCACTAACGCGCCTGAGGAACTCGCCCAATTGCGTACCTGGGCCGTCGATGCAATGGTCAGGTTTCAGAAAGTGATCGATCAGCATGTGAGCCATGTTCTCACTACGGCTTGACACATCTGCGCCGCATGCTTATGATACAGGCGTTATTTCGTAGAAGTGGTGGGACTTTGTATGTTTGAAGCTGGGCAGTTGGTCCGCATCCGCGAACAGACCTGGCAGGTGCTGGAGGATCACGCGGCCTATGCGGGCGGTGATCATACACTTCGAGTGCGCGGTCTCGATGGCCGGGTACGCGGCCTGGAACGGGTATTTATTTATCGTCCAGTGGGTGATGGGAACGAGCGCGCGCAAGGTGATGATGGGGCGCTGGAACGGGTGATGCCCTTGTCAGCACCCGCGCTGCGCTGGCATCCCGGCACACCGCCGAGCCAGTGGGAACGCCTGCACACGGCCTATCAGCTCTCCATCTCGCATAATACGGGCTATCTGTTAGGGCTGGCGCGCTCACGCTTGGTCATTGAACCCTATCAACTTGCTCCTGTGCTGCAAGTCATGTCCGCTCCCAGGCAGCGTTTCTTGCTGGCTGAAGATGTCGGCATGGGCAAGACCATCGAAGCGGGCCTGATCGCGATGGAATTGATCGCGCGCGGGCGCGGTGATCGCATCCTGATAGTCGTTCCCGCAGCCTTACAGGATCAATGGGCCGATGAAATGCGTGACAAGTTCGGCCTGGCCTTCGCAATTCTGGATAATGACTACCTGACCAGGGACCTGCTGCCTCACCTGCCCACTGGCGCGAACCCCTGGCACTACGCCAATCGCGTCATTACTTCTATCGACTTTGCCAAGCAAGAACGCATCCTGCGGGCGATGAAGAAGACACGTTGGGACATCATTATTATTGACGAAGCACACTATCTTGCCGAATCTGGCAGCGCCACGCGCCCGCTGCGTACTGACCGCAGCCGCTTTGGCGAGGTCCTCGCTCCCCTCTGCGACTGCCTCTTGTTGCTCACCGCCACGCCTCACGATGGCTATTCACAGGGCTTTTATTCCTTGCTGCGCTTGCTCGACGACGCGCGTTTCGCCAGCGCCGAGGATTTGCGGCGCGACGTGGTGGAACAGGTCGTGATTCGCCGCTCCAAGCAGCAGATTTTCAATCCCGACGGCACACCCAGATTTCACGGGCGCATCGTGCACCACCTGGAGCTCGCGCTCTCCGATCCCGCGCTATCTGCCGAACGCAGGCTTTACGATGCCCTCACGAAATACGTGGCGCGCCGGTGGCGGGCGCTGCGTCATGACCCTGATCAACGAGCAACGGTCGGCTTCGCTATGATGCTGCTCAAGAAACGCATGATCAGTTCGCTGGGAGCGATCAAGGCTTCACTGCGCACGCGCCTGGAAGGGCTGACCGATGAGACTGTCGCGCCCGACGCCCGGCGCGGCCTGCTCGCTTCATATCGTGCGGGCATCCCACTGACCGAAACGCAGCGTGAACGTATCGAAAAGCAACTTGTCGTGCTTGCGCCGGGACGCGGGCAGCAAGCCCTTGACAACGAGCGGCGCGAGGTTGAGCGCCTGCTGCGGCTGGCTGAGACTATTCCACCGGAGCAGGATCGCAAGGCCGCGCTACTGAAGCGCACTCTGGATCGCTTCTGTTTCGAGCAAGGACGCAAAGTGATCGTCTTCACTGAGTACAAAGACACGCTCGACTACCTCCAAGCATATTTAGAGGAACGCGGCTACTCAGGACGCATCGCCATTCTGCACGGCCATCTGAACCGCTCGCAGCGCCTCGCTGCCGAGCGCCTCTTTCACCAGCCAGAAACTGTGGTGTTGTTGGCAACCGATGCTGCCAGCGAAGGCCTCAATTTCCAGCAGGGGTGCTGGACGATCATTCACAACGAACTGCCATGGAATCCTAATCGCCTGGAACAGCGCAATGGGCGTGTCGATCGCTGGGGGCAGGCGCACACGGTTGAAGTCTATAACATGGTGCTGCAAGATACCCTCGAAGGACGTATCCTCATACTGCTGGAGGAGAAATTGAAGCGCATCCGCACCGAACTGGGCAATGTCTCTGACGTGCTGAGCATCACCAGGCCGCTTGATCTCGACGCACTGCTGATGGACGGCATGGCCGAGACGGAAGAACACGATGAAGCGAGCGTCATAGAGGGACTTGATGAGAAGATCGAGCAGGCTCTGAAGCAGGGACAGGACGCGCTGGATGCCTGTCGCGCCCAGTTTCTCACGGCTCCAGGCGCCTTTGGGCCGGAGGATTACCTGCGCGTGGGAGCTGCCGAACAATTGACAACGCACGCGCTACCTGATACCAGTATGATTGAGCAGTTCGCCACGTCAACGCTCGCACTGCTTGGCGGCAGTGCCGCACGCGTTGAAGGACTGCCGGGCATTTGGACGCTCGACGTACCTCAAAGCCTACGCCGTCACGGCGTGCGCGATCACTATGAGCGTGCCACCTTCGCACGCGAGACAGCCCTTAGCGACAGGGAACGCCCACCTGCCATCGACTTTATCGCGCTGGGCCATCCGTTGCTCGATGCACTCATCGCCAGCGTCAAGAGCGATGCGCGCGCCGGCGGCCATCTTGCCGGGCCTATGACTGTGCACGTCCAGGACTGCGCTCTGCGCGGCTTTCTGCTGACCTACCTGGGGCGCTGGCAGGACCGGCGCGGCGCGCTGGCGGCGGAAGAGATCATTCCCATCTTCCTGCATCTCGACGGTTCTTCCGCCTCTCCCGACCAGGCCGCTGCCTTGCTGGCTGCACCTGGCCTGCGGCGCAACGCTCCTTCGTCCCTCCTGGCGGAGGTCTATGAGCCACTTTGGGAAGCCCGGCGCGAGCAAGGATACGATCTTGCGGCGCGGCGCTGTAGCGAGATGGCCGCGCAGGTTAGAGCTGCGCGTATCCCCCAACTCGAACTGCTTCGCCGCGACATCGAGACATGGGCAGAGGCTCGCCTGCGCTGGATAGAGCGACTGCTGTCGGAGCGCGCTGGGCAAGAGGCGGAGCAGTTGTCGCTCTTTGAGGGGGCGGATCAGGCGCGCGCCCTGGCGGCTGCAGAAACGCGGCGCAAGAACGATCGCGCACGTGAGTGCGAAGTGATCGCCAACCGGCGGCGCCAGCGCGAAGCGGAGATCGCCAATATGGAACACATCATCGCCGCCGCGCCCGAATTGATCGGCGTGCTGGTGATCGTTCCGGTGGAGGAATGCTAGCATGATCGGGGATTTGAAGACACAAGAACTGCCAATTGGGCAGCCAGCCAGTGCCGAGGAGCCGGGAACAATCTTTATTAATCGTAACCTCTTCAGCAGCTATTACCTGGGAACCCTGCTGGCTCGCGAGGTGCGAGGACATCTAGGCGAGACAGGCACACGAATGCCCATCACCGTGCGTCGCCGCATGCAAGGCTTATGGGAACGCGTCTCGCCCGCGCTTGGCAACAGCACATCCTATGCTCGCACCCGGCAAACCTGGATCGATCCCCTGTTGCTTATTCTTGGCTACGAGCCTCTTGAACAGGCTCGCGCCGCCGATTTCGACGAAGATGCGCTGCCTGATGGCTACTATCTCTACCATCCCGCCGCTCAGGCACAAGCTGCTCCCACAGCACAACCGCTCATGCCTGATTCCAGGCCGATCACAGAGCAGGCCAGCTATGCAAGCGAGGATGATGATGAGCGCCCTGCGCCGACCGTTGTCCTGCTCTCGCTGCTGAGTTGGGGAGCGGATTTTGACCGTCCTTTCGCTTCGGTCCGGCGGCGCGGCGATATGCCACACAAGCTCATGGAGCGCCTGCTTGTAGCAGGACCGGCACAGTGGGGCCTGCTCTGTAACGGGCGACGCCTGCGCCTGCTCAAGCGCAACGTCGTCGCCGGTCGCCAGCAGTATTTTGAGGTTGACCTGGAAACGCTCTTCGAGAGCGGCAGCGATCGCGACTTCGATACATTCTGGACACTCTTCCGTGCCCAGGCATTTCAGCCTGATAGCAAGGGACGCTGCCTGCTTGATATCGTGAACGAGGGCAGCCGCAAACATGCCGAGGGCGTCAGTTCCACCTTGAAGGGAAGCGTATTTCGCGCCCTCGAAATGTTGATGCGAACGCTTGTCAACCGCGCGCGCGAATTGACATTCCAGCCCGGCGACCCGACAGACGATTCTGCGCAGCGCAGGCGGGAACAGGCCGAAGCCGCGCTCAACAACCTGACCCTGCTCTACCAGCAATCGCTGGTGCTGCTCTATCGCCTGCTCTTCGTCCTCTATGCCGAGAGCCGTACGCTGCTGCCTGTCGATAACGCCGTCTATCGCGACAGTTATAGCCTCGAACCTCTGCGCGACGAGATCATGGAACCAAACATCCTCTACCTACCCGGCACGTTTCGCCTGTGGGGGACCATGCAGGCGCTGTTTCGCCTGATCCGCCAGGGTTGCAACACCTCGCAACTGGTTGTCCCGGCCTACAACGGCGACCTCTTCAGCTCACAGAGCAGCGCGCTACTCGATGCCATCCTCGTGCCTGACAGCGCACTGGCCGAGGTGCTGCGTGAGATTTCCGTCACACCACCAACGAAAGATCGAGGCCGCGAGCGCATCGACTACCAGGACCTCGGTGTCGAGCAGCTTGGCGCGGTCTACGAGGGTCTGCTGGAATACGAGCCGAAAATCGCGGCGGAGCCGATGGCCGAGGTGCGCTACAAGGGCGACATTGCCATCATTCCCGTCCGCGAGCAGCACGACTATCCCGTCATGCGAACATTCGAGACGGGGCAGTTCTATCTCGGCCATGGTGCGGGGCGCAAGACGAGCGGCAGTTACTACACGCCGCAGCCGCTGGTAGACTTCCTGGTACGGCGCACGCTTGGCCCGCTCGTGCAGGGCAAGACAGCGACGCAAATTCTCGAACTCAAGGTGGTCGATCCGGCGATGGGCTCGGGCGCGTTCCTCGTCGGAGCCTGCCTCTTCCTGGCCGATGCCTACGCCCGCGCTCTACGAAAAGAGGAAAGCCCTGATGGGCAGAGCGGCACGGAGATAGGCGAGATCGAAGAGTTGGAGGGAGAGCAGGACGAACTGTCCGAGGAGACCACGCGCCCCAATCGCCGCCTCGTCGCCGAACGCTGTCTCTATGGCGTTGATCTCAACCCAATGGCGGTCGTGCTTGCCAAAGTCTCGCTCTGGCTCACCACACTGGCGGGCGATAAGCCGCTCACCTTCCTCGATGCCAACCTGCGCTGCGGTAACAGCCTGATCGGTGCGCCGCTGCGTCCCTACACGCTCGCTTCTGGCCGAGAACAGACCATCGACACCATCCATCCTGAAGCCAATAAGCGCCTGCTCAAGGCGCGCGGCGGGAGGACGCAACGTAAGGGCAAAGGCGAGGATGATACGTTCCAGCTCGCACTCTTCGAGGAGACGGATATCCCGCGCACGCTGGAGCCGCTCGTCGGTCGCCGCCAGTGGATTGCCGAAACGCCCAGCGGCAGCGTGGCGCGCGTCCACGAAAAGGCCGCGCTCTTCCGCCGCCAGGTCGAACAGGACGAGCAACGGCGAATGCTCAAGACCATCTGTGACCTGTGGGTCGCCGCCTGGTTCTGGCGACAGCCGCCCGCAGGCACGCCAGTAGATGATCCGCACTGGCCACCGCCGCTCGATGGGCAGATCTACCGTGAGCTTGTGCTGCAACTGCGCGGCGAGGGCCGTCAGCTCACCAAGCTCGATCCCGCGCCCTACTTGCGCGAAGTCGAGCGCATCGTCGAGCAAATCAGGCCGTTCCACTGGGAACTGGAATTCCCCGAACTCTATTTCACCTCTGACGGCCAGCCGCGCCCCAACGCCGGTTTCGATGCCGTTATCGCCAACCCGCCCTGGGATACCGTCAAGCCGAACTCGCGCGAGTTCTTCTCCGCCTATGATCCCGGCTTCCGTGAACTGGAGCGTATGGCTGCGGAACAGCGCCAGCAAGAACTATTACAAGATGCCGAGATTCGCGCCGCCTGGGATGCCTATGCCAGCCTCATCGATAACCAGGTGGATTTCACGCGCCTGAGCGAGATTTATCCTTATCAAAGCGTGGAAGTCAATGGATCGAAAACTGGCGGTGACGCTAACACCTATAAATTGTTCCTTGAACGCGCCTATCAACTTCTAGCAAATCATGGCAAAGCCGGGCAAATTGTGAAGGCAGGTATTTATAAAGATGAAGGGGCAACGGGGTTAAGACAGCTGCTGGTAGAACGAAATAGCTTTGACTTTCTGTATGCCTTATCAAATGAGAAAAGAGTATTTCCCTCAGTCCATCATGCCGAAAGATTTGCTCTTGTAGGGTTTACAAAAGCCGGGGCTAAAGCGGATATTCAGATTAGCTTTGCCATAACAACAAGAGAAGCTATTAAGCCTGAAGAGCTACCTGATTATTTAACTGAGTCTGATCAAGTTATGCATGTTCCCCAGATGCTTGTTGAACGTTTCTCACCCGACACGCTCTCAATCATGGAGTTTCGCTCACAACGTGATGCTGATATTGTTGATCGCATTTATGGCAACTGGTATCTGTTAGGTGAGCAAATAGATGGCATGTGGTCAGTATCATTAAGCCGTGAATTTGACATGACGAACGATCGGTATCTCTTTAACGAAGATGGTGTCGGTTGGCCGCTCTATGAAGGCAAGATGATGCACCAGTACACGCATCGATTTAGTGAGCCGCGCTATTGGGTCGATCCAGCAAAGGGGCAAGAGGAACTAGCTCGCCGCGAAATACAGCATGTCGAAGAGGCACTGGACGCGGGGCTTCCCGCACAGCCCAAAGGCACGACGCGCCAGCAGCGTATTGCTGCTCTGCTCAGGGCTCACAAGCGTGGGCCGCTGACGGCGGATGATGTTCGCACAGCTGCTGAGGCTCCGCGATTAGCTTTTCGTGATATTGCGGCAAGCACCAACGAAAGAGCAATGATTGCTGCCGTTCTTCCATCAGAGGTTTTTGCTGGAAATACTCTTAACTATCTCATTCCCTGGTACTTCGATTCCCAGACAGCACACAATGATTTGTATAACATCAATGGTAACTTCAAGCCTGCTCTAACTTCTGCTCTTTTGGTATATCTTTGTGGTATTTTTAACTCATTTACTTTCGATTACGTTCTACGCTTTAAGATAACGACGCACGTCAACATGTTTTATGTGAGACAACTCCCTGTCCCTCGCCTCATGCCGGATGATCAGCATTGCCTCGCTATCGTGGAGCGCGTGGCTCAGCTCGTGTGCGTCGGGCAGGAGTTCGATGAGCTACGGCGGGAACTGCTGGGAAGTGTGCAGGCGCGTGTCGCTACCAATCCTATCGAGCGGCAACGCTTGCAGAATGAGATCGATGCGCTGGTAGCAAACCTGTATGGGCTAAGCGAGGATGAGCTGCGTCATATCCTCTACGCACCATATACGTTCCCGCTCGTCGCGCGCGAGATCAAGGACGGTGTGATGGCGGCTTTCGCCTGCATAGAAGAGATGGTGGGGGAAGTGTAGCTCATGTTTCTATCCCATCTCTGCTAGCAAAAGTCCCAAACGCTCCTGGCGCACGTTGTATACAATGGATTGTTTTTGTTCCAATACATCTCGACATTTTATTGTTTTCAGGGTATACTTTGTTTTGTAGAATATTTGTTCGATTTTTGGCGCTCATATGCTGGACAATGCACGCAGAAAGGGATACAACATGGTCATAGTTCACGATGTTTTCGCAGCAACTGCCGGTGAAGATACTCCGGTGATGCTCGAGCGGCTGGAGCAGATCGATCTGATTGCCCTTGATGCGGCAGTATCAACTGATCTCATGGGTGAGCGAGCAGGCCGTTTACTGGCAAACCGGCAGCGGTTGGATCCTCAGCGCCTGCCCAGGCTTCTCATCACGGCGCATAACGACATCGAGCGCCAGTTGGCCCAGCGAGCAGCAAAACAACTTCATCCATTTGTTGCATCAGTCACCATTCTTGATGAGAACGGGCGCAACGAGACGGCGGTCAACGCTTTGGCCTTGCACAGACAATACTGGCCCGATATAGCAGAACGGGAGCGCAAAGTACGCATATTGCTGCTGGGCCGGCGCGGCGGTGGTGGCAAACCGCAGTTTATTGTGCCGTTTGTTGGCGGCGCAGGGACGACCTGCGGCGCGTGGACGCCGATTGTCGCGTATCAACGCGGCAAAACCACCTGGATCGCGGGTACACGCTCAAAAGAAGAAGAGCGGCAGGCCACGCCTATTCGTGGCTTCCTGCGCGGCAACTACGCGCAAGGCGTCTGTCCTGCCGAGTGCAGCTTCTGTTACCTGCGTGGATTGCAAGGAATGGGAATCAAGAGTACATTTCTGAATCTGGAAGAAGCCATTCCTGAGCTTGATGCTTTGCCGCACGGAAGCGTCGTTAACTGGGCTGAACTCGGCGGCCCTGTCGAGGAAGATCCCTGGTTCGTCGATGAGGAAGGCAACGGCTCGCTTGTCCAAACGATCCTCGATCTCTCAACCGAACGCGGCATTGTTGCATTCTTCTTGACAAAGGGTGTCTACGAACCATATTTGCGCTTAGATGGGCGTCTGGCCCTACTCGCTATTAGCCTGAATGCCCCAGCCATCTCTAATATGTTTGAACCAGGCGGTGCGCCGCCAGAAGCGCGCTTGAATGGTCTGGCCTGGGCCATTGATCACGGTGCAATGGATCACACGATTCGCCTGGGGCCGGTCATTCCCATTGAGGGTTACAAAAAGCACTACCATGAACTGTTTGAAATGATGGCGGATATCCTCGGCCCGCGTCTCAAGCGCATGACCATCGATATCCTGCGCTTCTCGCCACAAATGCCAGGGATATTGCGAGCGTCGTTCCCGGAAGAAATTGTCTCATCGCTGTTAACCGAAATGGAACCGGCGGTGAAAGCGCACAAATATCGCCCATCGGCGCATCGCCAGCAGCGGCTCTATCACTGGATCAGGATGATGCTCGCTCATTGCGGTATGTCACACGTCAAAACAACACCGTGCAAAGCCGATCCAACCGAGGCGTTCATGTTCTTGCGGGCAGGCGATATCGCCAGTATGCCTTGCGCCTGCCATATCAGTTATCAAGATCGCCAGCGTATCCAGCGCAAAGAACTCCCCATGCTCACCATCCAGAAATAAATGCAGTGTATGCCTGACAGGTAACTCAACAACTCTTGCGAATCAATCGTCAATAGAGTACACTACGTGAGGGAGAATTATTGCTTGACTATTGGCCTACTCAAGCAGCTAAGTACGATGTACCCATTTTCATTTTCATAGTCTGGGTGAGATTGCATCATCGCAAGCGTTTTTCCTGCAATATGTGACTCAAATGGGAAGTATGCATAGCCAGAAGTGGTAGAAAGCCAGAGGTTCGAACGTGCCTGCTCCTAAAACTGTTCTTTGGGCAATGAATGATCACACTCGCGCTAAGCATGAAATTCTTCGTCGTTACCTCAAAGCCTGGCTCCCCATCATGACATCAAGCAATGATCGTATCATCTATCTGGATGGATTCGCCGGGCCCGGGAAATACGAGGGGGGGTGAAGATGGTTCGCCAATTATTGCTATAGATACATTTCTCAACCATACCCATTCCCAGATACGCAACAAGGAAGTGTTGTTTCGCTTTATTGAGCAAGATCACGCTCGCTGTGAATATCTCAAGCAATTGTTAGCACAGCGTACTTTGCCGCCGATGGCGAAGTATAAAGTTTTTGAGGGTAACTTTGACGAGACAATGACCGGATTGCTGCAGCCACTGGAGGATCAGCAACTACGTCTTGCGCCTACCTTTGCCTTCATTGATCCATTTGGTTACTCGCATACACCAATGAAAACTATCAAGAGACTCATGAGTCACCCGCGGTGCGAAGTGCTGGTTACCTTCATGTACGAGGAGATCAATCGTTTCCTTGAGGCTGACTACACGAACAAAGTGGCTCAGTATGATGCGTTGTTTGGTACATCTGAATGGAGAACTATCACACAAACAGCCAGGAACCCGCGAGAGCGCCGCGATCAGTTGCATAATCTCTATCAGAATCAGCTCAGGCAAGTTGCAGGCATCGGTTATATTCGCTCGTTTTGTATGTGGAATAAGCGCAATATCACAGACTATTTTCTCTTCTTCGGCACAAATAACCCGCTGGGCATGAAAAGAATGAAAGAGTCCATGTGGAAAGTAGACCCCACGGGAACCTTTGAATTTTCAGACAATACCAATCCATATCAACCGTTACTATTCTCCCAGCCAGATTATTCGGTGCTACAACGGATGTTGAGCGCTCACTTCAGAGGGCAAACAGTCAGCGTGGAAGATGTTGAAGATTATGTGATCGCGGAAACTCCGTTTTATAAATTCAGGAACGAGGCTCTCAAGCTTATGGAAGCTGCTGGAAAGATAACGACCATTTCTACCGATCCCAAACGCAAGAAGGGGACATTTGCGGAGGGAAAGACGCGGATTCGCTTTTTGTGATCCTGGACGATCCTGCCATCGTTTTGATTGCCGGAAATAAATACTGCTGAGAGAATATCTCTGCTAAGGAGAGAGCGACATTCGTTGAGCGATTATGGTCACAAGAAGAATTATCTATTGCTTGTCTCTGACAAGTTGATCCTGTATACTCTATTTGTAATTGATAAGCTGGATTGATAGATTCTTACACCAGCATCGGCATTCTTACCAACGTAGAAAGATGAAGAGACCATGCAGCCACTGGCGTTAGCTCAGCAGATTTGCGCGGATTATCGCCGCTATATCGAAACCACGTTTCCGATCCTGGATAGCGCTCTGCACAGACAGATTGACGAAAAGATCGACAGCGAATATTTGTTATGGAAGGGGCCATATGTCAGCTTAAGCCAGCCGTTCACCAAAGGCTCATCCGTGACGGAACTGGCGCGCGAAGGTGTATTGCTGCCCGCTACTGCCGGCATCTTCTCAGGCTGGACGCTCTACGATCACCAGGAGCGCGCGGTACGCCGTCTTGTCACCGGGCAGCAGACCATCGTTGCCTCCTCAACCGGGAGCGGCAAGACCGAAGCCTTCCTCATCCCTATCATCGATTACTGCCTGCGCCATAAGGCCACGCCCGGCGTCAAAGCCGTGCTGATATATCCTATGAACGCTCTCGCTAACGACCAGCTCAACCGCCTGCGCCACCTGCTCAGGGGTACAGGCATCACCTTTGCACGCTATACTGGTGATACGCAGCGCACCGCGACCGGCGATCAGCCGGACGACGTGCCTCCAGAAGAACGTTCGAGCCGCGAGGAAATCCAGAATGACCCGCCCGATATCTTGCTGACCAACTACGTCATGCTGGAGCTGCTGCTGGTGCGCCGCGAGGATCA